>JACCDN010645213.1_pt1 | contig 10263 bp, 8 predicted proteins | sample 7441691 | NCBI WGS metagenome assembly JACCDN01 (sample SAMN15323439, study PRJNA562643) | freshwater metagenome | isolation source: river surface water | place: USA:Blue River Watershed | collected 2017-08-16
AAGCGACGCCGAGCGTGCGAAGGCAATGCAGATCAACCAGCGTCTCGCAGAACTAGAGACCAAGTTTTCTCAGCAGCTTCTCGCAGACACCAACGACCTTGCAGTCTTGGTTGATGACGCTGCAGAACTCGATGGACTTTCAGCAAGTGAAATCGAAGCGGCAGCTGACTTGGCGAAAGAGCGCGGACACGAAGGCAAGTGGCTGCTTGCGATGGTTAACTTCACCGGCAACCCAATGCTTGAAACTCTCACCAACCGCTCGCTTCGCGAAAAGATCATGGCTAACTCGCTGCTCAAGGGCAGTCGCAACAACGAAAACGACAACCGCCCAATCTTGCTAGAGATGGCAAAGTTGCGCGCCGAGAAGGCACAGCTATTTGGCTATGAGTCACACGCACACTACGTGCTAACAGACCGCACCGCCAAGAACCCAGCGAACGTGCACGAGATGTTGCGCAAGATCGCTCCGGCGGCCCGTCGCAACGCCGAACTAGAAGGTGCAGACATCCAGGCTGCCATCTCGAAGTCAGGCGAAGACTTCAAAGTTCAGTCTTATGACTGGGACATCTACACCGAAAAGGTTCGCCTCGAGAAGTACAACATCGACACCGAGTTGTTCAAGCCATACTTCGAGCTAGACCGCGTGCTCTTTGATGGCGTCTTCTTCGCAGCAACCAAACTGTTCGGAATCACTTTCAAAGAACGCAAAGACCTAGTCGCCTATCACCCAGAAGCTCGCGTCTTCGAAGTCTTCAACGAAGATGGCAGCAAGCTCGCGCTCTTCATCGGTGACTTCTTCACCCGCGAATCAAAGCGCGGTGGTGCATGGATGAACAACCTCGTCGATCAGAACCACCTTCTAGGTCAGCTTCCGGTTGTCGTAAACAACTTGAACGTGCCAAAGCCTGCAAAGGGCGAACCAGCTCTATTGAGCTTCGACTTCACAACCACCTTGTTCCACGAATTCGGTCACGCCATTCACGGAATGCTTTCGAACGTGAAGTATCCAAGATTCTCTGGCACAAGCACCCCTCGCGACTTTGTCGAGTTTCCTTCGCAGGTTAACGAAATGTGGATGCTCTGGCCAGAAGTTGTCGAGAACTTTGCAAAGCACTACCAAACTGGCGAAGCGCTTCCGCAGGAATGGATCGACAACCTAAAGCGAGCAGAGACCTTTAACCAGGGTCACGCGACGGTTTCATACCTGTCTGCTGCGGTTCTCGACCTAGCCTGGCACCAGCTAACTCCAGATCAGATTCCGACCAACGTCGAAGAGTTTGAGGCCAAGGCAATCGCTGACTACGGACTCGACTTCGGTCTAGTGCCAACCAGATATCGCAGCACCTACTTCTCGCACATTTTCGCGGGTGGCTACTCTGCTGGTTACTACGGTTACATCTGGTCTGAGGTTCTCGACGCCGACACAGTCGACTGGTTCAAGAACAACGGCGGGCTAACCCGTGCAAACGGAGATCACTTCAGAAATGAATTGCTCTCACGCGGCGGAACGCAAGACGCGCTTCAGTTGTTCAGAAACTTCAGAGGAAAAGACGCTTCGATTGAGCCGCTGCTCAAGCGACGCGGTTTGCTCTAAATTCGAGCCAACGCCATACAACAACGCCGGCGGCTAGTGCCCAAAAGGCAGAGCCGACCGAGAATAGCGCCATGCCCGATGACGCAACCAAGAATGCAAGAACAGCTGGCAAACGAAGCTTTGGCTCTTCGACAATCGCGGTGAATGCGCCGACGATTGTGCCAAACAGCGCAAGGCCGGCACCGGCGAGCACGATCTCTCGTGGCGATTGAATTACGAAGCTAATCATCGCGCCGGTTGCCGCCGCGAGAATCAAATAGACGACTCCCCCATAAACAGACGAGAGCCAACGGCGACTCGGGTCTTTGTGGGCGTGTTCATTCGCGTTTAGCGCGGCGGTAATTGCGGCTAGGTTTGCCACGAAGCCACCAAATGCATTTGCGAATAGCGAACCAAAGCCGGTTGCGAGCATCACTGGCCTAAACGGCACTTCATAGCCAAAAGACTTCATGATGGCTATGCCAGGAATGTTTTGGCTTGCCATGGTCACCAGGTAAAGCGGGATGCCGATTGAAACAATTGCCGGCAGCGAGAACTGCGGAACAACAATCGCAGCGGTCGGCCAAATCTGGTCAATTGGCACAGTGATGTTGAACTGCAAAGCGGTTAGCGTGAAAAGCAAAACCATCGAAACCGGAGTCGCCCAGATGTTTGCGTACTTGTAAAGCACCAACCACACCAATAGCACCGGTGCCATAATCAACGGAAAATCTTTCAGCGATTGAAATGGCGCAATGCAAAAGCTGAAGATAACACCGGCCAGCATGGCGCTAGCAATCGGCTTAGGAATCGAGGTGACCAGTCTTCCGAGGGCTGGCCAAAGACCGGTCAGCGCAATCATGAGTGCTGCAAAAATAAATGCACCGACGGCCGTCTCAAAACCATAGTTGAGCGCACCAGCAGAAACGAGAAGCGCAGCGCCAGGCGTAGACCAGACGATGCTGAGCGGCATCTTGTAACGCCACGACAGCACAATCGACAAAACGCCATAGAGAATCAGCATCGAGAAAATGACCGAGACGATTTGGTTTTGGTTTGCGCCGAGTGCCGTAAGAGCAGCTAGAACAACGCCAGTGCTTGCTGCTTGCCCGGTGATTGAAGCAACCGATCCTGCGAGCATCGGCGCTTTGTGATCAGCGAAGCTGAAGGCCATTTGTTAGGCAGATTTTTCTTGGCGGCTGCTCTTGAAAGGCAAGATTGCCGGCGTCTCTTTGTTTTCGACAACGTCGCGAGTGATTCGCACAATGCCCTGAACTTCGCTGCCCGGAATCTCGAACATGATTGGGCCAAGAATTTCTTCCATGATGGCGCGAAGGCCACGAGCACCGGTTTCGCGGGCTACGGCCATGTCTGCAATGCTCTCGAGTGCGTCGTGATCGAATTCGAGTTCAAAACCGTCGAGTTCAAACATGCGCTGGTACTGCTTGGTTAGCGCGTTCTTCGGAGTCGTGAGAATCTCCATTAGTGCGCTGCGGTCGAGTTCTTTGACCGTTGCGATAACCGGCAAACGTCCGATGAATTCTGGGATGAGCCCAAACTTGCGAAGGTCTTCTGGCTGAACTTCGCTGAAGATTTCGGCAACGTCGCCCTTTGCGAAGATTGGCGAGCCGAAGCCGATGCCTTTCTTGCCCGCGCGAGAAGAGATGATTTCTTCGAGCCCAGCAAATGCACCGGCCACGATGAAAAGAATGTTGGTTGTGTCGAGCTGAATGAACTCTTGCTGCGGGTGCTTGCGGCCACCCTGAGGCGGAACCGAAGCCACGGTTCCTTCAAGAATCTTTAGAAGCGCCTGCTGAACGCCCTCGCCAGAAACATCGCGAGTGATTGAAGGGTTCTCGGCCTTGCGTGAAATCTTGTCGATCTCGTCAATGTAGATAATGCCGTTTTCGGCGCGCTTTACGTCGCCGTCTGCAGCCTGAAGAAGCTTTAGCAAAATGTTCTCAACATCTTCGCCGACATAGCCAGCCTCTGTGAGTGCCGTCGCGTCTGCCACCGCAAAAGGCACGTTCAAACGCTTTGCAAGGGTTTGCGCCAAGTAGGTCTTTCCGCAACCGGTAGGGCCAATCATCAAAATGTTCGACTTGGCGATCTCGATTTGATCGTGCTCTTTGCCAGCGCTGGTAAGGGTGCCGCGTGAGCGAATTCTCTTGTAGTGGTTATAGACGGCTACAGAAAGAGCCTTCTTCGCCTGGTCTTGACCGATGACATATTCATCGAGAAAACCTTTGATTTCGCGAGGCTTCGGAAGCTCTGTCTCGTCGACTGGCTTAGGTGCTTGGCCGAGTTCTTCTTCGATGATCTCGTTGCAAAGCTCGATGCATTCGTCGCAAATAAAAACGCCTGGGCCGGCAATTAGCTTGCGCACCTGCTTCTGGCTCTTTCCGCAGAAAGAACACTTGAGCAGGTCGCTCGATTCGCCCAGTTTGGTCATGAGAAAACTCTAACCGCGAGAAGCGAAAAAGCGGGGCAAATACGCCCCGCTTCTTCGATGATTGCCTTTATTTACGCGTTCTTGCGTGAAGTTAGAACCTGGTCGATAAGACCATATTCCAAGGCCTCTTGTGCGGTGAGAATCTTGTCGCGATCGATGTCGCGATTGACCTCAGAGACGCTCTTGTTCGAGTGCTTCGAAAGAGTCTCTTCGAGCCAGGTGCGCAAACGAAGCATCTCTTTTGCCATGATCTCGATGTCTGATGCCTGGCCTGGGCCACCACCCGAAGATGGCTGGTGAATCATGACGCTGGCGTTTGGCAACGCCAGACGCTTGCCAGGTGCTCCGGCAGCAAGCAATACGGCTGCAGCCGAGGCAGCCTGACCCAAGCAAACGGTCTGCACCTGTGGGCGAATGTATTGCATGGTGTCATAAATGGCTGTCATGGCCGAGAACGAACCACCAGGTGAGTTGATGTACATGGTGATGTCGCGGTCTGGGTCTTGTGACTCGAGAACTAGCAACTGCGCCATGATGTCGTCGGCAGAAGCGTCGTCAACCTGCACACCCAAGAAGATGATTCGGTCTTCGAAAAGCTTGTTGTAAGGGTTCTGCTCGCGGTAGCCGTATGAGGTGCGCTCGGTGAAGCTCGGAAGAATGTAACGCGACTCTGGCGAAACGAATTTGTTGTTCATGGTTTCTCCTAGTTGCTTCCGACGCCGGTAGCCGAGCCAGCGAATTCTTGAATGTGATCGATGAAGCCATATTCGAGTGCTTCTGCGGCAGTGAACCAGCGGTCGCGGTCGCCGTCGTGCTCGATCTGCTCAACGGTTTTGCCGGTTTGCGCAGCGGTGATTGACGCAAGCTGACGCTTCATCGACATAATGAGCTCTGCCTGAGTCTGAACATCGGCTGCGGTTCCGCCGAAGCCACCGTGTGGCTGGTGAAGCAATACGCGAGTGTTAGGTGTTGCATAGCGCTTGCCCTTTGTGCCAGATGAGAGCAAGAATTGCCCCATCGACGCACACATGCCGATGCCGACAGTAACGATGTCGTTTGGCACGTATTGCATGGTGTCATAAATCGCCATGCCCGCGGTGATCGAACCGCCCGGAGAGTTGATGTACAAGAAGATGTCTTTGGTTGAGTCTTCTGCAGCTAGCAAAAGAATCTTTGCGCAAATCTCATTTGCCATGTCGTCGCGAACTTCACTGCCGAGCCAAATGATGCGCTCGCGCTGAAGGCGCTCAAAAGTGCTGTAGCGCTCAAAATTGCCTGGGGTTAGGTGATCAGCCATTTTTCCTCTTCTCATCACATCGACAGGCACTTGCCCTTCGACGCCTGTTAAGGCTAACTGCCAAGCATCGAAATGCTTGGCAGTGTTCGCCATCGGCTTAGCCGATGTAAATGATGCTTTTAGTCGTGGTCGTGACCGGTGTGGTCTTCGGTCATCTGGTCAGAGTTGGTGAAAGTCGAGATGTCGACCTTGCCCTTGCTGTCGCTAACTTCGGCGTGCTCAAGAACAACTGCAAGACCCTTGCGACGAGCAACTTCTGCCACGAATGAAGGAACCTGGCCGTTCTGGTCGATTAGCTTAATGAACTCGTTAGGGTCCATTCCGTATGACTGTGAGGTCTGAACAAGGTACTGCAAGAGCTCCTGCTCGTTAACCTTGACGTTTTCAGCCTGAGCGATCTCGTCGAGAATCATCTGAACCTTGAAAGACTTCTGGCTCTGCTCGGTTACCTCTGCGCGGTGAGCGGCGTCTTCTAGACGACCCTCGCCCTCGAGGTGACGGTTTACGTCTGCTTCAACTAGCTCGTCAGAAACAGCAACTTCGATCTTCTCGACCAATAGGTCGGTTAGCTTGTCGCGTGCCTCGAGGCCCTGGTTGAAAACCTTTGAATCCTTGATCTGCTTCTCTAGGTCTGCCTTTAGCTCTGCGATCGTGTCGAACTCAGATGCAAGCTGCGCGAATGCGTCGTCTGCCTTCGGAAGTTCGCGCTCCTTTACAGCAGTAAGGGTTACTGAAATCTCAGCATCCTTGCCGGCCATGTCTCCGCCAACGAGCTTCGACTTGAAAGTGGTGCTCTCGCCAGCAGTAAGAGTGTCGAGCGCTTCGTCGATGCCGTCTAGCAAGTTGCCAGAACCGATTTCATAAGAAATGTTCTGAGCCTCGTCGATGGCCTTGCCGTCGATTTCAGCCTTCAGGTCGATTGAAGTAAAGTCGCCCTTCTTTGCTGGACGGTCAACGGTCTTTAGAGTTCCGAAACGTGAACGAAGGTTGTCGAGTTCAGCGTCTACCTCTTTGGCGTCAACGGTGATGTCAGAAACCTTAACCTTTAGACCCTTGTAGTCGATGAGTTTGATCTCTGGACGAACTTCGACTTCGATCTCGACGACTAGGTCGCCATCCCAGGTGGTCTCATCTGGAGTCTTCTTGATGTCTGCCTGTGGCTGACCAAGAACGCGAAGCTTGTTTTCTTCAACAGCCTGACGGTAGAGGCTGTCTAGTGCGTCGTTGATTGCGTGCGCCATGATTGCTGGCTTGCCAACGCGCTTTTCAAGAATGGCTGGTGGAACCTTGCCCTTGCGAAAGCCAGGGATGCTCACTTCTTCGGCGATGTGCTCGTATGCGTGATCGATGCTTGGCTTTAGATCGGCTGGGCTTGCTTCGATAACGAGCTTCGCGCGAGTTGGCTTGATGCGTTCAACGGTGGTTTTCAATGAACCTTCTCCTGAAAAGGCTCGCGACGCATCGCAAGCTGGGTTTTTTATTCGAATCACTTATGAAACAGTGGTCGGGATGACAGGATTTGAACCTGCAACCCCCTGTACCCAAAACAGGTGCTCTACCAAGTTGAGCCACATCCCGGAGGTTCGCTCTATAACGAGCAGACAACTTTGTTATCTTATCCCATAGAATGGTCAGGTTCGCCGGTTTCGGCTAACTTCGCGGATGTAGCTTAATGGTAGAGCCTCTGTCTTCCAAACCGATGACGCGGGTTCGATTCCCGTCATCCGCTCCAGATAAGGCAGTCAGCAGTGACTGCCTTTTTCTTTAGCCTCTAGCTTTGACAGCCGGCACACCAATAGAGCTTGCGGCCAGCCATGATCTCGATGCTCACATTGATTGAGCAAACGCGGCAAGGCTGCCCCTCGCGCTTATAGACCCAATTTCGATCTGCTTTGCTTGGTCTCTTGGTAAATAGGTCATCCCTGGTGATCATGAAAGAAGTCTTCACGCCGACCTTGAGCAACTTGACCGAGTCGTGCCAAATGTTTTCAATCACCTCGCGCGGCAGAGCGTTGCCAGGTGTGTGCGGATTGATGCCCGCTCGAAACAGTAACTCTGCACGATAGACGTTTCCGATTCCAGAGACGACCTCTTGATTCATCAAGAGTTGACCGATCGAGGTTCTCGAGGCCGCCACCTTGGCTGCGAATCGCTCGCGTTCTTTGCCGCGCGGGTCTGGGTTCAACGGATCAGGGCCAAGTCGCTTTTCGACAGCCGCCACCTCGCGATCGTCTATGACTTCGCAAACGGTAGGTCCGCGTAGTTCAGCAATTGCTTTCGATGATCTGAACCTAGCTCGAACTTCGCCGACCACCTCGGGCCAATCTTCGGCAGAATGCAACTTCCACTTTCCATAGATTCCAAGGTGAATGCGCAAGGTTAGATCGTTTTCGAATTCGAGAAACAACTGTTTGCCGATTGCTCGAGCACGAACAAGCACTCGATTGCTAATCAGTTTTGCGTCAGACGAAAAACGCCCCTGGGGTGAGTCGACGACTATTGCCTCGCCGGCGAACAATCGATTGAAGTCGTTCGCGTTTCGATGAACGGTATGACCCTCAGGCAATTAGCAACCGCGCATTCTTAGCTGATGTTGCCAGTCTGTTCGTAGTCTGCGATCTTGCCAATGCGACGTGCGTGACGTTCGTCATGGCTAAACGGCTCTGCGATGAATAGTTCGACAAGGTGCAGAACTTCTTCGCGCGTGTGCTGGCGAGCGCCGAGAGCAATCACGTTTGCGTCGTTGTGCTCGCGCGCGAGCTTTGCGGTTGACTCGTTCCAGTCGAGTGCAGCGCGAATGCCCTGCACCTTGTTTGCCGCAATCTGCTCGCCATTGCCAGAACCACCCAAGACGATTCCAAGAGCAGCGATGCCAGCCTGCTGATCGCGCACAACCGCAAGCGCTGCGTTGATGCAAAAACTCGGATAGTCATCGAGCGGGTCATAGCTCTGCGGCCCGTGATCGAAAACCTCGTGCCCCTGTTTGCCAAGTTCTTCAATTAGAAAGTGGCTAAGTTCAAGACCCGCGTGGTCGGTCGCGATGTGAATGCGCATGTCGATCTTTCTGTTTTGCTAAATCTTAGGCTTTGGCGTTTCGTTCTCTAATCAACCAGAAATAAGTGAGCACTGCGCCAACGGCAGCTGCGAAGAAGGTTACGAGCGCCATTCCGGCGACAATCGCCTGTGCACTCTGGCGGTCTGCATCGCTGCCAATGGTTGAATCTCCAACGGCACTAATAAAGAGGTTGCTAAGAACTCCGGTCACGATGGCCGAGATAGCGACGCTTGTAACAAAGCGATACAACTTCGACTTATTACGCACGAATAGGCCAATGACTGCCCAAAAGGTGAACATTGGCAGCAAGAAGGTGGTGGCGGTGTTGGTCACCATGGTCAGGCCGGTTTGCACGTTCGCAGAGGTAATAGTGAAGGTCAAAAAGATGCCGAAAATTGCTATGCCGAGCACGGCCGAGGCTTCGACTAGCGGGGATGGCTTCAAGTTCATAAAGACTAGGCTAATTGACGAATTCGCCAACTGACACAGGAGTCAAATTGCCAGGAGAAAACCTAACCCGCATCGAAGCCGCCGACCGCGCAAAGCTGCTCAAAGTTCACAGCTATGACGTCGAGCTCGACCTCACCACGGGTGAAAAGACCTTCGCTTCGAAGACCACTGTGCGTTTTGCATCGCACGAGGTTGGCGCGAGCACATTCATCGACGCGATCACGGCAAAGGTGAACAGCATCACGTTGAATGGTGAATCACTCGACGTGGCAAAGCACTCAGACGGCATTCGCATCGAACTAAGCAATTTGCAGAGCGAAAACGAATTGGTTGTCGACGCAGAGGCTTTCTATATGAACACCGGTGAGGGTCTTCACCGATTTGTCGACCCGGTCGACAACGAGGTTTACCTCTATTCACAGTTTGAGGTTCCTGACTCACGCCGCATGTTTGCAGTGTTTGAGCAGCCAGACCTAAAGGCGCTTTTCACTTTCATCATCACCGCACCTGAGAACTGGAAGGTTGTCTCAAACCAGCCGACTCCAGAACCAACTTCTCTCGGCGGCGGCAAGGCAAAGTGGCACTTCGCACCTACCCCAAAGATTTCTAGCTACATCACCGCTTTGATTGCAGGGCCTTATGTTGAGGCTCGCTCAGAGTTGACATCTTCAGACGGTCGTGTGATTCCGCTCGGTGTCTTCTGCCGTGCATCTTTGTCTCCATTCATGGACGCCGATTACATCTTCGACAAGACTCGCGAAGGCTTCTTGTTCTACGAGAAGCAGTTCGACGTTCCGTATCCATTTGAAAAGTACGACCAGCTATTTGTTCCTGAGTTCAACGCAGGTGCGATGGAAAACGCCGGAGCCGTCACTTTCACTGAGACCTACGTCTTCAGATCAAAGGTTTCAGACGCTACTAAAGAGCGTCGCGTTGTCACGATTTTGCACGAGCTAGCTCACATGTGGTTCGGCGACCTCGTAACCATGAAGTGGTGGAACGACCTGTGGCTCAATGAGTCATTCGCAGAATATGCATCAACTTTGGCTACCGCCGAGGCAACCGAGTGGCACGGAGCATGGACGACCTTTGCAGCGCTTGAAAAGTCATGGGCATACCGTCAAGACCAGTTGCCATCAACTCACCCGATTGTTGCCGAGATCAACGACCTCGAAGACGTTCAGGTGAACTTCGATGGAATCACCTATGCAAAGGGTGCATCGGTTCTGAAGCAGTTGGTTGCCTTTGTCGGTCAAGAGAAATTCATGGCCGGTGTTAGTGCCTACTTCAAGAAGCACGCCTATCAGAACACTGAACTGGTTGATTTGCTGCGCGAACTAGAGGCTCAGTCTGGTCGTGACCTGCAGAGCTGGTCAAAGAACTGGCTTGAGACCGCAGGTGTGAACACCCTTCGCACTGAGTTCGAAACTGACGCC
>JACCDN010107105.1_pt1 | contig 10262 bp, 7 predicted proteins | sample 7441691 | NCBI WGS metagenome assembly JACCDN01 (sample SAMN15323439, study PRJNA562643) | freshwater metagenome | isolation source: river surface water | place: USA:Blue River Watershed | collected 2017-08-16
ATCAACTACCGACTCACGGATTCCGCATCCAGCGTGCTAACCGAAAACTCAGCCGCCGCCTACTGCACCCTCGAGGTTTTGCGCGAGGCGGTAAACAATGCGATTAAGCACGGCAGCCCAAAAACAATCGACATCTCAATTGACGCTTTCGGTGAGCTATTGGATCTAAAGATTCAAAACGATGGCTCGCCGGTTCAGCGCTCGAGCTTTGGGATGGGTAGTCAAATCTTTAGAGAGCTAACCCTGGACTACTCACTTACCGGCTCAGCACCTATTTTGTTCAGCGCGAAGATACCGATTAGCCAAGAAGAGCCTGCACCTCAGACTTTCTAGGTGGCTCGCAGCCCTGGCGCTCACAAACCAGACCTGCGGCTACAGCCGCAAACCTTGCAGCTTCAATCAACTCAGCCTCTGGTAGCTCAGTTAGGCGCTGCCTCGAATACGATCCCAGGGCATCACGATCGAGTAGCTCTCCAAGCAGGTTTGCCATGAAGGTGTCACCCGCTCCAACTGTGTCAACCAAGTTCACCTTCGGTGCCGGAACATCAATTCGCTTTCCCATGCGATAGAGCGAAGCCCCATCGCCACCACGAGTGATCACAACCAGGCGACCACCTTCGCTCCAAGCCTGAGCGACATCGTCGATGTCAGAACCATCGGCCCTATCAAATAGCCACCAGAGATCAGCATCTGATGCCTTGATGATGTCGGAGTATTCGTTTATGGCGAGCACGCGCTTGAGCTCTCGCGCTCTTTCAAAACCGAGTGCGGAACGGATATTTAGATCATGTGATTTCGTCAATCCGGAGAGTTCACTAAGCCACTCGCTTACCACTTCACTGCCTGGCTCGACCGCCATAGTGAGGCAGCCATACTGTACGCACTTCGCACCCAGTGCTGAAACCTCCGATGAGGTTGGTAGCTCAGTTTTGGTCCAAGCCCAGTCAGCGGTGCCATTTAGATAGAAGCTGTAGCTTGCCGAACCGCCGGAACCGATGGTGGCAACCGCAAGTGAGGTTTGCTCCTTGGCAGCGATCGAGAGCGATAGGTCAACACCATTTGATTCCAAGCGGTGCCTAATGATCTGGCCAAAGCCATCTGAGGAGATGCGACCCAAAAACTTCTGTGGTTCACCGCGACGAGCGAGTGCTAGTGCGACATTGGCATTTGCGCCACCAACCACAGCTTGATACTTGCCACCTGAGTCGGCCTTGCCGATTAGGTCGATTAGTGCCTCACCGATTACCAAAATCATGCGGTAAGTCTAGGCTTAGAGCATGAACCACGAAAAGGCAGTAAAACTCTCAGTCATCTTGCCCCTGATTGGTCTAACTCTCGGCTGGATTTTGTTTATCACCGCCATCTACTCGGATCTTTTCTATCCGTTCCCCGAATATGACAACCAGGGAAAGCTGCTTACTGAACCACAGGTTCAAATCTCTACCTACCTTTTCCTTTTAGGTATCGCAGCATTTGCCGCATTTGCCCTATGGGGTCAAAGGCGAGCGCTAAGACTTCGAAACGAAAATGACACCGCGCTCGCGAAGTCAGCCCATCGCCTAAACAACCTGGCCGTGATCGTTGGCTTAGTGGTCGGGGCAATCTATGCCATCGGTAACTTCCTGGGAGCTTTCAATAACTACGACTCGCGCGAGGCTTCGCCTCTGGTTCGAATCTTCGGGGTCTATGTCCCAATCGTTTTGGCAACTGCACTTGTCGTAGTTCTGATTCTTTTTGCCTTTGTGTTCCGCCAGGATGCGCCGGATCTTCAAAACACCGAAAAGGACGAGGAGCGCGCCAAGCTGCAGCGCTACGTGGGTCTCGCCTACGCATCGCCAATTATCGGTACCGCCATCGCAATCATCCTGGGTCTTGTTGTCTATGACACCACCAGAACCACCCTCGACGTATGGATCTGGGTGGTTATCCAGGCCATCATTGCAACCTCGATCATCATCGGCACCAGCTATGCCGCGAAGGTGAGACTTGCAAGACCGCTTGAGCCAAAGCCAAAGCTTCGCGGCATTGCGGCCGTGAACCTCAACCTGGTTATCACCATCGTGTTCGGTGTGGTGGTGACCATCATGAGCTTTACCTTTGGCGCTGGTGCGATTGAGGATTTGCGGGAATGGCCGGAATACAAGATGGGCATGACTCAGGCTCAGCAGCCGATTATCAAACCGGCTGACCTTGGTTGGTTTATCAACAAGATGCTCCCTGCCTTGACTTTGCTGGCCCTTGCCGAGTTTGGTATCTACAGAACCTTGGTAGTGCGAAACACAAAGAAAGATCAGATTGCGTAGTTACTACAAAGGCCTGCTGTTTGATAACGACGGAGTCCTAGTTGATTCCATGCAGGGAGCAATGGCTGCCTGGAAACAGTGGGGAGAGAAATACTCACCGGGCTTTGAGCTCACCAAAGATCACCACGGTAAGCGTGCCCAGGACATAGTGCTAAACCTGGTTGGCGAAGCCGGCTTTGAGGTAGCTAATGACTACATCAACAAGCTCGAGCAGGACCTGGCCCATCTGACTATTGCTCTACCTGGAGCAGTCGAACTCACCACCTCACTAAAGCCTGGAACCTGGACGGTGGTTACCAGCGCTAACCCATTCCTTGCAAAGGGAAGGCTTGAAGCAGCGGGTATTCCAATCCCCAAAGAACTGGTGACCGCTTACGACGTATCCAAGGGCAAGCCAGATCCAGAGCCGTATCTAAAGGGTGCACAGAATCTTGGTTTTGACATCTCAGACTGCGTGGTGTTTGAGGATGCTCAGGCCGGGATTCAGGCAGGGCTCGAGGCAGGAGCTGGATTGTTGGTTGGAGTCACCGAACATGCCTTGCACACCGATGCAGATATTGTGGTTAGGTCTTTGGAGGGAATTACTTTCCAAGATGGAGAATTGTTTATCCCAGATAGCTTGAGATTGAGGTAATCATGGCTGAGATTGAGTTTTACGGTGCGGACTGGTGCGGCGACTGCCGCAGATCAAAGTCACTACTAAACACCCTGGGTGTTGAGTACGACATGTTTGATGTCGAAGAGTCCAAGGAAAACGCTGACAAGGCGCAGGCCATCTCGGGTAGGACCAACATCCCGGTAATTAAGTTTGCCGATGGTGTTCACCTGGTTGAGCCATCGGATGCAGTGCTGCACGCGGAGCTCAAAATCCGCGGACTTGTTTCCTAGCTCTATCTTTATTTGAGTATTAGCCCTAGGCTTAGGGCTTCGTAGTGCTAGAGGAATCCATCCTTAGGCACGTTCTAAGGAATCCTCAATAATGAGCAATAGCTATGCACGCGCGCCCAAATCAAGTGGAAACAAACGCGCCGTCACCCCTAAGTGGGAGTCGACCAATAAACCAACCAAACGCGATGGCCGCCCAGGTTACGCCTCAAAGCGTGGCGACTATGTCGCTAAGAGTGAGGTAGAGGCAGGAGCGAGAAAGCCTCGCACCAAGAACAAGTTTGCCGAGGAGCGCACCGATGCTCCACGCGCCAAGCGCAGCTTCGACGATGCCCCAAGAGCAAAGCGCAGCTTTGAAGACCGCGATGCCGCACCACGTACGAAGCGCTCCTACTCAGATGACAAGGACTTTACTCCAAGAGCAAAGTCTGATCGTCCAGACCGCGTAGCACGCGATCAGGATCGAAACCAGAAATTTGCCGGCGCTCGCGAGAAGAGCGCAACTGGTAAGACTTTTCAGGGAGACAAGAAGCTAGCCAAGCTAGAGAGCGAAACCCTAACCGAGACCTTTGCCACTTTCCAGGAGATGGGTCTTCCAGAGCGACTAACCCAGGAGCTAGCCAAGATGGGTGCGGCATCGCCGTTTCCGATTCAGGCTGCAACTATCCCTGCAGCGATGGAGGGTCGTCACGTTCTAGGACGCGGTAAGACCGGTTCTGGAAAGACCATTGCTTTCGGTGTACCACTGATCACCTTCTTGGCAAAGGCCGGTAACCAACCTCGTCAGCCGCTAAAGCCAAAAGCACTTGTTCTAGCGCCCACTCGCGAGCTTGCGGTTCAGATTGACAACACCCTGGCACCACTTGCCAAGAGCGTTGGCTTCTTCACCACAACCATCTACGGTGGTGTGCCACAGTTCCGTCAGGAGCAGGCCCTTCGCCGCGGTGTTGACATTGCAATTGCAACCCCGGGTCGCCTAGAGGACCTGATGGCTCAGGGTCTAGTTGACCTGTCTGAGTGTGAGCGTGTGGTTTTGGACGAGGCTGACCACATGTGTGAGCTTGGCTTTGTTGAGCCGGTAAACCGCATCTTGGAGGCAGCCGCTGGCAGCCAGAAGCTTCTCTTCTCAGCAACCTTGGACTCCGAGGTCGCAGCTCTTGTGAAGAAATTCATGCCTAGCCCATTCGTTTACGAGGTGCCAGGCGAGGTCAATGAGACCTCTGACATCGAGCACAGGGTTTTGGTCATCGAGCCGCAGCACCGCTCTCAGGTTTTCCACCGTCTCGTTCAGGGCACCGGCAAAAGCATCGTGTTCGTTAGAACCAAGGTAACTGCCGAGGCACTAGCTCAGAGTTTGAACGATGCCGGTGTACCAACCGCAAGGTTGCACGGTGACCTAAACCAAGCTCAGCGAACGAGGAACCTGGAGCGCTTTGTAAAGGGCGCGGCAAGGGTAATGATCGCAACCGATGTTGCCGCTCGCGGTATTCACGTTGACGATGTGAAGCTGGTTATCCAGCTTGACCTCCCAGAGGAATACAAGACCTACCTACACCGTGCCGGTAGAACCGGCCGTGCCGGTCGCTCCGGAACCGTGGTGTCACTGGTTCCAATGGGCAGAACCAGAAAGATCGAGGGTCTACTAGACCGTGCAGATCGCGAAGCGATCTTCACCAAGGTGGAGCCAGGCGATGACCTAGTGGCTGAGCTCGCAGGGCCAATCGCACCACCACCGGTAGTTGACTTCCTTGACTTTGGTGACAGCCGTTTCGAGGCCATGAACAAAGATCGTGCCAAGAGCCAGATCCGTGCCAAGCACGGAGCTCCGGGCAAGAACTATGCCTCAAAGGGTCGTGGCGGCTACCGCCGCTAGAAAATCAAGCAATCCCCGCAAGCATCGGCTTGCGGGGATTTGTCTTTTTTGGAAGAAAAACTTGCACCTCAAGCCCTGGAGCAAATAAGCTTTCCCCTAGCCAAAGACCGCCGGTATCGGGGTTTGGGAAAACCAAGAGAAATCAAGGTTCTACCGCCACGACTAAGGGTTCACGAAAGTGACTGCCAGCGCAGGTGTGTAAAGAGTTTCTCTTTTGAGTTTTGCTCCGTGCGCGCTTGCGTCGGAGCATTTTTGTTTTCTCTTGCCGGCACCAACAAAAGGAGTGCCATGGCAGACAAGAAAGCCACTGTCGCTGAGCTAACGGAGAAGTTCCAGAGCTCAAGCGCAGTACTGCTTACTGAATACCGCGGACTCACTGTGACTCAGCTCAAGGAGCTGCGTCGCTCAATGGCTAATGACGCAACCTATGTCGTTGCAAAGAACACCCTTCTAACCCTTGCTGCAAAGAACGCAGGAGTCACCGCATTTGACGGCCAGCTATACGGCCCATCTGCTTTGGCTTTCGTGCACGGCGACCCAGTCGCAGTGGCAAAGGCTCTGAAGGAGTTCGCAAAGGCAAACCCACTGCTAGTTGTAAAGACCGGTGTCATGGATGGCAACGCTCTTTCCGAAGCAGATGTGAAGAAGCTTGCTGACCTCGAGAGCCGCGAGGTGCTACTGGCCAAGGCCGCTGGCGCAATCAAGGCATCGCTGTTCAAGGCTGCTTACACCTTCAACGCACTACCTTCACAGGCAGTCCGTGTTGTCGACGCGCTGCGTCAAAAGCAAGAGTCCAACTAACAAGACGTAAACCAATTAGGAGATACAAATGGCAAAGCTAACTGCCGACCAGCTCATTGAGGCATTCAAGGAGCTAACCCTTATCGAGCTTTCTGAGTTCGTTAAGAAGTTCGAAGAGGTATTCGAGGTAACCGCAGCTGCTCCAGTAGCTGCAGTTGCAGTTGCCGCCGCTGGCGGTGCAGCTGAGGCTGCAGAGGAGAAGGACTCCTTCGACGTAATCCTTGAGTCTGCTGGTGACCAGAAGATCCAGGTCATCAAGGAGGTTCGTGGCATCACCAACCTAGGCCTCGGCGAGGCAAAGGCTCTAGTAGACGGCGCACCAAAGGCTGTTCTAGAGGGTGTCAAGAAGGAAGCTGCAGAGGACGCAAAGGCGAAGCTAGAGGCTGCCGGCGCAAAGGTAACCCTGAAGTAATCACTTCCCAAAAAGAATCAATCCCCTGGGTGAAAACCCAGGGGATTTTCTCTTTTGGAACATTTTGCTTGAGACATTCGGTATACCGAACATTTAGAAGGGGTGCTGCATATGGAGGGTCTAGCCTGAAGATTCCTGATCGGAGTGCACACCAATCAGGGGGAGGCAGTACGCGCAATGCGCAGGTTGATGAGGCTATTCCGGGGAGCCAGCTTTGGTTCCTGGATTCGTCGCATCTCAATAATCGCCTTCATTGGTTTATTCGCCGCCGCCACCCCGAATTTGCTCGCGCCAGAGCCTCCTGCGCGCGCGGTTCCGGGCGGCGAACCGGTGGATTACTCAACAAATACCGATAACGGTCAGGCTAACTATGCCTGGGCTGATGACAATGCCAACTTTCGCATTACAACGACAGGTACCTGGGAGACTTGGCTGTACCCCACCAGCTGCTCACACAGCGGTTACATGACCAAGACCAACAGCTATGTGTTTGGCATCAGCAATGCCTGTACCTGGCAATGGGCTCTAAATAACGGCGTTGGCTGGCAGTGGTATGACACTGGTGTTGCCGCTCGTTTCAATGAATGGCAGCACGTTGCATGGGTAAAGAACGGTACCAATCTCAGGTTGCTTATTGATGGCAACCTGGTTTACGAGACAACAACGGGAGTGCCTACCTCCCTGGCTACGGGGGCTGGTTTCTCCATTCACACCCGCTATGAATATTGGCCATCTGAGCACTTCCGCGGCCGTATGGATGAAGTTCGAATCTACAACCAGGCCAAAACTGATGCTCAGATTCGTGAGACTATGCACACCAGGCCGAACACCTCCGGCTTGCTTGTTTACTACGACTTCAACGATGTCCAAAGTGGATGGATTGAAAACCTAGCTCCATCTGCCCCAGCAGCAACGAGGCTTCGAGTAGTTGGAAACTTGGGCGCTACAGATGTCAAGCAGATCATTGCCCCCAGCTCGCTGAATCCTGAAACCACATACATCTTCCCTCGCAGTTACATAACTCGCGAGGGTGGCTGGCGGGTGCCTTCCGGTGTCCACGCCGTCAATGCATTCATCGTCGGTGGCGGTGGTGGTGGTGGCACGGGCGGAAACACCGGATATGCCGGCGGCGGTGGTGGTGGAGCCCAGGTGCTCACCCAAGATAACTTTGCCGTGGTGCCCGGTCAGACTATAAATGTTGTGGTTGGCATGGGTGGGCGCGGTGGCCAGAACTCGGGCAACAATATTGTTCGCCCGGCAACTGCTGGTCAGGTGAGTCAGTTGGGTTCCCTGACGTCAACCTTCGGAGGCGCGGGTGGATCTGAAGGCGGACTCAATCCGGCAGCAGCCACAACCGGTGCCTCCGGCGGTGGAGCCCCTCTCTACACAACTACAGGGGCAGCAGGTACCCCTGGGCTTGGGTTTGCGGGCGGTGGAGCACCTCCAGCTGGAGCTAATGGCAATTGGTTCTCCGCTGGCGGCGGTGGCGGTGCACTTGGTCCCGGCACCAGCGCTCTAAACAATGTTGGTATCGGCGGTCGCGGAGGTCCCGGTGTTTACAGCGCAATAACTGGACAGATGCAGTACTTCGCAGCGGGTGGATCTGCGAAGGGTTGTAAGGGAGCAGGAGCCGCTGTTGATGGAGCAACTGCACCTGCAACTAATGCACGCAGCAACTCAGGTTCCGGCGGTGGCGGTGGCGGTGGCGGCATCAGCTGTGTTGGAACTTGGGGTACATCCCAGTGGGGTGGCAATGGTGGTTCGGGTCTCGTAGCTGTCAGCTTCTACGCACAGACTGGAATCACTGTGCCTGCCCTGAATCCGGGCACCTGTACGCCAATCACCTACACCAAGGTAATCGGTGGTGTTCCATATCTAATTCATGAATTCTTGGGTGGAACCGACTGTGTTCTAAACATTCCAGCTGATGCTTCCAATCTAGAAATCTTCGCCGTCGGTGGCGGTGGCGGTGGCGGAAACAACATGGGTGGCGGCGGTGGTGGTGGTGCCTCTGCACAGGTTGCAACCAGCCGAGCAGCAGTGGGAGGTCAACTCCGAGTGACGGTTGGTACCGGTGGTGCAGGAGGAATCCACGTCGACAATGCACTGCGAAATGGCCAACCCGGAACTGCATCCGTGGTGCGCAACTCAACTAATGTTCAGATACTTACTGCCAACCCAGGTCAGGGTGGCCGCACTCACAGCACCATAAACATTTGTAGCGGACCGGCTGACAGCCGCGGTGGTGCAGGTGGTGCAGCAGGCGCCGGCGGATCTGCCGGTGGCACTGGAGGTTTGGGTGCAGTTTCTGGCGCAGGTGCTCCGGGTTCCGACGGGTTTTCAACGAATTTCACCGGCGAAACCCGATTCTTCGGCGGCGGCGGTGGTGGTAGCGGATGGGCCAGTAACGGCGCTCGACTCAATGGCATTGGTGGAAGAGGCGGCGGTGGCTCTGGTGCCTATGGAACATACGTAGTCGGTTTCAGTGGCCTGCCGAACACCGGTGGCGGTGGCGGTGCTGGTGAGGCGGGCTGTGCAAATGGTGGTGCCGGTGGATCCGGTGTAGTCATCGTTCGTTATGTGGCTCCGACAACTCCAACCGCTCTTGCAATCGCTCGGCCTGCATCACTTGCAACCGGTGTAGGTGTTAACAGCCCATTCCGTGTCCAGCCGCTAGTTCATGTTGTCGATGGTGTCGGCAGAAGCGTCAGCGCAGCGGTGGCGATCACGGCCAAAGTAATGAACGGCACGACTCTGATTTCATCTGCCACTGTGAATGCGGTAAACGGAGTCGCTGACTTCACAGGTAGCGGATTGTTCACCTCGATAAGCACGACTGCGTCAATCGTCTACGAGTCAGCTGGTTTGCAAAGTGCAACCCAGGGCATTCAGCCCATGATCAGGCCTACGACCATAACCATCGTGCCTGACTCTAATCAGGTTTCTTCCACCCCCGGCACCTGGGTTGATGGTGACTTTTTTGCCGATCCAGGATCTCGAAATGCCACGCTCCGCATTTCGGACATTCAAGCAAAACTAAATGCTGGGCTGCAGGTGAACCTGATTGCGTCAAGCGGCAACATTGACGTTCAAACTCCGATTACCGGTGGTAACACTTCCGGATCGCTACTGCTTTCAGCGGGCCAAGATGTCTTCGTTAAGCACGACATCAAGCTATCTGGCGCAACCTCATCACTTGTGGTCCGTGCCAACCGGGATGTCTTAGTCACCGCAGGAGCCTCAAATAACTACACAGAGCTGCAATCCAACAACGGCAACCTAGTTCTTTGGTCAAACGCTAACAACAATAATCAGGGTGTCGTTCAGGTCCCTAACTACGTTGATCTTCGCTCCAACGGCGGTGACATCTACCTAGCCGGAGGCGCCGGAACCACATCTAATGGGGTTGAGGTGCCAGGAGGAGTTGCCGCTGGTTACAACGGAACCTACCTGAATGGTGTCCAGCTTGGATCATCGGCTCTTCGCGAAAACGTAAGGATTTTGTCTTCGGGTGGAGACATAGTCATCCGTGGTACGACAAATCAGGGCGGCTATGGTCTGGTCGGCTATGCCGGTAACCGAGTCGAGTCTGGTACCGGTCGTATCGAGATGGTTGGAAACACTTTTGGCAGCTCCACCCCGATGGGTATTCGCCTGAACCTAAATGGTGGAACGACCATGGGATCGTTCTTCATCTCTCAGGCGACTGAGTCCCCGGCTATCAAGATGTCGGTCAATAACAACACGACGGGCTCAAGCTGGGGTCTCTACCTTGACGAAGGAAACATTCAAAACCTGGCAAATACCCAGGCTGCGATTGATCAAAACGGTGGAAATCAGTGGAGCCCAATTGCTAACGCAATTAACACCAACCGCCAGCTGAATATTTGGGGTAAGGGTGGAATCGACATCGATGTCACCCAGCGCACTTATTTGCACGGAGCGATTTTGCGAGCCAACCTGCTCGCCGAAACTGGTGAAATTTCAG
>JACCDN010501830.1_pt1 | contig 10262 bp, 8 predicted proteins | sample 7441691 | NCBI WGS metagenome assembly JACCDN01 (sample SAMN15323439, study PRJNA562643) | freshwater metagenome | isolation source: river surface water | place: USA:Blue River Watershed | collected 2017-08-16
CGCCTGACCCTGCGCGACGGCAAGCCGAAATACCTGGCCGATGCGCCGAGGTTCATCGGCTACATCCGGGCCACGGCGTCGCGCTACCGGGAGCTCACCCCGCTCTTGCGGCTGGTGGACCAGATCGAAGGCACGCAGGCGGCCACCGGTTTCGCCTTTGGGCGGGTTTGAGAGCAAAATGGGCCTTCAGCCCTCGCCAATGCTGCGCAGTGTGCTACTAAAACAATAGCAATTTCAGACATGCCACGCCTGCACTGCTCGCTGCCTTTGTCGACTGGTGCCGTTCTCGACTTGCCGGCGGGAGCGGCCCGCCATGTGCAGGTGCTGCGCTTGCAGCCCGGCATGACCATCACGCTGTTTGATGGCGCCGGCGGCGAAACCACCGCCGTCATCGAACACATGGGGCGCAGCGATGTGCGGGTCCGCCTGACTGCGCACGACTCGGTGGAGCGGGCGGCGCCGGTGGCGGTGCATCTGGTCGTGGGCATGCCCGCCAACGAACGCATGGACTGGCTGGTCGAGAAGGCCACCGAACTCGGCGTGGCCAGCATCCAGCCCGTGGTGGCCCAGCACAGCGTTCTGCGCCTGAAGGGTGAGCGGGCCGACAAAAAGCGTGCCCACTGGCAAGGCATTGCGATTGCCGCCTGCGAGCAATGCGGGCGCAACCGGGTGCCCCAGGTGCATGAGGCCCAGCCCCTGCAAGCCTGGCTGGAGGCTGCCACCCAGCGCGGCGGGCCGACCGGCATCGGGCTGCTGTTGTCGCTGGCGGCGGGTGCCCTGCCCTTGCCGCAGCAGCGGGGTGACGCCACAACGCTGACCTTGCTCTCCGGCCCCGAAGGTGGCCTGGCGCCGGCCGAGGAGCAGGCTGCGCTGGCCTGTGGCTTCCTGCCCGTCTCGCTGGGGTCGAGGGTGTTGCGCTCCGAAACGGCGCCACTGGCCGTGCTGGCGGCGCTTACACTGGGTTCATGAACAAGAACCTTGGCCTGCTGGCCCTTTGTCAGGGGCTGTTCCTGACCAACAACGTCACCTTCATCGCCATCAACGGCCTGGTCGGTCTGGCGCTGGCGCCGCTGGGCTGGATGGCCACCCTGCCGGTCATGGGGTATGTGGTGGGCGGGGCCCTGTCCACCGGCCTGGTGGCTCGCACCCAGGCGCGCTACGGGCGCAAGGCGTCGTTCCAGCTGGGTCTGGTGGTGGCCTTCCTGTCGGCGCTACTGTGTGCCTATGCCGCCGTCAGCCGCAACTTCTGGCTGCTTTGCGCGGCCACCGTGGTGGCCGGCTACTACAACGCCAATGCCGGCCTGTACCGCTTTGCCGCCGCCGAACTCGCCAACAAGGGCGCGCAGGAAAAGGCAGTCTCGCTGGTGATGGCCGGGGGCCTGATTGGGGCGGTTGTCGGCCCCAATCTGGCGGCACGCACCCGCAACCTCTTCGAGGTGCCCTTTGCCGGCGCTTACATTGCGCTGGCGCTGGTCGCTGTGCTGGCCATTGTTCTGCTCTCGCTCATCGAGTTTCCGCCGGCGCCCGCCCGCAAGGCCGGTGGCGGTGGGCGCCCGCTGTCGGAAATCATGAAGCAGCCGGTGTTCATCGTTTCAGCGGCGGCCGGTGCCTTGAGCTATGGCGTCATGAACCTGCTGATGGCGGCCACCCCGATTGCCATGCAGCAATGCGGTCTGCCGTTTTCGGATGCCGCGCTGGTGCTGGAATGGCATGTGATCGGCATGTTCGCGCCGGGCTTCTTCACCGGGCACCTGATCAAGCGCTTCGGTGCCCTGCCCATCATGGGAGTGGGCGTGGTGCTGAACCTGGGCTGCATCGCCGTCGCCCTGTCGGGCGTGGATCTGCACCAGTTCCTGGTGGCGCTGTTCCTTCTGGGGGTGGGCTGGAACTTCGTGTTCACTGGCAGCACCACACTGTCCCTTTCTGTCTACACCCCTGAGGAAAAGGACCGGGCCCAGGGTGCACTGAACTTCTTTGTTTTTGCCACGCTGGCGGTCAGCTCGTTCGCCTCGGGCGTATTGGTCACCACGCAGGGCTGGCGGCTTCTGAACTGGGGCTCGCTGCTGCCCGTCATCCTGACAGGCGCCGCACTGTTCTGGCTTGCGCTGAGATTCAGGCAAGCCCAGAATCCGGCCTGAACTGAAATCAACTGGAGAACGACATGGGATTGCTGGACTCACTTCTTGGCGCGGTCACTGGCGGTGCACAAAACGGCGCAGGTGGTGGCCTGGGCGGGCTGATTGGCATGGTGGCCAACAATCCGCAAGTGCTGCAATCGATCACCGGCCTCCTGGGCAATGACGGCGAGCATGGCGGGCTGGGCGGGCTGGTCTCCAAGTTCCAGCAGGCCGGGCTGGGCGACGCGATCGGCTCGTGGATCAGCAACGGCCAGAACCAGCCGATCAGCGGCGATCAGCTTTCGCAGGTGCTGGGCTCCGACACCATCGGCAAGGTGGCCGCGCAGCTGGGGCTGGGTCAGGGCGAAGCCGCCGGCCAGCTGTCACAGCTGCTGCCCGAGATCATCAACCAGCTCACTCCCCAGGGCCAAGCCCCGGCCCAAGGCCTGGGCAATGCCGGAGACCTGATGGGCATGCTCGGCAAGATGCTCCAAAAATGATAGCGGCTCACGCCCATTCGGCGAGGGCTGGCGGCCAATTTGGCTTGCCACTCCGGTTCAGAAGCGGGAGGTGAGCCAGTCGTGCAACAGGTCGAAAACCGGTTGCGACTCCACCTCGTTGAAAATCTCGTGATACAGGTCCGGGTAGCACTGGGCACGCACCACCTGTGAGGGCGCGGCCGCTCCAAAGGCACGGCTTCCGGCCGGATTCACCAGCAAGTCGGAGCCGGCATACATCAGCAGGGTCGGCACCTTCCAGCCGGGGGCCCGGGCGACCACTTCAGGCCCGGCGTCGGCGATGAAGCGAGCCAGCCGACCGGAAATCCGGTCGTGCACCAGCGGGTCGGCCAGGTAGGCCTGCACGACATCCGGGTCGTGCGAAAGAAAGTTGGCATCCAGACCATTGCCCACACAAAGGTCCGGCACAAAGCGCGGCAGCACCGCAAGCAGCAGCTTCTGCAGCCCGTTGAGCCCCGGGTCCAGCGCGGGCGAAGAAAGCACCAGGCCGTCCACCGCTTCGGGGTGGTCGGCCACAAAGCGCGCCGCCACCAGGCCGCCCATGCTGTGGCCCAGCAGGATCAAAGGCACGCCTTGGGGCAACCGGTCGCGGGTGCGCTCCACCAGGTCCGCCACATCCGCCAGCAGCCGGTCGGGGCTGGTGAGCGTGCCACGCGGGCCTTCGGACTCGCCGTGGCCGAACTGGTCGTAGGCTCTGACCGCATAGCCCCAGTCGTTCAGACGCTGGGCCACCCCGTTGTAGCGTCCGCCATGCTCGCCGAGCCCGTGAACGATCAGCACAGCGCCGCGCAGTGCCTGCCCTTCAGCGAGCGGCCATTGCTGCAGGGCCAGATTGAAACCGTCGGTGGCCGTGAAGGCCGACAGGATGGAGTCGCTCATTGGCAGGCGCAGCGCCTCAGGCGGGCAACTGGGCGATCACCTGGGCGACCGCCGCAGTCAGCTTCTTGGCATAGGGCACATGCAGGAACTCATTGGGGCCGTGGGCATTGCTCTTGGGACCCAACACACCGCAGACCATCATCTGGGCTTTGGGGAAGCCCTCGCTGAGCATGTTCATCAGCGGAATGGTGCCGCCCTGGCCGATGTAGCCGACCCCGGCACCAAAGTGGGCCTGGCTGGCGGCATTCAGGGCCTGCTCGAACCAGGAGGCGGTGTCCGGTGCGTTCCAGCCGGTCGCCCCGCCGTTGCTCTCGAACGTGACCTTGGCCTGGTAGGGCGCGTTGTCTTCCAGCAGCGCCTTCATTTCGGCCACCGCCTGGGCGGCGTCCACCAGCGGAGGCAGGCGCAGGCTCAGCTTGAAGGCGGTGTAGGGCCGCAGCACATTGCCGGCATCCTTCAGCGCCGGAAATCCCTCGGCACCGGTCACGCTGAGGGTGGGCGTCCAGGTGCGGTTGAGCAGGGCCTGCACCGGGTCGGTGGTGGTGGGCAGTGCAAAGGTGGTGGACCCGCCGCAGTCGTAGTGGGCCCAGGGGAATCGCTTGTAGACCTCGTCGCCCAGAATGGCCGCCGTGGCCCGGGCCTGGGCCAGTCGCTCGGCGGGCACTTCGCAATGAAAGCTCGCCGGCAGCAGGCGGCCGGTCTTGCTGTCTTCCAGCCGGTCCAGCACCTGGCGCATGATGCGGAAACTGCTGGGCACCAGGCCGGAGGCATCGCCCGAGTGGATGCCTTCGGTCAGCACCTCGACCTTGAGCGTGCCGCTGGCCATGCCGCGCAGGCTGGTGGTCAACCAGAGCTGGTCGTAGTTGCCGGCGCCGCTGTCCAGGCAGATCACCAGCGCCACATCGCCCAGGCGTGGGCGCAAGGCATCCACATAGGGCAGCAGGTCGTAGCTGCCGGATTCTTCACAGGTTTCGACAATGCCCACGATGCGCGGATGCGGCACGTTCTGCGCCTTGAGCGCCTGCACCGCTGCAATGCTGGCGTACACCGCGTAGCCATCGTCGGCGCCGCCACGGCCATAGAGCTTGCCGTCTTCGTACTTGGGGGTCCAGGGCCCGAGGTCGTTGCGCCAGCCGGTGAATTCGGGCTGCTTGTCCAGGTGCCCGTACATCAGGATGCTCTGGCTGCTCTGGGGCCGGGTGGCCGCCACCTCGAAAAACAGCACCGGCGTGCGACCCGGCAGCCGCACGATTTCGAGCGTCAGGCCTTCGACCTTTTGCGCCTCGACCCAGCTGGCGGCATGCCGCATCACCGTTTCAAGATGGCCATTGGCCGCCCAATCCTTGTCGAATCCGGGCGATTTGGCCGGAATCTGGATGTAATCGGTGAGGCGCTGGACGATGTCGTTGTCCCACTGGCGGGTGGTGTGGGACAGGGCCGCAGCAGCGTCCAGGGTGCCGGCTGGCATTTCGCGGTGCAGGGGTGCATTCATGGAGACGTTCCTCAGTTCAGACCCGTGGGAAGTCCAACACTGTACGCGTTGCCGGCCTGGCGTGCCAGCCCAGGCTGTCCCGGGAGGGTCGGGGTGAAATAATCGGCCGATGAAACCCCTTCGCATTGGCGCGGGCGCCGGCTACTCCGGCGACCGCATTGACCCCGCCCGGGACCTGGCCGAACGGGGCCAGCTGGACGTGCTGGTGTTTGAGTGCCTGGCCGAGCGCACGATTGCCCTGGCCCAGTTGCAGCGCAGCCTGGACCCGGAGCAGGGATACGACCCGCTGCTCCAGGACCGCATGCGCGCCGTGCTGCCGGCCTGTGTGGCGCAAGGGGTCACCATCATCACCAACATGGGCGCGGCCAACCCGATGGCGGCCGGGCGCGCGGTGCTGGTCGTGGCGCGCGAACTGGGACTGCCCCGCCTGCGGGTGGCCGTGGTGACCGGCGACGACGTCCTGCCATGGATGCAGACCCACGACGCCCCCCTGCTGGACTCGCAGGACACGGTGCGCAGACTCGATGGCCGGTTGATTTCGGCCAATGCCTATCTGGGCGCCGACGCCCTGCTGCCCGCCTTGCAATCGGGGGCCGATGTCATCGTGACCGGGCGTGTGGCCGACCCGGCGCTGTTCCTGGCTCCGCTGATGCACCGGTTTGGCTGGCGGGCCGACGACTGGCCGCAGCTGGGGCAGGGCATTCTGGTTGGCCACCTGCTGGAGTGTGCGGCGCAGGTCAGCGGGGGCTACATCGCCGACCCAGGTCGGGTGGACATTCCTGATCTTGCGCGTGTGGGATTCCCGCTGGCCGAAGTGCAGCCCGATGGCCGCGCGGTCATCACCAAACTGGCCGGCACCGGGGGCCGGGTCGACCGGCTGACCTGCACCGCCCAGCTGTTGTACGAGCTGGAGGACCCGGCGCGCTACCTGCAACCGGATGTGGTGGCCGATTTTTCGGGCGTGCAACTGCGCGAAGTCGGACCGGATCGGGTCGCCGTGTCCAACGCCAGCGGGCAAGCGCGTCCGAGCCACCTCAAAGTGACCCTGGGCTACCGCGACGGGTACCTGGGCGAGGGCCAGATTTCCTATGCCGGCCCGGGGGCGCAGGCCCGTGGCGAGCTGGCCCTGGGCATTCTGGAACACCGGTTGAAACACCTGGGCCTGGACCCTCTGGAGCACCGCGCAGAGCTGATCGGCGTGAACGCCATGCACGGCCCCGCCCTGGGGGCCGGGTGCTCACCCTGGGAGGTCAGGGTGCGGCTGGCGGCGCGGTGCGGGAGCCGTGCGCAGGCCCAGCGCATTGGCCAGGAGGTCGAGGCGCTGTATCTGAATGGCCCGGCGGCCGGCGGCGGCGTGACCCAGTCGGTCCGGGAGGTCATTGCTGTGGCATCCGCCCTGATTCCACGCGACGCAGTCCCGACCCAAACCCACAGCATGGAGCTGAACCATGAAGGTGCGTGACATTGCCCTGGCGCGCTCTGGCGACAAAGGCAACCGTGCCACCCTGAGCGTGATTGCCCACAGGCTGGAAGACTACCCACTGCTGACCGGTACGCTGACCGAAGAACGGGTGCGCAGCCAGTACGCCGGCACCGTGCACGGTGCAGTGCAACGTTATCTGCTGCCCCACCTGGGCGCGGTTCACTTTGTGATGCACGATGCTTTGGGCGGCGGCGTCACCCGCTCGCTGGCACTGGACGCCCACGGAAACACCCTCAGCGCGGCGGTGCTGGACATCGAAGTCACCCCGCAACTCGCCTAAACTCGCTGCACTGATTCAACGGAGACTCCCATGCGCTTTGCCAACCGCCTGCTTGCCGCCCTGGCCGGCTCGATGCTTCTGACTTCTGCCGCCCTGGCCCAGGCCTGGCCGAACAAGCCGATCAAGGCGATCGTGCCCTTTGCCGCCGGCAGCGCCACCGACCAGATCGGCCGGGCTTTTGCTGCCAAGATGGCCGAAACCCTGGGCCAGAGCATCGTGGTGGAAAACAAGGCCGGTGTGAATGGGATGCTGGGGGCCGACGCGGTGGCCAAGTCCGCTCCGGACGGCTACACCATCCTGGTGGGCACCAACAGCACCAATGCAGCGCTCAAATTCCTGATGAAGTCACTGCCCTACGACCAGGACAAGGCGTTTGCTCCGGTCGGCTACCTGGGCTCTGTACCGCTGATCGTGGGCGTCAACAACGATGTGCCGGCCAAAACCCTGCGCGAGTTCATTGACCTGGCCAAGGCCAAACCGCGCCAGGTGACCTTTGCCAGTGCCAGCACCTCCCAACTGGTGTCGTCGGAAATGCTGTCCAGCATGGCGGGTGTGCAGATGACCAATGTGCCGTACAAGAGCGGCCCGGCGGCCATGACCGATCTGATCGGCGGCCAGGTGAACATGTTCACTGCCGACTTTGCGGTCATGCTGCCACAGGTCAAGGGCGGCAAGGTGCGCGGCCTGGCCGTCACCTCCACCCAACGTTCGCCGGCCGTGCCCGAGCTGCCCACCGTCAACGAAGCGCTGGGCCTGAAGGACTATGAGCTGATTGCCTACTTTGCCGTGTTCGCGCCGGCCGGCACGCCTGCCGACATCGTGACCAAGCTCAATAGCGCCATCAATGCCGCAGCCAACAGCAAGGACATCCAGGACAAGTTTGCCGCCCTGGGCTTTGCAGTGGAGCCTGGCACGCCCGAGGCACTCGGCCAGCGCAATGCGCGCGAAACGGCCAAGTGGGCCAAGGCCATCCGCGAAGCGAAGATCGAGCAGCAGTAAGGCTCAGGCCCCGCTGCGGCGGCTGACCAGCGAGGCAGCCGCCCTGCGCAGCGTGTCCACCAAGGCGGCTGCGCGCACCGGCTTGCTCAGGTAGTCGTCCATGCCGGCGGCCATGCAGGTGTCGCGGTCGCCTTCCATTGCATTGGCTGTCATGGCCACGATCCAGGGCCGAACCGGCACCGGGTATTGCGCGCAGATCTGCTCGCTGGCCGCCAGGCCGTCGAGCACCGGCATCTGCACATCCATCAGGATCACATCCACCGGCTGGCTGCGCCCGACCGAAGCGGTCAGGGCCTCCAGCGCTTCCTGGCCATTGCCCACCACCTGGATGTCATAGCCCAGGCCATTGAGGATCAGGGACGCGACGCGCTGATTGACCACATTGTCTTCGGCCAGCAGGATGCGCAGCGGCACCTCCTGGGCCAACCGCGCAGCGGGTTTGGCGGGCGCCTGCCCGGCGGCGGGAACAGCGGCCGGCGGCGGCGCGTGATCGAACAGCTTTTGCAGCGATTCCTGCAACACCTGCGCCTTGGTCGGCTTGGTGAGGACCTGCGCAATCTGCAAGGCCGCGGCCTGTGTGCCGGGCAGTCCCTGCGAGCTCAGGATCAGCATTGGAAGCTGGGCCGCACTGAGGCGCTTGCGAATCTCTGCGGCCAGCGCATAACCGTCCATGCCAGGCATCTGGACATCCAGGATGGCCGCATCGAACCGTTCGCCAGCATCCAGCCAGGACAGCGCCTCGGCGCCCGAGGAAGCCGCCCTGGGTTGCATGCCCCAGCGTGCGGTCTGCATGGTGAGGATGCGCCGGTTGGTCGCGTTGTCATCCACCACCAGAACGCGCCGGTCACTCAGCACCGAGGCCCGGCGCCCCAGGTAATGACTGGGGCCGGAGGCGACTGGCTGGCACGGAATCTCGAACTGGAAGTTCGACCCCTCACCTTCGACCGACTCCACCCAGATGCTTCCGCCCATCAGCGACACCAGACGGCGGCAGATGGCCAGCCCAAGGCCGGTACCGCCGAACTGGCGGGTGGTGGACGCATCAACCTGGCTGAACACCTGAAACAGCCGGCCCAACCGTTCGGCTGGAATGCCAATGCCGGTGTCGCGCACCGAGCAGTGCAGCAGCGGTTCGCCATCCACGCCCTGGCGCCGCGACAGCGTGACCACCACCTCGCCACGCGCGGTGAACTTGACGGCGTTGTTGATCAGGTTGATGAAGATCTGGCGCAGCCGGGTCACATCGCCATAGACGGCCCGCGGGACTTCGTCCTCGATCCAGTAGAGCAGGTCCAGACCTTTGGCCAGTGCCGGGCCGCTGGTCAGCTCCAGTGCGGTCTCCACGCAGTCGCCCAGGTTGACCGGCACCCGCTCCAGTTCCAGATGGCCGGACTCGATCTTGGAGAAGTCCAGGATGTCGTTGATCAGCGCCAGCAACGTGTCGCTGCTGGTACGGATGGTTTCGGCAAACTCGCGCTGCTCGGCACTCAGTGGCGTGTCCAGCAACAGGTCGCTCATGCCCACCACCGCGTTCATCGGCGTGCGTATCTCGTGGCTCATGTTGGCCAGAAACTCCGCCTTGGCACGCTCCCCGGCTTCGGCCGCGTCCCTGGCTGCAATCAGCACCGCCTCGGTTTCCTTGCGGGCGGTGATGTCGCGTGCGATGCCCAACAAGCCCACGCACTGGCCCGTTGCGTCGCGCATCGCGACCTTGACCAGTTCGACATGACGCACCTCCCCGCTGACCGGGTTGCGCTGCACCTCCTCATAGACCACCGGCTTGTCTGAAGTCATGGCCCTGGCGTCCTGGTCCAGCTGCACAGCCGCCACCTCCGGACCAAACAGCTCCTGCGCCGTCCGGCCCACTACCTGGCTTTCGCTCAGTCCATGGTGGCGACGATGTGCCGGGTTCGACAGCAGATACACGCCCTGGGTGTCCTTGAGCCAGATGCGGTCAGGCAGGTTGTTGACCAGTGCACTGAGCTGGGCTTGCTTCTGCGCCAATGCCTCCTGCGCTTCCATATAGCCTGTCACGTCGGTAAAGGTGCGCACCACCCCGCCCTCGGGCAGCGGCCGGGTCTTGACCTCCAGCACCTTTCCGTCGCGCGACTTGCGCAGGTACGTCTCGGGCCCCTGACTGGCTGGCATCTTGTCGCCCACGGCCACATAACCCCGGGCGACGGCATCGACAAAGCTGAAGTCGTCGCCAAAGTCGCCGCGCTCGATCTGGAAGCGCACCAGCTGTTCCATGGTTGGGCGGGTGGCCATCAGCTCTTCGGGAAAGCCCAGCATCTCCTGGTACCGGCGGTTCCAGTGAATGGTGCGCCCGGTGGCGTCAATCGCCGCCATGCCCTGGCTCATGCTGTCCAGTGTGATCTGCAGCATGCGGCTCTTTTCGGCAATGACCTGCTGGGCCTGCTCGTAGGCGGTCACGTCGGTGTAGGTTCGCACCGACCCGCCGTCGGGTAGCAGCCGGGTCTTGATCTCCAGCACC
>JACCDN010053286.1_pt1 | contig 10261 bp, 9 predicted proteins | sample 7441691 | NCBI WGS metagenome assembly JACCDN01 (sample SAMN15323439, study PRJNA562643) | freshwater metagenome | isolation source: river surface water | place: USA:Blue River Watershed | collected 2017-08-16
AAGAATATTCATAGGTCTAATTAAAGAGTTTAATACCCCATTATGAGGCTCGATTAAAATAATAAATATTGTTACAATCCCAAGTTGGCCAATATAGTTTTTATTAGTATCCATATATAAAGTTGAATATATGAACGTTGCAATTAAGGCAGCTATATAGTTTATATGAATATTATCATTAAATAATAAAATAATAATAGTACTAAAAATTGATGCACTAATGGTAGCAATTGTTCGTAATTTTGATTTTTGTACTACGCCACCAATATTACTTTGATCAAACATAATTACTATTATAGTAATTAATATCCATATACTAAAGGGGTTTTTATATAAAGAGGTAATAATTAAACTAATTGATATTGCAATTAATAATCTAAAGGTATGAATTAATTTACTTAATGAAAATAAATTATTCATGTAATTTATCCCTTTTTGTTTGATTAATTTCTGATAATACTTGTTGAATTACTTCATTAGGTTTTATAGCTTTAGTAATAGGACGACCAATTACTAAATAATCAACCCCATTTTTTACAGCATTTATAGGTGTCATTATTCTTTTTTGATCATCATTTAAATCATTAATGCGTATTCCTGGCGAAACAACTAAAAAATCTTTAGCTAAGTGGTTTTTTATAAGAGGTGCATCTAATGCAGAACAAACCACGCCATCTAATCCACATTTATAAGATAAATTAGCTAAATTTAAAATATAATCTTTCAAATCTGCAATAACACCAAGTTTTTTTAAGTGTTCATGATCCATACTAGTTAAAAGTGTAACTGCTATTAATAAAGGTTTATGTTTTGCTTCAATTATAGCTTCCTTAGCCATATTAAGCATTTCCTCACCACCACTAGCATGAACATTTAGCATCCAAACACCTAAATTTGCTGCAGCTCTACAAGCTTTATACACGGTGCTAGGAATATCGTGATATTTAAGATCAAGAAATACATCAAATCCAGAAATTACTAGCTTTTCCACTAATTTAGGACCACAAGCAGTAAAAAGTTCTTTACCAACTTTTAATTTACAAGAATTTGAATCAATTTGAGCAATAAATTTTGTAACTTCAAGCTCATTATCAAAATCCAGAGCGACTATTATAGGTGACTCAAAATGATTATAGTTATTTACAATTAAAGGATTCATATTAAAATTCTACATCATTTGGATTGATGCTTTCCCATTCATAACAAGCAGGGCATTGCCAAAAAAATGTTTTTGATTTAAAATTACATCTGCCACAACGGTAACTAGACAGTTTCTCATTATACTTTAATAGTAATTCTTTAATTAAAGTGATATCAGGTTTAGCTTCAGCTAATAAATTACTTTTTAATTTATCCATATATAATTCAATTAATCTTGCCGCAACTTTGGAGTTAGGATTATTTTTTAAAGCAAAACGCAAATATTCAAGGGTTGTTTCAGGTGTATCATATTGCAATAAAATTTGATAAATATTATTACATAAGTTCAACTCAGGATATAAACTGGCATATCCTTTTATTAAGGTTAATCCTTCTTTAATTTTATTTAACCGTAAATAAACTTCAAAAATCTTACTAATTACCATTGGTAAATATAGGTAATTTTGTTTTTCGATTAATTGCCATGTTTTTAGAGCATTATCATAGTCTTCTTTATTGAAATATAATTCACCTAATAAAATATTAGCTCTTACACATTTACGATTAATTTCTAGTGCATTATTTATGTGATTTTGTGCTTGATTATCATCTGATTTAATTAAAGATTCTTGAGCTAATTCACATTTAAATTGAGCTACTTCAGTATGAAAGCTATAATCAGAGGTTGCTAATCTTTTAGCAGTATCTATTGCTTCTTGCCAATTTTTATCTTGTTGATAGATATCTAGAAGTTCTACTTCTGCTTTAGAAGAATATAATTCACTATTAACTAGTTTTAGTAATAAATTTTCAGATCTATCTATAAGGCCTGCTTTTTGAAAATCTTTTGCCAGTTCTAATCTTACTTTATCTTTTTCTTCAGCTGAAAATAAGAATTGAGAATTTAATAGTTTATTATGTAATTTAATAGCTAAATCATTTTCGCCACGATTACGGTATAATTTACCAAGACTAAGCTGTAATTCTGTTAATTGGGGTTCCTGTTCAATAATATCCCTTATGTTATCACTTGCTACACCAGTTTTATTTTCGATAAGAGCATCAATACTATCAAATAATCGTTTAGGCAATTGTTTAGCTTGCTTTATTACGGTTTTCATATCTATCCGTCCAGCAAACCAACCAAAAGCAAAAAATAAGGGTGTTACAAGTAGCCATAAAACAATATTATTCAAAATTATACCTCTTAATCATTTGATTTATCTAATATTTTATATTCATTATTTTTATTTATTTTAAAAATCTTAGCTTTAAGTTCTATAATTTTTATAATATTAATTAATAAACCAATTATAATACCGATTATCAGAAATAATAAAAGTAGTATTATTAAAGGCAATTGCATTACGTAGATATTGAATATGCTAAGTTTTACTGTTTGGAGATTGTCTAGTATTAAAACTAAAATAAGAATAAAAAATATTATTTTTATTGCCCATTTAATATATTTATATATTTTCATAGTTTAACTCATTGTAATGGATAATAATAATTTCTTTATTTGGAAATAGATAAAAAATGTTAGTGCCACCATTATATCATATAACATGTTCTATATTTATTTTTACTTATTTAATATTACCGTAAGTTGTAAAATAAGGTAAGACAAATTTGGAAATAATTGTTATAAAAATTTAATATGATAAAATGCTAATATGAAAACGCATAGGAGTATAATTTAATATAGGAATATAATGGCTACTAGAATCAAACAATTGCCAGATTACTTGGTAAATAGAATTGCAGCTGGAGAAGTTGTTGAACGGCCAGCCTCAGCATTAAAAGAATTAATTGAAAATAGTATTGATGCAAAGGCAACTAAAATAATAGTTGAACTTTTAGAAGGTGGTATAAAGCAAATAAAAATCTCTGATAATGGAGAAGGTATTTTCCAAGATGATATTGCTATAGCTATTAATAGACATACTACTAGTAAAATTTCTAGTGAAGATGATTTATATCAAATAAAAACCTTAGGGTTTCGCGGGGAGGGGCTTGCTTCTATTGCTTCTGTTTCACGATTTATGTTATCAAGTAAAGTCACTGATTATAACCATGGTTATAAAATTAATAGTAATTTTGGTATTGTTAGCGAAGTGATTCCCGCAGCATTAAACGATGGCACTATTATTGAAGTTAATGATTTATATCATAGTATTCCAGCAAGAAAAAAATTTTTAAAAACTGAAACTACGGAATATTCTCATTGCAAAGCTATTTTCGAACGATTAGCGTTATCTTATTGTGATATTTTTTTTGAATTTTATAATAATGGAAAAATGATTTATAGATTAAGTAATGAGACGCTTTTAAAGAGGATAGAAAATATATTTGGTGAAAACTACTCTTCTAATTATTTTGAAATAAATGAAATATCAAATAAAGAGTTATCAATATCAGGTTATGTTTACCATCCTAGTTATTCTTCTAATAGTAAGATAATACAACATTTTTATATTAATGGTCGTTTTGTAAAAGATAGAGTAATTCAAAATGCAATAAAACAGGGTTTTAGTGGAGTTTTACATCATGAACATCAACCTCAATATATTTTATTTTTAAAAATTAATCCTTTAGATATTGATGTTAATGTACACCCTTCTAAAAGTGAGGTGCGTTTTAAGGATACAGGGCAAATTCATAGTTTTATCAGTGGGACTATAAGAAAAGCACTCTCACAAAATATTTATATTTCCCCAACAAAAGATTATAAGGATGTATATATAGCTGATAAAAAAGATAGCTATGTTAGTAGTTATGATACCCTTAAAAGGTCTTTTCCAAAATTAAATGATTCACTTGCAAATACAAGTTTAGATACTAATTTATTTAATTTGGATAATATAGATAATGAAAGTAAATCAGAAATAAACCCCTCTTTAGGTTTTGCTATTGCGCATTTATTAAATATATATATACTAGCTCAAACTAACGATGGATTGATCATTGTTGATACTCATGCAGCACATGAACGCATTCTTTTAGAAAAATTAAAACAGCAATTAGAACAAGCATCAACTATCGCTAGTCAACAGCTATTATTACCAATTATTATAAATATTCCTGAAGTTTTACACGAGACAATTCTTATACATAAAGAATCACTTTTAGTTTTTGGTTTTGAAATTGATTTATTAGGAGAAAATCAATTAATTATTAGAGCTGTACCTATTTTATTGAGTAATGCTAATTTTGAAAAATTAGTTTTAGCTGTTTTAAATGAATTATCCCAATACGGAAACAGTAATATAATAATGGAACATAGAGAGAAAATTTTATCAACAATTGCTTGTCATAATGCAATTAGAGCTAATGACTCTTTAAGTATCCCCGAAATGAATGCCATCTTAAGAGATATGGAAATAACTCAACGTGCCAATTATTGTAATCATGGTCGACCAACGTGGTTTAAGATAACAATGTCAGAATTAAACGCAATGTTTATGCGGGGAAAGTAAATTATAATTTTATACTAACTCTTCTTGGAGTACTACAACCACCAGAATTGCTACATCCACTACAAACGGTTACACATTTATTATTTGCAGTTTTTTTTATAGATTTTATTACAAAAAATATAGTTATTAAGCCAATAATTGTCACACTTAATACATCTAAAATATGAAATCCCATCAAAAAATCCTTTTTTATTAAATAAAAAATAATGTTATTCTATATACTATAAATGCCATTATATAAGCTAATACAATTTGATAACTAAACATAATTATAGGCCATTTCCAAGAATTTGTTTCACGCTTAGTTACAGCTAAAGTTGAAATACATTGAGGTGCAAAAATATACCAAGTAAGTAAAGATAGAGCTGTAGCTAATGTCCACGAATGCTGTAACATTATTGACAAACTATTTCTAATTGCTTCATTATTATTTCCGCTTAATGCATATATGGTACTAAGTGCAGAAACAGCTACCTCTCTTGCTGCCATTCCCGGAATTAAAGCAGCAACTAATTGCCATGAAAATCCAATTGGTGCAAAAATAGGTTGAATTAATTTACCTATAATACCTACAAAACTATATTCAATTGCTGGATGCGTAGCATTATTAGGTGGCAGAGGAAAAGATGATAAAAACCACAAAATAATCATAATTATAACTATAATTGTTCCTGCTCTATGAAGAAAAGATTTTGCCGGCTTAATTAATTCAATAACTACATTTTTAAAACTTGGTAATTTATAGCTTGGCAACTCCATTATTGAGGGCAATCTATCGCCTTTAAAAAAGAAATATTTGAAAATAAAAGCAATAATCAAACTAAATACTATGCCAATAAAGTATAATGAAAACATTACTAAACCTTGAAAACTTATCCAGCCAAAAACTGTCTTTTGTGGAATAAAGGCACTAATTAAAAGTGTATAAAGAGGTAATCTTGCAGAGCATGCCATTAGTGGGCTAATCAAAATTGTTACTAATCTATCATTTCTACTTTCAATAGTACGTGTAGCCATAATTCCTGGTATAGCACAAGCAAAACTAGATAAAAGCGGAATAAAAGCTTTGCCATGAAGCCCTGCCCAATTCATTATCTTATCCATTAAAAATGCAGCTCTAGCCATATAACCACTATCTTCTAATAAAATAACAAATAATGAAATAGTTAAAATTTGAGGTAAGAATACAATTACAGCCCCAACTCCTGCAATAATACCATTTCCTAAAAGACTACCAATTAATGTATTTGGTAAAAGATTAACTACATATCCTTGTAGCCCGTCTACAACATCTTGTAACATATCTTTAGGAACTGCTGCCCAACTAAATACTGCTTGAAATAAAAAAAATAAAATTATTAATAATATACTTATACCCCATATTGGATGCAATAAAATATTATCAAACTTTTGCGATAAAATAGATGGTACACCTTCCGTAATCTTCACTTCCTGTATAATTTTTGCTACTTGTGAATGATATTCTCTAATTGATGAATTATTAAAAGCTTGCCAAGAATTAGTTGTTGTTTTTAAATTAGGAATAATACTATCAATAGCCAATAATAATTTTTCAAGTCCATATTTTTTTATTGCCGCGGTTTCTATTACCTCACAATTTAATTCAAGTTTAAATTTTTCAATATCATAAATATAGCCTTTGCGCTTTGCAATATCAATCATGTTTAATACAATTATAATTGGCTTTCCAGTTTGTTTCAATTCCAAAGCTAAACGTAATCCATTTTGAATATTTGTTGCATCAATTATACATAAAATAAGATCAATATTATTTTCATCATTAAATTTATCTAAAACTATATCTCTAGTAATTTTTTCATCAGGGCTTCGAGAACGTAAGCTATATGTACCGGGTAAATCGATTAAAGTACAATTTACATTATTTGGTGTAATAAAAAAGCCGTGTTTTTTTTCAATTGTAACACCAGCATAATTAGCTACCCTTTGTTTACTCCCTGTTAAAGCATTAAATAATGCAGTCTTCCCACAATTAGGGTTACCCACTAAAGCTATATGAATATTTTTATTCATTTGTTAATTTTTCCCATATTTACCAAAATAATTGATGATTCATTTTTACGTAAAGATATAATAGAATTATTATTATTTATTCTAACCGCTATTGGGTCACCAAAAGCTCCTTTAAATACAACCTGCACTTTTGCTCCTTCAATAAACCCCATTTCCAATAACCTAGACTCAATTTCTTCAATAACTCCTTTAGATGATAAAGGTAATAAACTTGCATCAATTTTTTCAATTATACCAGCCTCATTTTTTTTAAGAGTAAATAAACTCAATAATTGCATAAAATTACCTATTTTACAAAAATAAACATATATTATAAATGAGAATGATTCTTATTTGCAAATATATTTAATATATTAAGTTCATTACAGCTTTAAATATACATTTGTATTTAATTAGAGTAGTATATAATTTATATCTCATTATACGCAAAAAAAAGATTTTTTAGTCCATAAGTGATATTTTATCAAATAGTTGCACCATAATATAATATTAATATTAACTAACAGGTAACATAATTATGCAAAACACAAAATATAAACGAATTCTTTTAAAATTATCTGGTGAGGCATTAATGGGCGCTAGTCAAAATGTATTTGATAAATCAACCATAGATGCTATATTATTTCAAATTAAACAATTAAATGAGTTAGGTATAAAAGTTGGATTAGTTATTGGTGCTGGTAATTTATTCCGTGGAGTCAATGCTGATAAATTTGGCTTAACTAGAGCTAACGCTGATTATATCGGAATATTAGCCACCGTTATGAATGGAATCGCTTTAAAGGACTTTTTATCTAATATTGGTGTGCCGGCAAAAGTATATTCTGCATTAGCTATTAGCAATATAGTTAAAGAATATAATCGTGATAGTATGTTAAAACGAATAAATGATGGTGATGTAATAGTTTTTGTGGCAGGAACTGGATTACCCTATTTTACTACTGATACCACTGCTGTATTAAGGGCTATTGATATGGGTGCAGAACTTATAATTAAAGCCACCAAAGTTGATGGAGTGTATGATTCAGACCCTAAAATTAACTCTTTAGCAAAAAAATATAATAAATTAACATTTGATGAAGCAATTCATAAAAATTTAAAAATAATGGATATGGCAGCTCTTGATTTATGTAGAACTCATAAAATAAATATTGAAGTTTGCAATATTTTTAAACCGAATGTTTTAAAAGATATTGTACAAGGTAAAGAGTGTGGCACTCTAGTTTATAATTAAGAGGCAAATTAATGCAACAAGATATTCATGATGATAAAATATTAATATTAGATTTTGGTTCTCAAGTTACACAATTAATAGCTAGAAGAGTTCGTGAATTAAATGTTTACTGTGAAGTTCACCCTAGTGATATTGATGAAAATTTTATAAAAAAATTTGCACCAAAAGGAATTATCTTATCAGGTGGTCCTGAATCGGTATATGAAGAAAACACCTTAAAAGCCCCCTCTATTATTTTTAATATGAATATTCCAATTTTAGGGATTTGCTATGGTATGCAAACAATGGCTAAACAACTAGGTGGTGAAGTAGTTAGGTCAAATAATCGTGAATTTGGCTATAGCGAACTTTATGAGTATGCAACTAATTTATTCTCAGATATCAAAGATGGCATAAAAAATAATAAACCTTTCATTCAAGTATGGATGAGTCATGGTGATAAAGTTGTAAAAACCCCTGATGGTTTTGAAATAATTGCCACAACAGAATCTTGCCCAATTGCGGCAATGGCAGACATAAAACGAAATTTTTTCGGAGTTCAATTTCACCCAGAAATTACCCATACAAAACAAGGTCTTAAAATATTTAAAAACTTTGTCATATCCATATGTAAATGTAAACAATCATGGACTATGCCAAATTATGCGGAATTAGAAATTGAAAAAATTAGAAAGTTAGTAAATAATGAGAAAGTTGTTTTAGCTTTATCCGGCGGAGTAGATAGCACCGTTGCTGGAGTTTTAATTGAAAAAGCTATAGGTAAAAATTTAATCTGTATTTTTGTTGATACAGGATTATTGCGTTATAACGAAGCTCAACAAATTATGCAAAATTATAAAGAAAATTTAGGCTTGGATATCATTAAAATTGATGCTAAAGAAATCTTTTTTAGAGAATTATTAGGAATAACTGATCCAGAGGAAAAAAGGAAAATTATTGGTAGAATTTTTATAGAAATTTTTCAATATGAAGCTTCAAAAATTAAAGGGGTAAAATGGTTAGCTCAAGGAACTATTTACCCTGATATTATAGAATCCGCAGGTAGTAAGACGCAAAAATCACATAATATTAAATCCCATCATAATGTTGGTGGTTTACCAGAATCTCTTCATCTAAAACTTTTAGAACCTCTTCGTGAATTATTCAAAGATGAAGTTAGAAACCTAGGTTTAAATCTAGGCATTCCTAAATCACTAATTTATCGCCATCCTTTCCCAGGGCCTGGTTTAGCTGTTCGTATATTAGGAGAAATAAAACCAGAATTTGTAGACCTATTACAAAAGGCTGATAATATCTTTATCGATGAATTAATACTGAATAATTATTACGATAAAGTTTCTCAAGCTTTTTGTGTTTTTTTACCAATTAAATCAGTAGGAGTCATGGGAGATGGTAGAACTTATGATTATGTTATTGCCTTAAGAGCTGTAGAAACTAATGACTTTATGTCAGCTAATGTTGCTAATTTACCATTTGATTTTATAACTAAAATTGCTAATCGCATTATTAATGAAGTAAGAGGAATTAATAGAGTAGTTTATGATATATCTGGAAAACCACCTGCTACTATCGAATGGGAATAGTTGTGAAAGATATGCTATAATACTATTCTTGTTTATTGATACTTAATTTTATTAATTATTTTTAAAGACTAATTTATGGCTAAAAATAATCATAACCAATCTAAAAAAAATAGTTTACCCTTCCGCAAAATATTAATTAATCTTTTTGGACTAGGTGCTGCACTAGCTAGCGGTGTATTAGTAATGGTAATAATAACTTACCCTAAATTACCTAGTATGAATGAGTTACACAACTATCAGCCAAAACTTCCGCTACAAGTTTATTCTGCAGATGGTGTAATTTTAGGTCAATTTGGTACAGAACATCGTATATTTATAAGTATAAATGATACTCCAAAAATGTTAATTAATGCAATTATAGCATCAGAAGATGAAAGATTTTATAAACATGGTGGAATCGATTATATAGGAATTCTTAGAGCAGCAATCAGTAATACCACTTCAGGCCGCAAAAAATCTGGTGGTAGTACCATTACCATGCAAGTTGCCAGAAATTTCTTCTTAAGTTCTCAAAAAACATTTCTACGTAAATTCAATGAAGCATTACTGTCATATAAAATTGAAAGCTCTTTAACAAAAAATCAAATTTTAGAATTATATATTAATCAAATATTTTTAGGACAAAGATCATATGGTTTTGCTGAAGCAGCTCTTACTTATTTTGGTAAACCGCTAGATAAATTATCTATTGCTGAATTCGCAATGCTGGCAGGCTTACCTAAAGCACCTTCAGCTCTCAATCCAGTAGTAAATAAACATCGAGCTCATGATAG
>JACCDN010614749.1_pt1 | contig 10260 bp, 11 predicted proteins | sample 7441691 | NCBI WGS metagenome assembly JACCDN01 (sample SAMN15323439, study PRJNA562643) | freshwater metagenome | isolation source: river surface water | place: USA:Blue River Watershed | collected 2017-08-16
AAGAAAGACATGAAAACTATGAGAAGCAACATCTAGACGAAGACATAGCAGAAAGAGAAAAATAAGTTTCTTTCCAAGATTACTTGGCAGTCACGCTGCCAAACGCCAAATTTATAAATTTTTAGTTGAAAAAGGGTTAGGAGCAACAAAGAAACGCTCATTTTTTTGATTGGTTGTTCATAAATAAATTGCTTTCGGCAAAACGTCTTTTTATTAAACCGTTAATTTTTTGCCCTCCAGCATATACCCATTTTAAAAATTCCACTGCTGCTTCCTCATATAAGCCATAATTAAGCTTATGCCGCAAGCTTGAGCGCTGCAGAGCTGCGGCGCCAAGATTAAAGGTAAATGACACCAAAGCCGCAAACTGATTATTGCTCAGCTCTACGTCGATATATTTAATAACCGCGCGCTCTGCCTTAAATGTATCCTGCCGCAGAAGCTCTTCCGCCGTGAGCAAACTAATAGGGGCATCATACCTCTCCCCCGTTTCCAGCTTATGACCATACCCAATAGTAGCCCAGCCACCAGGACAATAATAAAAGCGATCGCTAAACCCTTCAAAATGTTTTATCAAGCTTACTCCAGCCTCATTCACGAATCGATGTATTAACATTATTTATACTTTTTAAATTTGCTGAAAGTGCGCTGACCAAAATAAAAGCTTATAATTCCCGCAAAGATTGCCTGATCATCAGTGCTCCATATTATATCAATATATTGTATAACCTCTTCTGCGCAGCTAATAGCCTTATACTGCATGAATTTCAGGCTGCCATACATAATGAAAAAACTATAAGCAAGCACAGGGCGGACGGTGCCGTTTAGAGCATCCACCCAATCTATACCGGTTTTATAGGTAGAATAAAGCGATGCTTGTTCTATTAAATCTTTAGTGATCTCAATTTCTTCTATTTTGTAAGCTCGAGAATTTTTGCCATATTCAATTTGTCGATCCAGAATATTTAATTCATGTTTCTTATCATTTTGATCTTTAATAAATCGTAATAATTCTGGGATTATGGAGCTGATAAATCCTGCAATAGAAGCAAATAGAGTAATCATATAAGTCTAATTTATTTATGTTATTATGGTTAATTTAGAAATGGTAACCAATACCATTTATACTTGCTATCACATACGGCACTTCAATCAATTTATAAAACGTTAAGACATCTATATGGTTAGGTTCCGGTGTGATGGCATGCGGTTTTTGCTGTTGCCACATAATATTTTCTGACCAGCTGACTTTGTAGCTGGCAGACTGGTTTTGCTTTATAACAACCGTCAGTTGCGGCGACTGAAATTTACTCAGGTCAATAAGACAATTGCCAACCAAGTATAAAGATAAGTAACGCCCTCGCGCTGGCGCTTCGAACCTATCATCTATAGAAATAAAAGCGCCCTCATTTATAGCGACATTCTCTTGAAGGACAACAGGCTGCCAAGCGCTATTTTTAAAAATAAAAAAACTATCCTCACTAACGATAAAAAATATCATCCCGACTTTAGCTTTCATCAATTGCCAACCCTTCGACAAATCACTGCAATAGCAAACGTAATTAGCAAATTCGCCGTTTTTTACAATATGCTTTTCACCCAATTTCGCTTCCTTTGGTATCTCCTCTATAAAGCCAAGGATGCTGGCACTACATAAACTATCTATTTTTAGCTGCGCCTCATTAAAAGTCACCTCTTTATTAGCTTGCAAAGGAAGCATTAAATCAATTTCATAATTATAAGTCTTCATCTTTTGCCTCACTTTTTAAGCTCTTATCACTAATATAATTCTCTACAAAATTATCAATAATTGTAAGCTCTTCCTCTTCCAAATTATCGCTCGCCTCATTAACATAACGCTGCTTTAAAAGGTTAATCTTATCATATAAAGATATTATCTTCATAAAGTCGTCTATAAGGGTGCGGCGGCTTAAGCTTTTGTTAGATTTTACATTGCAATATTTTACTCTTAACTCCTCCATTTCTTGTTCTAAGCTAAAAAATAAGCCAATAAATATTTTATTAATCTTGGCAAAATCTACTTCTTCTATTTTTTCCTGATCGGGATTAGATATAGCTGCTCTAAGCCGGTTATTAGTAACTCTTCTGTTCATCTAGTTTTTATTTTTATAGCGATGATTGTGGCAGGCAAACTGCAGCTACCATTTTCATATTTCATAACTATAGCGATTTTTACTTTATCACTAAGAGAGATGGTATTTAAATCTATCGTTAAATAATCCTCGCTAGTTACAATAAATTGATAGGAATTATCATCACTTGCGATGTTTATAACAAAGCTGATTTTTAGCGCTTCGTAAGCTCCCCATCCATCCCCCTCCCCTATTCTCTGACGCGCCTGCCAACTTAAACACAGCGATTGTTCACTAAAAACACAATGATTAATATAAGGTGGCGGTAGTTTTTGGGATTTATTGGCAAATAACTTAGTGATTATCTCTTGCCCTACTTTAAAATATATTAGCTTCTGCTCTAAGGTTGCAGCTAGAGTTAGTAAGTTGACGCCAGCTGCAAGCAAGACGAAATTTTGGTTATTGCTATGCACAGCAAGCTCATTTTCAGTTGTATACTGACCTCGGACTAAAGAAAAAATTTTGTATAAATCCTCATCTAATTGCTGCCATTTGCTAAAGCTAATAATTTCCTCTCCCCATAATGCTAAGTTCCAGCCTGGCGTTACAGAATTTAGAAAACCGGGGCAAGAAACTACACAACAAGACAGCTCATCAATCACAAAAATATTAGCATGCTGGTTATGCTCAAAAGAAATAACTTTGCCAATTGCGGAATTAGCGCTTAAGGTCATTATTTTACTATATTGATTAACATCATTGCTAAAAGAAGCATATAAAGGCAAAGGACGCGTGGCTTGTAGATATACAGCCAAGAAAGGGTAGTCGTTACCGCTAAAAACGAAAGGCAATTCCACAACCAAGCAAACTGGCTCTTCTATTTGCTTATTTTCTGTTCCATGATAGTTTGAAATAGTTGGCAGGCGGTAAATTGCTAAGTCATCAATAATTCCTTGTACTTCTAAACTAATCCCTGTCAGTCTTATTTCTATTATCCTAACATTATACTCCGCCCCTAAATAATAGTAGTATTAGGATCATTAAACTCTATCCCTGGCTTTATGGTGCACGCAGCAGCATCCAAACTATCTCCAAACCAAACAACTACCACCGCTATCCATTCAATATTCGGACAGATAAGCTGCAATTGATTAAGACTATATAAGCTGTTAGGCAAAGATAAGCGATTGTGAGAGTTAATAACCTTGCGAGTAATTGGTATGTTATTATTATCCCGGATAATTTTATATTGAGTTATTGTGTCATACACAAACTCGCCACAACCGGGAATTATCACTATAGAATTTACTAACCCTTCCACTCCCGTGAAGCTTTTAACATTAGGGCGGCGCAGCACTTCAAACGAAAGATTAGGAATCATATTATTGAAGTCAGCTAACGGCAGATTGTCAAAGACTATATAAGCAAGACCCCGAAAAGCAGGGGTGCTTTCCCTACCCATCATAGAGGCAATTAAAGGATCGGGGAGTTGCTCCTCGGTTCCGTGGTAAAGTCTAAATTGGTAGCAGCTAATATCTACCAATTCATCATTCCCCCACACTCGCCCAATTTCGGTAATTTCTCCTTCACACAACGCCAGAGCAAATGATAGATAATATTCACATTCAAAATTTTTCTGTATCCCTTTAGTTTGCTGAGAATGACGAAAATATTTTCGAATGCTTGTTAGTTGCTGGATTTCTTTAATTTGACTTGCCCAAATAATCTTGCCTTTGGTTCTTGCATAGCCAAAAATCAAAGATATTGGTTTACCTATTTGAGCAGTAGATAAGTTAAAACTATCTTTAATATTTTGAAAGTTAGTATATTCTTCCTCTTCATAATTTTGGCTTTCTAAATAGTTGCCTAGCAGCCTACCGGCAAATCTGCCAATAACAGATAAAATACCGCCTCCTGCCGCCTTACCTGCTATACTGCCTAAGGAAGAAAAAACTTGTCCCCACATATGTTAGCGACTGTTGATAAAAACAGCAGCTTAACATAATTAATAAGCTGACTAAGACAATCGACGCTTTACTCTACTCTAGGGAAAATTGCTATAGGCTCTGCTATGCTTGCCCCTAGCACAATAGAATGCGCTTTGGTTAAAAAGCTAAAATTTCTCTCAGTTGCTGGTATACCAAGCTGATCCAGCATTTTTTCTGCTGAGCTGGGAATAAATGGTTGCAGCATAATAGCTATATATCTTAGTGTCTCCAGTATTGCATATAAAACTATTAACATTTTCTCGGGATCGGTGTTTTTTAAATGCCACGGCGCTTGCTGATAGATAAATATATTAGCCTCTTCAGTTAGCCCTATTATATTATCCAACACTTCATTAATCTTAAATTCCTGCATTAAGGCAAAATTTTTACTTGCTAGTGCCACTGCCATGGTAAGCATCGGCAATTCATGAGCTTGCTCTATTTGAACCTGACTGATAAAAGGGATTCTAGCATTATTGTTTTTATAAATAAAAGCTAAAGTGCGCTGCATTAAATTGCCAATTTTATTGCTTAGCTCACTATTAACTCGATTAATAACGCTATTATGGGAATAATTTCCATCTGAGCCAAGGATAACTTCTCTGATTAAAAAATATCTCACCGCATCAATCCCCAATTCCTCAGCCAGCTTAAAAGGATCAATAACATTCCCTACAGATTTAGATATTTTTTGTCCTTCATTAGTCCACCAGCCGTGAGCAACAATTGATTGAGGGGGCTCTAGCCCAGCTGCCATCAAAAAAGCTGGCCAATAAACAGCATGGAACCGTAATATATCTTTACCAATAATATGAGCATTTGCTGGCCAAAACTGTTGATACTTGTCACCGTTCAAATCAGGATAACCAAGAGCCGAAATGTAATTAGTCAAGGCATCCAGCCAGACATACATGACATGCTTTTCACTGCCTGGCACCTTAATTCCCCATTCAAAGCTAGTTCTAGAAATAGAGAGATCAGCTAGACCACTTTTGACAAAACTTATTACTTCATTATATCTAGACCTTGGTCTTACAAAATCTGGATTAGCTTCATAAAATTTTAATAATTTTTCCTGCCATTTTGCTAAGGCAAAAAAATAGCTTGGCTCTTCCACCCATTCCACGGGAGCCCCTGTAGGAGAGAGATTGCCAGCTATTAACTCAGACTCATCATAAAACGCCTCGTCCCTTACACAATACCACCCTTCATACTTACCAAGGTAAATATCCCCACTACTTGCTAGCTTTTGCCAAAAATTCTCTGCGGCTCTCTTGTGACGTTCCTCCGTAGTTCTGATAAAATCATCGTTAGAAACATTTAGCTTCTGCATTAGCAACCTAAAACTTGCTGACATTTTATCCGTAAAGCTTTGTGGTGCCATTTGGCTCTTCAGCGCTGACTTTTCTACTTTTTGACCATGTTCGTCGGTACCAGTCAAAAAAAAAACATTCTTCCCCGAAAGACGCATGAACCTAGCCAGCACATCAGCTACTACACTGGTATATGCGTGCCCTATGTGAGGAACATCATTTACATAATAAATTGGTGTGGTAATATAATAATTGTTAGTTGACATGAGACCGCTTGCACTGGTGAATTGGTGAGCCCGCCGGGATTCGAACCCGGGACCCCCTGATTAAAAGTCAAGTGCTCTACCGGCTGAGCTACGGGCTCATTATATAATCATTGCTCTTCCTAGTCTTAAAAGACTTATACGCAAAATATGTTTTTACTTTATCCAGTAAAATTGGTAATATGTCAATAATTATTTCAAAAAGAGATAGAAATAACATATGCATTCTGATGTGGCAGTCATCATTCCCGCAAGGATAGGCTCACAAAGGCTAGCTAATAAGCCGTTACAGCTAATTGGCAACTACAGTTTGATTGAGCATGTAGTATCACAAGTAAAAAAAACTGAGTTAGAAAATATCTATGTTGCTACCGACTCCTCTTTAATTGCCAGCAAAGTGGTAGACAATAGAGTTAGCTGCATAATGACCTCCTCTAGCTGCCGTTCTGGTACCGATAGGGTCCATCAAGCGATAGAATCGCTCCCCGCAAAAGATAAAATTAAGTATGTAGTTAATGTGCAAGGCGATATGCCATTTATTGATCCTGCAAGCATTTTAAAAGTAGTAGAGGAGTTAAAAAAGCACAAATTTCCTATCATAACTCCGGTAGTAGAGGTAGGGGAAGAAATGGTAAAGGGCATTAGCAATGTTAAGGTAGTAACTGACTTAAACGGCAAAGCTTTATATTTTTCTCGCAATCTTATTCCATTTGGCGCAAGCAAGTTTTTGTATCATGTAGGAGTGTACGGATTTTTAAGAGAAACTTTATCTCAGTTTGTAGCTCTGCCACCATCTGAGATAGAACAATTAGAACAACTCGAACAATTAAGAGCGTTACAAAATGGCATTGAAATTGGCGTATGCTATGTAGATAATGTTCCAATTTCAGTAGATACACAAGAAGATTTAGACAAAGCCATAGCCCATTACAGCCAAATGATTAAATAAATAATTAATATGTTTAAAAGAATAATTCTATCAATGTTATTTGCGTTTAGTTCCATGACTTATGGAGAGACCCGAATAAAAGATATCGCCGCAGTAGAGGGAGTGCGGGAAAACCTACTTATCGGTCACGGGCTAGTCGTGGGTCTTAGTGGCAGTGGCGATAATTTACAAAACTCAGTATTTACTCAGAAAGGTCTAACTGATTTTTTAGAGAGGTTAGGGGTAAATATACAAGGTGCTAACTTAAAAACTAAAAATATAGCAGCAGTAACAGTAACCGCGAGCTTACCTCCATTTGCTCGTCAGGGATCTAGAATTGACATAAAAATTAGTGCTTTTGGTGATGCAAAAAGCATTAAAGGAGGCACTTTGCTTGCTACTCCAATGGTTGGAGCGGATGGCAATGTTTACGCAGTAGCACAAGGACCAGTTTCTTTAGCGGAGTTCACGCCAGCCTCTGCAGAAGTAAAAACCAAAAGCCAATCGGTTGAAACAAACGGCTATATCCAAAATGGCGCCATAGTTGAAAATGAAATTGACTTTAAGCTTACTGACTTAGAAAAGTTAAAATTCGTCTTGTATTCGCCCGATTTCAACACCGCAATAGCAGTGGCTGACGCCATCAACAATTATATCTCTGTCAATACCGCATCTGCCCTAGACGCAGGGACTATTGAAGTGATTGTGCCTAATTATCGCCGCGGTGACGTAATAGAATTTATTGCAAATATCGAGAGTTTAAGTGTTAAGCCAGATTATAAAGCAAAAATCGTCATTAATGAAGCTACCGGCACAGTAGTAATCGGCGACAAAGTCCATATTAGACCAGTGGCAATAGCACAAGGTAACCTGGTGGTGAATGTCGGACAGCTTGATTATGACAAATTCAGCCCCTTCACGAGTGAAGCCCGGCAAGATAGAAGTAATAAATTTGTTAATGAAAAGCGGGGCAGGAGCGTCCATCAACTAAACGAAGCAGCTACTCTTAGCGAGCTGGTAGCTGGACTTAATAAGCTCGGTGTATGGCCACGCGATATAATAAATATTTTACATAATATGAAATCAGTGGGCGCTCTTGACGCTGTAATTGAGGTAAGGTAGGTAATGACTAAGACCAATATTTCGCAGTTCGTGCCTGTTTATGAGAAAAACCCTGTTAACAACACCTCAAATAGCATTTCTAATTCCCAAAAACAAAATGGGGTGAATTTTTCTAAAACTTTAAAGGCGGAAGTCAATAAATTAGAACAATCTGCAGCAGTTAACAAAAGTAATTTCGCTAACAATGGCACAAATCTTGCTAATAAAGAGATAAATGAACCTTTAATGAAGATAGCAGAACAATTTGTGCAACAATTTATGACTTTTTATTTTCAGTCAATGGCTAAAGCTTCAGGTACAACTCAGGATCAAGCTCCTGAAGTGCAATTTTGGCAAGAAAAGCGAATAGAAGCAATGGTTAGCACAACAAATCGAAAAGATAACATTACAGGTGGATTGGTTAAGGATGTTTATGAACAACTAATAAGAACGCAGCGGGTTGAAAATGAAAAATAATTCTAAACCAGCACTTAAGCCTCAAAATAGATTGCTAAGATCATATATTGCCTGTAGCGACGGTCTTACCAGCTTAATAGAAAAAGAAATTACCATTTTAGAGAATGGGCAAGTTAATATGTTGGAAAAGCTTGCTGCCAAAAAAGATGAGTTTATAGAACAATTGCAAGGGATGGAGAAAGAAGCGCAATTACTTTCTAAACAAAACGCCACAAAAGATGCTTCTTTGCTAGAGAGAGCGCGAGTCAGTCACGAAAAACTGCAGCAAGTGATGCAACGCAGCAAAATTCTGCTACAAAGTCATCTAACAGTTAGCAATCAAATAATTGAAGTTTTTAAAGAAAAGCAACGCTCTCAATCAGCTAACTTGCTAGGCTATGACAAAGAAGGGAAAAATCCATCAGCAAAGAAGCTTGAAAAACACACGCCTGCAGTAAATTTATCTAATAAAGTTTAGAATAGAGGAAAAAATGTCAAAGGTTTTAAGTAACACTACCCAAGCCCTGCAAAGTGGTAAGAAAAGCATAGAAACCATTAGCGATAATATTGCTAATGCCAATGCTCTAGGGGCTCATCGTATAGATGCAGTAACTACTACTACCGCTTATTCAGGTGGTGATAGTCTGGGTATAAGAACTACCACACTTAGAGCTAACGATCCCTTCCTGCAGCAATCAGTTAGGCAAAACACAACTGCAGCTTCTAAGGCAGACATAATCAATAAATATTTGCAGGAAATTCAAATAGCGATTTCTCAGCCTAATCAGGAAAATAATTCCGCATTAGTAGATACTACTAATGCGCTTATTACTGCTGCAACCGGGGATGCAAAAGATAATCCTCAACTTATGAAGCAGAATTTTGTAGCAAAAGCAAATGATTTTACTCAAGCATATAATTCTGTTATTGAGAAGGTTAATTCTTTAGAGCAACAAGCAAGCAAGGATTTAGAAAATTATATTACAGAACTAAATAGCAAGCTGAACTCCTTATCCAAAATTAATAAAAGCTCTAGCACCACCACTACTAACACACGCTTAATGGATGAAAGAGATAGGGTTATTAATAATATAGCCGAGATTTTGCCTATCAAAGTACAAGAGCTGAATAACGGGCAAGTATGCCTCAGGGGTCCGCAGGGAATATCTTTAGTAGATAGTACCTCATATGCGGAGTTTAGCTATGCTGACTCAAAATTAACAATTGTATATGTTGATCAAAGAGGGAAAAAATCCGCTGCTCTGGAAATCCCAATTGAGCAGTGCAAAGATGGAACAATTAGCGGATTAATAGAATTGCAAGAAAATATCTTGCCAAAAACTAAAGAGCAAGTAACGAGTTCATACAAAGCAACTATTAATGAAGTTAATAGGATCTGCAATAACAGCTCAACCTACCCGCCAAGCACCAAACTGCAAGGACAAACGTCAATTCGCTTATCCGATGAATTTAAAGCGAGCGGCAAATTCAACCTAGCTTTTACTGATAAAGACGGCAATCCGCTTACTGGCACAACCGGTAGAGTAAGAGACGTTACAGTCAACCTAGAGAATTTGGGTAGTAATTCCTCAGGCAATGTAAACACTCGAGATTTAATAAATGAGTTAAATGAATTGCTGCGAGCTCCCTCTTCAGCGCGCTTAGTACTCGGAGAAATTCGCGACAATACTAATAATGCTATAGCGAACAATTATCTATTAAACGACATTCAACTAGTTACCAAGTCAGAACTTAGAGATGGTAAATTAGCTGTTGGCTTGTTTGTAGACGGCAATAATTATTTCGGCAGCAACGTCCAAATAACGGGGGTTACTATAAACCCTACAGGAGGAGGACCCGTGAATATTCCTGCCAATCAACTGCCTCAGATCGCTGCTGTAGAGAAGGAATTTTGCGGTACAATTGATGGACAAGTTGCCCTTACCAATATTAATGGTGGAGACGTTATTCGAGTACAAGTTAGAGTAGATGGTGGCAATGGCATCATGCAAACTGGTATGATTGATTTTACCGTGCCTGCTGAGGGCGTAAAAACAAACGGCAGGATAGTTGGAACTATACCAGTAATAGCTGGTAATATGTTACAAGCACGAACTT
>JACCDN010537255.1_pt1 | contig 10258 bp, 10 predicted proteins | sample 7441691 | NCBI WGS metagenome assembly JACCDN01 (sample SAMN15323439, study PRJNA562643) | freshwater metagenome | isolation source: river surface water | place: USA:Blue River Watershed | collected 2017-08-16
CAACGAATTGGAGAAGAGCAATGTCCAGCGATAAAGCTGTACGACGAAAGCAGATTTTAGCTCGAAATGAGGAATCCTTGGAGCTTTTGAAGAAAAACTGGCCTATTAAGTGGGTCATGATGCGCACGAGTCACCCTGGCAATGTTGGCTCAGCTGCCAGAGCCATTAAGACTATGGGCTTCTCCAGCCTCCATTTGGTGAACCCAGCCTATCAATATATGGCTAAAAAAGCAGAAGCCATTTCCCTTTCTAGCGGGGCTTTTGATGTTCTAGAAGGCGCCCAAAACCATGAATCCCTAGTCGATGCTGTGGGTCCTAGCCAGCTTGTTTTTGGACTAACCACCAGAGATCGCGAATTTGGCCCTCCTGCTATATCTTTGAATGAGGCTATGGAGATGGCCAGTACAGCTTTAGTTGCAGATAAGCCTGTAGCTTTTGTATTTGGCACAGAAAGAACTGGCTTAGATAATGATGATCTTAAGCACTGTACTCACCGAGTATGGATAGATGCCAACCCAGACTATCCATCACTCAACCTGGCTCAAGCCATGATGATTGTGGCTTACTCAATGCGACAGGGTTTAATGAATGCTTTAGATATTGACTCAAAAACTACTTACGCCGAATTGTCTTCCCAAGGAAATATTGAGTTGGCTGATCAAGCAGCTATTACAGCAATGCTAGATCATTGGCAGCAAGGCCTTGAAGCTATTGGCTACCTTGATCCTCAAAACCCTAAAAAACTGATGCCACGACTGCAAAGTCTATTTGCTAGATCATCTCTTCAGAAGGAAGAAATAGATCTTTTACGCGGCATTGCGAAACAAATGCTTCTACACGGTAAAATCAAGTAATGCCATTATTCGAACACGTTGACTCCATCATTGCCCGCGATCCTGCGGCCCGTACTCGCTTAGAAGTCATTCTTTGCTATCCGGGCTTGCACGCCGTTTGGCTGCACCGTATTGCCCATTTTTTATGGAACATCGGTCTCAAACTAATTGCGCGAATTGTTTCTCACACATCTCGTTTCATTACCGGTATTGAAATACACCCTGCCGTTGTGGTTGGTAAGCGTGTATTTATTGATCACGGCTTAGGTGTGGTGATCGGCGAGACCACTGTGATTGGTGATGATTGCACGATTTATCAAGGCGTTACTCTTGGTGGTACATCTTTATACAAAGGCACTAAGCGTCACCCTACTCTCGAAGCAGGTGTTGTGGTTAGTGCTGGCGCTAAGGTCCTAGGTGGCTTCACTGTTGGTCAAGGTGCTCGCATTGGATCCAATGCGGTTGTCCTTAAAGCAGTTCCCGCTGGAGCTACAGCAGTGGGTATTCCTGCACGCATTGTTGAAACAACTGATTCTCAACACTCATTCACAGCCTACGGCATCACTCCAGAAGATCTTAGCAACTGATGAATCCGATGGAGTTGGCTAAGCACACGCCTGCGATGCAGCAGTTTTTAGGCATCAAGGCTGAGCACCCACACTCTTTAGTTTTCTTTCGGATGGGTGATTTTTATGAGCTCTTTTTTGAAGATGCCGAGAAAGCTGCCAAGATTCTTGATATCACGCTGACCCAACGAGGTCAGTCAGCGGGCAACCCCATCAAGATGGCAGGCATCCCTTATCACGCAGCTGAACAATACTTAGCAAAGCTTGTGAAATCAGGACACTCGGTTGCTATCGCAGAACAAGTTGGAGACCCTGCACTATCCAAAGGTCCAGTTGAACGTCGCGTGATGCGCGTGATCACGCCTGGCACACTGACAGATTCCGCTTTGATGAGCGATCGTCAGGATGCCCCCTTATTGGCTATCGTGCCATCGTCGAAGAAAAATAATTGGGGTTTAGCTTGGTTAACGATTACCAGTGGGCAACTTAAATTAGCCCTATGCAGTGCTGATGAATTAGCCCAATATTTAGCACGCATTCAAGCGGTTGAAATTCTTTGTCCACTTGGCAGTGAAACTCATATCAAAGAGATTCTTCGAGAGTCACATGGCGCAGATCTTCAGCTCTCAGGCAATAGCATTCCAGATTGGGTATGGACACCCGATGAAGGCAAGCGTCGTCTCATGGATATTTTCCAAATGGCCAGCTTGCAAGGTCTTGGCGTAGATCATGAAGAAATACAAGCCCCTGCTCTAGCAGCTGCTGCCGCAGTCTTGGCCTACGGTGCTAACACCCAAGGTCTTGGATGGCACGGCAAATTACCCCATATTCAACAATGCCAATTTGAAGAAGATCAAAATTACATTGGTATCGATGCGGCTACTCGTCGCAATTTAGAAATTACCGAAACACTTCGCGGCGAAACTGATCCAACATTATTTTCTTTGTTAGATAGCTGCTCAAGCGCGATGGGCAGTCGCTTATTACGTCATTGGCTTCACCACCCATTGCGACAACAAGCAATTGTGATTGATCGCCATCAAGCGATTGAGACTCTATTAAGCCACCCTTTTGTTCTTGATGATATTCGTGCAGTACTCAAACAAATTGCCGACGTTGAGCGCATCAGCGCTCGCCTAGCACTTGGTAGCGCCCGCCCCAGAGATCTCAGCAGCTTAAGAGATACTCTTCATGCTCTCCCTGATTTAGCAGCCAAGCTAGCGCCACTAGGCACCTCTAGCGAGCTATTGAAAAAATTATCAGAAGTATTAGCGTCAGCACCGCCTGTTTTAGATTTGCTTCAACGTGCCATTGCTCCAGAACCTTCAGTTGTTATTCGTGAAGGTGGCGTGATTGCCAACGGCTACAACTCTGAGTTAGATGAGTTACGTAGCCTAGGTGACGATTGCGGACAATTCTTACTAGACCTAGAAACCAGAGAGCGTGAACGTACTGGCATCAGTAACTTACGTGTTGAATTTAACAAAGTTCATGGATTTTTTATTGAAGTGACCAATGGTCAGGCGGATAAAGTACCAGAAGACTATCGTCGCAGACAAACTCTTAAAAACGCTGAGCGTTACATCACTCCAGAATTAAAAGCTTTTGAAGATAAAGCGCTGTCAGCAAAAGAACGTAGCTTTGCACTTGAAAAGCAACTTTATGAAGCTTTGTTATCAGAACTGCAATCTCATGTTACTGCCTGCCAAACAACTGGGCATGCTCTAGCTCAAACAGACGTATTAGCCAGCTTAACTGAGCGAGCCCAAACACTGGCTTGGACACGACCAGCACTCAATGAGGGTCCTGGGATTCAGATCAATGCTGGCCGTCACCCAGTTGTCGAAAGTCAGTTAGCCAAGCGCTCTGAGTCATTTGCACCAAATGATGTGCAATTTGATAACAGCAGACGCATGCTACTCATCACTGGTCCTAATATGGGTGGTAAATCAACTTATATGCGCCAAATCGCATTAATTGTTTTACTTGCTTATGTAGGTTCCTATGTGCCGGCTAATCAAGCCACCATTGGCTCAATTGATCGCATTTTTACTCGTATTGGTGCTGCTGATGATTTGGCAAGTGGTCGATCTACTTTTATGGTGGAGATGACAGAAGCAGCCGCCATTCTTCATCGTGCAACAGCACAATCTTTAGTTTTGATGGATGAAATTGGACGCGGCACATCAACATTTGATGGTCTGGCTCTTGCATGGGCCATTGCTCAGCAGTTACTTTCTAAAAATCGCTCATGGACTTTGTTTGCAACGCATTATCTTGAGTTAGCTAGCTTGCCAAGTAAATATCCGCAATGTGCGAACGTTCACTTGAGTGCTGTTGAAAAAGGTCATGGCATTGTTTTCTTGCACACTGTGCAAGCAGGTCATGCCAACCAGAGTTATGGTCTTCAAGTAGCGCAACTGGCTGGCGTTCCTCAGGAAGTTATCAAGGATGCTCGCAAACATTTGCAACGTCTAGAAGAAACAGCCAACCAAGAAAGTCATCAGGCTGACCTGTTTACACAAGCATCTGAACCCGAAACAGAAACAGAAACAGATCCCGTGACAGAAAAAGCTTTACAGCTGCATAAAGAAATAGAGGCCATCCAATTGGATAGCCTCACTCCTAAAGAGGCGCTCGATTTACTCTATCGCCTCAAACAGAATAGTTAAAGATCAGTGCAAAGTTGGGCGCTGCTCTGTTTGACGAGAAATTTCTTCTTCTAACTCTGCCTCATCGTCGTCATCGATATCCACCCCAAAAGCACCTTGCGGATGACCATCTTCTAATTCTTCTTCAGTAGCCTCACGCACATCGGCGATTTGCAACCAGAACTTCAAAGCTAAACCTGCTAAAGGATGGTTGCCATCTAAAACAACCTTGTCTTCAGCCAAATCAGTCACCGTATAAATCAATGCGTCTTCGTCATCCTCTTCATCAGCCTTTGCTTCGACATCAGCCTCATCGTCCAAGAGTCCTTCAAACTGCATACCCACCTCTAGTGGCTCAGGGAATCTTGAACGAGCTTCAATTTTTAATAATTCAGGATCGTAATCGCCAAATGCATCGGTAGGCTCTAACTGAATGGTGGTTTCGTAACCAACATCATGACCATCAACAGCTTCCTCAATCTTTGGGAAGGTACCTTCATAGCCCCCATGCAAATAAACCATCGGTCCAGCAGATTCTTCGATAAGATTATCTTGAGCATCGGTTAAACGATATCTTAGAGAAACAATAGTATTCTTTTGTACTTTCATAATGACTATATTTTACGGTAGTCCACTTAACAGAGTCTTAATCCAATCATGAAACAAGCTTTCAGAAACCCCTATAACCCTCCTAAACCACCACAGCCCTTACCAATTAAGGAATCTTGGGCCTTACTAGGAGGCATCAGTCCTGAGCGCTTTATGAAGGAATATTGGCAAAAGAAACCGCTTTTAGTTCGAGGGGCCGTTCCAGCTTTTCAGCTTGCAAAAGAAGCTGGGAAACCACTCAATAGCCCAATTTCAATCGCAGAACTGACTCAGTTAGCCGGCCAAAAAAATGTTGAGTCACGTCTAGTTAGCAGCAAACCTTGGTCATTGGCCCACGGCCCTTTCAAATCAAAAGACATTCCTGATTTAAGTAAGCCAGATTGGACGATGTTGGTTCAGGGAGTTAATGGCCATCATCCGATGGCTCAAGTGGTGATGTCTTGGTTTAGATTTATTCCAGAGGCCAGGCTTGATGATTTGATGATCAGCATCGCCGGGCCACAAGGCGGGGTTGGCCCTCATATGGATTCTTATGACGTATTTCTACTCCAAATGGAAGGTCGCCGTCACTGGAAAATTTCAGCTCAAGAAGATTTACGTCTAAAAGAAAATTTACCTGTCAAAATTTTGAAAAACTTTAAGCCAACAGAAGACTGGGTTCTTGAACCTGGAGACATGTTGTATTTGCCACCTAATATTGCTCACGATGGCATTGCCTTGGATGGTGGCTGTCAAACATGGTCGATTGGATTTAGAGTTCCAAATTACAAAGAGCTCGTTAATGAAATTCTTTGGCGAACTACAGAGGCCCTAGAAAATGAGCCTGACTTATGTCGGCTTTATAGCGACCCTCACCAGGCCGCGACATTGGACCCAGCCCTCATCCCTGCTCAACTGGTAGAAGCTGTTCAAAAGAAGCTCAATAGCCTGCAATGGAGTAAAAGTGATGTGTCATGTACCCTTGCAAGCATTTTGAGCGAACCTAAGCCTCAAACAGTCTTTAATCCACCCAAGCAGCTACTAGATCTTTCTGGTTTTAAAAAAGCGATGGCTAATATGGGGCTTGAGCTATCTCCACTATCTAAGTCTCTGTATGACAAGGATTTTTTCTATTTAAATGGAGAAAGTATGAGCGATTCAGAGGCTGAAGATTGGCACTATTGGTGCCAATTGGGTAAAGATCTATGCTTATCGGCGAGAATTTGCTCTGAAATAGCCCAATTAATTGATCAAGCTGATAATCCTTGGTTTGAGGCTTATCAAGCTGGTTGGTTGACTTTTTCCAAGCCGACTCTAGCTCTAGGGTAAATACTAGTATTTTTTATAAATCTATTTATAATTGTCAGCTGATTCTTAAATGACTTCATTTAAGAATCCGGTCTAAATCACCGTTAGATGATTAGCTAATCTTTTAAGGAAATAAAAATGAAAAAATCACTATTGATCGCTTCTTTGTTAGCAGTTGCTTTGGCAGCTTGTGGTAAAAAAGAAACTCCAGCTCCAGCAGCTCCAGCAGCTGACGCAGCAGCTCCTGCTGCTCCAGCAGCAGCTCCAGCAGCTCCAGCAGCTGAGCCAGCTAAGAAGTAATTCTTACTGAAATAAAAAAGACCACCTTAGGGTGGTCTTTTTTTTGCCCAAAAATTCTTGTGGCCACCTCATCTAAGTGATGAGATAGCCTTTACAAGTTATTTTGCAACTTGCAAATCCAATAAGCTCAGGATCTGAATAGCCACATCACCAACTTCTGGAGCACCTTTTTCATCTTGAACTGAAACAGTAATCGTGCCAGCAGTATCTTTTACTAAAACACGATAACGCTTGGCCTTCTTCATATCGTCATCAGTTTTTTTGCTAAATAACTTATCAAAGAAACCACGCTCATTAGATAAATCTTGCGGGTTCACAAAACGAACAAAATAAACACCCTTACTACGGTCTCTATCATCTACAGTGAAGTTAGAACGATCCAAGCCAACACCAACATCTCTCCATGCACGATCAAATCCACCAGCAAACTCAAGTCTTGGTGAAGGAGTTTTCTTCAAGTTAGATACTTGTGGGTTTTTGGCATCAGGTTTAGCTGCAGCAATAGAGGCTTTAGCAGAGTCCTCAGCATAGCCAAGTCGTTGCATTAATCGAGCTAGGAATTCTGCTTCTAGCTCTGGATCATTAGCGCGAGTTGTCCAAATAGTTTGAGACTTATCAGTGCCGGTCAATTCTTCAGAAGCTCCTCGATGCGTTAGGAATACTTCAGTCTCACCCTTACTATTGACTTCAATACGAGTGCGGAACTTATCACGCTCACCTGTTGAGTAGATTGAATCGAGAACCTTACCAATGGTCCTTCTAATAAAATCCTGCGGAATCTTTGCACGATTCTCCGCCCAATCAGTTTCCATAATGCCAGTTTCAGGTGAGTCCACCATCAAGATAAAACCAGATTCTTGCCAAAAATCACGAATACTTGGGTATACATCTTTAGGTGCTTTACTAACAACCAACCAACGGCGATTACCTTCACGTTCAATACGCATACCGGCCACCACTGGCAAAACAGCCTCTTTGCCTGTTGGCTTACCTTTTACAGCGTTGCTATAACCAGACAATGTCGCACCACCATCAGGTACAACGTAGCGCTTATCGCCACCTGCAACAGTCATGTCAGGAGGAAACGCCAAATTAGGTCCCTTTTTTTCACCAGCAGATTTGTAATCAATGGTGTCGCCTGAAAATGTACTTGAACAAGCTGTTATGAAAAGACTAGCTGTTAAACCAGCAATAAGGCCCAACTTTGACTGAGAACTTGCACGACGCATATTTTTTCCTAAGTTATCTAACTGTTAACTATCTTTATATCTAAATTAATTACTTCTTTGCTAAACCAGCACCTTGCAATGCGGCAAGAACTTGTTCTTGCGCAGGCAAAGTTAAAGTTGTTAGCGGCAAACGAATGCCAGATTCCATTTTGCCCATGGCATGAAGAGCCCACTTCACAGGAATCGGATTTGCCTCGACGAACATTGATTTATGAACAGCTAATAACTGATACTGAATCTCTCTAGCTCGAACAACATCTCCTGCCATTGATGCCACACATAATTCGTGCATCAATTTAGGCGCTACGTTAGCAGTTACAGAAATGTTGCCGTGTCCACCCATCAACATTAACAACAAAGCAGTCAGATCATCACCCGAGTAAACAGCAAAGTCTGAACAGCCAGCTGCTTTTAATCCTGCAATTAATTGAGTTCCGCGCTCAAGATTACCAGTTGCATCCTTCACGCCAATGATGCCAGGCACTTTAGCCAAACGAATAATGGTGTCATTACTCATGTCAGCAACTGTTCGTCCTGGCACGTTATACAAAATAACTGGCAGATCAACCTTCTCTGCGATTGTTTTGAAATGCAGGTACATACCTTCTTGAGTTGGCTTGTTGTAATAAGGTACAACTTGCAAGCTGGCATCCGCACCCACTTTTTTAGCAAACTCAGTTAATTCAATTGCTTCACTGGTTGAATTACCACCAGTACCAGCAATAATTGGAATGCGTTTAGCCGTATGCTCAACAGCTACCTTAATTAATTCACAATGCTCTTCTACTGAAACAGTTGGAGACTCACCAGTTGTTCCAACGATGACGATGCCGTCAGTGCCTTCAGCGATATGCCAATCAATTAACTGGCGCAATCCAGGTAAATCAAGACTACCGTCAGCATGCATAGGCGTGACGATAGCAACCAAACTTCCAGTGATTTTTTTAGCTAATTTAGTCATGTTTCGATTGTAGCGGAACAGCACAGAGTCTTTGAACACAAGCAGGCTTTGGTGTCTGTACTGTGAGGTCTTCAAAGGCCAATATTTTCATATTTTCAGCCAAATTTAAGAGCTCATTGGGTTGTAATAAAAAGTTGGGGTTACTAGGCTTGCCGTAGGCTTCATTACCTATTGCAAATGTCTCATAGATTAAAAAACCCATTGGATTCAATAATTTAGTGATATTTTTGAGATATGGGCGGTATAAGTAATTAGTCACAATCACTGCGTCAAACTGACCCAAATGAGCCAAACTCCAAGTCGGGCCCTCAAGATCAAAACAGGCAGTTTTAATCAAGCCCTGAGAAATATTTTGAGACTGTAATTGGATCTGATTTAAAGCCTCTTGATCGCGGTCGATGGCTAAAACCTCGAAACCCTTTTGTGCCAAAAAAAATGTGTGACGACCACTGCCACAGGCATAGTCCAAAACACGGCCATTGGGCTTTATTTTCTGCGCATGAGTAACTACCCATTCGGATGGTGGCACTGACAAATCCAAATGAGGCTTAACTGTAATCAAGCCCCATTGCCTCACGAACATCGCGCATCGTTTCTTGCGCTGATTTACGAGCCTTATCGCATCCGTCAGCAATGATGGCACGCAACAAACTTGGATCATCTAAATATGTTTGCGCTCTTTCCATCATCGGTTGCTGCTCTCTCAAAATACCATCGATGACTGGTTGCTTGCATTCAATACAACCAATGCCTGCACTCTTACAACCTTTTTCTGCCCAAGCACGAGTGTCATCATCAGAATAAACCTCGTGCAATTGCCATACCGGGCAACGTGCAGGATCACCTGGATCAGTCTTACGAACACGAGCAGGATCGGTAGGCATGGTGCGAACCTTCTTCTCAACTGAAGCAGCATCCTCACGCAAAGCAATCGTATTGCCATAAGACTTAGACATTTTTTGTCCGTCCAAACCTGGCATTTTTGATTCTTTAGTTAATAAAGCTTGTGGCTCAGGAAGAATAATTTTTCTAGAACCCTCAAGGTATCCAAATAAACGTTCACGATCACCCATTGACAAGCTTTGAGCATCAGCCAAGACAGCCCTGGCTTGCTCAAGCGCTTCTTCATGGCCTTTTTCTTGATATTCAGTACGTAACTCCAAGTACAACTTAGTACGCTTGCTACCCAGCTTCTTAGCAGCTTCTAGAGCTTTCTCTTCAAAGCCAGGTTCACGGCCGTATAAGTGATTGAAACGACGAGCAACTTCACGGGTCATTTCTACGTGAGGGATTTGATCTTCACCTACAGGCACATGTTGTGCACGATAAATCAAAATGTCAGCAGCTTGCAATAATGGGTAGCCCAAGAAACCATATGTTTGCAAATCTTTTTCTTTGAGCTTTTCAATTTGATCTTTATAGGTCGGCACCCGCTCCAACCAACCCAATGGGGTTCCCATGGATAACAATAAAAATAATTCTGCGTGTTCAGGCACCTTACTTTGAATAAATAAAGTAGCTTGGGTTGGATCAATACCAGCAGCTAACCAGTCAATCACCATATCCCAAACTGATTGCTCAATAATGTCTGATGTTTCATAGTGAGTAGTTAGCGCGTGCCAATCAGCTACGAAAAAATAGCAAGGGTATTCAGCCTGTAGCTTGACCCAGTTTTTAAGAACACCGTGATAGTGGCCTAGATGCAGAGCGCCAGTTGGGCGCATACCTGATAAAACGCGTTCAGAAAACATATATCTCTTATTGAAACACCGACCAAACAGGTCGTAATTGTGATGGCAAATCAGGCAATAAACCTAAATCG
>JACCDN010047587.1_pt1 | contig 10254 bp, 8 predicted proteins | sample 7441691 | NCBI WGS metagenome assembly JACCDN01 (sample SAMN15323439, study PRJNA562643) | freshwater metagenome | isolation source: river surface water | place: USA:Blue River Watershed | collected 2017-08-16
ATGCAGGAGAATTATACAGTTTTTCCAGAAGTTTATAATCGTTTAACGTCATATATTCTAGGTCCTTTTTAATTTTTAAGCTAGAACAGAGTTTTTGCCTTTGAATAGGATTAGTGTATCTTAATACATAACTTTTCATTATTTTGAAATTATTATGTTTCTCTGCTGCTCCTTTTTTCAATATTAGTCTACCAGGAGCAGTAGTATTTGGATTCAAGTTAGAGGTTTGAACTATAGTAGTTGATATAGTTGGAGTAGTTGACATAGTTGGAGTGGTTGACATAGTTGGAGTGGTTGATATAGTTGGAGTGGTTGATATAGTTGGAGTGGTTGATATAGTTGGAGTGGTTGATATAGTTGGAGTAGTTGGGGTAGTTGGGGTAGTTGATATAGTTGGAGTAGTTGGGGTAGTTGGGGTAGTTGATATATTGAAAATGCTTGGGGTTACAGTACTTAGTAACGCGGGAATATTTGAAACATCTTCTCCTACTTCAATATCAACCTCATCAGAATATATCGAACTAGATTCATAACTATCTAAATTGTCAGATGACGAATTAACAATTGCTAAATCTGTATCGGGAGCAATTTCTGCTGAGGTAAATTCTGCAACAACTGGGGGAGTTAGCTCGTTTAACCCTATTAATAGATTTGGCATCTGGATATTAGGTTTAACTGGGTTAAGGATACTAATAATATGTCTGTTATTTTCAAATTGATTATATAATATTTCTATATTTTGAGAGTTATTTTTATTCGTAATTTGAATTAGATGCTTACGGGTTTTTCCAATAAAACCTCTATTATATAGGCAAAATAATAGCTTGTCTCTGTCTTCGATTTGAACTTTATTGCTTTTAGAGATTAGGTTCAATCTGAAATTTTTTGAATTTTTAATTATTGTGGCTTTTATTCCAGTTTGGAAAGAGGTTTTATTAATTTTTTTTGCAAGTGATCTTAAGTCATCACCCTTATTAAACCTTATCTCCTGCCCATTCAATAGAAATTTCCCAGCCTGGAAAAATATATCAGCTTTTTTATTTAAACAGATATTAGCAACACCAAAAAGAGTTGTTTTTAAAAATCCAGTCCCAACAAATGATACATTTGTCATAATATTTTAAAGATTTGATGGTTATTAAATAATCTTCTTTGATAAAATCAACTACTAGTAATTTTAAGTTTTTATAAAATTTTGTCAAAAAAAATTATAAAAATAATGAAAACAAATATTAACGAAGTTATGAATAATAATTAACGTAAATTCTGTAATGCTTACAGCTAAATGTAATAGTTTTTTACTAAATTTAACTTTTAGTTGTAAATTGCTGCATCATAATAGCTTAGGCACAACATACAATCCACTATTAGCGTCATAGCCTTCTAACTAGATCTTCTAGCTAGGTGCCAGTAATCGTCATAATGCATTAAATTTGGTTCTATTGGGTATTTCCCAGTTGTAATATAATGGTGTAAAAGGTTAATAAGGCCATTTTTGTGTTTTAAAATATCATCTCTGGTAATAGCTATTTCAATTGTAGAAATATATGGTTCTTGGCTATTAATTTTTACATAAACTAAACTTTGGGTTTCTTTATTGCCTAACTGGGAAAACCCACCCTCAAGTAAAATAATAGACTCGATAATCAGTTGTGGGCTAAGACCAGATAAAATATCTTTTTTAGTAGGGATAGTACCTGTTTTATAATCAAGAATTACAGCTTTGTTTTTTTTAGTGATTTCAATGCGGTCTGCTATTGCTGTTATTTTTATTTTTGTATCATAAACGTCTAGTAAAAATTCTCCTTTTGTCTCTGCTATAATTTGGGTTGCATCTTGACGTCTTTTATTGTCAAATGAAATAAAATCTTTGGCAATTGCTCTGATTTTAGGTAACCAAAAGTTTTTTGTTTGCTTAGGGAATATAGCATTAGTTAATAATTCTTCAGCATAATTATTAAATTTATCTAAGGCAATTGACTGATCTAGCTCGTAGTTTTTGGTATATAATTCTGCGACTTTATGGAAATAATTACCAAATTCCGACAAAGATGGATCATCTTGTATTTCTTTTTCCTTTTTTAAGCCAAGAATTTTTTTTGCATAAAAATTATATGGAGCTCGAAGCAAAGTTTCTATATCAGTAGCTGATAACTGCTTGGGAAAAAAATCGGTATATACGCATTCTGCAGAATTATTAACTTGGCTGTTTTTCAAGAAATTAAAAGAAATTTGCTTTAAACTATCACCTAATATATGTTTTAAACTTAATATAAAAGGAGAGGGCATAGAAATTGAACTATTATCTGTTTTAACTGATCTAGTAATTAGAATTTTTTTATTATGTAAATTTAAATAAAAATCGTACATGTAATTGCCAAATCTTGCTGCTAATGAATCTAAGCCTATTTGTTCTATCATGTGTTTGTTTAACCATGGACTATTTATTTGTGCCATGGGATATGAATTTAATATAAAATTTGTGTATATTATAAGATCATAATTTACTAATGTTACTTCATTAGCAGAGCAAAATACTATGGCACTATTATGGTTGGAATCGTTATAAATGCGTCCGCCTGAAAGTAGTTCTTGTAGAATATCTGGGAAATCTCCCAAATTATCAAGTTTAAGTGACCAATTACTGCCTAGAATTTCGGCTATAGCGCTAGCTACTTTATTATTATAAAACCCCTGCCATAAATTAGGATATATTTCTTTGGCAACCGTTATGGTTTCTTGCAGCAAAGTGCAAATATCAAAAGATTGTATGTTTTTTACTAAAAATTTACAAATATTGTTTAGTTTTTCTAACTGAGTATAGTCAGTAAAATTACTATTGATTATCGTGCTTATATCTTCAATATTTTGAGCAAACCTATTATGTTTAGTGATTAACTGTTTTAGTTTTCTTGTTTCGTCACAAATAATTAATGGGTGCAGAATTAAACTTACAAAATTCTTTAGAGAAAATTTTTTGCAAGTGTTTTGCGCTACTTCTATGATAAAACTTGTAACAGATAAATCTAATATATTTTCTCCAATTAAATCGGAAAAAACAAGGTCATATTTGTCAAACTCGGCTTTGAAATAATTTTTGATTTTATTATCAGTAATTAAAACTGCAATTTTACTATTAGGATTTTTTGCTAAAACATCAGAAGATTTTTTAGCAGCATATTCGGCTTCTAGTATAATATTATCAAATTCAATATATTCTATATCTATGTTGTCTGTGAAGTAATTGGAGTCGTTATTGACTAATAATTTATCCAATATTGTTGGCTCGGCTTTTTTGTTTAAATAAGGTATATTTTGTAGTTCTGCACCTAACTGGGTTAGCAATTTATATATATTATATAAGGGTTCATCCGGAGATGATATTATTTTAGGCAGGGAAGAATTAGACGAAGTAAATGGTGGCAGAATAATATGACTATTTGTAAATTTAGCTAATTGAATAATAAAATCCTTGATTAGCTTGTTGTTGCCTATTACCCCAGCAATAATTGTATAATTATTGACATTTTTTAACCTGTTTAATTCGGCATCAAACATTAATCTTTGATGCTTAGCTGGGGTTAGTTTTTTTATATCTGTAATCCGGGTTTGCCAATTTCTATAGGTAAATTCTAAAAAATCATAAATAAAATGCCAATGTTCGGCTTGATCTAGGGTAGGTATATTTTTTAATGCTGTAAAGTCAATATCATTAGCTTCAAATTCAAAGAATAATTTTACGAGTGAAGAAGATAGGTTTAAGGCTTGAATTGGTTGATAATTTAAATTATTATAAGAATTAATAAGCTCTGTTAGGATCATTTTGCTTTCTAAATTGCTTACCTTGTTAATTTGTTCTGACGGAATTTTAAAAGTTTCTTCCATTGAAGAGTTAATATCATTTATAGCTATTATATTGGGTAAAATTGTTGTCCCTATTTTGGTTATTATATGTTTTTGCAGGTGATTGCAAAGATACCCAGTTGGTAAAATGATTTTTAAGCTATCTAAATTATTTCGGAAATTAGTACAAATAAACTCTGTTAATTCATCGATAAAAAATTCTTTTTTAGAAGAGAAATATATGGACATATATTTTAAGTAGAAAATATTAAGAAACTATAATAAACGAATTTGGTAAAAATAGAAATCATAAATAGTGTTTTAAAATTTACTCTACAAAATCCTGAAAGCAATATTATAAATTTACCAAAAAATGGTACGAAGCTAATAGCTATTATGAGTGGTAGGAATTTAAAATTCTGGATATTACTAATTTTTTTATTTATCTCTATATTACTTTTATTTTTAACTAAATTATTGTCTTTATCTTCATTCTTACTGGGTTGTTGATGCTCAACTGCGCCCTCGTTTTTAGTTGCTGGTGCTAAAATTTTGTAGCATATAGTGCCAAATATATAATTTATACATACCGAGAATATATAGGCTATTATTGCGACTAATAATATGAGCCAGTTATTGTAATTACCAAATGATTTCATGGTATTCAAAACCAGTTCTGATGAAGCATTAAATGCAAAATTGCTTGTTAAAACATCGGTAAATAATAGCAGATAAATCTCAAATTGGTTCATTAATTTGCTGTATTACAATTTCAAATAAGCTTGAAGATTATCAGATTGAGTCTAAAGTCCTTATCTTAGCTTTGTAGTGAATTTCATTCTGAGACATTACGACTGTAGCTGGTCTGAATCTTTCAATAACTGATCTTATATAAGGTCTTGTGTAAGAGTTTGTCAGTAATACAGGTATATAACCTTTAATTGCTTGATCATCGAAAGCTTTTTTTATTTTTGCAACGAACTCTTGCAGTCTAGATGGTGGCATTGAAAGTTGCTTATTGCCAGTGCCATCATCTACTAAACTTTCAATAAATGTCCTTTCCCATTCGGGGGACATGGCTATGATGGGGATAAAACCCTCTTTATTTGTGTTGTAATGACAAATTTGCCTAGAAAGCTGAACTCTTACTGCCTCAGTCATTGCCATTAAATTTTTATTTGCTCTTGCAGATTCTGCTACAGATTCCAAAATAGCTGGTAAATCACGAATTGATATCATTTCAGAAAGCAGATTTTGCAATACTTTTTGCAATGAAGCAACCGAGACTATGTCAGGTATTACGTCTTTCACTAGTTGTTTATGCTCATCACTGAGGCTATCAAGAAGTTTTTGTGTTTCGCTATAAGATAGCAAATCGGTAATATTCTCTTTTAATAACTCAGTAATATGCGTAGTAATCACAGTTGCTGGATCAACGATAGTACAATTATTGAACAAAGCTTCTTCTTTATAAGTTTCTTCTATCCATTTTGCAGGCAGACCAAAAGATGGTTCTTTTGTAGTTTCTCCTGGTATATTTACATTTCCTCCTTGCGGATCCATAATCATAAGTTTACCAGGTCTTACAAAACCTCTGCCAGCTTCGAGTTCTTTAATTTTTATTATATAAGAGTCATTATCTAGTTGAATATTATCTTGAATTCTAACAGTTGGCATAATAAACCCATATTCTTGAGCAATTTGTTTACGAAGACCTTTGATTTGCTCTGTTAAATTATGACCATTATGGTTATTAATTAACGACATTAACCCATATCCAATTTCTAGTCTAATTAAATCAAGCTGCAAAGTTTCTGCTATTTGTAGAGATCCAGATGCATCTTGCCCCGTTGATTGTCCTCCTGATTGTTCTTTGATATTATCTAAGGATGTATTAGTTGATGGTTTTAAATTTTTCTTATCATTTTGTTTTATATATATTAAATAAGCAGTACCACCGCTAGCAAGAGTAATTAATGCAAACGGAATAAATGGTAAACCAGGAAGAAAAGCCATAAGGCCAGTAACTATAGAAGTTAGCATTAGAGCTTGTGGATATTTACCAAGCTGATCAAATATCATCTGATTAGCAGATTCAGAAGATCCAGCTTTAGTAACTAAAAGACCAGCTGACATTGAAATTATCAGGGAAGGAATTTGAGATACAAGGCCATCACCAATAGTTAATATGGTATAAGTTTGAACAGCAACATCAAAAGAAAGGTCTTTTTGTAAAATACCCACTATCATACCACCAATTAGGTTAATGAAGGTTATGACTAATCCAGCTATAGCATCACCACGAACAAACTTGTTAGCTCCATCCATTGCGCCATAAAAAGTGCTTTCATCTTCAAGGGTTTTTCGTCTTATTTTTGCGCCATTTTCGTCGACTAAGCCAGCGGCAAGATCAGCATCGATTGCCATTTGTTTACCAGGCATAGCGTCTAAGCTAAATCTAGCTGCTACTTCAGCAATACGTCCAGACCCTTTTGTGATAACAATAAAATTAATTAAAGTGAGAATTAAAAATACTATTAATCCAATTACCACATTGCCCTGCATTACGAAACTACCAAAAGCTTGGATAACGTGTCCGGCAGCGTCTGGGCCATTATGGCCATTTGATAAAATAAGCCTGGTAGAAGCAATGTTAAGAGATAATCTAAGTAGGGTAGTTACTAGTAATATTGTTGGAAATACACTAAGCTCAAGAGGTTTTATTATAAATAAAGTTGTCATTAAAATCACAAGAGAACTACCCACAGAAAAAGCAAGCAGCAAATCTAACAAACCTGTAGGTACTGGGAAAAGCAATACCATCAAGATTCCTACTATAGAGCAGGCTAAAGCTATGTCAGCATATTTAGAAAATTTTTTAAAGACATCAAACATTGCAGCAAAACATATTGGTATTATTAGGTTTTTTAAACGGTTAAATCACTCCTATGGCATTTTAGAGAAAATGTTAAGTTTTTGCAATCAGTCTTATTATAAATATTACATTTAAATGAATATGCTTGGTACATAACTTAGTTTAAGTGCTAATTTTGTGGCTCAAATTTGCGCTCTACTATGCTCTCTCTAAAGCCTGTTTTGATTTTTTGTTTTCCGTGTTTTCGGTAATAGAGAGTATCTCTTCGATAAATTTTTTGATTTCATTAGCAGCTATAGAATTTGGTTGGGTTTCTGTTACTGTTACACCATTTAAAAAACACGAGCTAAATGCAACTCTATTGCCAATGGTATTTTTAAAAATATTTGCCCCTAATTGTTTTGAAATTTCCTTACTAATTTTTGACATAGGGCTATATCTGTTAAGTAAAATTTTAGCAGGAATTTTTTCGCTTTTAGCAAAATCAATAGTTGCTCCCGTAGCCCATAGATCTGTGGGGCTTGGTTGCATAGGTACAACAACTAAACTTGCCGCTCTTATAGCTGATTTGGACTCTGTTTCCGTATGGGGAGGAGAGTCTATAATTACGTAATCCATTTTATTTTGTAAATTACTAATTACCCCCTCAATCCTCCATCCAGAACTACTAACAAAGTAAAGACCAGTGTAACCTATACCAAATTTTTTTTCTCGTAGCGTATGCCACATGCTTAAACTTCCTTGAGGATCTATGTCTATAATAGCAACTCTTCGCCCTGTTTGCGCCAGAGATACAGCAACATGAGCAGCAATAGTAGTTTTACCAGCGCCACCTTTTTGTCCAGCTATTGTAATAATTTTCAACATAAAACTATCCTTATGAAAGTTAATAGCTTTATTAAATATTAATTATGCTTAAAAGTCTAATACCAAATCACTTTCATAACGATTAATTATAAAAAATTTCGGACTTGCTTATGCTCAAGTAGTTATCTACATTCCGTGCGGCTCGCTTCATTTTTTATAATTAATCGCCATGAAAATGATTTGGTATGAGTTAATGGTAGTTTAAACGGTATAGTACAGGTAAAAACGGATCCTTTGCGTAAATGGCTCTTGATCTCAATTTCCCCGCCTAAATCCTGCATAAATTGTTTAACAATAGTTAAGCCTAACCCGAGCCCCTTATAAGTGCCTTTATTAGCAGGAATTAGCCTTGTAAACTGCTCATACACATATTGCTGTTTTTCTTCGGGAATGCCTGCACCGGAGTCTTTCACAATAAATTGTAAAATGCCTTTGTTTTGTGGGGTAGGCTTTATTAAAAGCTTTAGGTGTCGGTTTAGGCGTATATGATTTAACATTATTAGGGTATGAAATTGATGATTATTTCGGAATGCAAAATAACTCACTAATATTAAATAAATGGAAGCTTGAATTAGTCAACCTTAAAACAATTAATTATATAAGTTATGTAAGTTATGTATATAGCCAGCCTAAAAAAATAGTTTATAAAAAGTTTATATTAGATTAACATAGTTTATTAGAGGAATTTTTATGTCAAAAAAAAAGATTACACCACAGAAAAAGAAAGCAAAAAAAAGAAATATAGTCAAAAATCTAAATATTTTAGTAAGGATACAAGTTTTCTTAGCCTTGAAAAAATTGCGCCCAAAGAAGATAATGATTTTCAGCTTACAGTTGTTTACGATAGTCGAAAACATAAATTAATTTTAAAAGAAGGGTTTGGTTTTTCTTGTTTTATAAAATTTAAAGACATGAGAATATTATTTGACACCGGAGGTAATCAAAAAGCCTTTTTTCATAATATGGATAAATTAAGTATTCCTTTAGATAGCATTACACATGTTGTATTTTCTCATCAGCATTGGGATCATACAGCTGGTTTTGAAGAAGTATTAAAAAAAATTGCGCCTACAACCAAAGTTTATTTACCTCATAAATTCAACACTTCTTTAAAAAGGAAAATTCCTGAAAGTCTTGAAGTGCACACCGTGAAAGATTTTCAGCAAATAAGTAAGAATTGTTACTCACTTGTATTAAAAGGATCATCTATGGTTTTAAAAGAGTGTTGTTCTGTTTCTGAGCAATCTTTGGTGTTTAATGGACCAAAAGGGTTAATTGTACTCACAGGCTGTGGCCATCCTGGTGTTGGAAAAATTTTACAACGTGTTACGGAAGAAGTGCCAGAACCAATTGATGCATTAATAGGAGGTTTTCATCTTCACCATAGCTTTGGTTCAACTATAAATGCAACGGTTAAAGAGGTGATGTCATTAGGTGCAAAAAGAATAGTACCATGTCATTGTACAGGAGAAAAAGCAATTGCTAAATTCCAAGAGGTCTATCAAGAGAATTGTTATATGCTTGGTGTTGGCTCAATCTTTGATGTTAACAGTGATGATTAAAGAAGAAGTTATAAGAATTGTTATTTTACTACATATAATCACTGGCTCTGTTACAAATACGAAATTAGGGCTATCTTTAGTACTCTAGTTGGTTCTTTATTAGAAAGTTTTGTATTTGCTTACAAGCAAAAGGGCTTAATGTTTATGAAAAACTACATTGATTGGTTTAATACCTCAATTTTTAAAAATTAAAAGCTAAAAATAAATAATAACTCTAAAATATATCCACTCCCTCTTAAAGCAAGGAGTGACTAAAAAAGCTTGAGAAAATAGCCGGATTACAAAATGGTGTGGTAAGAGATATAATTATTGGTAAATCAAAAAACCCTACCTTAAATACTCTAACTAAAATATGCAACGCTCTTGAATGCTCAGTTTACGATTTATTAGATAGTGAAGAAATTTTCCATAAGTACATTTTATCGACCAGGATAGAATCTTATATTGATGCAGAATGGAATTATCCATTATTTATAAAATGCGTAGAAATGGTAGGAAAATACCTAAATAAACAACAGTCACACAAGAAGGGAAATACACGCATTTAACATATGCGAGATTTGCAGATGACCTTGTTATATTAGTGGACGGACATTGCGGTAGATGGAAATGGCTTGAAAAAGCTGTTTACCAACGAGTATGTGAAGAGTTAGATAAATTGAAAGTAGAGTTGAATCAAGAAAAGACCCAAATAGTAGATTTATCAAAGGGAGAGAGTTTTAATTTTCTAGGATTTTGTTTTTGGCAATGTAAGACATTGAAAGGAGCTATAGGTTCTTCATATGTGCCTTCACAAAAGGCAAGGAAAGAAGTAATTACAAAGCTCAAAGAATGTTTTAGGAAACAGAAATCTCAATCAACAGAACATTTAATAACAAGAGTAAATAGCATATTAAGAGGATGGACTAATTATTTCAGAATAGGACATTCTATGCGTTGTTTTAGTTATGTAAGGCAGTGGGTTGAGAAGAAGTTGCGAAGGCACTTGTCAAAAGCAAGGAAAAGACAGGGATTTGGTTGGAAAAGGTGGAGTAAGGAGTGGATATATGACACTCTGAAATTATACAATAATTATAGAGTAAGTTATGTTAAAACTCTCAAAGCCTA
>JACCDN010536857.1_pt1 | contig 10254 bp, 1 predicted proteins | sample 7441691 | NCBI WGS metagenome assembly JACCDN01 (sample SAMN15323439, study PRJNA562643) | freshwater metagenome | isolation source: river surface water | place: USA:Blue River Watershed | collected 2017-08-16
GCAGCTGAATCACCCATCTCGATTCACCGGTATCTTCACGGGCGTCTGCAGCGGCCCGTTTTTCCTGTATTTTCTGCCTGAACTCTGCATCCGTCTCCGGCTGCCATACCCACTGTTCTCTGCCGGGCTCCACCGGCTCTCCCAGTGTACCGACTGGTTTAAAGGGATTCTGTCCCGCAGGCTGCGGTGCAGGTGATGGGGTCAGTGGTGATGTGCCTTGCTGAACTGCGTGCTGAACTGAATTCAGACGGGCAAAATACAGCGTGTTCGGCTGTGCAACATAATTCCCTGGCGCCGGTGGTTGTCCATACCCATGAACATGGCTGCCAAAATTAGCCGGGAGAGAATTTCCATTGTAGTGAAGTATGGTGTAGTCAATATTGTACGCAACGCGAGCGTCCGGCAGCAGGAAACCGCTGCCGAAATAGTTTCCGATACTGTGCTGACCAAGGATTGTTGTAGGATCTTCACAGCGCCATACCGTGAACAGACTTGCCTGACCTGCTGCTGTTGTTGTCGACGATGACGCCCCTGATGATGGCTGACCTTGTTGTTGTAACTGAGCTTGCGCATGGCGGGCATGTTCGACAGTATCGCAATGGGCACAGGGTGGTTTAGTGCCTCCAAGGAAAACAGGGAGAGGACGCGGTGCATACGACGCGGGATAATGCTGCAGAGCCTGTTGATGCAGGGTGTCCTGTATACTCTGGATATACTCAATAATGCGCTGTTCTGCATGGACGAGTGCTCTGGTCGGATCACAGGGGGCCATTTGCAGGTTATTCCCTGTCTGCAGGGCCGCATGGATATGGGTCAATAACTTACCAGCCAGTTCTCCACTTCCCGGCGCAGTACTCTCTGCTTCACTGCGCGCACGTGCAATCAGTCTGTCAGCAAATCCATCTTTATTGTTAGCAAAATCCGATAAATACCCGGCATGCCGCCTCTGCTGTTCTTTTTGCCGGAGTCTTTCCGCATCATTAAAATTAAGGGGCTGCGATCCTGCAGGATTGACGGGGGCTGTTCCCAGATGGGTATCGATTTTATTGATACCCTGGTCCTGCAAAAAAGCAAGCAGGTTAATCCTCATATGAGCATCGTCATTGCTGTTACTGCCTATCAGTACGTTGTCACCCACCACTGCAGACTGAATTTCCGGTGTTTTCTTCTTATCAATCTCAGCCAGTTTTTGGCTTCGCTGTGGATCTGATTGGGGAACATGGGTCAGGAGATCACTGGTATGCTTACTATTTACTGCTAAAACCGCTGAACTCAGCCAGCGTAATACCTGTGTAATCCTTTCATTACCGCGGTAATGTACCTCTGTATCGAAATTGAGGTCGAGGTTGACGTCGCCATTGAATCTGTGAAGAACAGGTGTGGAAGAAACAGTTTGTGATGTTAGCGGCTTACCCTTCGGACTCTTGTCAGGCGTGTTATATCCTGCAGGCAGATGCGTGTCAGCGGATAAATAGAACTGACTGTTCCCTCTGGGAATATCGTAGGCAAGATGAACAGGTCTGTGGACTGTCTGACTCGCCCCCGCTGACGCACCAGACGGAGGAATATTTTGATTATTTATCATTATTTATTTACCTGTTTTTAAAAAAAAATCTTATTGATGGGGCTGGAGAATAGAGTCTGTTTTTAATCTCATAAAATAATGAGATAAAATAATCATCACCGGTTCGGTATGACTGGATGTTAGTTTTTAATCAGTTTCGTTTTATAGAATTAACATTTTTAATTAATATTTTTACATGCAACTTAACTGAATTAACTGAATTAACTGAATTAACTGAATTAACTGAATTAACTGAATTAACTGAATTAATTTTGTTAAACAAAATTTATATGATATTCATTGTGCTTAAAAAAAAGGTGGCTATGCCAGATTCCAACGGAATTGGCCGACAATAGAAAAAATAAATGAATTATATTAAATTCAGTTATCATAATAACTATGGATGACGATCATCAGACCCTGATTGAATTGTTATAAAATGAAAGAGCGCGTATTTTATTCAAATAAAAAAATAGCGCTATCAAATAGCGCTCATTATATTTCATCGCTTTTAACTTGCTGATTTTGTTTCATGTAATAAATAATGGAGCGATGAAGCTACAAGCGCGCCTGTCGTCCCATTAACTCCCGACTCTGTGTCAGGAGGAGGTGAGTGCGATGGGGGGATTGATATGTAAAGACCTTTAAACGATTCCTTTAACAGTGCTCTGTTGGGAAACGGTGATCCAGTAGCGCTGTCTTATCTCCTCTAGCCGTGGGGCAAAGGCAGGTGTCAGCTCCGCGTCCCTAAAACCTGCCATGGTGTCAACCAGAGCCATAATATCGGTTCCTTTTAGAAAAAACGCGTTTCCCAAGGTGATATTGTTTATCCTTCCCTGCCATTGCGTTACTCGCACAAGGTTACTGTCATGCCCCGGCGCGCAGATTTCCAGATCATGGCCCTTGATGGATAAGGTGATATCATCCGGTTCCAGTCCGGGCGCCGTGAAATGCAGGCTGTGTTTACCTTCATTGTCTGTAATCATATCCTTACCATGCTCCCTGGCAAAATAATAACTGTCATCACCGCCACCTCCATATAGCCTATCGTCATGACGGCCACTGTACAGGGCATCCTCTTTTTCTCCACCGTACAGCTGGTTATCCCCCGCCGTCGCCACCAGTAAGTTGGCACCCTGCTGGCTGCCACGCAGGATAATGCCACTGCCACTTTCATCACGTATGGCCAAATTGCCATAACGGTTAGGCTCTGCAGTCAGTTCCAGTGGTTTGTTTTCATCACCACGGGCCACAGCATATAACCGCAAGGGTTCATCGCCGGTGGTATATGGCGGACGGTTTGTCAGGTAAGCGTTTCCATGGCTGTCCACATCCAGTGTATACAGGGTATCATTCTGCTGCGTACGGATAGCAATATGGCGGTTTTTCAGGTTGGAAAATCCACTTAATCGTACTGTTATCTCTGAAGTGCTGCTGCTGAGCAGCAGATCTGTTAATGTTGAGGAAAATGGATTATTTTTCCACTCCAGTCGTATGTCTAGCGCAGACCAAGGGAGTTCCATGATGTCCCTGTCGGGGGCATCACTGTAATCCAAATTGACAATGGTCACCTCTCTTGCCGTGTGGTGCTCTTCATGAATGACGTAGCGGTCCTTTCCACCCCGTCCCATCAGGGCGTCGTTACCTGCCACGCTGATAAAGGTATCACTATTATTGCCACCCTCCATGCATTCATCAAAGCGAGTGTCCTGCAAACTGAGCTGCATAAAATCCGGCAATGCCACACGATCATGAACCACCGTTATTTCTTTTCGGGTAAACAACGTTCTGCTGTTCTGTTCACCATTACTGACCAGCTCAATCTCCGGTGGTTGATGACCTGTCGCCGTCAGGCTCTGAAAATGACTGTCCAGTGCAGCATCATACTGCACACTCAGGCGTTCACTGCTGGTCAATCCGTTCGCGGATGCTGACAGCGTGAAACTGAAGCCATCGCGGGTGATAACCCGAAAGGTGTGTTGTCCTTGTGCCGCATGAGTATAAAAGTTTTGTAATATGAGCCGGGTAGCACCGGTCTCCTGCCTCGTTACAGGGTTGTTCTGGTCGTTGCTGAGGTGCATGACCAAGTTGTCGTTTTCTCTGATGGGCCTACTGAGCTGTGTAATTTTTTGCATCAAGAAGAGGGTACTCAGTGCTTTTGGGTCATGGACTTCTTGTATGAGCACTTCAACAGCGTCTTGCTTCCTGTTAGGCAATATATGATATATATCGTTACCTGCACCTCCACGTGCTTCACCTTCTGCCAGAGTGATATCGTCATTACCCTCATGGCCTTCTATTTTATCCTTTCCTCCGCAACCATTAAGCCGATTTGCCTTATGGTTACCAATCAGGAGATCATTGGTGTCTGCATGACCTTCAGCATGTTCCAGGTTTTTTAGTTTCAGTAAAGGTTGAGCCGCGTCTGAATGATGACCATCAATAAGATAGCCTTCTGTATTTGCCGAACCGAGATGGATGGTATACCCGGATGGATTTTCCCCCGGGTTAACCGATGACAAAGAAAGGGTATCTTCTCCATCATGGCCGTCAAGCAGACCTGAAATTTGTGCAGGATCATCGCGTACTGTAAATACATCGTCCTTTAAACCGCCGACAAAGTCTTTAATACCCTTATCAACAAAAAAAACAAAATGACCCCCTGACGTCTCATCAGGCGCCAAAAAAGTATCCGTTCCCTGTTCAAGCATCACCAAAGAAACTGTGTCGCGCAAACTGTGTGTATAAACCGATTCTCTGTTATTAACGGAATACAATTTATCTCCATCAATACCTGTAATTCGATGATTCATCAGTTGCGGATAACCGGGTCGGGCAGGAAAAAGATCAACAGGCGGAGCGAACTGACCATTTTTTTTTCCATGGGCAACAGCAACATGGAAATTTTCATCAATGATGGTTAAATCATCTTGTCTGTCCTGATTCCTGTCGCTGAGCAATATGCCCGAATTCTGGTCACTGCTGTGACTCTGTAGCAGGCGGGTCAGCCTGGAATCTTCTGTAAGAAGCAGAGAACTGAAGGGAGAATGCGGTTTTCCGCTATTTAATAGCGTATACACAGTGCCGGTGTCTGTGATAACAACGATATCTGTACAGCCGTCACCATTGATATCACCGGTCAGGACGCGACGGTAATTTTTATCTGCCAGCACTGTGCCTGTGGTTGAAAAAGTAAGGGAATAGTTACTATCTCCAGAAAAATCAATAATTTCAATAGATTTGGTGGTGACGAGTAATACGTCATGGTAACCGTTATTATTGATGTCTGCGAGCAGAGGTGGCAGGAGCATTGCAGGAAGCGCATGCGTATTTTTTCTGTTAATAAAAAAGGAATAATGGCCATTTTTTGCCGCTAACGTAGCTACATAATGCGTATCCGGGTCAATAAATAATATTTCTTCTTCCTCATCGCCGGCAACATTGCCAACAAGGATCCATTCCGGTAAAAAATTCACAGGAGCACTGAGTTGACTGATAACCGTTTCATCTTTATCAAGGACACGTATCAGCCTGCCATCAAAATAAGCGATTTTCCTTGCATCCTGACGGTTAGCATTCAAAAACAGTACTTTTTGTGCATAATTTCCGGTTTCTGGCATACTGGCAATTTTTTCACTGAGCGGCCTGAAAACAGACATTTTACTCGCCGCTGCGCTGGCATCAGTAACACCGCTGCTTCTGGCAATATTGTTCGTTAAGTCGAGATAATCATCTGTTTGCTGGACAACAGGTTTAGTCACATCCTTAATAAACAATTCATCTATCATTTTGTAGAATGGAATATTCTTTTTTGCCCATGCAGCCCCTTTTGAGGAGGGGATAACCGTGCCCGGCAAGACGCGTAGCGGACTGTAGTAAAGGGTGTCAATATATTCATTATTTTCAAGCAATAGAACACCACGCTGGCTGATTTGCCGGGAGATTTGATTAAAATCATAGCGGATCTGAATGTCTGCTGGCAGTGAACCAAAAAGAGATAAAAATCCGGCGCGGAAAGTATCAATGCCATTCAAATTAACCGCTTTGCTGATTTCTTCAACCTGACGAATACCATTATAAATCCAGCCTGCCAGCAACGTTGCTGCTCCTAGTGTCAGCCCTAATGGTCCGAGGATTCCTGCAAGGGTGGCGGCTGTTCCAGCAAAGGCTGCACCCGTAATGGCTCCTGCCGCAGCAGCGGTTATAACACCCGCTACGACAGTGCTTGTAATGGCGCTGGCCAGCGTTAAGCCCGCATTGACATAAAGATCGGTTCTGCGTGCACTCTCAGTTTCTGTTTTTAATTCTTCTACAATCTGATGAAAGGCGTACCAGCCTAATGCCGCTCCTGCCAGATTGAATAATGAACTCGCTGCATTTCCTGAAGCGCTAATACGCGTAATACCCGAGCATAATAGTTTTTCACCATATTTGGACAATACAACAGAAGCTGCTTTGCCCAATTTAGAGATGCCTGCAAGACGCTTTAGCATCTCCGGTGGTAATTTAAAATGCGGTGGCAACGGTTTCATCATGCTATGGGCAGGGTTATTTTTTGCCATATAGCTTTCCCATTTCCCCAACGCCACATTGACAATATCAGCGCCAAAATCAAGATTCATTTCTGCCAGAGAGACCGCATTTTGTGCTTCCAGCGCTGCGATTTTTTCTTTGCTCAATAGGCCGCTGCGTATCAGTCTGCGGTTTGCCGATATCGTACCAATACCTGCTCCCAGCCCCAGCCCCTGGACACCTCTGCCAGTGATGCCCAATACCGTATTAATCCGTGTAGCAGTCTCAATGCGCCGGTTGATATCATCACCTGTAAACCTTGAATGCATGAGGTTATCTGTAAATTCTGTCACTGTATTTTGCTGGCTATCGGTATGTTGAGGAAGCTGCCATATTTTACTGTTAATTTCCTGGACAAGCTGTACGGCGTGATGGCCTGAAAGATCCTGTAAAGCAGTACCAATGCCTGTATCCAGCAACATTTGGATGCTTTCTCTGGCACGCTTACCTGTTGTTGTTTGACCTGCTATTTCAATCGGCAAATGATCAGACTCGGGGAAAAATGTCAGAAATCCTGTCATTTCCTGAATTGTCAGTTGATGAGGGAGTTTACTTTGCTGCCAGAGTTGATTGATGTTTTTATAAAGTTGATGTGCTTTTGCTTGCAACCTTTCCCTGGCTTCAGGCATGCTTCCATTGTTTAAGCCCAAGGTTTCATTTTGGTCAGCCTCCTGCAGCAAACGTTGAATCTCGCGGCCCTTTTCTTTCTTCCCGACCTTAACCCCTTTCAGCTCGCCATCTTTGCGGTAAAAAATGAACTTTTCCGGACTGCGCCAGGTGAAGGTATTTGCGTTCCTGAATACTTTCCTGCCTGCTGCCACCTGCACAATTTCCGTGCGCGCCGACAAGGTTTCCACAGGCAAGGTACGTTCTCCCAATTCCTGTATTACTCTGCCGGCGTAACTGGCCAGAAAGTCCGTTTCATCCGTCAGGGCACAGCCCACCAGGCTGATATGGTCCGGCTCCTTGTTTATCGCAACGGACAGGGTTTTCAGGTTTTCCGCAAGGACATCTGGCGTCAGATACGCCAGAGTACTATTATTCAGGCTGGTTTCTCCGTCGACATTACGCCCATGGCCCACAAGCTGCCAGCGTATTTTTCCCGCTGTCGCAGTAAAAGCTTCCCTCAAACTCCGCTGCGAGTCAGGCAGTACTAACCAGAAGCCATCTTCTCCTCTTTTCAGTACCCGGTAGTGACCCGCGGCATCCAGCTGTACCAGCAGGCTTTTCCCCGGATGTTTGTCCAACAGGCTGACGGCAGCTTCCCTGACCAGCTCATCATCTTCCAGCTGAATGATAAGCTGCTTCATATAGCGTGTTGCACCACCACTATGACGTTTAACAGCCGACGCAGGCAGTAGCCACCGCGCCACCGCGTTATGGCGCACGTTATCTGAGGCCATCCCGCCAAGGTGGCCCGCCCTCGTCCGCCAGGACACGGGAATGATTCCGTTGGCTTCAGCTGTCAGATATCTTCTGCCGTACTCCTGCATCATTCCGGACAGAATCGAGGTACACGTAAAGGCCCCGTTGTGCCCCAGCAGACGGTTCTGCCAGTCATTCAGATGCCCGATTCCACCATCCAGGCTATCAATCCCTGCATCCAACTGCTTAGCTCGATCCAACAGCAGGGCTGCATATGTCCTGAGTATCTGCGGAGATTCTGCTTCTTCACCAAACATGCTGCTGGAGGAATAATGCGTAAAAAGTGTGGCAAGCATCACCAAGACCCCTGCTTGTTCCCGTAGCGGTTTATTTGCAAGGTAAAAGATGCGCTGTATGTCCTGATAATGCACTTCCTTAATAGCAGCAGGTACTCGCCCATCCTCCCCCGAGCGCTGTACCAGCAACGGCTTGAAGATTTCATTCAGCGCCAACTGCTCGTTTTCCCCGGTCAGTTTTGTTTCCATACGTCCGCTCTTCAGGGCACGCACAAAAAGCTCACGATAATCACCCAAATTCAGCACGTTTAGCAATGCAAGGATATTTTTGTGCTCGTGTGCGCTGCTATAGGGAACAGAAAAAAGTTTAAAATACGTACTGAACAGTGATCTGAGATAGGCATCATCCTGATGGTTGGGCTGATTTTCTGGTGTACCTTGACCTTGCTGCAGATAGTGCATGAAAGAAGTCCAGTCTGTTTCTTCATTCCCCCTCAGCATGGCGTTAAGCTGCTTTTCTGATAACAGCAAAGTATGCTTTTCATGAACCCACTGGCCTTGCACATCAACCTGCCGGTCAGCCGTTAAAATATAATTAATACAGTCCCCGGAATCGTCAGCCTTCCATTCAGGCACCCCATCAAGATTACCAAAGCTGTACTCCGGCCGTGTGTATTGATTGATACGATCAAGCCCCAGATAGCTCCTATAGGGCGCCTCAACCTGCTCCCTGACATTGCCAGCACTCACGCTGCGGCTGTTGGCTATCAACTGGATAAAAAACCCGTTGTTATTCAGGACAAATTTCCTAAAATCAGCTTCTTTTTTTTCCTGCACCCAGCTTAACAAGCCCTGACAGAGATCTGCGTTCTCTGTCCGCCACGGGCCTTCGTTGGCCAGTTTAACCAGTGGTTTGATGACGTGTGTTTTCAAAAAATGAGCGATGGTCTTATCGCGCATATAGTCAGGTTGTATACAGTCCAGCAGGCTCTCTCTGAAGGGCTGTAGATTCAATTCTGCCGGGCCAATCGATGCGCTGTTTTGTCTGTCTGAATTCGGGGTTATCGTCGGTTCAAGGGAAACGATTAACTGCCGCATCAGACTGACTTTAAGCGCAATAAACCGCGCATCGATGCTATTGATGGCCGTGATCAAACTGCGTCCGTTGTTGGCCACATGGTTTAAGTAGGTGTCCAGATTGACTTCATTCCACTCTGCCGGAAGGCGTAGTGTCACCCTGGCCTCGCTCAGGTTGGCACCTGTAAAATCAGCACCACTGAGGTCAGCACGGCTGAGATCAGCACCCGCGAGGTTAGCGTTTGTGAGGTCAGCATGGCTGAGGTAGGTCCTCATGAGGTTAGCTTTACTGAGGTCAGCCTCCTTTAAGTCAGCACGGCTGAGGTAAGCACCCGTGAGGTTAGCGCCCGTGAGGTTAGCACCCATGAGGTTAGCACGATTGAGGTAAACACCCTCGAAGTCAGCGCCCCTGGAATCAGTATGGCTGAAGTCAGCACCCGTGAGATTAGCGCCCGTGAAATTAGCACGGCTGAGGTCAGCACGGCTGAAACAAGCACCTTCGAGGTAAATACCCCTGAGATCAGCACGGCTGAGATAAGCACCCGTGAGGTTAACACCTTCGAGGTAAGTACCTCCGAAATTGAAACCCCGGAGGTCAGCACCACCGAGGTAAAGACCCCGGAGGTCAGCATTGTGCCAATCAATATTCCGCAGTAAAGCTGTTAATGTATCCCCATCACCGGGTAAACCATAGCTTGCGGCATGACGCCACATGTTGGTCTGAAGACGTACCACCAGCGTAGCCAGATTGATACCGGCAATGGATTGCTCTTTTCCCTGCCAGCTGACAGCGATATCACGCTGGTCTGTCTGCGCGCTCTTTTTTTCCTCCAGAATAAGCGTCTTCCCCTCCAGCATAACAGTCACTTTTTCCGGATATCTTGCCGCGGATAGCAGCGCACGCTGCCTGTTGTACATTTTAATAATATTCTGCACCAGGGCGCTGAAAACCTGCTGCTTTTCAGGCTGTAACCGCTCAATACTGGCCGTGCTTAATGCGTCAAACAGCGCATCGAAGTCCCTATTCTCTACAGAATCTCCCAGAGGGTACAATGGCGCTTCGCTTACCGATGTTGTGACTGTGCTGAAGGAGAGTTTTCCCGAGCGCTCCTTGTGCACAGGAAGCAGCAATTCATTGTTCTCATCCAAGCGGTAAATATAAGCCTCACCGTCGAGGTGTTTGCGCCCTGTTTTACCATGAATGGCAACAGCGGGGGCGTGATAAAGAACCAGCGGTGTACCCGCTGAATAACCCATCAGCAGCGTTTTTGCCAGGGTTTTTCTCTTTGCTTCACTCCATTCAGAAAGCCCACAGATAACCAGCACGATGCGAGCAGGCGGTTTCAGCGCCCCTGAATATTGTATGTTATCCAGTACGGC
>JACCDN010298360.1_pt1 | contig 10252 bp, 7 predicted proteins | sample 7441691 | NCBI WGS metagenome assembly JACCDN01 (sample SAMN15323439, study PRJNA562643) | freshwater metagenome | isolation source: river surface water | place: USA:Blue River Watershed | collected 2017-08-16
CGCGCTGAATAAGCTCGCGAATCTGGGAGGCGAGCGCCGCCTGTGATGCGCTGTTGACGTTGTCCTCAGAGAAAGTCTTCTTCGGCTTGGAGCCAAAGATGCCGGAGCTTAGGCCCATGTTCATGCCAACCGCAGCGGTCTCGTCAATAACCAAGATGCCGTGCTTGTCGGCGTAATCCATTACCTCTTCGGCGTATGGGTAGTGCGAGGTGCGGAAGGAGTTTGCACCGATCCACTTCAAAAGTTCAAAGTCATTTACCAAGAAGGCGTTGTCGTGACCCTTGCCCTTGACGATGTGGTCTTCGTGCATACCAAAACCGGTTAGGTAAACCGGCTTGCCGTTCACCAGGATGTCGCGGCCAGAGACCTTGACGGTGCGGATACCGACCGAAAGGCTGTAGCTGTCCTCGCCTGATTCAACCACCAAGCTGTAGAGGTTAGGCTCCCCCGGACCCCAAAGCTTGGCGTTTGCCACAGTGATCTCGCCATTGTTGCCAGAGGCAGATCCAACCAGGGCACCCTTGGCATCGCGAACCAAAACCTTTACCTCGCTCGCCGCCTCAACCACATAGCGAATGATGCCGTTCGAACCTGAGATGTCGGTGACGACGGTGATGTCCTCGATGCGAGCCTTCGGGGTGCTGTAGAGCGATACCGAACGAGCAAGACCTGCGTAGTTAAAGAAGTCGTGGTAGTAGTACTGCTCCCTGCGACCGGTGTCCAAGGTGGCAACTTCTCCAGGAGGAATGGTCTCGTTGGTCAGGATATTGGAGACTGCGATGGTCAACAGGTAGCTCTCGCCAGCAGAAACCAGCTCGGTGATCTCAGCCTCGAATGGCATGTAGCCACCAACGTGACGAACCAGCTCTTTGCCATCTAGGAAGACAACACCCTCGTGAGTGGCGGCATCAACCCGAACAAAGATCCGCTCACCGGCAAAGCCCTTTGGGATTACCAGTTCGCGCTGATACCAAACCCAACCAACGTGCTCACGGATTTCGCGGGCTGCAAAAAGCTCGTTGTAGCTGGCTGGAACAGCGCAGTCCAACTCGGTGTCGAGCTGGCTCTTCGCCCAGTTTTTGGTAAAGCCTTCGTCTTTAAAGTCGACTTTGAAGTCCCAGATGCCGTCCAGCGAGACAAGCTGCCTGGAGCGGTTGGATTGTGGACGTAGCATTTTGGGCCTTTCTAGTTTTTGGTAAAGCTGTTTGAAATTTGTAGTTCTAAATCTGAAGTGAGGTCTGCGCTTTGCTCCGCCACCGCAAGCCTGAGTTCACTCACAAACTCGGAACTGGCGGCGAGTGTCGGACTGATGAGCTCTAAAACGGCAAGCACCTGATCGCCGGAAGCGAGTGCTCGGTTGAGCTCACTGATTCTCGAGTCCTTCAAACCAAATCCAAGTCCGAGGCCGGAGATGTAACTTGCTAGCGCTCGAATAGCGCCCTGTGGCAGCTGGCCCTTTGCGACAAACTCCAGTGCCACCTTGGCGAATCTAACGCTGTGCTTGGTCAGACCCTCTAGGGAAATCTGCTCCAGCTTGTGCGAAATCCTTGGGTTCGAGAATCGCTTTAGCAGCGACTTCTTGTAGTTCTCAAGATCTAGACCGCTGGGCAACTGCTCGGTGACATCTGACCACCAGGCATCCACGGCGGCTCTAATATCTGCATCTTGAATTGCCTGGTCAACACTCTGGTAGCCAAGTCGCTGACCGAAGCTGGCAATCAGACTGTGAGCGCCATTTAGCAACCAAAGCTTGCGGTTCTCCCATGGCTCAAGGTCAGCCACAAATCTTGCGCCAGCACTCTCCCAGTTTGGTCGCCCCAGCGGGAAGTCTCCGGAGAGTACCCAGTCTGAGAATTCCTCGGTGATAACCGGAGCGGCAGCTGGAAATCCGTTAGCCGCAACCAAAGCAACATCCTCATCGGTGGTCTTTGGGGTAATACGGTCAACCGAGCTGCTCACATAAGAAGCTTGGCCTACATACTGCTGAAATTCACTCCCCAAAGTACTTCCGGCGGCAAGCAGGGCTTGGCGCAGCACCTCAGAGTTGTCTGGCATGTTGTCACAGGAGAGCAGGGTAGGTGCTGCATGGCCTGCCTTGCGTCGGGAATCCAGGGCAAGTGCCAGTCTGCCGATTGCGTAGGAAGTAAGTGGCTCTGTGCTTGGCTGGTAGCCGGCCTCGGTGATGGTCAGGGTGACAATCGCGATCTCAGGGCTGGAGATGGTGGCGATCAAGTCGGCTACGTTCTCGGCAGCCTCGACGCGAACCACAGAATCAATCAGCTCAAAAGAATCCTGCTCTGCGGTCTTCACCACCAAGGTGTATTTGCAGCCCTGAGGACGAAGTTGATCTGCGAGTAGAGCCGAGCGACCGGTGTATGCCACGATGCCCCAGTCCTGCCCATCACTTGCGTGCTGGGTGTAAACGGCCTGGTGGGCTCTAAAGAAAGCACCTAGGCCAATGTGGACAATTCGCTCAGGCTTCATAGCTTGAATGCTCGCTTTGGAATCGACACCACGATGTCGTGCGCAATCTTGCGAGCGGTCGAGACACTGATTCGACCCTGGCTAACCAATCGAGCCAAGAAGGCTGCCTCAACTCGACGAGCCATATCGTGACGAGCTGGGATTGAAAGGAATGCTCTGGTGTCATCGATAAATCCACTGCCGCGATAGAAGCCTGCGATCTCAACGGTTGCCTCGCGGAAACGAGTTGCCGAGTCTGGTGCATCTAGGAACCACCATGGTGCTCCGATGCGAACGCTTGGGTAGAAGCTGGCTAGCGGCGCAATCTCGCGACCCCAGGTCGACTCATCCAAGCTGAACAGGATCAAGGTCAGGTTTGGGTTTAGGCCGTAAAGGTCTAGCACTGGCTTTAGGTTCGAAACGAACTCCGCCTGGATAGGCAGGTCGTGACCGGTGTCGCGACCAAACTTCTCCAGAGTCGGTGCCGAGTGGTTGCGGTGAACACCAACGTGCAGGGTAATGACCAGTTCGTCCTCGCAGGACATCCTGACCATCTCGCAAATCATGTTGCCGCGATACAAAAGCGCTTCGGCGTCGGAGATCTTTCCGGCCTTTGCCTTTTCAAAAAGTGCCTCTGCGTCAGCGTCGCTGAGCACAGTGGTGAAGGCGGTGGCGGCTCCGATGTCCACCGATACCGCACCCTGGGACTTGAAGTACTGGCGACGGAACCAAAGTGCCTCGACCAAACCTAGGTGGCTTAGTTCCTGACCGGTCATGGCGCAGATTCGCTCAACCCTTGCTAGCCAGTCCTCGGTAAGTGGATCAATGTAGAAATCCGGACGGAAGGTTGGTGCTAAGCGGGTGTTCAAGTTCGAGTCTGCGTTCAGAGCTGCGTGAGCAGCAAGGTCATCGCAAGGGTCATCTGTGGTTGCCAAAAACTCAAGGTTGAATGACTTCAGGAGTTCAACCGGACGCATCTCATCACGCTCTAGCTCGGTGGCAATTTGCTCAAAGATAGCGAGGGCATTTTCGCTCGAAGGCTCCTGCGAGATTCCAAAGATGCTCTGCAGGCTCTCCTGAAACCAGTAGCCGGAGGCAGTCCCGGCAAACATCGCCCAACGCTCAAAGAATTTGACCCAGGCGTTTTTCGCGTGAGCAAAGTTGTCATCACGCTCTGGCTTGCGAAGCTCAACCATGGCAACACCATCGGCGTGCAGCAGTCGGGTGATGTAATGGTCGTGATAGATAAACAGATCGGTTGGACTGTCGAACTTTTCGTTGCGCACAAACAAACTCGGGTCCACGTGACCGTGCGGAGAAATGATTGGTAGGTCGCGAATCTCGTTGTAGAGCTCAAGAGCGAGGGAGGAGTCGGTTCCGGCAGTCGATAGCAAGCGGTTGCTATCTAGCGATTGCGCTTTATTCACGGCGAACTTCCTTCCTTCTGTGTCTATTTTGTCAACCGATTGCCAAAATAGCAAAACTATTTAGATAACGATTCAATTTCGGCATTATTTGGCCTGGGCCGTAGAGGCTCGAAGGATCAGCGAGGTCTGCAATTTTGCGGATCCACTGAGCACAACGGATGAGTCTTTACCGTCGATTTCCAGCATCAAAGCCTGCACTGCCAGCTCTCCGGCTTCGCGCAACGGAGACTTAATGGTCGTCAGTGCTGGTCGGGTGAGGTTCGAACCAAAGATATCGTCGAAACCAATCACGCTGATCTGAGCTGGGATGTCAATCCCGCGCTCTTGCAGGGCACCCAGCAGACCAATCGCCATCAGGTCGTTGTAGGCGAGCACGGCTGTAACGCCAGCCGCCAAGACGTAGTCAGCGCTCTTCGCACCGCCTGCCAAAACCGGCTCGTTCGGTCCAATCTCAACGATCTTCATGCCGCGAGAAACAGCCTCGGTCATGATGATGGACCAGCGGTTTTCGCTCATCCAGGAGTTGGCGGGTCCCGAGAGGTAAGCCAAGGATTCGTGACCCAAAGACTTCAGGTGATCTAGTGCCTGAACGATGCCAGGCCTGGTGTCTGGCACCACATCCATGACACCCTCAACCTTGCGGTTCATCAAGACCACGGACTTGCGCTCGGCCATTGCGGAGATATCGGCGTCTGGCAAACGCGAAGTTCCCATCACGACGCCATCAACCGCAGGTAGCACGCGCTCCAAAGCGGTGGCTTCCTGGTCTCCGGATTCTTGAGATTCCGCGATCACAAAGGTGTAGCCGTTTTCTGAGGCAGCTGCCTCAGCACCGCGAACCGGCTCAAAGAACATCGGGTTGGTGATGTCCGCCAGAATCATCGCCAGCATCTTGGTCTTGCCGGTCGGCAAGGCCCTGGCAAATGGGTTTGCCTGGTAGTTCAAGCTCTTGGCAGCTTCGCGAATCTTGGCCTCGGTGGCGGCATTAATACGACCCGGAGTGCTCAAAGCGCGGGAGACGGTTGACGGATTCACCCCAGCTAAAGCTGCGATGTCGTAGATGGTTGGAGAGCCGCCCTTGCGTGGCTTGGCTGAACCATTTACCTCAGTCAATTTACGTCCCTTTTGATTTGTTGCCATTTTGGAAACTAGTTGCCAACTCTACACAATCAGTTGCTTGCACTTTGCAGTGCTTTGCGAGCTGTGCGTCTTTCGGCTTGGCGGTCTGGGTCTGGCACTGGTGATGCCATCAGCAGCCGCTGGGTGTATGGGTGGTCTGGGTTAGAGGAGACCTTCACCGCTGGGCCCTGCTCGACAATCTCACCCTTATACATCACCGAGATTCGGTGTGAGATGTGGCGAACCACATCTAGGTCGTGAGAAACGAACAGGTAGCTAACTCCGGTGTCCTTCTGAATCTGCAGGAACAGGTCCAGAATTCTTGCCTGAGTAGTTAGGTCAAGTGCCGATACCGGCTCATCACAGACAATCAACTTCGGCGAAAGTGCCAATGCGCGAGCAATCGCCACGCGCTGGCGCTGACCGCCGGAGAACTCCTTAGGTAAGCGCTGCAGAGCATCCTTTGGCAGGTTCACCTGGTCCAAGAGCTCCTTGATGCGCCGCTTTGCCTCATCGCCCTGCATGCCCTGAATCTGAAGTGGCTCGGCCAAAATCTGACCGATTTCCATCGAGGGGTTTAGCGAGGTGTAGGGATCCTGGAACACCACCTGGATGTCCTTGGATAGTCGCTGGCGATCTTTGCGGCTAGCGTGAGAGATGTCCTCTCCCAAAAACTCCACCTTGCCGCCGGTCACTGGGGCAAGCCCCAAGATTGCGCGACCAAGAGTGGTCTTGCCGGAACCAGACTCGCCAACCAAACCAAGGGTCTCAGATTGGCCAAGTGTGATGCTCACGTCGTTTAGGGCGCGGAATGGCTTTGCCCTAAAGCCCTTGCCTGGGTATTCGACAATTAGGTTTTCGACCTTCAGTAGCTCGGCCATCATCGCTCCTTGGATTCTGAAGTTAGGAAAGTCATCGGCTCTTTGCCCTCGAGCATCGAGGAGAGCAGAGTCTGGGTGTATGGGTGCTGTGGGGAGCGCAGGATGGTGCGGACATCACCGGTCTCGACGATCTTGCCGTACTGCATCACAACTACTCGGTCCGCTAGGTCTGCCACCACACCGAAGTTGTGGGTAACCAAAACCATGCCCATGCCCAATCTGGTCTGCAGGTCGCGAAGCAGGTCCAATACCTCAGCCTGAACGGTTACGTCCAAGGCGGTGGTTGGCTCATCTGCAATCAACAGGTCTGGCTCGCAGCTGATCGCTCCGGCAATCAGGATGCGCTGTGCCATACCGCCTGAGACCTCGTGTGGATAGGCCTTGAAGACTCGCTCCGGGTTGACAATTCCAACCATGTCCAAAAGGTTCAGCACCTTGGCCTTGGCCTCACGCTTTGAGATGCCGAGCAGCTTGGTGAGCGGACGAACCAGCTGGTAGCCAACTCGGAAGTTAGGGTCCAGGTTGCTCATCGGCTCCTGAGGAATGTAGGCAATGCGCTTGCCGCGAAGTTCACCCATTCGCTTTTGGCTGATGATGGCGCCGGATGCGGAAACCATCTCGATGCCGTCGAAGACGATGTGACCCTGTGGGATCTGCGCATTGTCTGGAAGCAGTCCAAGGATCGAGAAGGCGGTCTGAGTCTTTCCAGAACCGGACTCTCCAACGATGCCGAGAACTTCGCCCTTGTCAACGTGCAGTGAGACTGAGTCAACAACTAGGTTCAAGGAGCCATCACCCTGGGCATATCCAACCGATAGTCCAGAGACCGAAAGTAGGTGCTTGTCGGTGTCGGCAATCTTTGGGTTCACGGTGGTGGCGGAACTGACCTTGGCCTTCTTGCGCTTGCGGGCAGAGACCGAGATCTTCTGGGTGTCCTCGAGGGCATCGCGCAGTGCGTTACCCAAAAGGGCAAAGGCTGCGATGGTCAGTGAAATTACCAGTGCTGGCCAGAGCATTAGGTTTGGCGACATCCAGATGTTTAGGAAGCCCTCGCCGAGCATTACGCCCCAGCTCACCATGTTCACGTCACCTAGTCCTAGGAACTCCAGACCTGACTGAACCGAGATGGCAATACCGCTGATGATTGCGGACTGGATGATCAGCGGAGCACGCACCACCTTGAGGATGTGGCGAACGATGATTCGGAAATCACTCAGACCCGACACGCGAGCCGCATCGACGTAGAGCTCGTTTCGAACTCCCATAACCGCGGTTCTGGTTAGTCGGAAGAAACCAGGTGCGATCAAGATTCCGAAGACGAACATCGCAATCACAATCGAGGTTCCAAAGGCTGATGCCACTGCCAACAAGATGATGATCGCCGGTAGTGACTGCAGCATGTTGGAGATCCAGCTCGCGATGCCATCAAACTTGCCACCGTAGTAGCCGGCAATCAATCCGGTTGGAACACCGAAGGCAATCGAGGTGATGATTACGATGATCGCCGCTAGCAGTGTGGTCTGCGAACCGTAGAGCAAGCGGCTCAGAATGTCGCGGCCTGCCGAGTCGGTGCCGAGTAGGTAGGTCGAGTCAGCCGGAAGCAAAACCGCGCTTAGGTCGGTGGTGTTTGGGTCGAACGGCGCAACATATGGTGCGACGATGGCTGCCACGATAAGTCCCAGGATGTAGATCGTGGAGATAACTGCCAGTGGGTTCTTGGCAAGCCTGCGAACCAGGCTCTTGCGCACAATCGGCTTGGAGTGGCCGGATGCTATCTGCTGTGTGTCGCTCACTTAACACGCACCTTTGGGTTGAGCCAGCCGTTTGCGAGGTCGACCAGCAGGTTTACGAGAATCACGATGATTACGGTGGTGACCACCACGCCCATAACAACTGGGGTGTCACCGATACCGGTGCTCTGCAGCGCTAGGAAGCCCATGCCAGGCAACGCGAAGATCTGCTCGATGATTACGGCACCGCCGAGCATTCCAACAAACTGCAGGCTCAAGATGGTTAGTCCAGCTGGAGCAGAAGCGCGCAGCACGTGCTTGAGCAAGATCTCACGCTCGGAGAGTCCGCGAGCGCGCAGGGTGCGAACCCAGTCACGCTCTAAAACCGCCTTCACGGCCGAGCGAATCTGAGCAGAGGATGACGCTACCGAACCGAGCACCAGGGCCGATACCGGCAGGATTAGGGACTGCAGCCAAAGGGCTGGGTCCTGCTCCAGCGGCACCCATCCGGTGGCTGGAAGCAGATAAAGCTGAATGGCGAACACAGTCACCAGGAAGATTGCAATAACGAAGTTTGGAATCGCGAAGCCCGCGACTCCCAAAACCTGAACGATGCGGTCGATAACCCCGCCGCGAACCGCTGCTGCGGTTCCCAGGATGGTTGCGACCACTGCGGTCAGCAAGATGGTCACCGTCACCAAGGTGAGGGTTACCGGAAGTCTGCTTAGCAGTGCTGCAAGGATTGGCTCAGAGGAGAACCAGGAGTAACCGAAGTCACCGGTGAGGGCTGCTCCCAACCACTCTAGGTAACGCTCGAAGATTGGTCGGTCTAGGCCGAGTTCAATCTCCTTGGCGATGAGCTGCTCTGGGGTAGCAGCATCACCTAGCAGGTTGATGGCGATGTTTGATGCCGAGAAGAACATCAGGAAGTATGCCAAGGACGAGATCACCAGGAGCAGTAGTGCTCCAGATCCAAGCCTGCGGGCAATGAATGCAAACATTTGTGACTCCAGGTTGGTGGCCCGCAGGGTGCCTCTTGCGAGGCACCCTGCAGACTCAGCTGATTACTTACCGGATGGTGCGTAGTTGTAAAGGTAAGGCGTAGCGTTCTGCGCCTGTGGCTTTACAGTAACCCCCTTGCTGGTGAAATACAGCTGTGGGAGGCGGTAGAACGGTACGAACCAAGCTGCCTTTACAACCTCACGGTTCACGGTGGTCATCTGCTGCTTTACGTTGGCAGCCGATGGGTCTGAAAGCACGTTCTTGTATGCGTTGTTTATCAGGCCGGTGGTGGACTTGAAGATGTTACGAGGACCGTTAGGTGCAACCGCGAGGTTGAAGTTCACCCATGCGGTGCCCTGGAACAACTGGAACAGACCAGCTTCGTACTTGCCCGATAGGAATGCGTTGCGGTACTCAACGGCTGGAACGTTGTCCCAGACCAGGTTGATTCCGACAGCCTTTAGGTAGTCAGACAGCGCGGCACGCATTGCGGCATCTGGCCATGCTGGCATGGTCAGGGTGAAGCCGTTTGCGTAGCCAGCAGAAGCCAATAGCGACTTTGCCTTGTTTGGGTCGTAGGCGTACATCTTGTCTAGCGATGGGTCGTAGGCACCTGATGCCTTGGAGAAGATCTGAGTGGTTAGCTCACCGTAGCCACCCTGGATGGACTTTAGAAGTGCTGCGCGGTCAATTGCGTGTGCAATCGCTTGACGAACACGAACATCCTTTAGGGCCTTGTTGATCTTGCCATTGCGGTCGAACAGGAATAGACCCTGCCAGTCCACGTTGTACTGGTTTAGCTTTAGGCCGCGGCTCTTGGCGGTCTCAGAGGTGCGAACGTCTAGCAGCGCGCCGTCAACCTGACCGGACATGATCGCGTTGAGGCGTGCGGTCACGTCAGGCATGATTCTCACGACGATCTTCTGGAACTTAACCTTGGACTTGTCCCAGTACTTAGGGTTAGCCACAAAAACCACCTGCGATCCAGGAACTGAGCTGGAGTCGTATAGGTATGGTCCAGAGCCAACTGGGTTGGTCTTGATGCCGGTAGTTCCAACTGCAGAGGATGCAGCCATGAACGAGTTGGTAGTTGCCAGGTAGTAGATGATGTCTGGGTTTGGAGTTGCAAGAGTGATCTTGATGGTGTCAGCGTCCACAACATCAACCTTTGCGCCAGCCATGTTGGCAGACTGTGGTCCGTTAGCGGAGATGAACTGGTCAAGGTTCTTCTTTGCAACCGCAGAGTCAAACTTGCTGCCGTCAGAGAAGACAACTCCCTTGCGAAGATCTAGGGTGACTTCAGTCGCTCCCTTGTTGACGGTCCACTTGGTGGCCAAGTTTGGCTTGAAGCTCCCATCTGGTGCGCGCAGGATCAAGTTGTCATACACACCCTGGTAGAAAACGATGCCGTGACCGATGTCGGCCTGGCTTGGGTCCCAAGAGTTGATGTTGATGACCGAGGCCAAAGTAAGAGTGGTTTGCTTTGCAGCATTGGCCGGAGCGACTGCTCCGGAGGCAATGAGGGCGGACGATGCGACGATAGTGACCGCGGCCCTCATGATCTTTCGTAAATTCACTACAGCTCCTTTTTAGGTGTCCTTGAAACCAATTGATTTCAAATCTTTGGTAA
>JACCDN010230910.1_pt1 | contig 10251 bp, 11 predicted proteins | sample 7441691 | NCBI WGS metagenome assembly JACCDN01 (sample SAMN15323439, study PRJNA562643) | freshwater metagenome | isolation source: river surface water | place: USA:Blue River Watershed | collected 2017-08-16
ATGCCAGCGCCCACCACTGCTCGCCCGACTGTGCGGCTTTTTCGAGAACCTTGTCATCGATGTCGGTGACGTTTCTCACGAGGGTAACTTCGAGGCCCTTGGCCATCATCCAGCGGCGCAAAAGGTCATAGACCAGTGCAGAACGCAGGTGTCCGACGTGAGGTGCACCCTGAACTGTCGGGCCGCAAACATACATGCCAACGTGACCCGGCTTGAGTGGGGCAAAGTCGCGAAGGCTCTGGGACTTCGAATCGAAGAGCTTCATAGATGCACCGGTCACTTTTCAAGCCTATCTTCGGCACGCTTCAGCAACACGGTAGCCACCGCCGCGACTCCCTCTGAGTTGCCTAGGAAACCGAGCCCGTCGGTGGTGGTTGCACCGATCGAAACTGGTGCCTGCAATAACTGGGTCAAGACCTGTTCGACTTTGATTCGGTGCGGTGCTACCTTGGGGCGATTGCCGATGATTTGCACGGATACGTTTGCGATTCGCCAGCCAGCGCGCTGAATCATGTCGAGGCTCGAGGTCAAAAACACAGCGCCGTTGGCCCCTGCGAACTCTGGTCGGTCAACACCGAAGTTGGTTCCGATATCGCCAAGGCCAAGGGCCGAGAGCATCGCATCCACAATCGCGTGGCTAACCGCATCACCGTCGCTGTGGCCATCTAGACCTGGCTCACCCGCCCATTCCACAGTGCCCAAATAGAGCGGCTTGGATGGGTCTGCGGTGAATCGATGGGTGTCAGTTCCGATTCCGATGCGCTGGTCGGCCGAACCGAAAAGCAGCGAGTACGCGGCATCCACGTCCTGCGCAGTAGTGATCTTTAGCGCCCGAGCGTCGCCCTCGACGGCAAGCACCTTGTGGCCGCGCGACTGAACCAGAGCTGCATCGTCGGTGAAGTCGGCCTGAGCCGTCGCGTACGCATCCATCAAATCGGATGCCTTGAAGCCCTGAGGGGTCTGCGCCTTGCGCAAGTCACTGCGGTCAACCGTCTCGAGAACCTGCTCGCCCTCGACCCGCTTGATTGTGTCAACCACCGGCTCGACCGGAACCGCACCGAAACCCTTGTAGCGCACCGAATCGGCAACGCGATCGAATAGTTCGGTCGGGGCAAATGCGCGAGCGGCATCGTGAACGAGCACAACCTCGATACCGGGTTGCATAGTGCGCACCGCATTAGAGATTGAGTCCTGACGAGTTGCACCGCCGGCAACCACGTCGAGCTGAATTAGATCGGTCATCGAGTGTTCGTCAAGCAACTGCTCTAGTTGGCTGCGGGTCAGGTCGAGGCGGTCAGTGGGGGCGGCAACTACAAGCTGAGCCAAACCCTTGGCACCAATAATGCGGGATGCGGAATGGAGCAACAGTGTCTGCCCTGCGATTTCGAAGAAGGCTTTGGGAACAGCGGCACCGAGGCGTTCGCCCTTGCCGGCCGCCACGATGACCACCGCCAAATCACGTGTGGTCATTGTGTAACTACGCTCCTGCGGCGGCTAGAACTTCGTCAAGCTTGCCCGATGCTTTTTCTTCATCGGTCTTGTGTGCGAGCGCCAACTCAGAGACGAGGATTTGACGAGCCTTGGCCAGCATGCGCTTCTCACCAGCCGAGAGTCCGCGATCCTGGTCACGACGCCACAGGTCACGAACAACCTCTGAAACCTTGATTACGTCACCTGAAGCCAGTTTCTCGAGGTTGGCCTTGTATCGGCGAGACCAGTTGGTTGGCTCTTCGGTGAATTCGGCCTGAAGAACGCCGTAAACCTGCTTGACGCCGGCAGCATCGATAACGTCGCGGACGCCTACCGATTCAACGTTGTCTTGTGGCACCCAGATGGTGAGATCACCCTGCGCAACTTTGAGCTGCAGATAAACTTTGGTCTCGCCGCGAATGGTGCGATCTGCAATCTCGATGATTTGTGCAGCACCGTGGTGTGGGTATACGACGGTCTCGCCGACTTTAAAGCGCATTAGGTTAAATCCCTCCGGAAACCCCAATTTTACCACAGAAACAGGCATTTCCCAAGGGTAGAATTGACCAGCACCCACTCGCAGGAGGAATGAATGTTTCGCAAGTTTGCCACCGTCGTCATTGCCGCTGGAGTAATCCTCGGCACCGCAGGTTGCAACATGATCAGCCCAGTGGCTTCGATCGAGCAGTACGCACCATCAGACGGCGCCCAGGCCGACCTCGGCAAGCTGGCTGCCCGCAACTTCCTGCTGCTCGCTGAGGGCGAGCACCGCTGGCTTGTCGGAACCATTGTGAACTCCGGTATCGAGAACCAGCAAATTTCGCTTAGCTACCAAGAAGATGGTGCAAACAAGTCGATGACCATCACCTTGACCCCAGGACAGAAGTTTGACCTCGGATACAACGGGACTAGCGCACTGATGGTGAAGACCACCACTCCCGCCGGAGCACTGTTCCCGGTAACCCTGACCCCGAAGGGCGGCGAGCCGGTTGCTCTTGGTGTTCCTGCAATGGACGGAACCCTGGCCGAGTACAAGACCATCATCGAAAAGTTGGCTGCGGATGCCGGCATCGTGATCACCGAGCCAAGCGCAGAGCCAACCGTCGAGCCAACCAAGGATGCCTCACACGGCGGCGACCACTAACTCTTCACAACGCTAAAGGCATCCCAGAATCGGGATGCCTTTTGCTTTTACCGAAAGGATGCGCCGCGACCGTCGCGCTCTAGACCTCGAACTTGTAGCCGAGGCCGCGCACGGTGAGGATGTGCACCGGACGAGCTGGGTCATCCTCAATCTTTGAGCGGATGCGCTTCACGTGGACATCCAAGGTCTTGGTGTCGCCGAAGTAGTTGCTGCCCCAAACTCGATCGATGATCTGCCCGCGGGTGAGTACGCGATTCACGTTCTCCATCAGAAGCTCTAGCAACTCGAATTCTTTGAGCGGCATGGCGACCTTGCGGCCGTGCACCAAAACCTCGTGACGCTCGAGATCCATGCGAACCGGGCCAGCTTCAAGAATGCTCGATGGCGCGACAGCTGGTTCGACGTTGCGGCGAAGTACGGCCTTCATGCGAGCCAGCAGTTCGCGGCTCGAGTACGGCTTGGTCACGTAGTCATCAGCGCCAATCTCGAGGCCTACCACCTTGTCAATCTCGCTATCTTTTGCGGTGAGCATGATGATTGGAACCGTCGAGGTCTGACGAATCACTCGGCACACCTCGTTGCCACTCATGCCGGGCAGCATTAGGTCAAGCAAAATCAGATCGGCACCTGACTTATTGAACTGCTCCAGCGCCAGATTTCCGTCGGCGGCCTCGACAACATCGAAACCCTCTTTCTGCAACAGATAAACCAGTGGCTCGCGAAGCGACTGTTCGTCTTCGACAACTAGCACTCGTGTCATTTCTTGGCTCTCTTCTCTGACTTGGATGAATCGTTCGTCTCGGCCTTGCTCTTCTTCGGAGCTTTCTTCTGGGTTTTCTTCTTCTCGGCCTTTTGTTTTCCAACTGCGGCCGCCCCTGCGACGGGAATTCGCAGTGTGAAGGTTGAACCAATACCCGGCTTTGAGAAGAGTGAAATCTCTCCGCGGTGGTTATGAGCTACGTGCTTCACAATGCTCAGGCCTAATCCGGTGCCGCCGGTTTGCCTGGATCTCGATGGATCGACGCGGTAAAAGCGCTCAAAAATGCGCCCCTGCTCAGCTGCAGGGATTCCGATGCCACTATCGGTCACGGCAATTTCTGCGATTTCGTTTGTAACCGCCAGCCCGACGCCGACCTGAGAGTTGTCGTCCGAGTAGGTGATGGCATTTTCGACGAGGTTTCTGACAGCGGTAACCAGCATGCCGTGGTCGCCCACCACGAAAATTCCCTCTGGGGCATCCACCCCAATTCGAACATTTCGGGCTTCAGCGGTGTGTCGATTCAACTCGACTGCTTCATGAACCACTTCTTGAAGCTCAACCACTTTTGCAGTTCCAGTAATCTCAGCGGATTGCAGCCTTGATAACTGGATGATGTCCTTGACCAGAGAACTGAGGCGCTTAGATTCTCGATACAGATCTTTCGAGAACTTTTTGACCATATCTGGGTTGTCGCCAGCATCCTGGAGCGCCTCGGCAAGCAGGCTGATGGCCCCAATAGGTGTCTTTAGCTCGTGAGAGATGTTCGCAATGAAGTCACGTCGCGTTTCGTCGAGTCGGTGCGCCTCGGTGCGATCATCCACCAGCAGCAGAACGTTGTTGTCGCTCATACGTGCCGCACGCACATGAACCCAAACCGTGTTGCCACGTAGTCCACTCGAGATGGTGGTTTCGATAGAGACCGGTTGACTCGATTCAGATGCTTCGGCAACCAGTTCACGGAGTTTTTTGTGGGCCAGAACCCTGTTGTTGACCAGACCCATGGCCAAGGCCCCATTGGTCGCCCGAATAACGGTTCCTGTGGATCCGATTACAAGCCCGGCAGATGCTAAGACGTCAAGCACCTCTGTGGCGCCATCGACAATCGTCTCTCGATCTTGTTGAAGATTTAGCTCAGCACGTTGCAGTGTGCGGATAAACAAGGCAAACACCAGAATTGCCCCGGCCGTGAAGCCGACCACAAGCAGCATGATGTCCGAAATGTTCACAAGGTTAACACTAGGCTGATTGCCAACTCGTTGGATGCTTGAAGTTGGCGAAACATTGAGTATTTAGCATCGAGTTAAATTTCAGTTCACTGACTGTTTGCCAAAAACTGACAAGGTTGCAAGTGTTCAGTGCGAGGCCTATTTGGCCGCGTCTGCAGTAATCGAGGAGCAAGAATGCGCGAAGTATTCCAGGAACAACTGCACGAAGTGCAGGACCGCCTAGTTGAGATGGCCGAGTCGGTCACCAATATCATCACGGATGCATCGAACGCGTTCATCAACTCTGACGTTGCACTTGCCGACCGCGCCATCGCCCTTGCCGAGAGCAACGAGCGCAAAGCGCTCACCCTAGACGAACTCGTGATCCGAATTCTTGCGCGCCAGTCACCTGTTTCGCGCGATCTGCGCATCCTCGTTTCGGCTCTTCGCATCAGCGCCTCGCTTGAGCGCATGGGTGCCCTAGCCGGTCACATTGCCGCAATCGCACGCTACCGTTTTCCGGGTAGCGCGATTCCTGCAAACCTGAAGAGCACCTTCGAAGAGATGGGCAAGCTCGACATCGACCTGGCTCACAAAATCACCGCTTGCCTACGCAGCACCGACGTTGACCAGGCTCGCGCTATTCAAGCGCAGGACGAGCGCGTTGACCAACTGCACCGCCACGTTTTCGACGTGGTGCTTGCCGACAGCTGGAAAGAAAACGCGATGTTCACCGTCGATGTGACTCTCGCCAGCCGCTACCACGAGCGCTTTGCCGACCACGTGGTGGACATCTCGAGCAAGATCAGCTACCTGACCACCGGCGACTGGGCAGACGCCGATTCAGCAGAGTAAGTCTCTGACTGCTTTCTGATTACTTTTTGCCCTGTGCTGCAACCGCAGCGGCACCGGCCGCAGCAGCCTCAGGGTCGAGGTATTCGCCACCCTTTACCAGTGGTTTGAAGTTCGCATCCAACTTGTAAACCAGTGGAATTCCAGTAGGAATGTTCAGCTCGGCAATCTCGTCGTCACTGATGTCATCTAGGTGCTTGACCAAGGCGCGCAGCGAGTTGCCGTGCGCGGTTACCAGAACGGTCTTGCCGCTCTTCAGCGCGGGCTGAATGTCTGACATCCAGAACGGCAGCATGCGCTCGAGAACATCCTTGAGGCATTCCGTTTTTGGAATACGTGGACCAAGATCTGCGTATCTTTCGTCGTGCGCCTGCGAGTACTGGTCGGCATCGTCGATAGGAGGAGGCGGAACGTCATACGAGCGACGCCAAATCTGGAACTGCTCGGCACCGTACTCGGCCAGGGTTTGCGCTTTGTCCTTGCCCTGCAGCGCACCATAGTGACGCTCATTCAAGCGCCAGTCGCGGATCACGTCAATCCAGACACGGTCAGCTGCGTTGAGCGCAATGTGCGCTGTGTTGATCGCACGACGAAGCTTTGAGGTGAACAGAAGATCAGGCTTGAGGCCTGATTCCTTGAGCAGCTCGCCGGCACGCTTGGCCTCAGCCCTACCCTGGTCGCTGAGTTCAACGTCAACCCAACCGGTGAACAGGTTCTCCTGGTTCCAAACGCTGTTTCCGTGGCGTAGCAAGATGAGGGTGTATGCGGCAGTCATGGGCTCAATTTTAGTCTCTACCAGTGGGCAATCCCTTAGGTTGGTTGGGATGACTGCGAGCGAAAGGGTTTCGGATGGTTCAGAAAGCTGAACGTCTTGCGCCCTCGGCGGGCAAACCAATCGGCAACATAACCCGAGGCACGACCAACCCCAATCGCCTTCGCCGGGTCGATCGCTACATCGCATCCCTGCCAATCATTCGCTCAGAGCGCGAGCCGATAGTCGTCGATCTCGGATACGGCGAAAGTCCGATTACCGCAATTGAGTTGCTGCAGCGATTGGCCAAGGTGAATCCCAACACACACGTTGTCGGCATCGAGATTGATCGAGAGCGAGTCGAACGCGGTCTAGCGGTTCAGTCGAGCCACCTTCACTTTGCGCTCGGCGGTTTTGAAGTGCCCATGCCGGATGCCTTTGCGCCCAACCGCCCGGTAACTCTGATTAGGGCATTCAACGTGCTGCGGCAATACCAAGAGTCCGCCGTAACTCTGGCCTGGCAACGGATGCAGGCGCGGTTGACCGAGGACGGCCTGCTGGTCGAGGGAACCTGCGATGAGATCGGCAGAGTATCGAGTTGGGTGACCCTATCCAAGGCCAGCCCGATCTCGCTATCGATCTCGCTTCGCCTGAGCGATCTCGAGCTGCCCTCGATTGTCGCTGAGCGATTGCCCAAGGCGCTTATTCACCGCAACGTTGCTGGCGAGCGGGTGAAAGACTTTTTGTCGGCGCTGGATGCGGCCTGGCGCACGAACGCCGGTCTTGGCGCGCTGAGTCCGGTTCAACGCTGGCAGGCATCATGTCGCACCTTGCTGGCGCAGGGTTGGCCACTGGTCGGCGACCGCAGACGCTGGCGATTGGGCGAGATGTCAGTCGCTTGGGAGGCAGTGGCCCCAAACGAGAGTTAGCGCGGCGAGCTAGACAGGCGGAAGCTCGGCGCGAGCGTCATCCTCGTGCATTCCCGATGCGCATAGCAGATCCACCAGCATCGGGCGTAGAAGCAGCAAGACGCTTGCCTCGCGAAGCTGATCGGCGATGCCGAATCGACGCGGGTCCAACTGGTGGATGATCTCGATTAGCTGATCCTGTGCCACCTCGAGATTGGCGGGATCCACGAGCCCCGACTCGAGGCTGCGAACCGCATCCTCGATCTGTTCGAGCAGGTCAGCTAGGTACGGCCGAGCCACTCCATCGCGCATCAGAAAGTCGATTCGCCGCACGATCACACGCAGGTTTCGGGTAGCGAGATCCATTCCGCGCATCAGCCGCAGCTGACCCTGAAGCTCGTCGCGGTGCTTGCGCAGAAACGGGCTGATTCGACTAATCGCAACCGCGCTGTCGAGCGACATTCTCCAGTTGTCCAGCAGCGGCTGGCTGCGACGAACCCGCACGAGTGCGGCATCGGCCACCCGAAAATCGCGATTGATTAGGGCCTGGCGAACTTGACCCAGGGTCTGCAAAAACACGTCAAAGAGCTGGGCTGCATCCTTCTGAGCCAACCGCCTTGGGTCGCGCGGAATAAGAGCCGTCACGGCGAGCGCGGTCAGACCACCGACTAACCCATCTATCGAGCGAAAGAACATGCCACCCTCGGGCGCTGGCAACCAGTGCACCAGCATCGCCTGAATACCGACGGTGAGTGCAAAGGATGCGCTGCCCGAAATCGAGCGAGCCACCGCGAGGCAGATGAACAGGGTTAGCGCCATCTGCCAGACGCCCTGGCCGATTGTGACGAGCAGGACTTCGCTAATCGCAATTCCGAGGATCATTCCGGCCGCGGTTTCGATGAGTCGTCTCGGTCGAGCGTCTCGCGTGAAGCCGAGCGTGGTGATTGTTACGGTCACGGCCAGCAACGGAACCGGATGGCCGAGTACGTAGTGGCTGATTGAGTATGCGGCTGTTGCGCCCAGAACAATCTGAATGATTGGAGCGAGACTGGATACCAGTCGGGCAAGCGCATCCTTGGGGTTCCAACGAATACGCATTAGGCGCGGCCACCCATCAGATTGCGTCGGGGTGGCAGGTTTGCAGCCTTACCCGCGGTCGGCGGAACAATGACCTCCTGGGTGGCAGCAATCTGCGACCCGTTCTGATCAATCACCAAGAATTCGGCTTCAACCGGGGTCGATCGCGACACCACGGCGAGCGCAATCGGGCCCGACTCGAAGTGCTGTGCAACCGAGGTGATCTGCCCTACCTGCTTGGTTTCGCCCTCGGCAACGATGTTCACCGAGGCGCCGACCGCCGGAATCTCATGGCCCGAACCATCAAGGTGCAGAAAGACCAATCGACGCGGTGGATGACCGAGGTTGTGCACTTTGGCCACGGTCTCTTGCCCGCGGTAGCAGCCCTTCGAGAGGTGCACCGAGGTGGCGAGCAGATCGAGTTCGTGCGGCAGGCTGCGGTCGTCGAGCTCGGCCTCACTCGGGCGCCAGTGGGCTACGCGCAACGCATCCAGCGCTAGCGAACCCGCTAGCTTGCCTTCGGCCTGCCAGTTAGCCTCGACCCCAGCGAAAGCAGCGATCGGAACCAGATTTTCGAAGTAGACCCATGAAACAAATTGCGGCTGCGAGGATGCGTACCGCACTCCACCGGGTTGCACGACGGGCCACGGGTCGCGCCACGAGAGCCTGACCTCAACACCGTCTTGACGCAGCGGCTGCTTGAAAGTCGCGACCGCCGTGAAATCCTGGCTTCGGTCGGCGATCTCAACCTTCGATCTGAAGACCATCTTCTGCAGCCAAGCGAGCAGCGCGGCTCCCCTAGCCTCAGAAACCGTCAGCCAAACCGAATCTGAATCGACGTAAACGTGAATGATCTGCTCGATTCGCCCGTTGGCATCGAGTAGCAACGCCTCGGTGCTATCGCCGGCGGCGAGATTGATGATGTTTTGCGAGAGCAGGCTGTGCAGCCACTTGAGTCGGTCTTCGCCCGAGACTTCGAAGATTGCTTTCGGCTCTAAAATCGCCACTGCCTCACCCGAAAACAGCTTGCGCTGTTCAATCATTGGGTTGCCGAAGTGCTCGCGATGACTCATGACCTAGCTGATTCGTTCTAGACGAGCGGATGCGTGCGACTTTAGGTCACTGCCCGGCAGCGCGATGTCCCACACCCACAGCAGCGCGTTTTCGACGAGCCCGTAGAGCCTGGTCGAGTGTCGATAAGTCTTGGCGCCTTCAAAAGCGACTCCCGATTCAGAGGCCAAGTCGATTCGGGCGCCCTTGATCTTGCCTTTGTAAAGCTCTGCGACACCACCGGGGTGCAGTGTCGAGACCTGAATATCGAATCCGCCCTCTTTGTTGCGCAACTTTTCGAGGTCTTCGCGGGTCTTGATGCTTGGCTCACCTGAACCAGGTAGAAGCCCCGGGCCATGGTCTGCGGAATCAACCGGACGTGTGATGCGCCAATAGCCCAACTCACTCGGCAGCGGACGCGATTCATCACCCGAGAGGCTGGCGGTCGAGATGTAGGTCAGAACGTGTTGTCCGTCGTGGGCAAACTCGATTTTTTGGTGAAATTCGAATTCTTGAGCGGGCGACTCATCGCCGTCGGGCTTGTAGCTGATTACTCCGGTGCCCTCCCATTTGCCGACAAGGAAGGCGAACGGGGTCAGCTCTAGCGGCAGGTCCTCAGGAAGAATGAACATCCGGGCTTCGCCTGGACTACTTCTGGCCCTTGAAAAGCTTGTAGAGCACCAGAGCGGATACGCCAGCGATAGCTGCTGAGGCTAGAACCAAGAGCCCGGTGAAGAAAATCTCGAGTGCGACGATCATGGCTTAAGTCTAACCAGCAACGGCAAGGATCAGAGTCGCAACCGCAAGGATTAGGTAGCTTCCGCCAGAGACATAAACCAGGCGCTTTACAAAACCCTGGGGCTCGGCGCGGAACAGCTGGATTAGCGAGACCAAAGCGATAGCGCCGGCCAGCACCACACCAAAAACGAACTCCGGCTGATAGGTGCCATCGGGCAGCACAGCCGACAGAATGATCGGCGAAATCCCGACCATTACCCAGATCGCAATTATCTCTACCCAGTGACTCTTCACCC
>JACCDN010385783.1_pt1 | contig 10249 bp, 10 predicted proteins | sample 7441691 | NCBI WGS metagenome assembly JACCDN01 (sample SAMN15323439, study PRJNA562643) | freshwater metagenome | isolation source: river surface water | place: USA:Blue River Watershed | collected 2017-08-16
AAGCAGATTATCAAAAGGTGGTTGATCAGTGCTATCTGTGCGACGTTTGTTATATGACCAAATGTCCCTATACCCCACCTCACCCATGGAATATTGATTTCCCACACTTAATGTTGCGCGCCAAAGCGGTCGCCTTTAAACAGGGTAAAACGACTTTCCGTGACAAGCTGCTCTCTTCCACAGACAAGCTTGGTCAATTTGCAGGCATTCCAATCGTGACCCAAGCAGTCAATGCCGTCAATAATTTAGGTGTTACTCGATTAATGATGGAAGGCGCCCTGGGTGTTGATAAGAAAGCATGGGTTCCTGAGTATGCCGCTAAGACCTTCCCACAATTGGCGAAGGCATCGGCAGCGTTTCCGGTTAAAGATGGTCAGCGGACCCCTGGCAAGGTAGCCATCTATGCAACCTGCTACATCAACTACAACGAGCCTGGTATTGGTCAAGACCTCATCAAGATTCTGAATCACAATCAGATTCCATATGCGCTGGTTGATAAAGAGGCCTGCTGTGGCATGCCTAAACTCGAATTGGGTGACCTTGAATCTGTGAAGGAAAATAAGGAAAAAAATATTCCTAAACTTGCTAAATTGGCGCGTGAAGGCTACGCCATCGTGACTCCAATTCCTTCCTGCACCTTGATGTTCAAACAAGAACTGCCATTAATGTTCCCGGATGATGCCGATGTGCAAGCAGTCAAAGATGCCATGTGGGATCCTTTTGAGTACTTTATTGCGCGCAGCAAAGATGGTCTCTTAAACCAAGACTTCAAAGAAGAGTTAGGCCATGTCAGCTATCACGTTGCCTGCCATTCGCGCGTACAAAATGTCGGCCAGAAGACCGCTGAAGCATTGAAACTTATTCCAGGGACTGAAGTGAATGTGGTTGAGCGCTGCTCAGGCCACTCAGGAACATGGGGGGTAAAGAAAGAGTTTCATGCGATGGCAATGAAGATTGGACGTCCAGTATTCCGCAGCATGGCTGAAGAATCACCGAACTATATTAGCTCCGACTGCCAGCTCGCTGGGCACCATATTGCCCAAGGGATGGATGAACTGGGTTTGCCGAAGACCGCCATGGCGCATCCACTAACACTAATGGCCAAAGCCTACGGACTCTAAATCATGACAACAGGATCAATTGAAATGGGAAAAATTACTCGCGACAGTTTATTAAGCCTGGAGGCTTATCACAAAGCACGTCCTGAAATGAGAGCGCGCGCCATTGCAGAACGTAAACTGCGTACCGTTCACTTGGGCGATCACCTCACCCTCATTTTTGAAAACGAGTTCTTAATGCGGTATCAGATTCAAGAAATGTTACGCGTTGAGAAAACCTTCGAGGACGAAGGCATTCAAGATGAATTAGATGCGTACAACCCAATGGTACCCAGTGGTTCAGACTTCAAGGTCACCATGATGATTGAGTACCCTAATGAAGCCGATCGACGCGTTGCACTTGCTAAGCTGGTTGGCGTTGAAGATCAGATCTTTATTGAAGTTGAAGGTCAGCCACGGGTCTACGCGATTGCCGACGAGGATTTAGAGCGAGCAACGACCGAGAAAACCTCGGCCGTGCACTTCCTGCGCATTCCATTAACACCTGCCATGAAAGAGGCACTAAAGGCCGGCGCTCAAATGATGGTGGGTTGCGACCACAAGGGATACCCCATGCATGTCGAAACCCTCCCCCATGAAACGCTCGCCTCCTTAGTCACAGACCTCGACTAAATCAGGGCGGAGTAAAGCCTCATCCGCTGAAATATACGACCGCTTCTGCGCCCGAGCGACTGGTGCAGAAGTGAGTTGTCCTCGATAGACGCTTAACCCATTCCTCAAGTGTGAGTTCAGGCGCAATGCTTCTATCACTCCAAGATTAGCAATCTGCTCAATGAATGGATAGGTTGCATTGGTTAAACCAATCGTGGATGTCCGAGCAACCGCGCCTGGCATATTGGCCACACAATAATGAATCACTCCATGCTCAACATAAGTAGGCTCTGCATGGGTGGTGGGTCGTGAGGTCTCAAAACAACCGCCTTGGTCAATCGCTACATCGACCAGAACAGATCCGGCTCGCATCTGCCCGATCATGTCCTTGGTCACTAATTTGGGAGCTGAGCCACCTGGCAGCAACACTGCACCAATCACCAAATCACTATCCCTAACTGCATTCTCAATGCTCTGTTGATCAGAGAATAAGGTTTGTACCCGATTACCGTAGAGCGCATCAATCTGCCGCAATCGATCTAAGTCGCGATCCATGATGCTCACGTGCGCGCCCATACCAACTGCAATTTGTAAGGCATGACGTCCTACAACACCTGCACCCAAGATCAATACCTTTGCAGCAGCAACCCCAGGAATGCCCCCCAACAATAATCCAGAGCCTCCTTTGGATTTTTCTAAATGCGCCGCACCCGCCTGAATGGACATCCGCCCAGCCACCTCACTCATGGGCGCCAACAGTGGCAATGCACCGCTCGATGAGGTCACCGTCTCATACGCAATGCAAATGGCTTTGGACTCGATTAATGCCTGTGTCTGGACTGGATCGGGGGCCAAATGTAAATAGGTAAAGAGGGTTTGATCCTCGTGAAGCATTGCACACTCCTGTGGCTGCGGCTCTTTCACTTTCACAATCAACTCAGCATCTGCAAAGACTGTTTGCGCATTTTCGATGAGCGTTGCTCCCGCTGCTTGGTACTGCTCATTCATAAACCCAATGTGAGCACCGGCATTTTTTTCGACCAATACCGCGTGGCCCTGGCGCGTAAGGCCATGGACTAGACTGGGGGTTAAGCCAACTCGAAACTCATTGTTTTTAATTTCTTTTGGAATACCAATAATCATTTTTGCTCTCCTAATTGAAGTACGTGTTTTTTATCAATCCCCAATACGAAATACAGGATTAAATAAATGGTTAATAAGATGGGGCCCACAATTAATGCCATACGCGCATCCTCATGAAAACTCATCAAAACAATGACAAGCGCAATGAAGGCCAAAGCAAACCAGCTGGAATACGGCCACCACGGAGCGCGATACGATAGTTGGGCAAGTTGGTCCTTGCTAAGGCTGCCCCGAAAGCGATAGTGGGTATATAGAATGGAAATCCAAACCATAAGGCCCACGAAAGTAACGGCTGCCATCATGTAATGGAATGCCTTCTCCGGGACAAAATAGTTCAGCACGACACCCACCATGGGTACGCAAACCGTTCCGATCACAGCGCGATGTGGAACACCGCTGTTGGATAGCTTTACAAAAGGCTTTGGTGCATACCCATTAGCCGATAGAGCATATAGCAAGCGTCCGCCACTGAATACACCAGCGTTGCAGGCAGATAAGGCTGCGGTAATGACTACGAAATTAATAATACCTGCGGCCTCTCGCAAGCCAATGCGCTCAAACATGGCCACAAATGGACTACCTTGTTGACCGACTTCATTCCAAGGAAAAATAGCCAAGATCACCATCAGTGCGCCCAGATAAAAAATCAGAATGCGCCAAATGAGCGAATCAATTGCCATCGGAATCGTCTGTTTTGGATTTTGTGCCTCACCCGCAGATAAGCCAATCATTTCAATACCGACATAGGCAAACAGCACCATATGCAAGGAGAGCAAAAATCCGCTAAAGCCGTTAGGAAAGAATCCGCCATGCTGCCAAAGATTACTTAGCCCCATCGGCACCCAATCATTGGTAAACCCAAAGAAGATGACCGAGCAGCCCAGAGCAATCATCAGCACAATCGCCATAATTTTGATGAGCGCAAACCAAAACTCAAACTCACCAAATACTTTGACAGCAATCAGATTAATGAGCCCCATGAGGATGATGGACGATAGCGCCCAAATCCATTGCGGTATGTCTGGGAACCAAACACCCATATAGATACCAACTGCCGTAACTTCTGCAATGGCCACTACCACCCAGTAGGTCCAGTATCCCCAACCCACCATATATCCAGCTAAGGGATTGACATAGGTATTGGCATAAGTGGCAAATGATCCCGTCACCGGTTCATGGACCGCCATTTCACCTAAGGTTCGCAAAACCACAAATGCAACCATGCCAGCCAAGAAATAGGCAAGCAAAATAGATGGTCCTGCAATTTGAATTGCGGTGGCAGATCCTAAAAATAATCCGACACCAATTGTCGAACCCAAAGCCATTAAGCGAATGTGCCTGACTTTGAGATGGCGCTTTAGGCCTTCTTCATTCTTCTCCAAGAGAACTCCTTTCATGATGACGGTGGCACAACGCCACCGCATGAAAGTCTATGGAGCGAATACGATTGAAACTAGTGCTTGAAAACTATAGAAGTATCAAGAATGAAATTAATAATGAGGCAATTTTGAGAAACCGCTGAATAATCAACGCATATTGCAATAATAAAAGTAGTTGCTTACAGAAAAATCAACAAATTCTTACAGGGATAGCCCTAGTCAATCTGGGCAAATTTTGGATAAAAAAAACCCCAGCAAGCTGGGGTTCTTTGAGACAAAAAGGATTACTTCTTGTCAGCTGGCTTAGCAGCAGGAGCAGCAGCAGCTGGCTTAGCGTCTTTCTTGTCATCTTTCTTAGCAGCTGGAGCAGCTTGAGCGAAAACACCAGCAGAGAACAAACCAGCAACTAACATAGCAACGATCTTTTTCATGTAAAACTCCAAAGTAAAAATTAATAAACGTAGTCTCCTACGGAAATACAACAGCCTAAGAAAACCAATGTAGCTACGAATGGCTTTCATTAGGTTAGTTCATTAATGCTTCTAAAAAACAAAGGGTTGACAAACCAATTACCTGAACATCATTTCAAGTAAATCAGGAGTTTAGCAAAAATATTAAGCTTGCAAGTTGGCTATTTGGGCAAGGCAAGCTGCGGCGGCTGCAAATCCAAACCCTGCAGTGACGGTAACCCCGGAGCCATATCCGGAGCATTCCAAACCCCCACCGGCTGCGCCCCTCCTGGCTTCGGATGAGTAAACGGCCTGAATTCCCATGGATTTCTTCAAATCCCTACTAAATGAGTGGTTTTTACGCAATTGGGCTCTGATTTTGGCTAACAAAGGGTCTTGGGTAGTTTTAGATAAGTCGGCAATCTGAATTCGGGTGGGGTCAACCTTGCCGCCTGCCGCTCCACACATCACCAATGGAATCTGCTGACTTTTACAAAAACTAGCAAGTGCTACCTTCGCCGATACATCATCGCAGGCATCTAATACCAATGAGCCTATTGGAACGATCTGCTCCAAATTGGCTGGCTCTGCAAACACATCGTGCATCGTGATCGAAATATTTGGATTAATTGCCTGAAGACGCTCAGCCATGGCCAACACCTTGGCCTTCCCAAAACTTCCTTCAATGGCATGCAACTGACGATTAACATTACTTGGGGCAATGTGATCAAAATCAACTAAGACCACATGCCCAACAGCGGAACGCGCCAAGGCCTCAGCAGCCCACGAGCCAACCCCGCCCAAACCAATCACTACAACGGTGGTGCGACCAAAAGCGGTAAACGCATCCTCGCCGTACAGGCGAGCAACCCCTGCAAATCGTCGATCTGCGGTTGAATTAGCTTCACAGGCGGTATCGTCAACTACTCTTTCGTTTGCCATAGGCTCTCTTTATACTCAATCCATGAGCTCAATCAGTAAAAACCTAGCCGATTTACGGAAAAACTATACCGCAGGGCAACTCTCGGAACATGAGGTGCCCGGAGATCCGATCATCCTATTTGAGTCCTGGTTTGAGCAAGCAAGTCAGGCAGAGTGCCCAGAACCCAATGCGATGGTACTTGCCACAGCGAATGCATCAGGCACACCCTCTGCCCGGGTAGTTTTGTTGAAACGAATCAGCCAAGGCGATTTTTGTTTCTTCACCAATTACGATAGTCAAAAGGGGCAAGAGCTTGCAATCCGTCCAGAAGCTGCACTGCTGTTTCATTGGCATGAGTTAGAACGCCAAGTGCGTATTAACGGCATGGTTTCCAAACTGAGTACGGCTGAGAGTGATGATTATTTTTTTCAACGTCCCCCGGCCTCTCGCATTGGCGCTTGGGCCTCGCCCCAAAGCCGTGAAATTGAAAGTCGTGCTTTTTTAGAACAAGAAGAGTTACGCTTTAAAGAGCAATTTGGCGAGAACCCTCCGCGACCAACCCAATGGGGAGGATATCGTTTAAAGCCTCAGAAGATCGAATTTTGGCAAGGCCGCCCCTCCCGTTTGCACGATCGTATCTTGTACACCAAGGCTCAAGAGGCATGGCGCATTAGTCGCCTAGCGCCTTAGAATGTATTTACTTAATCTTTAAGTAAAGAAGAGAAGGTCTTTTTAAACTTACTAACCTTGGGTCCAACGACCGCCATGCAATACCCTTGAAATGGGTGATTGCGGTAGTAGTTCTGGTGATAATCCTCCGCGGGATAAAAAATAGGAGCCATGATCACTTCGGTAACAATCGGATCAGAAAAGTATCTTTGCTCCTCAAGCTCTTTAACTAGCTCATTGGCGATTTGTAATTGCCGCTCGTTAAGTGCATAAATCACGGAGCGATATTGCGTGCCTACATCATTGCCCTGGTAATTCAATGTGGTTGGATCATGAATCACAAAAAAGATTTCTAGCAACTGCCGATACGAAATGATGGTGGGATCAAACTCAATTTGAACAACCTCGGCGTGACCCGTTGACTCTGAACAGACTGCCTCGTAACTTGGATTGGCAACATGACCTCCTGCATATCCAGAGATCACATGCGTAACACCCTGAACCCGCTGATAGACCGCCTCAAGGCACCAGAAACACCCGCCACCCAGTATTGCTTTCTCCGTCATCGTTGCCACAAATACTCTCCAATCATTCGTGATCTTAATTACCCATGAGTAAGCGTAACGCAAAATAGATAAACAAGATGCCAACCCCAAACCACAGCACTGCCGCCCATTGGGGATGACGCTCAATGCGATGAGCCAGAGTTTCACCAAGCCAAATCAATACGCCTAAGTAGGTGATGCTGATCACCTGCAAGATGATGGCAAGATATAAAAAACTCAGGGCCGGATTGGCAAACTGCGGATCCACAAACTGGGTAAAGAAGGAGATGAAGAAAAAAATGGCTTTGGGATTAGTAAGGGATAAGCCAAGCGCAGCCACAAATGGATGCATTTGCATGAGTCGCATGGAGCTTGTTTGCGAACTATTTTGTGGGGAAATCTTTTGCAAACGACTCCAAGCAGCCCGGATCAGGCCCCAAGCTAGCCATAGTAAGTAAATCGCCCCTAGCCAGCGTAATGCCATAAAAAGGCCAGGAGAGTTTTGTAAGAGCGATGCGGCTCCTAAAACAATGGCCACTATCAGAATCGAATCGCCCACCACAATGCCGCATGATGCCCACGCCCCGGCCCTCCAGCCCAGCTTGGAGGACGCTGTCAGGACATACAGGGAGTTTGGGCCCGGTAATAAAACAATCGCAATGGTGCCCAAAATAAAGGTCGGCAACTGCACGACGCCCACATGGGTCAAATTCATCCAATCCAGCATCACTAGATCATAAACAGGAAACGTGTCATAATGGAGGGCTTTTTGAAACATCGTCCCCAGCAATTTACATTTTTCAGCGTTTTGGTTTTTACCCCGCTGCCGCTTGTCTGATGGTCGATGCCCTTGACCATCGCGCCTTTACATAAACATGGCGCACAACCGGAGACCATCCTGTAAGAGGATGGGTATTGCATGTCACATTCTGCTGAAATTACGAATCATTCATTTGCTTCACTGAACTTAGCGGCGCCTTTACTCAAGAACATTGAGGCGCTCGGCTATACCCAAGCCACCCCCGTTCAAGCACAGGTAATTCCTGCAACCCTTGAGGGCGGTGATTTATTGGTGAGCAGCCAAACAGGAAGCGGTAAAACCGCTGCCTTTTTATTGCCACTCCTTCATCAACTCGTTCTTGCCAACCCCCATGGTAGCCCTGTGCCTGGTCGTGCTCAGCCCAAGATCTTGGTTTTGTGCCCAACCCGCGAACTCGCACAACAAGTTGCCACCGATGCAATTAATCTGGCACGCGGTATTAAGAGCCTACGGATTGCGACCATCATGGGCGGCATGCCCTATGGCAAACAAATCCAAGCCATTAAGGGTGCGAGCTTAGTAGTAGCCACTCCAGGTCGCTTACTAGATTTATTTAACTCGCGTGCCATTCGTCTAGATCAAGTTGAGTGCCTAGTCGTCGACGAGGCCGATCGCATGCTTGATCTTGGCTTTGCTGAAGATCTTGAGGCAATTGATGAGCGTTGCAAAGGCCGTTCCCAAACCCTGATGTTCTCAGCAACGTTCGCACCACGCATCATGAGCCTTGCCTCAAATCTAACTAAAGATGCTAAGCGGATCGAGCTTGCCCATGCCGGTGAAGCGCATGCCAACATCGCCCAAAAACTACATTGGGCTGACAACATGGCGCACAAACATCGTCTGTTGGAGCACCTGCTCTCAGACCCTGAGCTCGATCAAGCAGTTGTCTTCGCGAGCACCCAAGTGGAAAGCGAAAAGATTGCCGACACCTTGCGCGCCAATGGCTATCAAGCGAGTGCCCTACATGGCGCGATGCCTCAGGCTGTTCGCAACCGTCGCCTCGATTCATTGCGTAAAGGTCAAACCCGTATTTTGGTCGCCACTGATGTGGCTGCGCGTGGGATTGACGTGCCCCGGATCAGCCACGTGATCAATTTTGGTCTTCCCATGAAACCCGAAGACTATACCCACCGTATCGGTCGTACGGGTCGTGCCGGACGCAATGGCATTGCCATCACATTGGCCGAGCATCGTGACCGCGTGAAGATCAGAGCTATTGAGCGATTTACCCAGCAACCCATGGCTGCTGCAGAAATTGCAGGTCTTGAGCCCCAACAGAAACCGAGCGCACATAAACCCAATCATCGCCCTGGGGCTGCTAAACGCAGTAAACCCAAGTTTGGGGGACAGGCTCGCAAAAGTTCAGGGCCGCGCTTTGGCTCCCGTACAGGCTCATTCCAAAATAGCACACGTCAGCATTAATTAGCGCCTTGTATGTTGTGGCGGAAGTCTCGCTCCCCATCGACCTGGCATCAACTTAACCATGGAGCACCCTTGGGTGCTCCGTTGGCATTACAAGAATGGTTAAGCGATACTGGCTCGCTCACACGCAAGCTCGAGAAAGCGCTTCTCTATCCTGAAGATCGTCACCTGGAATTACAGATCCTTGCTGATTGCAAACAAAATTTAGTCGCATCCGAAAAAAAATTCTTTCGACGCCCGATCAATCGCTCGCGGATTCGTGAGATTTTGCTGTGTGATCAGGGTGAGCCAATTGTGATGGCGCGGAGCGTATTACCAATCACGAGCTCTATTGGCAGTAACCACACGATTCTGAAATTGGGTCATAAACCCTTAGGTGCCGTTTTATTTGCCAAAGTTCTCAAGGGACGCTTTCGCCCCATTCGGCAAATTGTTCGTTTGGACCACCATCATCCGGAGTGGAAAGTCTGCCAGCGCCGTTATGCGGATCTGCCCAAACGCGTTTGGGCCAGACGTACACTCTACCAACTCAATGGCCATCCTTTACTGGTCATGGAAATCTTTTTACCTGCTCTGCTAGCCAAGCTGCAGCAGACTGACTAATCGACTCGTCCCGCGGCTCACAAACCGAGATATTTTTAAAACCAATCTGCTGTGCCGCGTTTGCGATATTGGCATGACTGCATAAGGCCGAGCTATTCTCAATCGCAAGTCTTGGAATTCGGTTAAGTTCTCTACAGCGTTCACCCAAATTCCTGACTGCCTCAGAGGATGTCAAGGTCCATAAGGTATGCCGTGGATCAAGTTCAGCGCACGACTGCCACATTGGGCTTGCAAGATCTAAGGGGATGCGCGAGTAGATCGATAGGATCTCAAGCTCAGCACCAACCGAGCGAAGCTGTTCGATCAGGGTCTCACGACCCCCTTCACCCTTAATGATCAAAACGGATTCCTTGGACCAGTCGGTGATGTTGGTTCGGAGTATCTTCCATAGACCATCAGAATCCGATTCGTCCTGGGCGGGAACCAAAATGCACTCTTTAGCTAGGCCGTGCCGGATCAATGCCTCTTGACTGCTCTGCCCCACCACCCCAATCTTTACCCCAGGGCTCACTAATTGCTCCCAAGACGAGTTAGCATCATCAACAGCGCGCATGGTGCACTCAATCGCATTGGGGCTCACAAAAACGA
>JACCDN010569228.1_pt1 | contig 10244 bp, 5 predicted proteins | sample 7441691 | NCBI WGS metagenome assembly JACCDN01 (sample SAMN15323439, study PRJNA562643) | freshwater metagenome | isolation source: river surface water | place: USA:Blue River Watershed | collected 2017-08-16
AATAGAATGCATACCTATGTTTGAACAAACCTTTAAAAATATCGATGACATCCTGCACAAAGACGCGGGGTGCACCAGCGAGCTGGACTACACCGAGCAATCCTCTTGGCTGCTGTTTTTAAAGTACCTTGACGCCCTCGAAGCCGACAAAGCCACCGAAGCGGTGCTGGAAGGCCGTGACTACCAATTCATCTTGAGCGAGCCCTACCGCTGGTCGGCCTGGGCGGCCCCCAAAGGTGCAGACGGCAAGATCGACCACAACGCAGCCCTCACAGGCGACGACCTCAAGGCCTTTGTCAACACCAAGCTGTTTCCGTATCTGGCGGGCTTCAAGCAACGCGCCAGCGGGCCGCAGACCATCGAATACAAAATCGGTGAAGTGTTCAGCGAGATCACCAACAAAATCCAAAGCGGCTACAACCTGCGCGACGTGATCGACCGCATTGACGAACTGCGCTTTGGTAGCCAAGCCCAAAAGCACGAGCTGTCGCACCTGTACGAAGCCAAGATCAAAAACATGGGCAACGCCGGGCGCAACGGTGGCGAATACTACACACCGCGCCCGCTCATTCGCGCCATGATCGACGTGGTGCAACCGCAAATTGGCGAACGCATTTACGACGCAGCCTGTGGGTCGGCCGGATTTTTGTGCGAAGCCTTTGCCTACCTGAGCCCCAAAGCCACCAAGGCCGACGACCTGGACACGCTGCAAAAGCGCACCTTCTACGGCAAAGAGAAAAAGAGCCTCGCCTACGTGATCGGCATCATGAACATGATCCTGCACGGCATCGAGGCGCCCAACATCGTGCACACCAACACGCTGGGCGAAAACATCAACGACATCCAAGAGCGCGACCGCTTTGATGTGATCCTGGCCAACCCACCCTTTGGCGGCAAAGAGCGCAAAGAGGTGCAGCAAAACTTCCCCATCAAAACCGGGGAAACCGCCTTCCTGTTCATGCAGCACTTCATCAAAAGCCTGCGTGCTGGGGGCCGTGCGGCGGTGGTCATCAAAAACACCTTTCTGAGCAACACCGACAACGCCAGCGTGGCCCTGCGCAAACAGCTGCTGACGGACTGCAACCTGCACACCGTGCTCGACTGCCCCGGCGGCACCTTTCAGGGCGCGGGCGTCAAAACGGTGGTGCTGTTCTTCACCAAAGGCGAGCCCACCCGCCAGACCTGGTTCTATCAACTCAACCCCGGCCGCAATATGGGCAAAACCAACCCGCTGAACGACGCGGACTTGGTGGAGTTTGTGCAGCTGCAAAAGACGTTTGCCGACTCGCCCAAAAGCTGGAGCATGCCCGCCAACAGCGTGAACCTGGACACCTTTGACCTGTCGGTCAAAAACCCGAACGGCGGCGAAGAAGTGGTGCACCGCAGCCCGGCAGACATCCTGGACGAGATCGCGGCGCTGGACGCCGAGGCGGCAGAGGTACTCACAAGTATTCGTGAGCTTTTGGTATGAGCAAGTGGGTAACGACAACGCTTGGAGAAAGCTGTCATATTTATCAGCCAAAAACAATCTCCACCAAAGAAATGGTTGAGAACGGCCCTTATCCCGTATTCGGAGCAAACGGCGTTATTGGTCGATACGACAAATTCAATCACGAAGAGCCACAACTATTAGTCACTTGTAGGGGGGCGACGTGTGGCGCTGTCAATATTTCAGATCCGTTTTCATGGATAACTGGCAATGCGATGGTCATCCGGCCACTGAACTCCTCAATTGACACTAAATTCTTGGAATATTTATTCAGAGGCGGCATTGATATTTCAAAGTCAATTACCGGCGCTGCTCAACCTCAAATCACACGAACAAATCTAGCCCCATTGGCTTTTCAGCATCCCGAGTCTGTAGAAGAACAACGCCGCATCGTCACCCTCCTTGACGAAGCCTTTGCCAACATCGCTACCGCCAAAGCCAACGCCGAAAAGAACCTCCAAAACGCCCGCGATCTTTTTGACAGCTCATTGAATGCGATTGAGGGAAAAAAGGAACAGCTCGGCGAATACGTAACTATCAAAACCGGAAAACTAGATGCAAATGCTGCAGTGATCGACGGTGAGTATCCGTTCTTCACTTGCTCAAGAGAAATTTTTGCGATTGACACCTTCGCCTTTGATTGCGAGGCAATTTTGTTAGCCGGTAACAATGCCGTTGGTGATTTCAACGTCAAACACTACAGCGGAAAGTTCAACGCCTATCAACGGACGTACGTCATCACGATTCAAGATCAAGAAGTTCTGCGCTACCGCTATCTCTATTTTCAGATGCTCAAAAGCCTAAAAAAATTCAAAGAGCAATCCGTAGGGTCAAGCACAAAATTCCTCAAGCTTGGAATGATCAAAGAATTGGAAATCACCCTCCCTCCAGTCCATGAACAAGACCGCCAACTGAAATTACTAAGCGGTTTACTCGTACAGGTCGAAGATTTGGAATCCATCTACCGCCAAAAACTCAATGCACTTGATGACCTTAAGAAATCGCTACTGAGCCAGGCCTTCTCTGGTCAGCTGTAATAATGACGCTATGAACACTACCCGCCTAAAAATTCAGCAATTGCATCTGCGCGATTACCGTTGTTTTTCAGCGCTTGATATCGACTTTCACCCCGAGTTGACAGCAATTATTGCAATGAACGGTGCAGGTAAAACGTCAGTATTGGATGCGGTAGCTGTTGCTCTTGGAACCTATGTGGGTGCATTTAGCGAGGGGCAGCGAATTGGCTTTGTACCCAGTGATATTCGACAAACACGAGTACGTAATACAAACAGCTTGGAAATGGAGTACGCGTCTGAAGGTGTGTGGCTAGAAGCAGTTGGCACAGTGCCAGGAACCCCACTTCAGCATGATGCTTCGCCTGTCACGTGGCAGCGATCACTATCTGGTCCAACAAAGGCTAAGACAACCGTTAAAGACGCAAAGGTTCTAACGGATTACGGCAAGTTAATGCAGTCATGTGTTCGCACTGGAAGCGATGTGACATTACCTTTGCTTGCCTACTACGGCACAGGCCGCCTTTGGCAACAAAAGAAATTAACTGAAGGCAAGTCAACAAGTGGCGCACTGCCCCGAACCTCGCGAACAACAGGCTACACAGACTGCTTAGATCCTGCATCTAACTACAAAGCATTTGAAGCTTGGTTTCACTATTGGAATATCAATGCGAAAGAAGGGCAACTCAAATCATTTGAGCAAGGTCTTCCTCACACCGGCACTGAATTTGATGGCTACATCGCAGCGGTTGCTGGAGCTGTGAACACCTGCTTGGCCCCATCTCAGTGGGGAAACATTAGTTATTCATTCACCCAAAAATCTCTGGTTGCGCAGCATCCCGAACATGGTGAATTACCCGTCGCACAGCTCAGCGATGGAATTCGCAACATGATTGGTATGGTGGCAGATATGGCGTTTAGAGCCGTCAAGCTCAATCCTCAATTAGGCGGAAATGCCGCGTTAGAAACGCCCGGCATTGTGATGATTGATGAAGTAGACATGCACCTTCACCCCGAATGGCAGCAGGTTGTTTTACAAGGACTAAACCAAGCATTCCCGTTAGTGCAATTCATAGTGACCACGCATAGTCCGCAAGTGATTAGCTCTATCCCAAAAGAACGTGTTCGCCTACTGGGGCCTGGTGCGGATGGCCAGACTCTGGCCACTATTCCCCTGTCTGACACTTACGGCATGCCCAGCCACCGAGTGCTGGAGCGGGTGATGCATGTCAATCCACAGCCACCTGTGCATGAAATGGAAGATCTAAACGAACTCACTCGTCTGGTGGGCCAAGGCCAAGGTGAAAGCGCTCGTGCAGTTCAGCTGATGCAAATGTTGCTTTCCAAATTAGGACAGGGTCACGATCACTTGCAAAAGTTGCAACGCAGCACAGAACGGCAACGCCATTTGCGCGATATGACCCAAGGCTAAGGAGTCTACGGTTATGAAACACATTGCCAAGCAAGGCGCGGGGCCACAGAGGCTGCAGCAAGCGCACGCTAATCCACCTCAAACCGCCGAACAAGCAAGGTCTCTTTGGCAACGTTATGGACATAAGCAGGTACTCCTGAGTGAGTATTTATTGCCCGAACAATTCGGCCTGTGTGGCTACAGCGAAGTAGATGCAGAGGCGCTGGGCTTTGGCTTTCACATAGAGCATGTGGAAAACAAAAGCCAAAATCCAAGTCGCACGCTCGACTATCACAACCTTATTGCAAGTGCTTTCAGCAGCGATGAAGGCTTGCCGTTAGCAAAGAATCAAAACTGGGAAGTGTTCGGTGGACACGCATCCAAAAAACAGGGCCATCCATCACCTGTAGATATGACCCGTCTGGTATCACCTTTGTTGCCGGACTGCGCTCGATTTTTTGCGTACCTGTCTAACGGCACAGTAGAGCCGAAACTGGACTTGGACGCACAAGACAACGATCGAGCCCGTTATACGATCGACTTACTGAACCTCAATAGCCCATACCTTGTGAGTTTGCGACAAGAGTGGTGGGAAGAATTAGATGCGCTGTACGAAGAGCACGTGCCCAGAGGCTGGAGCATTGACCATTTGGCATCGGTAGATTTGCTGCCCCGCAACCAGCGCCTGAGCCCATTTTTTACGCTCACACGCCAGTTCTTTGGCCCCGTGGCAGAGCGGCTCCTCATGCAACAAGCGCCTCAGCTTGTTTGACGAGACAGAAACCAACTGACCTGATTTCTTGATCGGGTTTTGATTCAGAGGCGTCTAGCCGAGCTTATGAAATAAAAACCCTCATAAGAATCAATAACTTAGGATTCATTTAAACATCAAGATTTTCTTAACTGGGTTTTGATTCCTCCACCAGAATTCACCGCGTTCGACACCAAGCGGCAAGATCAACCAGACTATGAATCCAAATTAGCTACACTATTTTTGACCTGCACTCTGCCAAACCATATCGAGGATGTCCTCGATATGGTCCAAATCAGCACACGCATTAACCATCTGGCCACCACAAAGCTAAACGCCATCTCGGCCCAAAAGAAACCTGCCAAATGAACGAAGCCGAAACCCGCGCCGAACATATCGACCCAGCCCTTGCAGCCGCAGGCTGGGGCAAGGTGGAAGGCAGCCGCATTCTGCGTGAGCACAACATCACGGCAGGCAGACTGCAAGGCGCAGGCAAGCGGGCGCGGGCCGACATTGCCGACTATGTGCTGGTCTACCGCAACACCAAGCTGGCGGTGGTGGAAGCCAAGGCTTGGGCCAAACCGCTGACCGAGGGTGTGGGCCAAGCCAAAAGCTACGCGGCCAAGCTGGCCATTCGCCATACCTACGCCACCAACGGCCAAGGCATTTACGGCATCGACATGCATACGGGGGCCGAGGGCGAGGTGGCCCGCTACCCCACACCCGACGAGCTGTGGGAACTGGCCTTTGGCGAGAGCGAAGCCCAAGCCGCCGCGTGGCGCAAACACTTTGCCGCCGTGCCGCTAGAAGACAAAGGCGGCACATGGACAGGCCGCTATTACCAAGAGACCGCCATCAACCGCGTGCTGGAGTCGGTGGCCCAAGGCAACGACCGTGTGCTGCTGACGCTCGCCACAGGCACGGGCAAAACCTTTATTGCATTTCAGCTGGCGTGGAAGCTGTTTCACAGCCGCTGGAATTTGAAAGACTGGAAAGAAGGCCTTGCAGCCAATGCCGAGCCAAGCCGTCGCCCACGCATTTTGTTTTTGGCAGACCGCAACATCTTGGCCAACCAAGCGTACAACGCGTTCTCGCCCTTCCCCGACGATGCGCTGGTGCGCATCGAGCCCGACGAGATCAAGAAAAAAGGCCGTGTGCCCAAAAACGGCAGCGTGTTCTTCACGATCTTCCAAACCTTCATGAGCGGGCCAGAAGGCACGCCCTACTTTGGCGACTACCCTGCCGACTTCTTCGACTTCATCATCATTGACGAATGCCACCGTGGCGGCGCAAACGACGAAGGCTCTTGGCGCGCCATTCTTGAATATTTCAAACCCGCCGTGCAGCTGGGACTCACAGCCACTCCCAAGCGCACCATCAACGCCGACACCTACGCCTACTTTGGCGACCCGGTGTACACCTACTCGCTCAAAGACGGCATCAACGATGGCTTCTTAACGCCCTTCCGCGTGAAGCAAATAGCCACCACGCTGGACGAATACGTTTACACCGCCGACGACATGGTGCTGCTGGGCGAGGTGGAGCAAGGCAAGCGCTTTGAAGAAAAAGACTTCAACCGCATCATCGAAATCAAAGACCGCGAGGCCTACCGCGTCAAGCTGCTGATGGAAAGCATCGACCAGCGCGAAAAAACCATTGTGTTTTGCGCCACCCAAGCGCACGCGCTGATGGTGCGCGACCTGATCAACCAAGCCAAAACCAGCACCGCGCCCGATTACTGCGTGCGCGTCACTGCCGATGACGGCAAGCTGGGCGAGCAGCACCTGAACCAGTTTCAAGACAACGAAAAAACGCTGCCCACCATCCTGACCACGTCGCAAAAACTCTCCACCGGCGTGGATGCCCGCAACGTGCGCAACATCGTGCTGATGCGGCCAGTCAACTCGATGATTGAGTTCAAACAAATCATCGGGCGCGGCACACGCCTGTATGACGGCAAGGACTACTTCACCATCTATGACTTCGTCAAAGCGCATTTGAAGTTCAACGATGCCGATTGGGACGGCGAACCTGTCGAGCCCGAAGCTCCACCCGTGCCCGACAGCTACACACCCAAAGAGCCACGCACACCCGGCGAAGCCAAAGAGCCCAAAGGCGGTGACGCACCGCGCCCCGAAAAGCTGGTGATCAAGCTGGCCGATGGTAAGCAACGCACCATTCAGCACATGTCATCCACCAGCTACTGGGGGCCGGATGGCAAACCGCTTTCACCCGCACAGTTTTTAGAAAGCCTGTTTGGCGCACTGCCCGAGTTCTTTAAAAACGAAGACGAGCTACGCACCCTGTGGGCCGACCCCGCCACACGCAAGGGGCTGCTAAACGGCTTGGCCGAAAAAGGCTTTGGCCGCGACCCACTGCGCGAGATGCAACGCATCATCGAAGCCGAAAAAAGCGACCTTTTTGACGTGCTGGCCTACGTGGCCTTTGCCCTGCCCACCGAAACACGCGCTGCCCGCGCCGAACGCGCCAAAGCACACAACGCCCTGACCTACGGCCAAAAGCAACAAGCCTTCTTAGAGTTTGTGCTGAACCAATACGTGACCCAAGGCGTAGACGAACTAGACGCCGACAAACTCACCCCACTCCTCAAACTGCGCTACAACAACGCGTTGAATGACGCGATGGCGGATTTGGGTGATGCTGTTCAGGTTAGGGAGGCGTTTGTGGGGTTTCAGCAGTATTTATATATAAGCAGTCCTCAGAGAGAAATCTGATACCTGTATTTAAGAATAAAGAAAATCTATTTCATGCCAGCAACAACAATTCGAGTGCCAGAGACCTTAACTGCATTTACGGTTTTCCCATTTTGCAAACTGCTTCAACAGCAGAAGCCAACGGAAGAGCTAGTCTTCGATTTTTCCAAAACAACAACCGTCGAACCATTCGGCATGCTAGTAGTTGCAAGCGAAATCGAACGCTGCGTTGCAGCACATCCCGAAGCAAAGTTCACTTGCAAAAACTATCAGCACATGACATATGCAGCCCATATGGGATTTTTCAAATCTTTTGGTCTAGATTTTGGAAGATCACCAGGCGAAGCAGCTGGAAATCGAAACTACCTCCCACTGACTTTCTTTCGGAGCTCTGAACTTAAGAAATCTGCGATTTATGCGGGCCATGATGTTGGCGATGAGGTCGAAGCTCACAGTAAGCGCTTAACACAAACACTTGTGGGCGAAAGTGATGGTGAAATTTTTGAAACTCTCTCCTACTCAATACGAGAAATCATGCGCAATGTAGTTGAACATGCATCCGTTGATCAGTTTGGGGTTTGTGCTCAGTATTGGCCGACCAAAGGACGGGCCGAAGTTGCAATCGTAGATCGCGGAATAGGTTTACGTGAAAGCATTAAAGCCAACCCGCACATTGATGCAAGCACAGATAAACAAGCCGTCAACTATGCGCTTATGCCTGCTGTGTCAGGCAAAGCTTTTAAAGGAGCAAAACGCCTAGAAAAAAGAGGTCCTTGGACAAACTCGGGATTTGGCCTATACATGACGAGCCGTCTGTGCCGAAATGGTGGCACATTTTTAGTGGCCAGTGGTGATACGGGCATGCTACTGACGAGCGGAAAAGGTGGAAAACGATATATCCCAACTTGCCTGGAGGGTACCGCCGTTCGGTTGAGTATCAGAACAGAAAATTTGGACTCCCTCAAAAATTCACTAGCGAGATATCGCGCTGACGGACTTCAAATCCAGAGCAAGTATGCCGAAATCGTAAGCATTGACCCATCCTCTGCATCATTGATGCTTTCAGATGATTTCGACCTAAGCGGATGGGAACGGTTGCTTCAAAAGCTTCGTTTAAATAAATAAAACTCTCGAGAGTTTTAGCCTAACGCCGTCAATAACTCAACTGCTGCCAAGCCTTATCCAGCCGCTTCATACTCACCGGTTGGGGCGTGCGCAGCTCTTGCGCGAAGAAGCTCACGCGCAGCTCTTCCAGTAGCCACCTGAACTCTTGCATGCGCGCATCGGTCACGCCTTTGCGCTCGGCCACCAAACGCCAATACTTTTGGTCCAGCGGTTTGAGCTCGGCCAGTTTGGTGGCATCACGCGCAGCATCGGCGCGCAGTTTGTCTAGGCGCAGCACCACGGCTTTGAGGTAGCGCGCAAAGTGCTGTAGCTGTGTGTAGGGCGTGTCGGCAATGAAGCGTTTACCCACCAAGCGTTGTAGTTGTTGCGCCGCATCGGCCACGCTGTCGGGGCTGATTTTGGTGTCCTTCACTTTGCGGCTGGCCGCTGCAAACTCGGTCAGCACAGTGCTGGCTAAGCGGGCTATTTCGTTGGCGATCAGCGTCAGTCGGCCACGGCCTTCTTCAAGACGGCGTTTGAAATCAGCCTCGCTCGTGGGCAATGGGTCGAGCAAGAATGCGCGGTCCAAAGCCACATCCAAAATTTGCTGCTTGAGTTCATCGCTGGTTCCCAAGCTCATGTAGGCGACCGACATTTTTTGCAGGTCAGGCAAGTTCTTCTCAAGGTACTTGAGCGCGTCTTTGATTTGAATGGCAAACAAGCGGCGCAAACCCGCGCGGTGTTTGGTGGCGGCCACCTCGGGCTCGTCAAACACTTCAATGCACACCGCGTCACCCACATCCACCAGCGCCGGAAAACCAATGAGGGTTTGTTTGCCTTTGGTGATTTCCATCAGCTCAGGCAGTTCGCCAAAAGTCCAGCTGGTGTAGCGCTGATCCGCAGGTGATGAAGCGGCAGCGCCAGATACAGACGCCGCCCCACCCGAAGGCGTTGAGCGATGAGGGGCAGCGGGTGACGATTTCTGATAAGCATGAGGAGCCCGCTGCCCCTCATCGTTCGACGCCGCTGCATCGTCAGCGCTAACACTCAACGTGCCCACACCTTTCAAAGCAGCCAAAGCCTGAAACGCCCCCCGCGCTTGACTACCCAGCTCCGCTTTCAAAGCACCAAGATTGCGCCCATGCCCCAACTGCCGCCCATGCTCATCCACCACGCGGAAGTTCATGAACAAATGCGGCGGCAACATATCCACCTTAAAGTCCGCACGCTTCACATCCACTTGCGTGGCGTCGCGCACCAGCTTGAGCAAGGCATCCACCAAAGGGCCAGCGCCAAACACCATGTCTGCCGACAAAGCCTCGGTCAATCGAGCCGCGCTCTCGGGCAGCGGCACTAAGCGCGAGCGAGGCCGCTGGTGCAAGGTTTTCAGTAGGGCATGAATTTTTTGGTTCAGCATGCCCGGCACCAGCCACTCCGCACGTTCTTCGCTCACTTGGTTCAACACAAACAGCGGCACGGTCACGGTCAGGCCGTCTTTGGCGTCACCAGGTTCGTGCAGATAGTCGGCCGTGCAGTCCACACCGCCCATGCGCAATGTTTTAGGAAACGCTTGTGTGGTGATTCCCGCCGCTTGGTGGCGCATCAGCTCTTCGCGGCTCAGACACAAGAGCTTCGGACTACGTTTGACTTCCTCGCGATACCAATGCTCCAACGTGACCAAGCTACACACATCGTCGGGCAGCTGTTGGTCGTAAAACGCGTAGATCAACGCATCGTCCACCAACACGTCTTGGCGGCGCGA
>JACCDN010831745.1_pt1 | contig 10241 bp, 13 predicted proteins | sample 7441691 | NCBI WGS metagenome assembly JACCDN01 (sample SAMN15323439, study PRJNA562643) | freshwater metagenome | isolation source: river surface water | place: USA:Blue River Watershed | collected 2017-08-16
CCTCATCCAATCGGATTGTTATTTGCTTCTTGAGCTGAGTTGCATATGGATTTTTCCTTGCCCCTGAGAAATCGTATTCTTTTCGCATAGTTCACCTTATTGGATAAAATTTAATCTCTGATGATGTCGCTTTTCTAGCAGAGATAATTCGGACAACGCCTCCTGAAAGTCTATAACAATGACAAACCAAAATAAAACGTAATCGGTTACTTAACCCCATCAATAAAAAACGATCTTCATCTTCAGAGTGATCATGATCATCAATCAAACAAGCTAAATCGTCATAAAAAATTGTTTGAGCCTCCTCAAATGACACCCCATGCTTTTTCAAATTAAGGCTGGCTTTTCTTTTATTCCATTCGAAACTTATATAATTAATAACTACATTGTAGTTATTAATTAATTATATACAACTACACTGACAAAAGGGCTTTTGCTTATTAAGAAATTTCCTACAAGAAAATCAGTTGTGACTGATTGCCCAGCAATGAGCTGAGCTTCATGATGTGTAGATGAAAAATAATCATCTACCTGTTGTTAGCAATGCTCAGTCATTTAGTCCAAATCATGATCAAAGTGTAGCGGGATCCTCATTGATTGAAGTGTTGATCACACTCACACTGTTAAGCGGTTCTTATTTAATCATTTTCTCCAGCCAGCAATTCATTACTAGCCATACTCTTAAAAACGAGAATGAACTGAGGCATTTGATAGAGACCAGTAATCAACATGAAATAGCAATAGCACTTCTGCACGGAGATTCTGAATGAACTTATTAGAAATCAGCATCTCGACATTGATTGCTAGCAGCCTGATGATTAGCATGAGTCAGTCCAGCCTTCAGATTTACCAAGCTCTAAATCAACAGCAAACAAATAGCCTTCTTCAAACTCAAGCCTTACAGGTATTTCAGATGATGGGACAAGCGATCCAACAGGCTCAATTGAATAAATCAATGCGTGGATTTAAGCTGATGGCAAAGGATAGTGCCAGCATGAGTAATAGCAAGGTTGGAGAATTCCAAATTCGCAAAGGAGCATCCAGCATGGATGGGTCGGATGCTTTTTATACCCAACAAATATCTGAAGAAAATCCTTATCAATCATTTTTTGTTCAACAACAAGGTCACTACCAGCAACGCGAAGGTGTTCTGTATTTACAAACAAAAAATAAAAAAGGACAGTTACAGAATGAGGCGTTAATTGGTCACGTCCAATCGATGCAAATTCAGGTCGGGACGATTCATCAAAATAAGCTCGAGTGGCACCAACCTTATGAGGTGAGCGAAAGAGCCTCAAAGAAACAAGCTCACTGGAAACAGATACGAGCCATCAAAATTGAACTCAAATTAAAAAGAGGAGCTCACCGACTTGAGCTAGAAAGAATTTATGCATTACGGCAGACCTGAGCATGGTTATATTCTTCCTAGCGCCCTCACCTTATTAACGCTACTAGCTCTGGCAACTTCCTCCGCCATGAACATAGCTAGCACTCATATACGGCTCTTACAAAGTGAAATTCAATACCAACAGGCATTTCAATTAGCGGAGATGGAGTTAGTACAGACCGAACAAACCTTGGCTAAAGGTATGGCGCCAGCTCCCAATGAGGCAATTGAAGTTAGCTTATTCAGGCCGAAAAATTTTAGGTCCACTTCCGGCGTCACAACCCAGCATTACAAAATCAAATCCAGCGCAATTCACCTTCAAACTAAAGTAAGCATAGAGTCCAGCATCCGCATCGATGAAAAAATTATTTCCACCAAAAATAAAAAAGCAACTCATCGATCGATGCAACGGATTAATTGGGCAGTTTTATAAAACCCATACTTTTTATTTAAAAAGTATGGGTGGATTTACTTTGATTGAAGCCTCTATTTGCATTGCATTGATATCGATCTTGGCGGGTTTCTCAATAAGACTATTTGATCGTCAAATTTCAGAGATACAACTTCGAAGAGTTGTTCATGCATTCATCCAAGATGCACAACTCAGCAGACAATATTCAAGACAACATAGCGGCGAAGTGGTGATGCGCCCACTGCAAAGCAATAACTGGGTATATGGCTGGCATATTCAAATACCAGATAAAAGAATACCCACCAACAGAATCACTTTGAAAACCTACTCCCTGGAATCAGAAAAACTCCAGGGAGCAGTTCTCATCCCGGAGGAACTTCTTAAAGCCAGCCAACAATTTACTGATATCAGCGCACAAAGAGCTAGGCATCTGACTTTCAAAAACGGTCAAATGGCCTTATTAAAAAATGGGGGATTTGTAGCTAATAGAATAATTTGGCAACATGCCAGATATCCAGAGCTAATACGTCATATCATCTTGGGACCTGGCGGACGCTGGCGCATTTGTGATCCTAAGGAGGATAATTAGGACTGTTCGTCAAATTGATTAAACTTTGATACATGTATAGCCCCAAAGACCATGAATTTATGAATGCAGCCTTGGCCCAAGCCAAGAAGTCGCTATTCATCAGCAACCCGAATCCCCGGGTGGGCTGTGTCATTGTCAAAGATGATCAAATAATCGGTTTTGGTCATACTCAAACAGTTGGTGGCGACCACGCAGAAATTGTTGCTCTGAAAGATGCCCAAAGTAAGGGCTTTGATATTGCTGGCGCAACCGCCTACGTCACACTCGAGCCTTGTTGCCATCATGGCAAGACGCCCCCATGTACCAATCAACTGATTCAAGCAAAAATAACTACTGTGATTGCAGCGATGCAAGATCCCAATCCACTCGTATCAGGTCAAGGATTAGAACAACTGCGCCAAGCAGGCATGACAGTTCGTTGTGGTCTTTTAGAAAAAGAAGCAAATGATCTGAATATTGGTTTTATTAAACGCATGACTCAAGGGTTACCTTGGGTGCGCATGAAGATTGCTTCAAGCATTGATGGTAAAACAGCCCTCAACAATGGTCTTAGTCAATGGATAACAGGGTCTCAAGCTCGTTTAGATGGTCATCATTGGAGAGCCAGAGCTTGCTGCATCCTCACGGGCATTGGCACTGTTAAAGCAGATGATCCTCAACTGAATGTCAGAGATATTGATACAACCAGACAACCTATCCGAGTATTGATTGATTCATTTTTAGAAGTCCCTCTTCAATCAAAAATTTTGAATGAAAATCTAGGTGGACATAGCGTCATTATTTGTGGACAGGTTGAAGCGGCTCATCTTAAAAAGATGAAAACTGAATTAAGCGCTAAAAATGTGAGCGTTGTGCAATTACCTGACACCTCGCCTAATAGCAAAGGTAAGGTTGACCTCAAAGCAGTATTTAAATATCTAGCAGAGAAGCTTCATATTAATGAAGTTCACGTCGAAGCTGGCTTTAAATTAAACGGCTCATTACTGCGTGAAAATTGTGCTGATGAGTTGCTAATCTATATGGCCCCTCGCTTAATTGGTGAAGCTGTAGGAATGGCGAACTTGCCAGAATTAAATTCCCTAGATCAAACAAGTTATTGGAATTTGATAGAACACACATCTGTTGGAAATGATTTACGCTTACGCTTACTTTCGACTTCATCAGAAGCCACTCATTAATACAAGACACCTCATATGTTCACTGGAATTATTCAAGCCGTCGGAAAAATCGAATCTGTTGAAAAGCTGGGTGATGGGTATCGCCTTAAGATCAACGCTGGCGGCCTGGATATGAGTGATGTTCAGTTAGGTGACAGCATCGCATTGCAAGGTGCTTGCATGACGGTGGTAGAAATGAGCGCCAGCCGCTTCTCAATCGACATATCAGCTGAATCACTGAATAAGACCACCGGCTTAAGTGAACCCGGATTTGTTAACTTAGAAAAAGCTCTTCGCTTCAATGATCGTCTAGGTGGACATTTAGTAAGTGGTCACGTTGACGGCATGGGCCAAGTGACCTTATTCGAAGTAGTTTCACCAGGCGCAAACAAGAATAATGAAGGCTCTTGGCATTTAGTTATCAAAGCACCGATCTCTTTAGCTAAATATCTAGCTTATAAGGGTTCTATTGTTGTCAATGGCACATCACTCACCGTCAACAGAATTGAAGATCAGGCAGATGGTTGCTTGATGCACATTAACCTGATTCCTCACACCCTAGAAAACACCACTTTGCAGTATTTGAAGTCGGGATCTATTGTGAATCTAGAGGTCGACTTAATTGCTCGCTATGTTGAGCGGATGCTGAATTCTCCTAAATAAGTCCGAGACTTAAGCCCGAAATCAGCAAAAATAGGCGTAAAGCTTGAAAAAAGCTTTAAAATCACGGGTCTATGTCAAGTACAGCCTATTCCCTAGCCAGCGTTGAAGAAATTATTGCCGAAATGCGTGCCGGACGCATGGTCATTTTGGTGGATGAAGAAGATCGAGAAAATGAAGGTGATCTTGTTCTTGCCGCTGATCATGTTACACCTGAAGCGATTAATTTTATGGCCAAGTATGGCCGCGGTTTGATTTGCTTAACGCTGACTCGAGAGCGCTGTGAGCAGTTGAATTTACCTTTGATGGTCCGTGATAACACAGCAGCACTAGGCACCAATTTCACAGTATCTATTGAAGCTGCTGAAGGTGTGACAACTGGTATTTCTGCCGCAGATCGATCACATACCGTCAAAGTTGCTGTAGCTCCTAATGCTAAGCCGCGGGACATTGTTATGCCAGGACATATCTTTCCATTGATGGCTCAAGCTGGTGGCGTTCTTGTTCGCTCAGGCCATACAGAGGCTGGCTGTGACTTAGCTGAATTAGCCGGATGCAGCCCAACATCTGTGATTTGCGAAATCATGAAAGATGATGGGGAGATGGCTCGCCTTCCGGACTTAATTGAATTTGCCAAAGAGCATCAACTAAAGATTGGCACTATTGTTGATCTTATTCATTACCGAAGCCGCAACGAAAGTATTATCAGCCGCCAAGGTTCACGAACATTTAAAACACCTTGGGGCGAGCTCCAAGGTATTGCCTATAAAGATAGTCCAACAGGCTGCGCTCACCTGGCCTTAGTTAAAGGTACGCCACAAGCTGAAAAAGAAACTTTGGTGCGCGTTCATGAACCAGCGACTATTTTGGATTTATTAGAGACAGCTCATAGCAATCATTCTTGGCCTGTCACCGAAGCTATAAGAACAATTGCTGAAAGCGAAGCCGGTGTCATTGTTTTATTGAATTGCGCAGGTTCTGCTGCCGTGAACACAGATGCTTGGTTCAATCAATTAGGTAAGTTAGATGGTCTAGCGCCAGTGAATCCACAGCGTAAAACTGATTTCCGAACCTACGGCATCGGCGCCCAAATTTTGAAAGATCTAGGTATTAAGAAAATGAAGCTTTTAGCCAAACCTGGCAAGCTACCGACGATGTCTGGTTACAACCTGGAAGTCACAGGTCACTTACCCTATCAAGCTAAGTAATCATTTTTAAGTTTTTCAAAGTATTTTTTGTAGTTTCATCATTTAATTAAAGGTTCCAAATGCCACTAAGCAATATTGATCGAATTGAAGCAGACTTAAATGGTCAAGACCTATGCATTGGCATTGTTCAGGCTCGTTTTAACCCAGAGCACTGTCAGGCTCTTACAGAGTCCTGCGTCAAAGAATTACTAGCCCTTGGCGTGACCGAGGAAGACATCGTCATCACAACGGTTCCTGGCGCTCTAGAAATTCCATTAACACTTCAGAAACTAACTGAAAGTGGCGAATTTGATGCGCTGATCGCCCTTGGTGCAGTTATCCGCGGTGAGACATATCATTTTGAATTGGTTTCGAATGAGTCAGGCGCTGGCATTACTCGTATTGGTCTTGATTATGGTATTCCTATTGCTAACGGCGTATTAACGTGTGAGACTGATGCTCAAGCCCAGGCGCGTGTTGTTGAAAAAGGTCGTGACTGTGCAAGAACAGCTGTTGAAATGGCTAACCTATCAATCGGTCTTACGCCTGATGATGAAGTTGAAGAAGACTAATCAAAGATCATTACCCAAAACACTATGAACTTAGACACCCAACAACTTAATAAGCCTATTTCATCGGTAACGGTGAAGCGATCACTCACGCCACGTCGCCGTGCTCGTGAATATGCGCTTCAAGGCGTTTATCAATGGTTAGTGATTAAAGCGGCAGGTGGATTTGCTGATTACGCGACTATTGCTAAGCAGTTAGGCGAAGATCCAGGCTTTAAGAAGGCCCAGAAAGAGTTGTTTGACCATTTGTTTTCTGGCGTTGTGAATCACTACGACACTCTTGAGAACCATATCAAACAGCATATTGATCGCCCGATGGAGGAGCTATCTCCTGTTGAGTATGGCGCTCTTTTAATTGCCGCCTTTGAACTAGCTCAAGATATCAGTGTGCCATTTAAAGTGGCTATTAATGAAGCTGTTGAGTTGGCCAAAGTATTTGGTGGCACGGATGGTCATAAGTATGTCAACGGAGTCTTAGATAAGTTAGCTCAGCAACTTCGTCCGCATGAGATGTAAGCTTAACCTATAGTAGTTGTAAGCCATAAAAACAAAAGGCCTCTATCGGAGGCCTTTTTACTTGGATCTAAATAACTAATTAAAGAGTTTTAGCACTCAAGGTGGCTAGCTTCATGGAAGCTGCTTCCCGGATACGCTGACGCTCAGCTAACACTTTTTGACCATAGCCACCATCATCTATAAAAACCGATGATGCTCCCACATACAGGCGTAAACCTGCGTCCAATGAACCGCCCTTAGCGATGTACTGTCGAAGAATCAATGAACCTACACGCATATTGGCATCTGGATCTAAAGCAGCCTGATGGCCACCAAATAATTCATATTTATCAGTATGAACATTGGTCCTGACTTGCATCAAGCCTTGCGCACCCTTTTTGCTCTCAGCAAATGGATTGAAGCCTGACTCAACTGCTGTCACGGCCAAAATAAGTGTTGGGTCTAAACCAACCTCTCGGCTAACGGTAATTGCCTTGTCCACGAACTCTAAGCTGGCTGTATGGGCAATTTTGTATTTATTCGATACATAGCGAGCCACGGCTTGGCGCTCTACTGAACTATTTAAGATTCTGTGGTCAATCGCCTGACTATCGACTGCTGCCACAGGGATCTTAGCAGCCTCTTGCGCCACTGATGGGACTGAAGTGAAGCCATCTTGAAGAATTTTGTAGGCTTGGGCTGGAATCAACCATGTGCCCAGCTCAACACGCATGGGTTGATTAATCCAAAGTGCACCCACCATAAAGCAACTCATGACGCCCAAGGCGCTCATGAGGCCACCTAACCTAGCCTGCAGACTTTTCAGCACAGAAAAGCGCGTAGACAACGCCACAGGTTCAGAGCTTGCTCTGCCTTTGGTCACTATCTCAGTCATCTTTAAAGTGTTTACGTTCATTTTGTTTACCTTAAAAAAATGTCTTGATTGCTTTTTCAAACTGCACCAATTAAAGAGGCTTTAAAATTGGTGCACCGCAACATCTCTTTGTGTTGGTGAATATTAGAAACACTTATATACCATGTCAAGAATATAGAATAATTAAAACACTTCTTTTAGTTATGAAAAGACTGTATATAGAACCATACTTCTTGTGGATAAGGCTGGGGAGTCATTGACCTATAAGGGGAAAATAAATGTTAGCATTTGCTAACTTTATATTATGAAAAACCTATATTTAGTGTAATTTTTTACTCAAAATCGATAGATTGATTGCTGTTATCCCTAGAGATTAGGGATTCCCCCTAAAAATCTAAGGGATATAACCTTCAGTTGAAATACTTACTTATATGGGGCTCATGGAGTTATTAAATAGGTATGCTAATCTCTAGCTCATGACAATCATTCAAGACCAAGCAAGCACCAAGACCTTCCCAGTTCACAACCCAGCCACAGGCGAGTTGATTAGCCAAGTGCCCAATATGGGAGCTAAGGAGGCTGAATTAGCCATTGAGAAGGCCAAAGGGGCTCTAAATAACTGGAAAGCAAAGACAGGAAAAGAACGTTCCCTTGTTTTACGTCGATGGTTTGAGCTTATTAGCCAACAATCTAATCGCTTGGCTGAATTAATGACCCAAGAGCAAGGTAAGCCTCTTGCTGAAGCCAGAGGTGAGATTTTTTATGGCGCATCCTTTGTAGAGTGGTTTGCAGAAGAAGCCAAAAGAGTCACTGGTGCGATCCCGGCAACAACCTGGTCAGATAAGCGCATGATGGTTTTAAAGCAACCCATTGGAGTTTGTGTTGCCATTACGCCTTGGAACTTCCCAATGGCCATGATTACTCGCAAGGTCGCTCCGGCTATCGCTGCTGGATGCACCATCATTATTAAGCCAGCAGAGCAAACACCACTTTCTGCTTTAGCTTTGGCTGAATTGGCCAAAGAAGCCGGAATGCCAGATGGCGTACTTAATATAGTGACGGCAGATGCTCACAACTCAATCATTGTAGGAAAAACGCTTTGTGACTCTCCAGTTGTACGCCACCTTTCATTTACTGGCTCAACACCTGTGGGACGTATTCTGATGGAGCAATGTTCGCCTACCATTAAAAAGGTAGCCCTAGAATTGGGCGGCCACGCTCCTTTTATTGTTTTTGAAGATGCTGACCTTGATGCTGCTGTTGATGGTGCGATTTCTTCAAAGTACAGAAATGCTGGCCAAACTTGTGTTTGCACCAACCGCTTTTACGTTCACGAGAGCCTTCATGATGAATTTATTCAAAAGCTAGCTGCTGCTAGCAAGACTATTCAAGTCGGTCATGGATTAGACAAAGGCACCCAACAAGGTCCATTGATCGATGAACAAGCAGTTCAAAAAGTAGAAGCCCATGTTCAGGATGCTATTAAGAAAGGTGCCAAGCTAGAAACAGGCGGTCAACGCCACGCCTTAGGTGGTACTTTTTATGAGCCTACAGTTCTTTCAGGAGTTAAACCTGGAATGCTGATCACTACCGAGGAAACCTTTGGTCCTGTGGCGGCAGTTATTTCTTTTAAATCTGAAGCTGAAGTGATTGTTGCAGCCAATGCCAGTGAATTTGGCTTAGCTTCTTATTTCTATAGCAGAGACATTGGTCGTATTTGGCGTGTTGCTGAGGCGCTTGAATTTGGCATGGTGGGTGTGAACACTGGCCTCATAACCAATGAGGTAGCTCCTTTTGGCGGAGTCAAACAATCAGGCCTTGGCCGTGAGGGTAGTTCTTGGGGTATTGATGAGTATTTAGAAATGAAATACGTCTGCCTTGGGCTGTAAAGCCCTAGAGAAGATTATTTCTTTTTAAATACCAAATCCCAAACGCCGTGACCTAGACGAATACCTCTATTTTCAAACTTAGTGATCGGACGATAGCTAGGACGCTCTACATAAGAGCCTTCTAGCGTTCCAGTATTTTTCAAACTTGATTCAGCAGATAAAACTTCCATCATCTGCTCGGCATACTCTTGCCAATCAGTGGCTAGATGCCAATACCCACCCGGTTTGATTCGACTAGCTAATAAAGCTACAAACTCTGGCTGAATCAAGCGACGCTTGTTATGACGTTTTTTATGCCACGGATCAGGGAAATAAACATGCACGCCGTCTAGATATCCTTCAGGAATCATGTTTTGCACAACCTCAACAGCATCATGACGCATCAGACGTAAGTTAGTAATGCTCTGCTCACCAATCACTTTTAATAATGCACCCACACCAGGCTCATGAACTTCAATCGCCAAAAAATCATCTTCAGGACGAGTTTGAGCGATCTTGGCGGTTGTCTCCCCCATACCAAAACCGATTTCCAGAATACGAGGGCGACCAGCGTTCGTGGACTGAAAAGACTTCTCCCATTCAATCGCTTGAGCTGTATAAGGTAGTAAAAATTGAGGACCTAGAGTTTCAATTGCTTTAGCCTGACCGGGTGTTAAACGCCCAGTTCTCAAAACAAAAGATTTAATACGATTGAGGTAATGCTCGCCTGCGGCAATTTTTTCAAGATCAGGTCTTGTGTATAGCCGTGTTGCACCTTCAGCAGAACTATTTGATAGATCCGCTGGGATCGCTAAATTAACAGAGTTTGATTTTTTAATTTCTGACATATTTAATTAATGAGACCACTGCACCACACCAGTCCAGGCCGTTAACAAAACGACTAAACCAAACACAATACGGTACCAAGCAAAGAGTGTGAAGTCATGAGTAGCCACATAACGAATCAACCAACGAATACATACAAAAGCTGAAACAAAAGAAACTGCAAAACCTATTCCTAATGCAGGTCCAAAGCTAGCCCA
>JACCDN010325544.1_pt1 | contig 10240 bp, 8 predicted proteins | sample 7441691 | NCBI WGS metagenome assembly JACCDN01 (sample SAMN15323439, study PRJNA562643) | freshwater metagenome | isolation source: river surface water | place: USA:Blue River Watershed | collected 2017-08-16
AACGCCTCGGCGAGTTTCGTCATCTCGGGGGTGACGGTCTCGGCCAACGCGCCGAGAGTCTCGATGCCGCCGATGAGCACGGGCGGCGGCGACTGACGACCGCGACCCTTCGCGTCGAGCAACGACTGCACCGCTGACGCGTTGAACGCATCGGCTGCGACTCCGTAGACGGTGTCCGTGGGGATGACGACGAGTCGGCCACGACCGATTGCCCCGCGCGCCATGCGAAGGCCCGTGAGCGCCTCGGTGGTGTCGGCGCAGGAATATGTCGTGCTCATCGTTGTCAGTTTATCCATCCAACATCAGCGCACGGCGGTGAGGGCTCGTTCGCGGTGAAGCAGGTCGGTGTGAGTCGTTGCGCCGCGGAAACCGGCCTCCTCAGCGATCGCGCGAACCGCGGCGCCCTGGTTGTCTCCGTGTTCCAGAACGAGGACTCCCCCTGGGTGCAAGAGTCGGGCGGCGGTAGCGATGAAGGTGCGAATGTCACGCAGTCCGTCGTCTCCGCCGAACAGCGCGGTCTCTGGGTCGTACCCCAACACCTCGATGTCGTCGGGCTTTTGTGCGTCGGGGATGTACGGCGGGTTGGTGACGACGACGTCAACCGTGCCGTCGAGTTCGGTCAGTGCATCGGACGCGTCCGCCTGGACCAGCGTCACGCGTTCGTCGCCGAGGCGGTCGATGTTGCGCTTGGCCCAGACCAGAGCATCGTCGAAGCGTTCGACCGCAACCACACGCGAATGCGGCACCTCGGTGGAAAGCGAAAGCGCCAGCGCCCCGGTACCGGTACCCAAATCAACCGCCAGCGGAGACGGACTCGGAACCTGAATCAGGGCGTCGATTGCTAACTGCGCAACAAGTTCGGTCTCGGGCCGTGGAACGAGAACGCCGTTTCCGACTTCCAGAACCATGTGGCGAAATGGTGCCTGGCCGGTGATGTGCTGGAGTGGCTCGCGCGTTTCACGTCGGTCGCCCAGTTCGCCGATTCGCGCCAGCTGTTCGGCGTCGAGTTCAGTTCCCATGAACGCCATGGCCGCAACTTCGCCGCGAGTCCACCCCGTGACGAAACCGACGAGAAGTTCGGCATCCGCCAGAGCAGACGCGATTCCCGCCCGGCTGAAGCGTTCGGCCAGTTCGGAGACGACCTCGGCGACCGTCGACACGATTACTCCGACAGCGCCTTGAGCTGGGCTTCTTCGTCGACCTGAATGCAGGACTCGACGATGGGGTCGAGAGCGCCGTTCATCACCTGGTCGAGGTTGTACGCCTTGTAGCCCGTGCGGTGATCCGCGATGCGGTTCTCGGGGAAGTTGTAGGTGCGAATGCGTTCCGAACGGTCCATCCCGCGAATCTGACTCTTGCGAGCGTCACTCGCGACGGCGTCGCGCTCTTCCTGCTGACGAGCGAGAAGGCGAGCACGCAGAACGCGCATCGCTGATTCCTTGTTCTGGATCTGGCTCTTCTCGTTCTGACACGAAACGACGATTCCCGTGGGAACGTGCGTGATGCGAACGGCCGAGTCGGTCGTGTTAACGGACTGACCGCCTGGGCCGCCCGAACGGAACACGTCGATGCGCAGGTCGTTGGGGCTAATGTCAATTTCTTCCGGCTCGTCGACTTCGGGGAAGACGAGAACGCCCGTGGTCGACGTGTGGATGCGGCCCTGGGTTTCGGTGGCGGGCACGCGCTGAACACGGTGAACACCGCCCTCGTACTTGAGGCTCGCCCACACGCCTTGCGCTGGGTCGTTCGACTTGCCCTTGATGGCCACCTGAACGTCCTTGAGCCCACCGAGATCGCTGTCGGTGCGGTCGAGAATCTCGACGCGCCAACCGCGGCTATCCGCGTATTGCGAGTACATGCGAAGCAGGTCGGCTGCGAACAATGCGCTTTCCGCGCCACCTTCGCCACCCTTGATTTCCATGATGACGTCACGACCGTCGTCGGGGTCGCGCGGGATGAGCAGACGGCGAAGTTTCTCTTCCAGTTCCGGAATCGATGCTTCGAGAGCCGGCACTTCCTCGGCGAACGCCGGGTCGTCCTTGGCCAACTCCTTAGCCGCAGCAAGATCGTCGCGCGCAGCCTCAAGCAGTTCGTGAGTGTTCACGATTGCATTGAGTTCCGCGTAGCGACGGTGCAGTTTCTTCGCTCGAGCCGCGTCAGCGTGCACCGACGGATCCGCCAAGTCCACTTGGAGTTGGGCGTGTTCCGCGAGGAGTCCCTCGATCGACTCAAACATGGGCTTAGAGGGTGACGACAGCGGTGGCGATGTCAAGCAGTTCGTCGCGAACGGCTCCGGGGAATCCCTCGGTGACGTGGTCGACGGTTGCGATGACGGTCAGTGAACCACCGGCTTCGAGGGTGCGTCCGGCGCCAAAGAGACGCTTGGTTGCCGCGAAGACAGCCGAGTCAACGGGTCCGTCACCAATCGGGCGCGAGCCCTGGATGACAGCGAGCTGGCCCTTGGCGATGCGCGTGAGCGAGTCAACGAGGACGACAACGTGGTGTCCCTTTTCGACGAGGCGCTTGGCGCGGGCGATGGCAAGTTCTGCGACGGTGACGTGCTCGTCGGCGTGACGGTCGTACGACGATGCGGCGACCTCTCCGCGAACTCCGCGGCTCAGCGCGGTGACGTCCTCGGGAAGACCATCGGACACGACGACCATGAGGTGGGCGTCGGTCGCGCTGGCCGAAATCTCGGCGGCGAGGTCACGAATGACCGCGGTGCGGGTTGCGCCTGCGGGGGCGTCCACGAGAACGCGGTCACCCTTCTTGACTCCGTCGAAACGGCCGTGCAGTCCAAGACCTTCGGTCGCGTGAATCGGGGTCAGGTCGGCGAAGTCGTCACGCGTGACGGCCTCGTCGGGTGCAGCGCCGTTGACGAAATCGATCGTCGCGAGGGCGTTGTACTTCTGACGGTTCTGGAAGTCGTTGTCGCGCGGCTGGCGAATCGCACCAACAATCGCGTCTCCGCGGCGCAGGTTGTACTTCTTGACCTGACCGAGAGCAACGTAGATGTCGGCGGGGCTAGCGAGGTAGCCGGCGGTGCGCACGAAGGCGTAGTTGTCGAGGATGTCGAGGATTCCGGCGACCGGGATCAGGACGTCGTCATCGCTGACGGCGTCGAAGTCGTCGTCACGACCGCGACCGCGCTTGCGGTTGCGCTGGCGGCCACGGCCACCCTCGGACTGGTTGTCGTCTCCGTCGACGGAATCGTTCGAGTTGTTCTCGGTCGATTCGCCGTCGGCCGAATCCGTGTTCTTGGCGCCACGACCGCGGCCACGGCCACGGCTGCGCGAACGACCGCCCTCTGCCGGGGCGTCGCCTTCGGCTGCGGGAGCGTTAGAGATCGACTCGGTGGCCGTTTCCTTCGCTGCGCGGGGAGCCTTCTCGGCGGGTGCGCCTTCCGTCACCTCGATGGGTGCATCGGGCGACTTCTTGACCGCACGGCGCGGTGCGCGCTTGCGGGGAGCCGACTCGGACGAATCGGTGTTGTCGATTACAACGTCGTTGTTCTCGTTTTCCATGGTGTTACTCCTTGTGATTGTCACGCCACCGTGACCAGCCACAAGAAGCGGCATGCGATGGTGTGATGCGAAACCTGCTCGGACGCCGAATTATTTTTCGGTGCCATCGGGCAGTACTACAACAGTAGCACCCTTGAAATCGACGGCGAGCATCAGGCACTCCCACTCGTCGTTTCCGATGGAGTCAATGAGATCCGCTGCGCGCTTGCGTTCGACCGGGTCGTCGGTGAGGACGAGTACCGACGGGCCAGCACCCGACACGACCGCCGCGAATCCGGCGTCACGCAGCGAGTGAACGAGTTCGTTCGTCGCGGGCATCGCCTCGGCGCGGTATTCCTGGTGCAGTTTGTCTTCGGTCGCTTCGTGCAGAAGTTCGGGGCTCTGGATGAGGGCCGCGATGAGCAGCGCCGAGCGCGACACGTTGAAGATGGCGTCTTCGTGCGGAACCTGTTCCGGCTGCAGTGCACGGGCGACCTTGGTGCTCATGGTTGCGTTGCGCGGAACCGCCACCAGCAACGAGACACCGCGGTGCACGATCAACTTCTTGTGCTTGGGGCCGTTCGGTGTCGTCCACGCAATCGACAGGGCCCCGAAGAGCGCGGGGGCAACGTTGTCGGGGTGTCCTTCGAGTTCCGTCGCGATGTTGAGCAAGCCCTGGGCGTCGATGTCGACGATTCCGTCGAGCAGACCCTTGGCCAGCATGATTCCGCCGACGATCGCCGCGGACGACGAACCCATTCCGCGGGCGTGCTGGATGCGGTTCTCGCACACGAGTTCGATTCCGGGAACCGGAACGCCGAACTTTTCGAACGTCTTGATGAGTGAGTGCGCGACGAGGTTGGATTCGTCGGTCGGAACTTCGCCTTCACCGACGCCGTGAACGGTGACGCGGACGCCCTTCGTTGGCGAGACGGTGGCGGACAGTTCGTCATACAGCGACAGCGCCATTCCGAGCGTGTCGAAACCGGGGCCGAGGTTCGCCGTCGTTGCGGGAACCTTGACGTGGACCGTGCGGCCCATCGGGACGTCGGCGGCCATCTAGTGGCCCTTCGACATTCCGAGAACCGATGCGATCTCGTCAGCGTTGACGGGAACGACGAGCGGCGAGACTTCGCTGCCGTCGGCACGCTTGAGTCCCCACTGCGGGTCCTTGAGTCCGTGACCCGTGACGGTCAGCACGCACACGGCGTCCTTGGGGATGACCCCAGCCGCTGCGCGTTCGAGCAGACCGGCAACCGAGATGGCCGAAGCCGGCTCGACGAAGATTCCGACCTCACTTGCGAGGACCTTCTGTGCGGCGAGGATGTCAGCGTCAGAAATCGCGCCGAAGTATCCGTTCGAATCCTTGTGCGCGGCAATCGCAAGATCCCACGACGCCGGCTTGCCGATGCGAATCGCGGTGGCGATCGTCTCGGGGTTGTTGATGGGGGCGCCGTTCACGAGAGGAGCCGAACCGGCAGCCTGGAATCCGAACATGCGCGGCAGGACGCTGGTGACTCCGCGGGCGATCTCTTCGCGGTATCCGCGGTGGTACGCCGTGTAGTTTCCGGCGTTGCCGACGGGGATGAAGTGGAAGTCGGGGGCGCGACCCAGAACCTCGACGACCTCGAACGCGGCGGTCTTCTGCCCTTCGATGCGGTCGTTGTTCACCGAGTTGACGAGGTGAATCGGGTAGTTCTCGGCGAGTTCACGAGCGATGTCGAGACAGTCGTCGAAGTTCCCCTGCAACTGAAGGATCTGGGCGTCGTGTGCGACCGCCTGGCTCAGCTTGCCCATCGAAATCTTGCCCTCGGGGACGAGGACTGCTGCGGTGATGCCCGCATAGGCGGCATATGCGGCGGCGGATGCCGACGTGTTGCCGGTCGACGCACAAATGACGGCCTTCGCACCGTGTTCGACGGCCTTGGAAATCGCCATCGTCATTCCGCGGTCCTTGAACGACCCGGTCGGGTTCATTCCCTCGAACTTGACGTACACCTTGGCTCCAGTGCGGGCGGACAGCGACGGCGAGTAGATGAGCGGGGTTCCACCTTCGCCGAGCGAAATGATGGGGGTCTTCGACGTGACGTCGAGGCGGTCGGCGTACTCGTGGAGAACACCTCGCCACTGGCGGGAAACGGGCTTCTTCGCACCAAACAGGTTCGACCAGCGATTCGCCATTACAGACCTTCCACTCGGAGCACACCCGAAACGCGTTCTACGACGGGTGATGCGGCAAGCGCCTCGACTGTCGCGGCGAGATCGGCCTCGATCGCCTCGTGGGTACCGATAACTAGCGTAGCGGTCAGCGAACCGTCGGTTGCGGTCTTCTGCTCGACCGATTCGACCGAAACGCCGTGCTTGGCGAACAACGACGCGATCTCGGCGAGAGCGCCGGCGGCATCCTTGATTTCGAGCGACACGTGGTACCGCGTGTGGATCGCCGAGATGGGGAGGATCGGGAAGGTCGCGTGCGTCGATTCGGCGACACCGGGACCGCCAATGACGTGACGGCGGGCGGCCGTGACGAGGTCACCGAGGACTGCAGATGCCGTCTGGATTCCCCCGGCGCCTGCGCCATAGAACATCAGCGAACCGGCGGCTTCGGCTTCGACAAAGACCGCGTTGTACGCGCCGTGAACAGCGGCAAGCGGGTGTGCCAGCGGAACCATCGCGGGGTATACGCGGGCGCTGACGCCCTCGGACCCGTCCGGACCGATGACGCGCTCGGCGATCGCCAACAACTTGACGACGTATCCGGCCTTGCGCGCTTCCTGAACCTGCTCCAGCGTCACGCCGGTGATTCCTTCGCGGTAGACCTTCTCGACAGGAACGTGGGTGTGGAACGCGAGTGAGGCGAGAATTGACGCCTTCTGCGCAGCGTCAAATCCTTCGATGTCAGCGGTCGGGTCAGCTTCGGCGTAACCCAGGTCGGTCGCCATCGCAAGGGCGGCTTCCATCGACTCGCCGTGGGTGTCTATGCGGTCGAGGATGAAGTTCGTCGTCCCGTTGACGATTCCGAGAATGCGGTGGACGCGGTCCCCCGCGAGCGATTCACGCAGCGGGCGGATGATCGGGATGGCGCCGGCAACAGCGGCTTCGTAGAAGACCTGCGCGCCGACCTGTGCAGCGGCGTCGAAAATCTCTGGGCCGTGGTGAGCCAGCAGCGCCTTGTTCGCGGTGATGACGTCGGCGCCCGCGTTGATGGCCGAGAGGATGAGCGAGCGGGCCGGCTCGATGCCGCCCATCAGTTCGATAACGATGTCGGCGTTGCGGACCAGCGTCTCGGCGTCGGTGGTGATGAGGTGTGCGGGAATCGCCGCGTCACGCTTGGAGTCGGGGTTGCGAACGGCAACGCCAATCAGCTCAAGACCGGCACCGACACGGGCGGCGAGCTCGTCGCCGTGCTGCAAGATCTGGTCGGCCACCTGGGCGCCGACACTTCCCGCGCCGAGCAGCGCGATTCGAAGGTTGCGGTATTCGATCATCGGGTGTCACTTTCCAACTGGGTGTCTCGAGAGAACAGATCGGCGACGGTTTCCCGCCGAACGAGCAGGGTTGCCGCTCCGCCGTGAACGGCGACGACGGCGGGGCGGGCGATTTGGTTGTACGGGTTCGACAGAGACGCGCAATACGCGCCGGTCGCGGGAACAGCAAGCAAGTCACCTCGGTGCACGTCACTGGGCAGGTAATCCGTGCGAACGACGATGTCGCCGCTCTCGCAGTGCTTGCCGACGACTCGGACGAGTGCGGGGTCGGTTGCACTGAGACGCCCGGCCAAAGCGACCGAATAGTCCGCGTGATACAGCGCGGTGCGCATGTTGTCGCTCATTCCGCCGTCGACAGACACATACGTGCGGGTTCCCGCGTTGCCGTGGTCGTCGACGACGTCAATCGGCTTAATCGTGCCGGCGGTGTACAGCGTGATTCCGCCTGGACCGACGACCGAACGGCCGGGTTCAATGGCGAGCGTGGGAATCGCGATGCCCTTCTCACCGCAGATGCGGGCGACTTCGTGGACCAGTTCGGCGACAAGGTCAGCTGCGTCCGTCGGCGAATCGACCGAGGTGTACGCGATACCGAAACCACCACCGAGGTTCAGTTCGGGAACGTCACCGTCGGCCAGAAGTTCGGCGTGAACGTCGAGCAGGCGTTGGGCGGCTTCGACGAAACCGCTGATTCCGAAAATCTGTGACCCGATGTGCGAGTGCAGCCCGAGGAATCGCAGCGACGAACGCGAACGGATCCGCGCGACCAGGGCGGGAACGTCACGCAGCGCGACACCGAACTTCTGGTCTTCGCGGGCGGTAGCCAAGTATTCGTGGGTCGACGCGTGGACACCCGTGTTCGCGCGCAAGCGAACGTTCTGGACGACGCCCGCACCGTCGGCGATGTCGGCAACGCGGTCGATCTCGTCCAACGAATCGATGACAAGAGAACCAACACCGACGGTCACCGCGCGGTGGATTTCGCCGTCACTCTTGTTGTTTCCGTGAAGACCGATGGACGCGGCGGGGACACCGGCGGCAAGCGCCAATTCAAGTTCACCCTCGGTCGCGACGTCGACACGCAGACCGGCGTCGACCATCCACCTCAAGACTCCCGCGCTGGAGAACGCCTTGCTGGCGTAGTACACGTGACCGTGAGTCCCGACCGATTCACACGCGGCGGCGAACGATTCACGGATGCGGCGAGCACGTCCTCGAACGTCCGCTTCGTCGAAAACGTAAAGGGGCGTTCCGAATTCGGCGGCAAGTGCGGAGACCGCGACTCCTCCGATTTCGATTTCACCGTCAGCGTTGCGGTGTGCCGTGTGCGGCCACACACCAGGCGCGAGCACGTTCGCATCGAGCGGCGGGGTGAGCCACTTCGGGGCGAGGGGGTTATTCACGTCAAACCTCACAAGAGTCGTTACACAAGGTGAGGCGAGCGAATCCGGATTGACCCCTGAAGCCGTGTTCTAGTTTAGCGAACCGCGCGTCAGAGTGATGCTGTCTTCCGCAGCGACCCACGCGAGCATCGCGCACTTGACGCGAGCGACGAATTTCGAGACGCCGGACAGCGACGCCAGATCGCCGTATTCCTCTTCGTCGAGAATGATTGCGCCGCGCGACCGCATCGCTTCACGGAACCCGTCCGCGAACCTTTCGAACTCGGCGATAGTCATGCCCTTGGATTCGGCGGCGAGCATCGACGCTGACGCCTGCGAGATGGAACAGCCTGTCCCCTCCCACTCGATTCCGTCGATCGTCGAACCGTCGGCGGACAACAACACCTGCAGGTTGATTTCGTCACCACAGGTCGGGTTGTACTGGTGCGACGGGTGACCACCGTGGTCGATGCCGTATCCGACCTTGCGCTTGTAGTGGTCGAGGATGATTTGTTGGTAGAGACCTTCGATGTCCATTACTTCTCCCCAAAGAATCCGCGAACCTGAGCCAGAGCGTCGGCAGCGAATTCGACCTCTGCGAGCGTCGAATGAACACCCAGCGAGATGCGCGTCGACGAATCGACCCCGAGTCGCTTGTGCAACGGCTGAGCACAGTGGTGCCCAACGCGAACGGCGATCCCCTTCGAATCCAGGAACTGGCCGACGTCGTGGGGGTGGACACCGTCAACCGCGAACGATACGAGTCCGACGCGCTCGACGCCGTCGTTCGTCCCGAGGATGTGAACACCGTCGACCGCACCAACGAGTCGATACAACTCGGCGCCCAACGACGATTCGTGTTCGGCGACGCGATCCATGCCGATGTCATCGAGGAAACGAATCGAATCAGCCCAACCAATCGCTTGAGTCAGTCGCGGGGTACCCGGTTCGAACTTGGCGGGCGCCGGCAAATAATCTGCCGAGTCGTAGTCGACGCGCGTGATCATCGATCCACCGGTCAGCACCGTCGGCATCTCGGCGAGTGCGGCGGTCGTTCCCCACAGCGCACCGATTCCGGTCGGTCCGTACATTTTGTGTGCTGAGAACGCGATGAAGTCGGCTCCGGATTCGGTGACGTCCAGAGCCATGTGCGGTGCGGCCTGGCACGCGTCGAGAACTACGAGAGCGCCAACACGACGAGCCGCGTCGGCAATCGCACGGAACGGGTTGACGATTCCCAGCACGTTCGACACGGCGGGAAGGGCCACGACCTTGGTTCGGTCGGTCAAGACAGATTCGACGGCGTCGACAGTCAGAACACCACCGTCGGAGACGGGCGCGACGCGAAGGGTTGCTCCGGTCGCCTTCGCGACTTCTTGCCACGGAATAAGGTTCGCGTGGTGTTCGCTCTCGGTGACGACGATCTCGTCGCCAGCTGTCAGAGCGAATCGGGCAGGTCCACCAGCGGCGCTGGCCAGGCGAACCGCCAGTGCAACGAGATTGATCGATTCCGTCGCGTTCGACGTGAAGACCAGGTCGTTCGGCCGCGCACCAATGAATTTCGCGATGATCGAGCGTGCATCGTCGTATGCTTCGGTCGCCTCGGCTGCCAAGGTGTGCGCGCCGCGATTGACGGCGGCGGTTCGCGTGAGTGCGAACGTCGACTCGTGCTCGACCGGTCCGGCCGGGCGTAGTGCGGTCGCCGCGGTGTCGAGGTAGACCAGCGGAACGCCGTTGACGCGCTCGCGCAGTTCGGGGAACGCCCCGCGGATGCGTTCGGAGTCCTCGTGCGAGAACACCGCTACATCCTCTCCGGGGCGGAAACGCCGAGCAGGAAGAGTCCGTTGCGCAGAACCTGACCGGTCGC
>JACCDN010895354.1_pt1 | contig 10240 bp, 8 predicted proteins | sample 7441691 | NCBI WGS metagenome assembly JACCDN01 (sample SAMN15323439, study PRJNA562643) | freshwater metagenome | isolation source: river surface water | place: USA:Blue River Watershed | collected 2017-08-16
AGGCTGCGGCATCGGGCACAACTGCACCATCTTCGGCAAAGCGTTGCTTGGCGAAGGCGTGAAGCTCGAAGCGAATATCGACGTCTGGGATTTGGTCACCTTGGAGGATTTCGTCTTTGTCGGACCCTCCGTCGTCTTCACGAACGACCTGATTCCGCGGGCGAAATATCCGAAGCGCGATCATCCCGAACTCGGCGCTTGGATGGCGACCGTAGTCAAAACCGGCGCATCGATCGGCGCGAATGCCACGATCGTCTGCGGTGTGACCATCGGGGCGCACGCGCTGATCGGCGCGGGCAGCGTCGTGACGAAAGACGTTCCGGAGTACGCGCTGGTCGTCGGCGCGCCCGCCAAGCCGATCGGTTGGGTCTGCGCATGCGGCGGACGCCTGAAATTTGAAAACGGCGCGGCCACATGTCCGCAATGCACGATCAGCTATCGCCTCGCGCATGACGCGGTGCGTCCCGTATGAAGCTGCTGATCATCACGCAGATCGTCGACAAGAACGACGACGTCCTCGGCGCGTTCCATCAGTGGATCAAACGTTTTGCCGAAGTCTTCGAGTCCGTCGAGGTGATCTGCTTGAAACGCGGTGCCTACGATCTGCCCGCGAATGTACGCGTGCACTCGCTCGGCAAAGAGGAGAAGCGCTCGCGCCTGCGATACCTCTGGCGTTTTTATAAATACATTTTCGTCTTGCGCAACGACTACGACGCCGTCTTCGTGCACATGAACTCCGAATACGTCGCCCTGGGCGGACTCTTGTGGCGGCTCATGGGCAAGACGGTCTTCCTGTGGTTCGCGCACAAGGGCGGCAGCTGGCTGCGCCTGTTGGCGCTCTGGATCGGAGATGGCGTCGTCTCCGTTTCAAAAGAAAGCTTCCGCGGCAGCGGCTCGTCGAAATTCATGGCTGTCGGCCATGGTGTCGATCCCGATCTCTTCAACTGCCCGGTGACGGAGCGCGCGCCGGAACGCAAGGTGATCCTGAGCGTCGGTCGGCTTTCTCCCATCAAGGAGTACGATCTACTGATCGAAGCATGCCGCCTCCTGCGCGAGAGGCATGCGCGTCATGATTTCGTCGTGCGGATCGTCGGAGGGCCGCTGAGCGAGGCGGATGCCGTCTACGTCGCCGGCTTGAAAGGCAGGATCGCGAAGGCCGGGCTAGAAGACGCGTTCGAGTTTGTCGGCCCCGTGCCGAACAAAGAGATCCTCCCCTATCTCTGCTCGGCTTCGGCCTTCGTCGCCATGCAGCGCGGCGGCGGGGCCGGAAAAAATTTTCTTGAAGCCATGTCATGCGGCGTTCCCACGCTGGTGTGCACGCCGGTCTTCAACGCGTACCTCGGAGAATGGCTTCCCTACCTCTTCTACGAATGGGGGGCGGAAGATTTGGCCGCGAAGCTCGACGCGTGCCTTTCGCTCCGTCCGGAAGAACGCGCGCGCATGAGCGAATCCCTGCGTACGATCGTCGTCGAACATCATAATCTCAAGAAGCTGGTGCGGCGCGTGAAAGAAGCTTATGAACGTTTACGAGCACGAGGGTAAGGCGCTGCTTCGAACGTACGGCATCGAAATTCCGAAAGGAGTCCTGCTTTCGCATCCGGAAGAGATCGAGCCAGCCGTCCGGGCGCTCGGCGGGCGCTTCGTGCTCAAAGCGCAAGTTCTCTCCGGCAAGCGCGCCGATCGCGGCGGCGTCGTTTTTTGCGAAACAATGGAAGAAGTCTGCAATACGGCTTCATCCTGGTTCGAGGCGGGTTTTGAAGGACAGCCCGTGACCGAGGTCCTGCTTGAAGCGCGGATCTCGGCGAAAAGGGAACTCTACGCCGCATGCGTCTATGACATCGCGGCGCGCGGCCCGTTACTCGTGGTCGGCGCCTCCGGCGGTACCGGCGTGGAATCGCAGGAGGTATTCGAGCGCTTCCCGCTCGACGTTCGCGATTTCCGGACTTCGCTCCAATCCAACGCGTCCGCGCTTGAAGCGATTGCGCAGGAGCTTCCGAGCTTCTGCGAAAAACTGGTGTCCGCTTTTTTTGAAGAAGACGCGCGCCAGATCGAGATCAATCCCCTGGCCGAACGCGAGGACGGATCACTCATCGCCCTTGATGCAAAAGTGACGCTCGACGACGCCGGCGCGGCGCGCCATCCCGAATGGAGCGCCTACGAAGGGCGTTCGACACTAGGCCGGGCGGCCACGGCGCGCGAACGCGGCGCGGCCGATATCGACGCGGGTGCTGACGCGCATCGGGGGACGGCCGGCACGTACTTCGAGCTCGACGGCGATATCGCCACATTGTTTTCGGGCGGCGGCGCCAGCCTCGTCAATATGGATACGATGCATCGCCTCGGCCTTCGCGCGGCCAACTACGCCGAATATTCAGGCAATCCTCCGAAAGAAAAAGTCCAGGCCTTGGCCAGACTCGTCCTCTCACAACCCGGGCTCCGAGGCGCCCTGATCGTCGGCGGCATCGCGAATTTCACCGACATCAAAGAAACATTCTCCGGCATCGCGGCCGCACTCGACGTATTGAAGCCTCGCTACCCGATCGTCGTGCGTCGCGCCGGGCCGCGCGAGCAGGAAGGCTTGGACCTGCTGCGCGCATGCGCGGCACGCAACGGCGTGAAGATGGAAGTGTTCGGCAAGGACACGACGATGGCCGATGCCGTCACACGCATGAAGGAACTGACCATATGAGCATCCTGCTTGATGCGAAGACCTCGGTGCTCGTGCAGGGAGTGACGGGTAAGGAGGGCTTACGCGCGCTCGCGGCCATGCGTGCCTATCACACGCGCGTGATCTGCGGCGTCACGCCGGGCAAAGGTGGACACGTCGCCGACGGTGTACCGGTCTTTGAAACCGTCCGAGAAGCCATGGACGCCTTTCCGGAAACGAACGCCGCCGCGATCTACGTGCCGCCTCTTGCCGCCAAGCGCGCGATGCTTGAGGCGATTGAAGTCGGTATTCCGCTCGTAAACGTCATGACGGAAAAGATCCCGCTCAAAGACGCAGCATACTGTCTGGCCGCCGCGCGAGAACGGGGTACACGTCTGATCGGTCCGGGATCCCTCGGCTGTCTCGTGCCGGACGTCGGCCGCATCGGCGTGGTGGGAGGCCCTCTTGTCGATGACATCTACGCGCCGGGCCCGATCGGCGTCATCTCCCGTTCAGGCGGCATGACCAACGAGCTTTCGTGGCTCGTGCGCCAGGCCGGTCTGGGGCAAAGTGCCGCCGTCCACGTTGGCGGCGAACTCTTGATCGGCACGGCCTACGCGGATCTGCTTCGCCTCTTCGAAGCCGATCCAGGCACCGAAGCCGTCGTGCTCTATGGCGAGCAGGGCGCGAATTATGAAGGCGAGATCATTGAACTCCTTGAAAAAGGCGGTTTCACCAAACCGCTGGCTGTGCATATCGGCGGTGCCTTTGCAAAAACGCTGCCGGAAGGCGCGGTCGTCGGCCATGCCGGGGCGATCGTCGCGAAGGGGCAATCCGCCGCCGACAAAGCCGCCGCACTCCGCAAAGCCGGCGCGCTGGTTGCCGAACGCTTCGAAGATCTCGTAGACTTGGTGAAACCGTCTCTTCGCCTATGAATATCCATACCCGCATCTCCCATGTCACCAAAGAGCGCGAACTCGTTCGCGGCCATGATCTGATCTCCCTGATCGGAACGCGGTCGTTCGTCGAAGTCACCTGGCTTTTATTGCGCGAACATTGGCCGACCAAGGAGGAGGCCGCGATGCTCGACGCCGTCCTCGTGGCCGCGATCGACCACGGCGCAGCTCCGGTCTCTTCGATCGCCGCCCGCGTCGTCGCTTCTTCCGGAAATGAGCCGCACGTCGCCCTGGCCGCGGGCATCCTCGCGCAAGGCACGCTCCACGGAGGCGCGATCGAAGATGCCGCGCGTTTTTTGCTCGCGCATGCGCAAGAAGACGCCGTCACAGTCGTCGCGCAGGCGCGTGCCGAAAAGCGCCGCCTGCCGGGATACGGCCACAAGCTCTTGGAGAGAGACCGTCGGAGCGAAGCGCTGTTCGCGCGTGCCAAAACGCTCGGCGTCTACGGCGCCCATTGCGCCTTTGCCGAACATCTGGAAACAACCTTGAATTCCGGCGCAAAGAAACCGCTGCCGCTCAACATTGACGGAGCCATGGCCGCAGTCTTGCTCGACATGGGCTTCGGCCCGGAGCCGATGCGCGGGCTGTTCGCGCTTGCCCGCTTGCCGGGATTGCTGGCCCAAGTCGTCGAAGAACGCGAAACCGTGCGCGGGCCGAGACGCCTGAACGACGATGAAATCACGTACGAAGGACCTCTTCCCGCATGAAATTCTTTTCACAACGGCTTTCCAAAGAGCAAAAGACGCGATTGCTGAAACGCATGGAACGCGTCGTCGATGCCGAACAGTTCATCGGCGGTCCGGAGGTCGACGAGCTGGAGAAAAAACTCTCAGCCCTGTTCGGCATGGATGCGATCACCTGTAATTCCGGCACCGACGCGCTCGCCCTCGGTTTGAAAGCGCTTGGCATCGGACCGGGCGACGAAGTCATCACGACGGCCTTCACCTATTTCGCGACGATTGAAGCCATCGCTGCCGTCGGAGCGAGGCCCGTCCTCGTCGATATCGATCCCCGCACGTTCAACATCGACGCGTCCGAGATCGAACGGAAGATCACGAAAAAAACCCGTGCGGTCCTGATCGTGCACCTCTATGGGCTCGCTTGCGAGATGGCGCCGATCGTGAAGATCTGCAAAACACATCGCTTAAAGCTCGTCGAGGACTGCGCGCAATCGTTCGGCGCGAAAAACGGCAGCAGGCTGACCGGCACGTTCGGCGACGTCGGCTGCTTCAGCTTCTTCCCGACCAAAAACCTGGGCGCGTTCGGCGACGGCGGCGCGGTCACGATCCGTTCTTCCGCGGTCGCACGCCGTTTCAAGCTCCTAAAAAACCACGGGCAGCGAAGAAAATACGTTCACGAAATTCTCGGCTTTAACAGCCGTCTTGATACGATCCAAGCGGCGGTGCTGCTTGAAAAATTGGGCTGGTTGGAGCAAGATCTAACCGCCCGCCGCCGCCAGGCAGAACGTTGGTTCAAAAAGTATGGGGGGCATGAAAACGTCTTGGCGCTGCCCGAACAAACGGGCCATACCTATAATGTCTTCACACTGACGGTCCGCGACCGCGCCGCCTTCCTCAAGGAATTGGAACGTGATGGCATCCCGTCCGCGATCTATTACGAAGTGCCAGTCTATAAACAACGCGCCTACGCCGATCTCTTCGGAACGCAGAAGACGCTTCCCCATTCCGAATTCGCGGCGAAGCACGTGATCAGCCTGCCTATCCATTAAGTCCGCATGGAAAGCTACCTCGGAAAATATCCCGGATTGATCCAAGGCTTCCTACAAAAAGGGTATCGCCCGATTTTTTTCGATCAGGCGTCGGGTGCGCCTGGCGAGCTGATCATCCGTCACGACGTCGATTTCGATTGCCGCTTGGCGCACGAGATGTCGCTTGCCGAAGACAGTCTGGGCGTGAAGGCCACCTATTTCTTCCTGCTGCGCTCCGATTCGTACAATCCGTTCTCGCGTACCAACGCCGAACAGATCCGTTCAATCCAAGCGCGCGGCCACCGTATCGGCATCCATTTCGACCCGACGCACTATAAAGACATCGAGAAAGGGTTTCTCGAAGAAAAAGCGCTTTTCGAATCCTTCTTCGGCGTGCCGGTCGATATGATTAGCATCCATCGCCCGAACGACTTTTTGAAGAATTGCAATGCACCTCTCTGCGGCGTCGAGCACACCTACCAGGACAAGTATTTCAAGAACATCAAATACGTTTCCGACTCGCAAGGGCTGTTCCGCTACGGACACCCTTTTGATACGGAGGAATGGAAGGCAATGAAAGCCATGCATCTGCTCATCCACCCGCTCTGGTGGATGTTTCCAGACGCGAAAGACAATCTCGAACTTCTCGATCAGTTCGTCGCGCAACGGGCGCATGGCTTCCAAGTCCACGTCGCGGATAATTGCATCCCGTACCGCCAACGCATCACGCCATGAACAAAAACGTGGCGATCTTCGGCTGCAAGCGGACGACGCGTTTCATGCTGGACGCTCTGCTTGCGCACGTGCCAATCAGCCATCTCATCACAATCGCCCCCGAACTCGCCGCCAAGAACGACGTTGCGGACTACGACGACCTGCGCGCGTACGCGGCATCCAAAGGCGTCGCCTGCCATGTCGCTGCAAGCTACGGGCTGAAAGACGAAAAGGACGTCGCCGCGCTCCGCGCCATGAACCTGGATCTTACGTTCGTGATCGGCTGGCAGCGTCTCATTCCCGAACGGGTACTTTCCGCCATCCGGATCGGAGCCTTCGGCATGCACGGAAGCGCGGAGAACTTACCGAAAGGCCGCGGCCGCTCGCCGATGAACTGGTCGATCCTCGAAGGGCGCGCGGAATTTTACACGAACCTGTTCCGCTACGATTCCGGCGTCGATTCCGGCGCGGTGCTGGATACCTTCAAATTCAGTATCCGACCGGAAGACACCGCGGAGACGATGCATTTCAAAAACGCCTTGGCGATGAAACGCCTCGTGTTGAGAAACCTGGATCCGCTTTTGGAGGGACGTTTCACCCTCAAGCCGCAGAGCGACGAATCCCCGACGTTTTACCCGAAACGGGAACCGGAAGACGGCCTGATCGATTGGCGCGGCGATATCCGCGAAATCGAACGGTTCATCCGTGCCGTCGCGCCGCCGTTCAACGGCGCTTTCACCTTCATCGACGGAAAAAAGGTCACGATCACGCGCGCCGCCATCTTCGAGTTCGACGACGTAGACTATGGCCAGGCCGGCATGCCTACGGGAACCGTTTTCGACGTCTTTCCGAACGGAAAATGGCTGGTCCGCTGCAACGGCGGCCTCCTGCTCGTGCATGAAAGCGCTTCTCTTGAGCCGATTCAGCCTAGCGGCGTCTGCATCAGTCCGCTGGAAAAGATCAGAGCGTTTCCGAAAAACGCGCGCGGTTTTTACGATCAAGAAGGCTAGGCGGATCCGAAACGTTTCCAAAAAGCCGCCAATCGATCCGCCAGTTCGACCGGCGTCGGTATCGTCTCCGCGCGCTGCCTGGTCGCCGACGCCATGCGGGCGTGTTGGGCCGGCTGCGCGATTTCGACCATGGCTTTGGCAAGAATAGCGTCATTCCCGACCGGCACGACATAGCCTTCGATCCCATTGCGTGGGAGCTCATTCGCGCAACCCACGTCCGTCATGACGACGGGAATGCCGCACGACATAGCTTCCGGCACGACGCGCGCCCAGCCTTCATACCAGGAAGGCAAGACGAGGGTGCCGATGCGCGCATAAACCGCCGTAATGTCTTCGGTGTGCGTGATCCACTCGACGCGGTCCGTGAGTCCCAGTACGAACACTCGCGCCTTGAGGCCGTTTTCCAAAGGTCCCGCGCCGACCATAAGCAGCTTGGCGTCAGGCAGCGTTTTGGCGACCTTAGCGAACGCCTCCAAAAGCCCGAAAAGATTTTTCTGCAGGACATAGCGTCCGACATAGCCGAAGATATGCGGCGGTCCGATCATGCCGCAGGCCCGCGGTTCGCTGTAGACCGGAATCCGCGTCAGGACGGCCGCGGGCATGCGGCGTCTCAGATCCTCTTCGATTTTCAAGCTGACGGCGCGTATCCCGGCGGCCCGCTTCATGACCTGCATGCCCAACGGAAACAAGAGCCGGTTTTTCAACGACTCCCCTTTCCAATGATCGGAAAGAAAGACGCCGCCATGCTCTTCTACGACGAACGGCGCGTGTTCATACCGTGCCGCCACCAAGCCGATCAGTCCCGCTTCAAACGGATCCTGGGCGACGACCAAGGTCGCATGCTCCGCCGCGATCGCCTCGCGCACACCACGCACGAGCGTCCACGGCATCCGACTTTTTCGGATATCGATCACGTCGACATGCGCGCGCGGCGAGAGCTCGACGGAAACCGCGTCATGTCTTGCGAGGCAGACGACACGCAGATGATCGACACGTTCGCCGTATGCGCGCATGCGGGCGGCCGTGCGCGAAGAAGGGTCCGCCGCCGTGCCGTCGCGGCTAATCAGGACGACACGCAGCCCGGGCGCTCCAAGAACAGCCTCCGACGTTTCGGCGATCTGGCGCTCGATCGAAAAACACGCGGCACCTTTGGCCGCCGCCTCGGCGCAAGAACGTGCGAATGCCGGATCTTCAAGAAAACGGATCAAGGCGTCCGACAGGCCCGCGGCATCGCCTGGTTCGACAAGCAGGCCGTTCTTGCCGTCTTCGACCAGCTCCGTATTGCCTCCCGCGCGGCTAGCTACGATCGCCGCGCCGCAAGCCGAAGCCTCGACCAGTTGATGGGAAAAACCTTCATACGAGCTGACCAAGGCGAAGACCGCGCTTTCCCCGATCGCCTGCCATAAGGCTTCGCGCGACATTTTTCCTGCGAAAATGACGCGCTGTTCGAGCATCGGCGCGCTCGCCAAAGCGCGCAAGCGAGTCATCTCGGGACCGTCGCCAGCGATCATGATTTCGGCGTCGGGAAACCGCTCCAGCACACGCGGCATCGCTTTCAGAAGGACATCAAAATTCTTCCACGGCACCAGGCGGCCGGCCGTGATGATCCGATGCGGATTTTTTTTCTCCGCCAACGAAATCCCGGGTAGATGCACGCCGTTATAAATGACGCGCAGGCGCCGGTCCGGCACGCCCCAAGCGCGCACCACGCCGGCCAAGTACAGGCTCGGCGCGATCACACGATCCGCGCAGCGATACACAAACCGCTGCAGCGCACGCAAGAGCATCGGCACGGCGGGAATCCTTCCGTCGTTTTGAAACGCCTCGAGTGAATCGCCGTACCCGTATTTCACTTGTGCCTGCTCCCAGGCGAAATCCCCCGCGATGCGCACGGTCAGCTTGCGGCCGCGCAGCCACGACACGAGGAGAGACGGCACACCTGAGGCGATCGCGTCTTGCGCGAAGATCGGACCCATCTCGTCGGAAGCGCGCCAGACGGCGCGGAAAAAATCGAAGTAGCGCTTCCAAGCCGCTTGGGCCCGCGGAATGCGCACGACCTCATAGCCGGAAGGCGGGGCGGCATCTTGAACATCAGAATACGTCACAACGACGACTCGATGCCCCTGCGCGCCCCAAGCCTCGGCCAAGGCCGAGACAGACGTGGCCGGACCGCCGAAATCAGGCGGAAAAATGCCGGTGGCGAAAACGACTTTCATGCGTGTATAGTGTACTCATGAACACGCAAAAAGCCAAAAGTTTAAAGTCAAAAGCGAGACGTCAAAAGCTTGAGGTTCAAAGTTTGGGCTTTTGATCTTTGGTTTTTTATGCCGACTCATCGCCCCAAACTTCTCCTTCTCGTGACGTCCTCGGCTTGGGGAGGCGCGGAACGCTATGTCGCCCGACTCGCCCGCGCCGCCACCGACGAATTCGACGTAACAGTGGCCGCAGGATCTTCGCCGCGGCGCGAACTGTTCGCAGCGCTGCCCGCCGATGTGCGCGTGATCGAAGTACCGGAACTGCAGCATCCGATCTCGCCGTGGCGAGATCTCAAAGCCGTGCTCGCCGTGCGCGCGCTGATCGACCATGAAGGATTCGATCTCGTGCACGCGAACAGCAGCAAGGCGGGGCTCATCGGCGCCCTGGCCGCTCGTCTCGCGCGATGCCGGCCTCCCGTCATCTACACCGCGCATGGCTGGGCGTTTCTTGAACGGCGCTCTGCCCTCTTTCGTTTCGTCCTGCGGCTCAGCGAGAAGATCGCTGGGCATTGGCGCGCCGCCACGATCACGCTCTCGGCCACGGAACGAGAGGTCGCATTGCAAGAACGTCTTTCGCCATCGGAACGATTGTCCGTCATTCCACTCGGCATCGACCGCGACGAAATCGCGTTCCTCGACCACGATGAAGCGCGTGCCAAGCTCGCCGAGCTTTGCGGAACGCGTTTGGACCGCCTGATCGTCGGCACGATAGCCAATAGTTATCCCGCCAAAAATCTGCCGATGCTCTGCGAAGCCTTCGAGGACCTGGCAGCGGAATTTCCCGATCTCGATCTCGTCATTCTCGGGGACGGACCCGAGATGAAGAAGCTGCGCGCGCTGCATGCCGGGCTCCCGCATCGCGATCGCGTCTACCTGCCCGGAGCCGTGCCGAACGCAGCCGCGCTTTTGAAGGCCTTCGACATCTTCGCGCTGCCTTCCACGAAGGAAGG
>JACCDN010829767.1_pt1 | contig 10239 bp, 5 predicted proteins | sample 7441691 | NCBI WGS metagenome assembly JACCDN01 (sample SAMN15323439, study PRJNA562643) | freshwater metagenome | isolation source: river surface water | place: USA:Blue River Watershed | collected 2017-08-16
CGCTTCAGGCTATCGACATGGCGACTTACATTTTTAATCGACTTAGTACCGTTCAGGAGAAGCAGCCTCGGACACAAAAATCGAAGGAAGAAATCTGGCGGCTCGCAGAACCCGCCTTTACTTTCAGAAGGGGTCGTACCAGAATTTGGCCTTAAGCACGAATGCCCCGAATAATCGGGGCAAATCGGCAAGGCGGGAAGCAATCTTCCTGCGCTTCCAGTCTCTCATGTCCCCAGCGAAAAGACAATAGGGGGAGGGGCGGGTAAATCACTAGGTACGAAGCCTTCGACCCTGCCCTGCTAGCCCCAAGCGCATTTCCCCGAAATTGGAGTTTTCGCGAACGAGAGCCGTTCGGGTTGGAACGGGTTTCCGTGACACCTAGCCAAGACTAGAAACATGGAAGATATTGAGCGATGCAACTGTGGATGTGGTCAGCCACTACCACCTAGACCACGCCGAGGGCCTAGAGCCATTTACGCTTCCGCCGCATGCAGAAAAGCTGCTTTCCAGCGCCGCCAAAGCTTTTTTGGAATTCCCGAACGAGAGATCATCGCGATCACGCAAAAAGTGCCGTATGCCAGCCCTCTTGAAAAACTTGCCCAAGCGATAGTTGAGGCGAAGGTGCTGTGCAACGTCTTCCAACAGCTCGGCAGAGACGCAGACCCCAAGCTTGGATGGAGATCAGTTCAAGTAGCAGAAGTGCTTCATACTGCTCTTGACTCGTTATTTCCGGAGCCCTCTAAGCCCAGCAATGAGTAAGTGTCGGCACCAAAAGGTAACCTTGTGTTACTGCTCTATCCAGAGCAAAAGCTTCAAGAGGGGGCAACTACATGGCAGCCAAGAAACCAGCCGCTCAAAAAACGCTGGAACAAACTCTTTGGGAAGCCGCAGACAAGCTTCGGGGCAATCAAGAACCAAGCGAATACAAGCACGTGGTTCTTGGTCTTGTATTTCTGAAATACATCTCGGACCGTTTCATTGAGCGGCGTAACGCCATTGAGTCCAGCCTCGTAGACGACGGCATCAAGCCAGAACGATGGGCGGCTTTTCTCGAAAGCCGGGATGAGTACACCAGTCACAATGTTTTTTGGGTTCCTGAGGATGCCCGCTGGGAAACTATTCAGTCGCGTGCAAAGCTGCCAAGCGTAGGACAAGACATCGACCAGGCGATGGATGTAATCGAGAAGGAGAACCCAGCACTTAGGGGCGTGCTGCCTCGCAACTACGGACGCGATGGTCTCGACAAGCGTCGCCTAGGCGAGCTAGTTGATCTCATCGGCTCAATCGGATTCACTTCAACCGATGACCATGGTTCGGACGATGTGCTTGGCCGTGTTTACGAATACTTCCTCGGCCAATTTGCCGGTAAAGAATCTGGCAAAGAAGCCGGAGCCTTCTACACTCCTCGCTGGGTGGTCCGAACGCTTGTAGAAATGCTGGAGCCTTACTCTGGCCGAGTTTATGACCCTGCTGCGGGGTCTGGCGGCATGTTTGTAGAGTCCGCAAAGTTTGTTCAAGCTCACGGCGGTAAGCGCAGCGATATTTCGGTTTATGGCCAAGAATTTACCGACACAACTTGGAAACTCGCCAAAATGAACCTAGCCCTGCGAGGTATCGAAGCTGACTTTGGGCCGAAATCTGCAGACACCTTTACCGAGGATTTGCACCCTGATCTCCGCGCTGATTACATAATCGCCAACCCACCATTCAATGTCTCCGATTGGTGGGATGCGAAGCTCGAGAACGACCCACGCTGGAAGTACGGAGTGCCCCCGCAGGGCAACGCTAACTTCGCATGGGTGCAGCACTTCATCTACCACTTGAGCCCACGAGGGACCGCAGGGTTCGTGCTCGCGAATGGCTCGCTCAGTTCGAAGACGAGCGGCGAGGGGGAAATTCGGCGCAAACTCGTCGAGGCCGACCTGGTCGACTGCATCGTTGCACTTCCCGAGAAGCTATTCTTCAACACAGGCATTCCCGTTGCGCTGTGGTTTGTATCAAAAGACCGGCACGGCAATGGCCACCGCAAACGTGATGGTGAAGTGCTCTTCATTGACGCACGCAAGCTCGGCACGATGATGAGCCGCAAACTCCGGGAGCTCACCGATGAAGACATCGAGAAGATTGCTGGCACTTACCATTCGTGGCGAGATCATGACGGTGGATACGAGGATGTCGCCGGCTTTGCAAAGGCCGCATCTATACAAGAAATCGCAGAGCATGACTTCGTACTTACTCCAGGTCGCTACGTTGGAGCCGCTGAGGTTGAATCCGACGGCGAGCCAATTGACGAGAAAATTCAACGCCTAACATCAGATCTCTTTAACGAGTTCGAGCGTGGACGCCTGCTCGAAGATGAAGTTCGCTCACGGTTGGGCAGCCTCCAGTGACCCAACACCCTTGGCGCGAGAGATCACTGGCTGAGATCGCTGAAGTCGTAGCGATGGGACCTTTTGGCTCATCCATTCGGGTCGAAACTTTTGTTGAAGAACCCGGGATACCGGTAATCAGCGGACAGCATCTCCATGGATTTAGATTGGATCCCGCGCCAGGGTTCAATTACTTGACGGAGGAGCATGCAAATCAACTTGGGAGAGCAAATGTCTTTCCCGGTGATGTCATTTTTACTCATGCGGGGAACATCAAGAACGTCGCCTACATACCGGAAAACTCTCCTTTTAGTCGATTCGTCGTTTCGCAACGACAATTTTTCGTGCGTCCAGACCGCCAAATTATCCTTCCCGAATTTTTGACCTACTTCTTCCGGGGGCCTATTGGGCAACATCGCCTCCTGGCGAATTCCGTCCAAACAGGAGTACCTTCTATTGCACAACCAGTGTCCTACATCCGCACAGTCAAAGCGCCAGTGCCGACACTCCTTGAGCAGAGAAATATCGTCGCGACGCTCGGCGCCCTGGACGACAAAATCGAATCAAACCTCCGGTCTATTCAGATTCAGCACGAGCTACTCTCCTTGGAGTTCCAAAGAACTCTTTTTGGCAGCGATAAGAAATACGTTCCACTTGACGAGGTTGCCGAACTTACAAAAGGTGTTTCTTATAAGAGCATTGATCTGATGCCTTCGGCGACGGCTCTCGTGACTTTGAAGTCAATCGACAGAAATGGTGGATACAAAGCTGATGGTCTGAAGCAATATGTTGGGCCTTATAAACCGACTCAGGTGGTCAAGCCCGGTGAAATTGTCGTCGCACAGACTGACCTGACTCAGGGAGCCGAAGTTGTCGGCCGTGCAGTGAGGGTCCCTGGTTCGCCCCGTGTTAAAACGCTAGTCGCTTCGCTTGATCTAGTAATTGTCAGGCCCAGAAGCGACATTTCGAACGAGTATCTTTTGGGTGTCTTGACTCACGAGCCTTTTAGGCAGCACTGCCGCAACAGGACCAATGGCACGACTGTCTTGCACCTCGCTTCAGATGCAATCCCCTCCTACCTCGCGCCGATCGTTCATCCCAGAGCTCAAGAGTCCTTTGCCCGTCACTCTTCCTCTGTGCATGCACTAATAGATTCGCTGGCACAAGAAAATTCGACCCTTATTGCTCTTCGTGATACTCTCCTGCCCGAATTACTCTCCGGACGCGTTAACGTGGGTGATTTGGCGACATGAGCGCATACAACGAGGCAACGATCGAGGATGCTGCACTCGAATACTTTCGAGAAATCGGCTTCTCAACTGCGTGGGGCCCGAACCTCGCTCCGGGCGAACCGGGCAAAGAACGCGAATCATTTGAAAACGTCATCCTTGGAGGCCGACTCAGGGCATCGATTGCCCGAATCAACGCTGGTCTTCACCGTGAGCTCATCGACGAAGCAGTCAATAAACTGCAGCGGGCTGAATCCCAAAACCCTATTGACGAGAATTACCGCGTTCACAGACTAATCACTGAGGGCGTGACGGTTGAGCATCGCGGCAGCGACGGGCAAATTCGAACCACCCGCGTGTGGCTCGTCGACTTCGAGCATCCTGAAAACAACGACTGGCTCGCGGTCAACCAATTCACCATCATCGAAGAAGGAAAGAACCGTCGGCCTGACGTCGTCGTTTTTGTCAACGGCTTACCTTTGGGATTGCTCGAGCTCAAAAACTCAGCCGATCAAAACGCGACCCTAAAAAACGCATGGAATCAAATTCAGACATACCGGAAAGACATTCCATCGCTTTTCGTACCAAACGCTCTTACTGTGCTCTCCGATGGGATCAGCACATCGATGAGTTCCCATAGCGGCGCCTACGAACACTATGCGCCTTGGAAAACCATCGAGGGCCGCCAAGTCATCACAGACCGACCATCACTAGAAGTACTCATTAAGGGAGTATTCGAGCCAAAGCGATTCCTCGACATCCTTCAAAACTTCATCGTCTATTCCGATGAGAACACCACCGATAAGAAGAGCGGCCTGCCGACGCGCGTGCTCGTCAAACGAGTCGCAAAATACCACCAATACTGGGCTGTCAATGCCGCCATCGAAAGCACAGTCGAAGCGTCCAGCCCAGGTGGAGACCGCCGTGGAGGGGTGGTGTGGCACACCCAAGGCTCAGGCAAGAGTTTTGAAATGGTGTTCTACGCCGCAAAAATCATGCGTGACCACCGTATGAAGAACCCGACACTTGTTTTCGTCACAGATCGAAACGATCTCGACGATCAACTGTTTGCCGAAGTGTTCGCACCTGCCCGAATTCTCCCGGAAACCCCAATCCAAGCGGAATCACGCCAGGACCTTCGTGCCAAGCTGAGGCGCGCGAGCGGCGGAATTGTTTTCACAACCCTGCAGAAGTTTCGACCTGGCGAAGATGGGGACGAGTCCCCCGTTCTTACCGATCGCACTAACGTCATCGTGATCGCCGATGAGGCTCATCGTTCGCAATATGGGTTTAGTGAGTACTTGGACGCTTCGGGGCAAATCCGAGCGGGATTAGCCAAACACCTTAGAGATGCACTGCCTGGTGCGACATACCTTGGATTCACAGGAACGCCGATCGAGAGCACTGACAAATCAACTCGATCTGTTTTCGGAGAATACATAGACGTTTATGACCTGACTCGAGCAGTAGAGGACGGTGCAACAGTAAAGATTTACTATGAACCGCACCTAATCAAGGTCGATATTGCTGACGACGAGTTCGATGTTTTGGACGAGCGGGCCGACGAAATTACCGAACAAGTGGAGCTAAGCGAAGCCTCCGCGGCGAAGTCCCGCTGGTCAAGGCTTGAGGCGATTGTTGGCGCGGAAGCCCGACTGGATACGGCTGCACAGTTCATTGTTGAGAATTGGGAGCAACGCAGGGATGCAATATTCGGCAAAGGCATGATTGTCGTCATGAGCCGTCGTATTGCTGTGAGGCTCTACGAAAAGATTGTTGCCCTAAAGCCAGAGTGGCATTCGGCTGACCCGGCCGATGGAGTCATCAAAGTGGTGATGACGGGTTCGGCTGCCGACCCGCAAAACTTCCAACCTCACCTATATGACAAACAAACGCTTCGAGACATAAAACTCAGAGCCAAAAACCCGGAGGACAAGCTCGAGCTCGTAATCGTTAGAGACATGTGGCTGACAGGCTTTGACTCCCCAGCGATGCACACGATGTACGTTGATAAACCAATGCGTGGAGCGGGTTTGATGCAAGCAATTGCCCGAGTCAACCGCACTTTCCGCGACAAATCCGGTGGTCTCATCGTCGACCTTGTAGGCATTGCCACCAACCTTCGCGCCGCTCTCGCAGAGTACTCGCCATCGGATAAGGACCAGGCAGGCGTCCCGATTGAGGAAATCCTCGCAGTCATGCTCGAGAAGCACGATATTGTCAGAGGAATACTTCAGGGATTGGACTTTGACTCAAGCCCTAATCTGCCGGCATCTCAACTTCTCGGCCAGCGCGCGAAGCTAGTCGACTATGTAATGGGTGATCCAGATAGGACATCTCGATTCAACGACCAAGTGCTCGCGTTGCTCAAGGCATTCATGCTCGCTGGCGCTCGCGACGAGGCCAAAGCAATCAGGGCAGACATTCGGCTATTTGCGGATGTTCGCACAGCAATCCTCAAAATTCTTAACCCGGATTCAGGCCGAGGTGGCTCTGGTGCCATCGAGATCGATACGGCCATTGGGCAATTAGTCAACGAGGCAGTGGCCGCCCAGGACGTTATTGACATCTACAAACTGGCTGGAATCGAAACCCCGGAGCTTTCAATTCTCTCGGATGAGTTTCTCGACGCACTCGAACATAAAGACAAACCCAACCTTCAGCTTGGATTACTCCGTCGATTGCTCAATGACCAAATCCGAACCACAGCAAAAACTAATTTAGTTCAGTCTCGAAAGTTCTCAGAGCAGCTCGAAGAGGCAATCCACCGATACACGAACCGTTCCTTAACCACTGCGGAAATTATTGCGGAACTCGTGCAGCTGGCCAAAGAAATGAGAGAGCAGCAGCAGCGTGGCGCGCTTCTTGGCCTTAAAGACGATGAAGTGGCTTTCTACGACGCTATTTTCACTAACGACTCGGCGGTCCTAAAGCTCGGTGACGAAACCCTCAAGAAGATTGCCAGGGAACTTGTGGTGGCTGTTCGCGAGTCTGCGACCATCGACTGGAGCCTCAAGGAGAGCGTTCGAGCCGCTATGCGTTCAAAGGTTCGCAGGCTGCTGGCAAAGTATGACTACCCGCCTGATGCCGAAGATGCAGCCGTTGAGCTTGTCCTAGAACAAGCCGAGCATCTGGCCGCTTCAGAGTGACATTTATGAAACTTGAAACTCTGGAGGCAGGTGCTTTGGGAGACTGGTGGTTGCCTGAATATCCGTCTCAAAGGGTTTCGGGAACCATCATATGGACTTCCCTTGAAGGCGCCCACTTACAGCTTTTGGATTCGATTACCAAGGACCCTTTTGTAAATCACTCGAGCAATTCAGAACAAACGATATTCGGAGACATTGATGGCGTCCCGTTGACGTTGCACAACGCCACTTCAGTATCTGTGAGTTTGAAGTCTTTCAAATTGACTGCTCGGATTAGTGAGAGTTTCAGAGCAAGCAGGCTATTTATTGGGCATCATGTTACGCCTAGTGGCATAGGCGCAATCCGCGAATATCAGCTGACATCCCCAACCTATTCCGCTTGGCAAAACCAGTCTGGCATTACAGTGCAAGCAACCCCTGTTGGGCCTGGTTTTACTCAGGGGTTCTCAATAACTGCTTTACAACTAAGCGACAGAAATTTCGTTGTGAATGACAGTGTTGAGTTGGATTTAAGGCACGAAGTTTCCTTGCACAGGGACATATTTGGCAACGCCAGCCTCGCTGAAGTGACCAAATTTTGCTTTCTGGGCAAGCCATATGGGCACCTAGATTTTTTCCGAGAGCAATCGTCGAGACTTAGAGACTTACTAAGTTTGGCCACGGGGCGCCAAGTCGAAACTCCTGAAACTCAACTGATATTCCAGCAGCCGCAGGTTGAGTCAGATTTCGCCAACCTCATTCAACTCTTGGAAGCGGGCAGCGACCTTTTTGATCCTAAACCCCTGAAGTCACCAGAATCCTTCGCCTTTCGATTGGGAGAAGGTTTGGAGAGTGATGACTTCACTAAATGGCTGAACATGGGTGATCGAATAAGGTCACATGTCCGCCGCTTACTGGCAACGAGGCATTCGCAGGGAATGTACTTAGAGGATAAATTGCAAAACGTTGCGGCTGTACTGCAGGGCATGGGGCGCGACCTCGCGGAAAACCCTCGAGAGGACATGCAGCCGTCGCTTGAAAAAGTCTTTCAATTTGTAGATGAGGATCTGAGGTTAGGTGTGCCTGATGTGAGCAAATGGAAGAAAGCACTGGCTGACCGTCGGAATGAGATTTCGCATCATGACGCTAACTTCAGCAATTTGGAGTTCAACACGTCATTGTCCTTGTACTACAGCAGCTATTGGTTAGCTATGTTCGCATGCTTTAAGTTCCTCGACCTCACCCCAACTTTTTCCCGAAAAGTGGCAACGAGTGGTTGGGCTCAACATGAGACGGCATTCGCTAAGGCTTACTTGGGTCGTCTCATTTGAGTCGGCTTCAAGAACGGCATTGTGCGGCAAGATAAGTTGGGTTCAAAAGTGCCATGTATGGATAAAATCGAGCTTAAGCAGGTTCAATCCAGCGGGGCAAGGCGTTTTCTAGTTTGCGAGATCGGCCGAATGGCAGGGGAGTTAAGTGAAAATATTCGATACAGATAGCGAGATTGAGAAGACGCTTCGTGATATAGACGAGCACCTGGACACCCTAAGAAACACTGGAGACTTTTCTCCCGCAGTTGTTGACGAAATGGCCCGGGCATTTCTACCTGATGAAATTCGCGCGGTTATAGATAGAGAGTTGCTAGTTGGGCGCATTGAGGACACTCTGGCTATTGAATCCATCTTCGTTAATCCACGAATGACCACCTCAGTTCTTGAAGGAACATCTCTTGATGACGTGGATCGCTACACAAAGCAAGCGATTCTGAATGTGCACGCGGCAAACGCCTTCGTGGAGAATGAAGCCCGGCAAGGCTCACCATTGTCGAAGAGAGTTATGAGCGAAATCAACAGGCTGATTGAACAGGCATCGGGAGAGTCGGCTAGGCCAGGTTCATTTCGGGAGACACCCGTAGAAATTACGGGGGCACAGGTGCAACCTCCACACTGGAGTGAGGTTCGCGACATGCTCGATGATGCTATCGACACCTTGGAAAGTAGCGAAATGCATCCTGTTGTAGCCGCTGCATTCGCCCATTGGGCAATCGCTCGAATACATCCTTTCGAAAATGGAAATGGAAGAACTGCAAGACTTTGCCAAGATTTTTTGTTAATCAAGAGCGGCTTTCTACCTACGGGCATACCAAAAGCAAAACGAAATGAGTACTATCGAGCGTTGGAGGAGGCTGACTTAGGCGACGGGAAGGATCTTGTTCTCTTAACAGCAAATGCTCAGTTGGCCACTCTTTCGAAGGCGATAGAAATAGCATCCCGCCCAGCCCGTAGACAACAGCAGATTAGCAATTGGGTCGACAATTTGCGTCGAAGTGCCCAATCAACGGAGCTCAAAGAGTACCAAGTTTGGAATCGCAAAGCGGATTTGTTCAAATCTGAAATCAAGGCAGTACTTGAGGAACTAAATTCTCAACAGACACACCTAAAGTTCAGAATATACGAAGAGTCAATTCCAGATATTGAAACATGGAAGCAGATGAAGACTTCTGGAGGTGCGTCCAAATGCCAGCTACTGAGAATTGAGGTCGATCTCGCAGGTAATTTCAGCTTCAAGATGCTGTGGTACGCCAAACGACACCGTATGGACTGGGTAGCGCAAAGCAACAGGCATCTTCGTAATGAAGTTGGTTTCTTTTTGGACCTGTGCAATGCGCAGTTCGACCACTACGAGACGTTTCAGCCATTGATGGAAGAGAGTTACATCAGCCTTCGAGAGGTTATACCAACATCGCCAGATTGGACCTACGCTCTAGATCCTCGAGTTACTGCTGAGCATAAACGGGACAACATTGGCCTGTCCTTGGCTTCGCCTAATTGGTCTCTAGAACAGGCGAGTACATTGGGGGATGTAGTAGGTCTCTTCATTGATGGAGTCATGAAGAAACTCGGACAATAAGCGGGTGTGTACTTCTGAGACCTTTCTGGAGTATAACTTCAGTCATTAGTACCCGGAAGTGTACCCATATTGGTAGAAACTCCTGAATCTTCATGAGCATTTGAGAGATATACTGACCTTATGAACGATACAAATCCTGTATCGGAAGCGGTGCAACCTATATCTACGGATCAGAAGGTCAAGTAATTCTTGTTCGCGAGAAAGAAACCCCAGAAGCCCAAGGCCATAAGACAAATTCAACTTCACCTGGGCGCCAGATGGCAGGTTTATCTGCGCCTGGCGGGGCGTCACTTGGCGCTTCGCCCGAAACTGAAATAACTTCTCAGTTTCTTTGGGCGCAACGCCTAGTTTGCGAACAACTCAGCCAAAGTGCCTTTGTGGGCAGAGGCTAGGTCGCCTAGGTTCCAGTTGGCAACATCCTGGATTTCTAGGTGGCCAGAGTTGTCGGTAACGCCGATGCGAAGCACCGGAATGCCGCGAGCCTCGCAGAGGCCAACAAACTTGACGTCGTCTTCGCGACCAACCGAAACCAGCACGCGACCGGTTGACTCGCTGAATAGAGCAGCGGTGCGGTCAACGCCATCGCGCTCACAGATCTCGTCA
>JACCDN010361268.1_pt1 | contig 10236 bp, 5 predicted proteins | sample 7441691 | NCBI WGS metagenome assembly JACCDN01 (sample SAMN15323439, study PRJNA562643) | freshwater metagenome | isolation source: river surface water | place: USA:Blue River Watershed | collected 2017-08-16
GATTTGAATTCAAACATAAATATTTTATTTCATTTGTTAATTGAATTGGTTGATTAAATTTATACCCTGTAGTCAAATGTGTAAGATTCTGATTTAATTTGATTGGTTGATTAAATTTTTCACCCATTGTCAAATGTGTAAGATTTTGATTTAATTTAATTGGGTAATTAAAACACACCCCTGTAGTCAAATGAGTAAGATTTTGATTTAATTTAATTGGTTGATTAAAACGATGCCCCATAGTCAAATGTGTAAGATTTTGATTTAATTCAATCGGGTGATTAAAATAATATTCCATAGCCAAATATGTAAGATTTTGATTTAATTCAATTGGTTGGTTAAAACAAAAACCCATTGTTAAATGTGTAAGATTTTGATTTAATTTAATTGGGTGATTGAATTTTGAACAAACATATAGACTTTTATAATTATACATATATTCATTATTAGTTTCAAAACAAATTTTCCAATCATTGTAATTTGAAAATATTAAATGTGTATGTTTGTTTAATAAACCTTCATATTTATCCAAAGAACCATTAAATTTAGGTTTAAATATTAAATATTCATCTACAATCCAATAATCACAAGTTTCTATCAGTTCATTCATGATTAAATTTATAATATCTCAATCATATCTATATTGTATAAAAATCAATTTTTTAACAATATATAGACATTAAGAAATGTGTATGTATATAGCAAATGATAATATAATAAATGTATATACTTACAAATTATACATAGTATGTTAAAAGTAATATAAACAATATACTTAACATAATAAGTATATTTGTATTCACAAACATCATTTAAATATTTAATGTTTTACATTAAATTTTATCTCTCCATAAAAAGTGTTAAATATGATTAAAAATGTTAATTTACTTAATAAAAATATAAAAATCATTAAGATGACATTTAATAATAAATAAATTATTGGATCAAGTTGCTTATATATTAAATTTTTTATGTGAAATCATGTAATAAACTGAAATTTCATTAAAATCAATCAATGAAATATATATAAATTAACACACATTATATAAATAAATTTATAATTCATCTGCATACACAAAATAAATTTATCATTAAATATTATCTAATATGCAAAACACCCAAATAACAAACATAGAATCGACTATAAATTTACTAACAAATTCATCAACATCCATAAATGATTTAATTATAAAAGCCAACATTAAAATGACACCACAAGAAATGATCGAACTTAAAAATATTCTAGAATACATTATTCAAGAAACAGATGGCAAAAGAAAAATTACAAATATCATCGATAATATATTAGAAATATCATCTGATGGAAAAATAGAATTATATGAAATACCTCAATTGATCAATGTGTTAAATGATTCATTGACCAATATAACAACAGTGAAAATTTCACTAATAGACATAGGAATTTTATTGAAAATTATAATTTTTATATTGATTGAGACTAAAACAATAAATTTACCTAGTCAAGATTTACCATTAATCAACAAATTGATAGATACATCAACAACATTATTAAATAAATCTATAAATATCAAAATTCCAAAAAAATCAAAAATAAATAAATGTTTATTTTTCAAAAACAAATAGATGTTTACACATCAAATATCAAAGAACAATGTAAAATTCGAATATTTTTTTAATTTAATATAATATTCTATTCTAATATTATATAAATTATTTAATGATAAATTTAGATGCTATAGAAATTGTTGATTCATCGACCAATAATGATTTATTAGATGATGTTAATTCAATACAAACAACAAATAAAAAATCAAATAAAAAATTAAATAAAAAATCAAATGAAACTGAAACTATAAATGAAACTAAAACTATAAATGAAACTATAAATGAAAATGAAATGAATGTTGGTTATCCATCAACATCTGATACAGATATTCAGTCAAAAATTTATGCTAAAAGAGAATTTTATTATTATAAATTGCCAGAACGTCCTGATTTATCAAATTATAACGAAATATCAGAATTTAGAAAAAAACAATGTGTATTAACAGGAGAATTATTAGAACATCAAGCAATGATATCAAATTTTATTAATCCAGATACGCCATATAAAGGTTTATTAATATTTCATGGAACAGGGACTGGTAAAACATGTGCAGGAATAGCTGTAGCAGAAAAATTCAAACAACAAGTTCAACGTTATAGAACCCATGTATATATATTGGTGCCTGGACCATTACTTAAAGAAAATTGGAAAAGTTCATTTATTCAATGTACAGGCGATACATATTTAAGAACACATGAGAATACATTATTTTTAAATGACGAAGAAAAAGAAAAAATAAAAAAACAAGCAGTATTAAATGCTTTACAATACTATAGAATTATGAGTTATAAAAGTTTTTATAGAAAAGTTTTAGGTGAAAAAATACTTGAAAAAAAAATGATAAATGGTAAAATTAAATCTGTTTATAAAAAGAATGATGAAGGCGAATTTGAAAGGGATGTTGGAATGAATATTTTACACAATTTAAATAATACATTAATAATTGTAGATGAAGCGCATAATTTAACAGGCAATGCTTATGGAGAAGCATTAATGAAAATAATTCGTAATTCAACAAATATTAAAATTTTATTGATGACAGCAACACCAATGAAAAATTTAGGTGATGATATAGTTGAATTATTGAATTTTCTTAGACCGATTGATTCACAAATCGAACGTGATCGTATATTTACAAGTGCAAAAAATCATACAATGGACTTAAAACCAGGTGGTATAGAATATTTAAAAAAAATGGCTTCTGGTTATATCAGTCATTTAAGAGGTGCTGATCCGATGACATTCGCAGAAAAAGTCGATATGGGAATTAAACCCAAAGGCTTAATGTTTACAAAAATTACACAATGTTATATGAATGATTTTCAATTAAAAGCATATTATGAAGCAAAACAACTTGCAATAGATGAAGCAGATGCTTTAGATCGTAAATCTGAAGCGGTAGCTAATTTTGTATTTCCAGCATTAGATGCTTCAAAAACAAAATTAGTAGGATTGTATGGAAGAGAAGGTATAACACAATTAAAAAATCAATTAAAAAATCATTATGATAAAATTAATTCATTAATAGCAAAAGACATACTTGGATTAAAAAAATATGATGAAGAATTAATAAATATAAATGAAACTACAAAAAATATAACAGGTTCAATATTAAAAAAAGAAAATTTAAAATATTTTTCAACAAAATTTTATCAAGCATATGTAGATATGGAAAATAATTTATTCATTGGTGGTCCAAATTCAAACAAAGAATCTAGAACCGGTTTCATATATTCAAATTTAGTTAAAACAGGAATTGAAATATTTCTTGAAATTCTTAATATGAATGGATTTTTGCTTTATGATGAAAATACAAATAATTATCAAATCAAAAATAACACAAAATGCTATTATTGTGGTATTGCACATGAAAAACATGAAAAACATGAAAAACATGAACATAAATTTGAACCTGCAACATATATTGTAGTAACAGGACAAAGTTCAGAAGAAGGTGCAGAAAATATACCTGAAGAAAGTAAAAGAATTGTTTCTACTGTGTTTTCAAATATATTGAACAAAACTGGACGAAACATCAAATTAGTTTTGGGTTCAAAAGTTATGAATGAAGGTATTAGTTTACATAATGTTTCTACAGTACAAATATTAGATGTATATTTTAATTTTGGTAGATTAGATCAAGTAATAGGAAGAGCAATCAGATGGTGTTCACATTATAATTTAATGACCGAAAAAAATCCATATCCAATTGTAAAAGTATATAAATATGCGGTTTCATTAGATCAATCAAAGACCAAAGAATTAAGTACAGAAGAAGATTTATATTATAAAGCTGAACAAAAATATATTCTTATAAAAAGAATTGAAAGATGTTTAAAAGAGGTAGCAATAGATTGTGCTTTAAATCAACAAGGCAATATGTTTAAAGAAGAAATTAAACAATTTAAACAGTGTATCAAACCAAATAATAAATTATTAGATGTTGTTATAACTGAAAAAACAACTAAATCTGACCCAAATATTTGTCCTTCTAAATGTGATTTTGTGGAATGTGGATATAAATGTGCTAATCCAACATTAAATTCAAAATATTATGATCCAAATAAAAATGTTTATAAAAAATTATCAAAAAATGAATTGGATTTATCAACATTTACATCAAATTTAGCAAGAACAGAAATTGATCATGCTAAAAGAAAAATTAAAGAATTATTTATAATTGGATATGTTTATGATCTTAAAACAATTACAAATTATGTTGAAGATTCATATACTAAAACAAAAAGAGATTTATTTGATGATTTTTTTGTACAAAAAGCATTGGATGAATTAATACCTATCACTGAAAATGATTTTAATAATTTTAAAGACATCATATATGACAAAACACGAAGAGCCGGTTATTTAATTTATTTAGATGGATATTATATTTTTCAACCATTTGATGAAAATGAAAATGTACCAATGAATTATAGAACATCATACCAATACGATTACACTTCAAAATTATCTCTTTATAATTATTTAATTAATGAAAAATATGATATTTTAAGTAAAATGAATAATGAATTAGAAGAAAATACAGAAAAAGCAGATGATTATGATTTTATTGATGTTATGGATTATTATGATAATAGAAAAGAATTTGATGTAATTGGAATAATTGATAAAGAAACAAATAAAAAAAAATCAAAAAGACCTGAAGATGTAAAAGATATATTTAAAATTAGAGAAAAAAGAGAAAAAATATTGGATAAAAAAAGAGGTACTGGTATCCCATCATTAAAAGGTGCTGTTTGTGCTACATCAAAAGAAAAAGAATATTTAGAAATATTAGCAAAAAATGTTGGTATTAAAAAAATAAGCAGAGATTTAACACGTGACAACATTTGTGAATTAATAAAACATAAATTAATTGAATTAGAAAAATATTCAAAAGGTAAAAATAAAATGACATATATGATGATTCCTTCAAATCATCCCACTTTTAAATTCCCACTTAATCTTGAAGATAGAATTGAATATATTAAAACTCAAACTAATAAAATTTTATCAAAAAATATAACTTTTAAAGAAAAAACAGACATTAAAACAAAATCAATTGAATTAAACTTTAAATTGTCATTTAAACCAAATGATGATGATGTAGCCAAATTAGAAAAATTAGGATTAAATTCAAAAGATAAATTTAAATGGTATGTAATTGTTGATTAAATACATTTAAAAAAATTGATATTTAATATATATATTAGATATATATATATAATTATCATATATGAGCCCTAAAAAATCAACAAAATCAACAAAATTGACAAAATCAAACAATAATACAAATCATACCAATCATACCAATCATATCAATCAAACAAATCAAATTGAACAAATTGAACAAATTGAACAAATTGAACAAACTGAACAAATTGAACAAATAAATTCACCATATAAAAAAACAATAAAAAATAATGAAGATACAAATTTGATATTATCAAATTTACATAATCCATATAAAAAAACAATTTTATCATCACCCATCATGATTACACCCGATCAAATGGATAATAAAATGTATATACATTTAAAATCAAATTTAATAAATAAATTAGAAAATAAATGTTATGAAAATTATGGATATATTGAAAAAATATATAATATAGAAGAAATTTCTGACGCAATAATAGAACCTGAAGATCCTACATGTTCAGCAAAAATGGAAGTTAAATTTTCTTGTAATTTATTTTTACCAATTGTTGGCAAAGAAATCATTTGTAAAATTGATAGAATGAATAAAGCATTAATTATGGGAATAAATGGTCCTGCTATCAAAGTAATTATTTCTGCTGATAAAATCAATAAAAATAAATTTTATTCAGATATAAATAAAAATATTAGAGTGAATGGAACATCTGAAGTTATTGTTCCAGGAGTATTTTTAAAAATATTAGTTTTATCAAAATCATTTAGCAATTATGATAAAAATATTTTAGTTATAGGATTTTTACAAGATGTAGCTTCACAAAGAGAAATTGATGAATATTATGATAAACCTGAAAAAAATAAAACAGAAATAAATAATTTGTTGGAAGATTTGATATAAAAATAAATTAATTTATTTTAAAATTTTTATATATTTTAATATTAGTAGTGATGAACTATAATATTAATATAGATGAGATAAATAATAATGAAAAAATTATTATTCAAAAAAAAAATTATTATTGCTCAAATTGTAATAAAAAAGGACATACTTTTAAAAATTGCATTGAACCTGTTATTTCAAATGGAATTATAGCGATTTATATCAAAAATTTTGATTCTAATTTAATTCCACATTTAGAAAATTATATAATTAAAAATTTAAAGATATTTAATAATTATAAAAAAAATTCAAATTCAAATTCAAATTTAAATTCAAATTCAAATTCAAATTCAAATTCAAATTCAAGTTTAAATAAATGGTTTGAAGAATCTGAAACTAAAAACAATTCATTTAATATAAATAATATTTTAAATATAAATAATGACATACAGTTTTTAATGGTTCAAAGAAAACATTCATTAGGTTATCTTGAATTTATGAGAGGTAGATACACTTTTGAAAATATTGAAAACATGATTTATTTAATAAAACAAATGACACCAAATGAAATATTAGATATAAAAACAAAGGATTTTGATTTTTTATGGAATTTATTATGGGATGTAAATAATATAAAAAATAAATATCATCATAAAGAATATGTACAATCTAAACAAAAATTTTATCAAATAAAAATAAATTATCCAAATTTGATTGAAAATATTAAACCATTGTACAATTTTAATGAATGGGGATTTCCAAAAGGAAGAAGAGAATTATATGAATCTGATTTAGTTTGTGCAATTAGAGAATTTGAAGAAGAAACAAATTTAAAAGAACAAGAATATGTGATTTTAGAAAAATGTAAATCTATACGAGAAAATTTAATAGGAACTAATGGAATACACTATGCACATAATTACTTTCTATCACTTATAAATAATAATTCAAATTTTAAAGATGATACTAATAGAGAAATAGGTCAAACATCCGTTTTAAATATTTTAGAATGTTTAGACAAAATAAGACCTTATCATAAAAATAAAATTAAAATTATTAAACATATTTATATAATCATTAATAATTTTTTACAAGAACATTCTACATCAACAACAATATTAAATTAATGTTATTTTCATCAATATAATTTTCTATTTTATAATTATATTAATAAAATTTAAATTATGCAAGAACATAATAATATAACAAATATTGATTTTAATGATTTAATTGATATAACAAATGCTACAATTAAAGAAATATTTAATTTAGTAAAAAATCATGAATGGGATAAATTAATTAAATTAATCAAATCTACAAAAATAGATTTAAATATAAAAGATAATACGGGTACATGGTTAATTGAATATTGCATTTTATTCAATCAAATAGAATTAATTGATTTATTATTAGAAAAAAATATTCGTTTAGATATAACAGATGACAATTCCAAATCATTGCTGTATAATGTAATAAAATTTTCATATATCGGCATATTAGTAAAATTTTTAGATAAAGATAAAATAATTATTGGTAAATCAATTTTAGAAATAAAAGATTTAAATCAAAATATTCCATTATTTTATGCGATTAAATTGTTTAATGTAGAATGTGTAAAAATAATACTTGAATATACAAATAATTTTTATATATCAAATATAGATGGTGATAACGCACTTCATCTTGCCATCAAATCACAAAATTTTGAAATATTTGCTCTTGTAATTAAATATTTTAATGATGCAAAAACACCAAATAAAAATGGTGAAAGTTATTTACATTTACTCATAAAATTAAAATGTTATGATATGTTAGAATTGTTTCTTGAAAAAATAAAAAATAATTTTAATATTAAAGAAATATTAAATTTTGTTGAATTTAAATATAATTTTACGATTCTTCATTATATTTCTATTGGTTTTGATTTGGTTTCTATTCAAATATTATTTAAATATAATTTATTACATTTGTTAGATGGAAATATTCAAGATAATTCAGGCAATATATTTTACCATTATTTTATTAATAATATCATTAATTATAAAAATATGACATTGGATATTGAAACAAATATATTAAATATGAATAAATTGTTCGAACATATTAAATGGAATATTAATATATATAATATTGATGGTGATACACCTTCACATTTATTTTTTTCTAATATAAATTTTTTTTCAAAATCAAACTTAAATATATTGATTAATTTTATTGGTGAAATGTCTGATATGAATATTCAAAATTTTAAAGGTGAAAGTGTTTTGTATCTAATAGTTAAAAATAATTATTGGAAAAATATTTCTAATATATTGGTAGATAAAAAATTAGATATATTTATAATTGTTGATGGTAATGATACAATTTTTAAGCATTTAGAAAAAAAAGATTATATTGATTTTTTAAATTTAATTACACAAAGCTATTTGAATCAATTATCAAATAATTCCAGTTCAAAAAAATGGATAGAATATTGGGACAATAGATGTAAAAAAATTGTTAAATTAAATGAATTAAATGAAACAGAAGTGGAATTATTATCAAATTTAGATATTTTTAAAACAAAAAATAATCTAGATGATAATATTTGTTTTGATATTATTAAAACAAAATTAAATAAAACAATTGAAATATTTATTCAAACAAAAAATGCTTTTGATTCATCATCTTATCCTCTCTCACATAAATTTACAAAACTTTTATCTAAATATCCAAATGTTGTCATTTCAACATTTTCTGGTAGTACGATTGATGTGTTATCTGGAATGATTTATCTTGTTAAAAAATTTAATAAAAAAAATAATACAAATGGTATTAATGACAATAATAACGTCAAATCATCGATCGATATTTTAAAAAATAAAGATGATATTATTATTTGTAAACAAATTCAATCCACAAATCAATTTGATATTTCAAAAAATTGTAAAGTTAATATGAATCATATTTGTGAAATAGATGGGTTTGAAATAATGTGGATAAATAAAAATATTATATTTCCCACATATAATGACATATCAATAAATTCAATATTGAAATCAATGTTGAACAATAAATATGATAGTTGTAGATGGTTTATTGTTCCTATTGGCATTGAATTTAATACTTTTTCACATGCCAATTATTTAATTATTGATGTAGAATTGATGGAAGTAGAAAGATTTGAACCTCATGGTTCTTTTCCACCAATTGGATTTAATTATGAAACTGAAATGTTAGATTCAATGCTTTTTAATTATATGAAAGAAATTAATACCAACTTTAAATATTTTAAACCTAAAGATTATTTACCAAAAATTGGTTTTCAAACAATTGAAATCAATGAATTGAAAGCAGATTATATAGGTGACCCAAATGGTTTTTGTGCTTTATGGTGTATTTGGTGGGTTGATATGAGATTGTCTAATCCAAATATATCTAGAAACAAATTATTAAAACAATTAAATAAAGAATTAATTAATAATAAATATTCATATAAAAAATTGATTAGAGACTATTCATATCTTATTGTTAATGTTAGAGACAAATTATTTACAAAAGCAAATACAAACATAAATGAATGGATTAATGATAGTATTTCGGAAAAAAATATTAATTTATTAAATAAAAATATTAAAGAAGAAATATCACTTTTATAAATAATTGATGCAAATTTTACAATCATTATAATTTTGAAACCTTCAAAAATATAATGATTTATTAAATTTGAGTATATCAAACAATTGTCAATAATCATAAAAATCAATTTTTTTAAAAAGTTTCAATATTTAAATTATCAAAATCATCAATAAATGGATAAATTGTATAACAAACTATTTTTTTTAGTCCTTTCGGAATATTTGAAATTTTTTTATTATAAGACCAATTTAATTTTAAATATTCAATAGATAATGGTAAGCAATTCAATTCATGTTCATAAACAGTACAATTTAACTTTTATTTTTATGGAAGTTGGTAAATCATTCATTTGTGAATTAAATAAGTTTCAATAATACAATTTGTTGAATTATCAAAATCATCAATAAATGGATAAATTGTATAACAAACTATTTTTTTTAGTCCTTTCGGAATATTTGAAATTTTTTTATTATAAGACCAATTTAATTTTAAA
>JACCDN010307568.1_pt1 | contig 10235 bp, 14 predicted proteins | sample 7441691 | NCBI WGS metagenome assembly JACCDN01 (sample SAMN15323439, study PRJNA562643) | freshwater metagenome | isolation source: river surface water | place: USA:Blue River Watershed | collected 2017-08-16
CGATCATTTCCCGTCGATTATCATAGCGATCCGATGCACCAGAAAAACTAAATGCCACGATCAGAGCCAACAGGCCGAAAATCGCCCCGACCATAATCTCTTCGGTTTTATCTTCTGAGTGGCTTCGTTGGGCGCCAATGCGCATCCCCACCCATCGTCCCAAGATAAGCATGATGACCATGGTGCCGATGAGCGCCAGTGGCAGAATGCCGCTGGTTAGTAAGAAGGAGCGGGTGGCGTCAGTCATAGATTTGAGCGCAAAAAGTTGTAAACGAATAAGCCTGTGCAACGGAAACGGACAACAAAAAACCGCCTCGTGGGCGGTTGATTGATTTATGCACAGGTCCACCGAGAGGGTGGTGGGTCGTGAGTGACTCGAACACTCGACCTACGGATTAAGAGTTTGATTCACGAAGACATTTATGACAATCAACGCTAAGAATTTTAACCGATTTTTCTTGTCGGAAATGCGATTTTTGTGATCTCCGAACCTATGCCGAACCATTATGGGTAGATCTCGGTATTCCTTTCAGAAAAGCCGAAACAAAACAACCGAATACGCTGGAGAGCCGCCGAACAAAAACCGACCGTGGGGGTGGAACCTATGCCGGGTATGACAGCGAGTCAAGTGGCTACTTAGCGGCACCCCTCTGCGAAACCTCTGGCCGGGGGAGGGGGTGGTCAGGGCCGCGTCCCAGTCGCGACACCTGGGAGCAAGGCGCAACCTAGGTGGCGGAAGAAGGCAGCAGCCTCCCCCCGCCCCTTTAGTCATGCCGCTTTAAGTGCTGCCTTGATCTTGGCTGACGCTGAGTTTGAAGCTTCCTGCAACGTCGCTGTAGACAGGTGAGCATAACGAGTAGTCACGCTCGGATCAGAATGCCCCAGGATCTGCTGAACTGTGTAGAGCGCATACCCCGAGTTGATCAGCATTGAAGCTGTCTGATGCCGCAGGTCATGTAGTCGAAGATGAGGTAGATCGGCTTCCTTTCTAAGCCGCTGCCATACTTTGTAGATCGTGGTGTAGCGTTCATCGGTTTCGGTATTCACAAAAACGAACTCATGCTTCCCCTTCGTGTTGAGTTCAGCTAATACCTCCAGGGCGGTATCGTTTAACGGGATTGAACGGATGCGCTTGCTTTTGCTATTGGTGGCCGGAATGCGCCAGGTACGGTTCTCTTCGTCGATGTGTGTCCAGGTTGCTTTCAATGCTTCATTCAAGCGTGCCCCGGTGCTCAATAGAAATAGGGCAATACGGCAGACAGGGCGGTTGCTATCGGTATTGAGTACCTTCAGCAGACGGGCCAATTCATCATCATTCATGTAGTGCTCCACGCGGTTGTCGGGTCGGAATAGTGGGATACGCGAACAGGGATTCTTGTCATGGAACAACCCCCAATCCATTGCTAAGTTATATGCATGCTTCAGAAATTTGAGGTGGTGATCTGCAGTGGCCGGAGCCAAGCCATCTGCCAATAGCCCAGAGTGAAATTCCTGGATCTGTTGACGCGTGATTTGGTTCAGCCGCTTATTCCCAAACTTGGTATCAATGCGAAGGGTGTATAACTCGGCATCACGTTTCCAGCTGCGTTTACGCGGTTTGACGTACGGCATATAGTGATCGTTGTAGAAGTCCCGCAGCGTAATCACCTCCTTGATGGCCTTTTCTTGGCCACGAGGATCGGCACCCAGCGAGATTTCAGCTTTCAGCTCACGGGCCTTCTTGCGAGCTTCAGCCAATGTCATGTCACACGTCCGAGCGATTCGCTTATGCTTGGTGATACCGTTGAACTTATACCGCAGCTGATAGGTCCCGATGCCCGAGCCTGAACTGCTGACAGCCACATAAAGTCCAGGAAGATCGGCATCGACATACTCTGTGCGGCCCTTGCCAGGGGGACAGGTGAGGCCGCTGGAAACAAGCTCTTGAGTCAGTTTGATTATTGCCATTGTTATCTCGCTTAGTGGGTGGCCAGCCGAAACCGGCCACCCAGGGTTGATTAGTTGAGTGCGTACATTTGGGCTTTGCTGCTTGGGTCTATTCCCACAGCCTTGAACGGCACGCGTTGATTTGCCACGAGATAAGCCATGCAGAGCCCTGCTAAGACCGGTTGACCATCAGCAATCTTTTTCCATTTCTTGGATCCGAAATGCTGCTTCAGGGTGAGCGCGTGTCCACGATCAGCGGAAGTGGCAAGTTCGTGAACAGCCATTTCAATGGCTCTTAATAGGCGTTCTGGAAGGTAGTGGAAACTGGCGTTGTGCTGATGCACCAGAAAAACCTCAGGTTCTTGAATGGCTGATACATTGGTTTCCAATTCGATAGTCATGGCTGTCTCCGGTTACACAACGATAAAAACAGGGTCGTGGCAGGGGTCGATACATAGCAACTCAAGGTCTTCGGGATAACGCTGCGTAAACATGATCAGGTCAAGCAGTAGACGCTGCTCCTCTTCCGGCCACAGTAAATCGGTGAATGACGCATCAAAAATTTCCTTAAAGTACACGGTGGTTCCTGGTTCAATGTTGCGGACAATCGAGAAGATGTAGCCATCGAGTCGCGTCGAGTTACCGCATTCGTCGTACTCCATGAAGGCGTCGAACGGCGACAGGTCGTCGCAGGTGCCCTCGTCCAGAAACTCGTTGTAATTCATCGCGCCCGTCGGGTGCGTCGGGTTCGTCGAGTGAAATTCAGTGTTATGCATTTTTTTTGCCCTCAATTTTGGAAATGGTGATGGTGCGTTCTTTGCCGCGTGAGAATGAGATATCGATGTTTTGGCTTAACAGAGCAGGTTGTAGTGGCCTGAGCCTTTTCGAGAGAGCGACAGGGTTCTGTGGCCATTCCTTCGACCGAGCTGATGGCACAGAGAGCGTGGAATTCAGTTTCAATAAAAGCTCGCTTGGTGTGCCTGTCCACGGTTCGCTGTCCAACGCTTCAGCAAAATGAACAAGCATTGCTCCAAGCAGGCTTTCTTCCAGGGAGTTACGCTGGCCCTGTTTCAGTGCTTCCGAGTAGTGTTCCTGGATTGCGCCCAGCCTCTCACGGGGATGATTTAAGGCCAATTCAAGTGCTGCCAGCCAATGGGAAAAATCCACCATGCGTTCCGGGTGGAGAACTTTGGCTTCGGGCAGGTGCTTCATGATTGATGCCGTCAGGTCAAAAATTCCCCTCTGTATCGCAGGCAAGTCAGCGTTGAACTCATTAATCAGCTTCTTCTCGCTTTTACGATTGGATGCCGATAACGGCGTGAGCGTGATCGGCAGACAGCGCTGGGCAAGATCGGACTGCGTGATAAAGGGGTGGATACCATTCAGCACTATCGCGACATGCAGACGCATGACGTTCTGGCTGTCATTGGTATACAACGCCCTGCTGGAGGTTGCACCACCAGTTGAGGCAATACACAGAATGTCCGACATGGTTGGCGAGAATGAACGGATGTTGTCGAACATCAGAACATGAGCATTACGGCCAGCAATTGCTAGATCCTTGTGATTGCTATGCATCAGCTGCGTACCTACCGAGTTCGGATCAAGCAAACAGCTTGTCGCATGGCAAAGAAAGCTCTTGCCGCTTCCCTGTCCGCCATCGACAACGAGGATTACATACTTAGTCGCTGGAACTTTCGGGTGGGCCAGCGTATAGGTTATCCACCCAATCAGAAGCAGATAATCGAAGAAGGCCAGATTAGGCAGGTACTTCTTAAGTAAGCCATAATCGCCATGCTCGGCAGGCATAGCCATGGCTTTCATCACAGGTGAGCGCACAAATTGAGTCTGAGAACCAGATTCAATAGTTTCAACACATCCGGGCGTAATGCGCACCCGAGTATGTGCTTCGTCGCCTAGATCAATTTCAACACCATTCTGACTAGGAGCTACGCGATACCAGACGGGTCTGATGGTTTTTTTAAGAATGGCAAAAGTTTCAAGCTGCTCAGACAGCTCCTGACGTTCGGCCTTGTTGAGAGCCGTACCGCATTCAGCCGCAATCTGGGCAATCAATGCTTGCCCGTGTTGCGACTTAACGGATGTGACGTAACTATTACCCTTGTCGGTGCAGATCACATATACGTTTCCGTCTTCACCAAGAAAGGGTTCAAGCTTTCTGGGTAGATTGCCTGGAAAACGTTCTTTTGTGACCGGGCCGGTTGGCTCAGTATCACTATTCGGCCTTGCTTGATTCGGATTGGTGGTGAGCACCGAAGGGGTGATGAGACCATCCGCTGGCTTAGCCGGGTCTTTATTAATATCGGCCATCTGAATCTCCTATGGCTTGGATGAAATCCCTTACGGGTCCAGGCGATGTGGAGAGGTGTTACCTCAACGTCATCTCCTCACTAGAGATACGTTTCTGGTAACAAAAATCAGTGGGCGATCTGTCTAACCAATTGTTTCAGAATAGATAAATAATTTTGTGAGGCCGGAAAACTGTACGTTACCGGTATTCACGCTCGCGAATCCATCGGCCTGTTTCGTCGTCTTCATCCTCAAAATTTTTAGCCTCAGGCTCGCGAGCAATGTGGATGGCACCACGTTTTGCTCTTTCATCGGCGTTTCTGCGTTCGTCTAACAGCTTAAAGTTGGGGCGCCACCCATCTTCTATGTTGTATGGCGTGAAGGGGTCACCAGAAATTTGCACCAACATTGTCAGGCAGCTCCTCAACTTCGAAATCATTGTTCTCGAAGCTGCTGTAGCACTCGTTGATTTGGGATACCTTTTCCTTTCGGCAAAATCAAGAAGCAAGTGCCCGCATGCGTTTGGCTCAAGCTTCTTCTTCCCGAGCAATTTGATTTCAGAAAATGATGAACGATGGGTATCGGAGTCGCCTACGCAAAAAGCTATCCGGTAGCCCTTATAGATTTTGATGGTCACATCTCGCCATGTCGCATTCGTCAATTCCAAATCTGTTTTGTCTGAGGGTGCGGACGGTACCCATAGCGTTATGCCAAATCTATCCTGCGCCCAATGATTGAGACTTTCTGTTGTAAATCTTTGCGAAGGACTCATGTCTTCAGCACGATCAAGGTATTCAGAATCTTTGTTTTCTGCTTCAAGATTGAGCGCAGTCAGAAGGCTGGAGGCAAGTTGATGACGAGCAAGGCAGACATCATGTCGTGCACTGCGTATTGAGGATTTTGGATTGTTTTCCATGTCCACCTCGCTGTCTTCCAGAAAAGCGGCTGTCATATCCAAGGCTGTAAGACCTGAAGGGATGTAGTCCAGACCAATCATCAGTGATACAGCTTCTTCGATGGTTAAGGAGGGCGGGATTGATTTAGACATAGCGCAAGCCTTAAAAAGTCATCCGATCATTATCCGGCCAAAAGAAAAAAATAAAAGGAAACCACCCGACGCACCCGACGACCTGACGCCTATCCACACCGGTTACGGAATACAGATAGGTTAACAAGTGTCGGGTGGCGACGGGTACGTCAGGTTAGTCAGTTGCTCGCAGGATTTTTCCAGCCTCGGAGTGGTCCATCATGAACTCCCGTAGCAGGTGGTAATGCCCCGCACACATCTGAGCCAGCTCATCGTTCCCAGAAAACGACAGATGGCTGTAGGCATACAAACAGACCGTAATACCCAATGCATCCGCAGTCATGGTTTCTGCAAAGCCATTCGGACAGGCAACAGCAAAAGTCTCATCTATGGATGGAGCCATGTAGAAACCGTTGTTGCTCAGCGAATAGAATTCCCAGTAGCCCCCATCATAGGCGGGAGCCAATTCAGCAGTCAGGTCGTAAATCAATGGTTCGATCTGTAAAGGAAATCTAGAGCCGAAGGTAAGGGCTATGTGCTCAAGGCGGCCATCTTCCGTGACCGGGTAGGCTACAACCTGTTCGGTAGTCATCATGTATTGCTCCTTAAAAAAAAAGAAAAGGCGGGTAACACCGAAGTGCTCCCACCGTGTTGGTTTGGTTGAACTGTTCAATGCATCCGAAATCCATCAAACCCATCTGGGCCTATGCCAGACATAAAACGGGCTTGTGAAAGCAGGGCCTCCGGTAAAGCCTCATCCGGCAGGTCCCAGCTAAGGACGACATCAGCGGCATTGAGAATGACGTTGTGGTTCAAGGTGCTTCTCCTATCGATTCAAATAAAAAAAGGCACCACCCAGCAGGGTCAGTGCCAGCAAAGTCAAAGCAGGTTGTAGATAAATCAGTAGGGCCACGCAGATCAGGCCAATCCACCGTGTGGACGGTATGGCAAAAGCGATCAGCGTAACCACCAACAAGACGGTCAAAAGTATGGACATCTACAGCTCCCAGTGAAGAAACAAGTTGTTATTGCCACAAGGGTCGGTATTGGGCCGGTATTGGCTTTCCGACTAAATTCGAAACAAAAAACTTGTTGTCTTTCTTGGGGTTACAGCACGTAATACAGACTGATCACCGGACCAAGGATCCAGCTTAAGCAGCTTTTGCTAACTTGGCCTTCGGCTTGGGTTCCGGCTTGTTGTTGCTGGTACTGGGCTTGTCAGCCAACGCCTGCATCGCCTTGATGAAATCCGATGGATTCGTCTTGGCGTAACAGCGTGCTCGCTCTGGATGAGGAACCAGCAGCCCCTCGTTCTTCATGGCCGCCAGAAGAAAAGCCGGTGTGTTGACTGACTTGCCTTCGTACAGCGGCTTCAAGTGATACGACGTCACAGGCTGATCACCGATCCGATCCAGCTCTTTGTAGATGGCATCAAAACGGACCCACTCTTTGCTGAAGTACCCGCCCCCCGTGTTGGTGATAATGCGGATATGCATCACACCTTCAGGGTCGTTACCTATCTCATAGTGAATGAATGACTTACCCGTGACTGACTTCGTCATTTCCTTCTTGAGGACTGTGATGTTGTCGATGGTTTGGGTTGTGTTGGACTTGCTCATGTGAAACTCCTTTGTGGTTGATTCTTAATAAGATGCTCCTAAGGACGCAGTTGCTTTTCAGGGCTTTGGCCAGACGGCTCCTAGCTCCGGCCAATGCTTTAGTACGGCTTCAATCGCTTTGAGCTCTGATGTGTCACAAGTCAGGCCACCTTCAAATTGGTAGATGGCTGCACGCTCCTCGAAGTACTCTCGTTGTTCCGAGTTCAGTAAAAGTACAAACTGGCGTGCTTGTGGATTGCTAGGTGGGTTAAGTGCATTCATAGCTTTTCTCCAGGCGTAAAAAAAGCCGCTTCATTGCGGCCTGACTGATACAGATCTTCAACTTACGAGTTTTGCCTCCCCTCCCTACCCATCAATTTCCGAGGGGGCAGGGGTGGCGATTTCCGAACAGATGGCAAGCAGCTCAGGATCCACGCCGGGTAGCTTCGGGATGATGACGGTAATGCCATAGTCGCCATCCCCCGGTACAAACACCACGTCGTAAAAATCACGATGCTCTTCGACGCATTCCGGTGGAACCACAAAGGGGCTCTCCTCAACCAGACCCTTGAGAATTGATGCCTCTGGATCCAGCAGGAGATCCTCCAACGTGTCACCGGGTTCCACCACTAGGGCATAGCCATGGATATCTGGATCAAAATCGTCACCGTCGGTGATCCCTAGAAACCGATGTTCCAGAAAATGCCGGATGTGAACATTCGTGATGTTGTTAAGGCAAAGCAGGGTTTGAATCACTTGCATAAACAACCTCCGGAGTAAAAAAAAAAGAAAAACGCCCAGGGTCGAAACCGAGGGCGTTGGCTGGGGTGTGTAAGGTAAGGAACTAGGTTTTTATTGCTGTCATACGTTGCTTGTTATTGTTGCGTTGATCAGTTCTGGACGGCAGGCGTTAATGGAATGGCCTCGATGAAGATTAGGTCGCCCATGCTTTTGAAACGCTTCGCATATTCTTCGGGGTCGGTCACTTGTTTTGTATCCTTCCAGCCCGTAAAGATCTTCAGTCGAACCGTCGTTTCAGTATCGTCTTGGTTAGGAGTGATTTCATAAGTAACGCGGCGTATTGAATCATTGTCAATTGAAAGCATTGAGAACTTTGGCGTGAACATACAGGTGACTTCCCCGCTCGGCCGGTTCTTGGAGTTGTTGCTGCGTTGATGCGCTATTGCGAAAAAATTGCCGCATCTTGTCGCGCCTAGGCTTTCCCCGTCTTCCACTGCTGCTTTTGAGACTTCGAGAGAAGGCTTTATGAATTTCCGGGTTTGCATCACTTTGAGCTGTAACGGCGTCACCTCGTCATCTGCGTGGACCATGGGAGCGATGGTGGCTAAAGTCAGAACAAGGAGGGGTATTAGCTTTTTCATGAATGGCCTCAGTAGGATGTCTGGCGGTATTGCATTGATTCAACAGTTTTTTGCTTATTGAATTTGATGGTGACAATCAGTGATCGGCTGGATTTGGCTTTTGCACCTGTTACAGAACCGCTAAACGGCAAATTGATGCCGCTGGCACGGATTTCGGTTTCCGTGAATGTTTTGTCGTAAACCCAGGTTTCAGTTTTGTCAGGATTGGTCGCTACGATGTTGGGAGCGCCCAGAGCAGTAATAACCTCTGCCGAGCTAGACCCTTCGTGCAGTTGGCTTTGAACAGCCCCCAGAGTGATCTTTTGCGTTTCAGCCTGTCGAGCATCAAGCAATGGTGTTGCAGTCTGGGTTGCGCATCCAAACAAAAAGAATGGAATGATGACGGCAATTATCGTTCTCATGAGATCTCCTTTTGGGGTAAGTGTAGTGATTACGATGTGCCCGTCAGCAGCGACAGGGCACATCGTAAAAGCAGGCAACCACACAAGCAAATAATACCCCTCACTTGAAATAGTGTCTTGGGGTATCCTATCCTGTGGTTCTTAATCCGTCCAGCGCAGAGCATTGGGGGCATGGCAAAGCCTTCACCCCTGCATTCCGGACATCCAGCTCTCGTTGCGCTGGGTCTGGCTATTCGGCAGCTGCGATTCGAGCAAGGTCTATCGCAGGAAGGCTTGGCGCACGAGATTTGCCTTGATCGCTCGTATATCGGTGGTATTGAGCGCGGTGAGCACAATCTGACCTTGATGAATCTGATCAAGATCGCGGAAAGACTGGGCATTGAACCCAGCGATCTACTAAAACACGCAAAACTCTAGAAAACGACATTTCCTGCCGTGCAGTAGGTGCATCTTGGCCCTGTCTTTGTTAACAGGGTGATGTGCCGTCTCGTATGGAGTATGTAACAGGGTATTTTTCGGGCTTTTATTTAATTGGTGCACAAAGTAGATTGTCACAGGATAGTTGGGTGTGCCAAAATCAAAAATCTCCCAGTGCTTATAAGTGATACAAAAGTGAATAAATCGCTAATCGTTGCAGCTCTAACATTCGTAGCCCCATTCGCATTTGCTAGCGAGTTTGATGGGCTTAACCTTCAATTAGGCATTGGCGGTTCCAACACGAGTAGCAGGGTGAGCGGTACGGCAATTACAGATTCGAATGGCGCTACCTACACAACCCTAGATGGCACTCACAGTGAAGGCTCATTTAACGGTATGACATCTATTGGCTATTCCAAGGCCTTAGGATCCGAAGGCTTTAACATGGCCGGAAGTTTATTCTATGTAATTGGAAATCAGAACGCTGGTAACGTGTCTTCAACCTTTGTCGGAAGTGGTGGAAGCCTCACTGAAGCTGGAAATGTAAAGTTTGAGAATACTTGGGGTGTATCAATCGAGCCAGGCTGGAACTTCGCGAAATCTTCCCTAGGTTTTCTGAAGCTCGCTTGGGTGAATTCGACATACAAGGGGAATCTGTCTGCAAATTTAACAAGTTTTTCAGATCCAACGCGAAATGCTACTGCAGCCACTTATGGGTCAAAAAATCTAAATGGCTTTGGATATGGCTTGGGCGTCAAGCATATGCTTACGCAAAACATTTTTGCCGCAGTAGATGTCTTGGGGGTCTCGTATCAAAGTTATGAAAATTACGGGGTTTCCGCAAAGCCATCGCAATGGATGGGTTTTGCTAGTTTGGGTTACAGGTTCTAGTCATTGCTGTGGCGATTTGATCAGCAATGAACTTCGGGTGGAGGTCTGTGTCTGTTAGAGGATCCCCCTTCAAATCGCAAACAACAAAAAACCGCCTCATGGGCGGTTAGATGTTTTTACTGCTTTTCCTGACGGGGCCACTACATAAAGCTTAGAGTAGTGGTGGGTCGTGAGTGACTCGAACACTCGACCTACGGATTAAGAGTCCGCTGCTCTACCAACTGAGCTAACGACCCCCGGCACATCTTCTTGTTTGGTGGGTTGGGTGGGATTCGAACCCACG
>JACCDN010417624.1_pt1 | contig 10234 bp, 6 predicted proteins | sample 7441691 | NCBI WGS metagenome assembly JACCDN01 (sample SAMN15323439, study PRJNA562643) | freshwater metagenome | isolation source: river surface water | place: USA:Blue River Watershed | collected 2017-08-16
CAAGCTTATGCTGGTCAGGCTCGCGCATTGTGGAAGGGCGGAGTTGATATACTTTTGCCTGAAACTACTTTTGATACCTTGAATTTGAAAGCAGCAATTAGCGCTATACAAGATTTAGAGCAAGAGTTGGGTGAGCGAATTCCATTGATGATTTCAGTGACGATCACGGATTTGTCTGGAAGAACATTGTCAGGGCAAGATACACGAGCTTTTTGGACGGCGATTGCTCATTCTAAACCATTAAGTGTTGGTTTGAACTGTGCTTTGGGTGCCAAAGAAATGCGTCCATTTTTGACTGAGTTGTCTCGTGTTGCTGATTGTTTTATTAGTTGTTATCCGAATGCGGGTTTGCCAAATCCTTTAGCGCCAACTGGTTATGATGAAACTCCGGAAATGTTAGCGGCAGAGATGCGCAAATATGCCCAGGATGGTTTGTTGAATATTGTTGGTGGTTGCTGTGGAACAACTCCTCCGCATATTCAGAGTTTGACGGATGTAATGGAAAAGTTTTCACCGAGAGAGGTTCCTGTTTTTGAGCCAAAGTTTCGCGCTTCTGGTTTGGAAGGTTTAGAGGTTGCCACGACTGGTGAAAAACCATTTATGTTGATTGGTGAGCGAACCAATGTGACGGGGTCGATTCGTTTTGCGAAAACAATTCGTGAAAAACGTTACTCAGATGCTTTACAGATTGCGCGTCAACAAGTTGAAGGTGGCGCAAATATTTTAGATTTAAATTTTGATGAAGGTATGTTGGATTCTCGTCAAGAGATGGTGAATTTTTTAAATTTACTGGCAGGCGAACCTGAAATTGCAAAAATTCCGTTTATGATTGATTCATCAAAATTTGATGTGATTGCTGCGGGATTGGCTTGTGTCCAGGGAAAAGCTATCGTGAATTCTCTTTCTCTGAAAGAAGGCGAAGAGGAATTTAAACGTCAAGCTCGCATTGCCCGCTCGTTTGGGGCGGCGTGTGTCGTTATGGCCTTTGATGAAAAAGGTCAAGCTGTGTTGACCGACGACAAGGTTCGAATTTGTCAGAGGGTTTATCGTATTTGGACAGAAGAACTTGGTTTTTCTCCTTACGATTTGATTTTTGATGTGAATATTTTGGCGATTGCAACTGGAATTGAAGAGCATAATACATATGCGATTGATTTTATCGAAGCAGTTAAAAAAGTAAAATCAGTTTGTCCTGGCGTGATGACCAGTGGTGGTTTGTCGAATTTGTCATTTTCATTTCGCGGACAAGATCATGTGCGCGAAGCGATGCATTCCATTTTCTTACATTATGCGATCAAAGCTGGCTTGGACATGGCGATCGTCAATGCTGGAATGCTTGAAGTTTATGAAGAGATCGATCCAGTTTTGAAGCAAAAAATTGAAGACGTCATTTTCAATCGCCATCCTGATGCTACTGAAGAGTTGGTTAAATTTGCTGAATCTATCAAAGGCAGTAAACAAGGAATGACTGTTAAAGAAAATTTGCAATGGCGAGAAACGACATTGCAAGCGCGAATTACGCATGCCTTGATTAAGGGAATCGATCAGTTTATTGAGGAAGATACGGCGGAAGCTCTCAAGGAGATGAAGCGTCCTTTGGACGTCATCGAAGGGCCTTTGATGGCCGGTATGAAGGTCGTGGGTGAGCTTTTTGGTCAAGGTAAAATGTTTTTGCCTCAAGTTGTGAAAAGTGCTCGCGTAATGAAAAAAGCTGTTGCCGTGCTTGAGCCGCATATGAAATCTGAATCTGGCAAGGTGCAATCGCAAGGTAAAGTTTTGTTAGCAACAGTTCGTGGTGACGTGCATGATATTGGAAAAAATATTGTGGGCGTTGTTTTGGGTTGTAACGGGTATGAAGTTATCGATTTGGGAGTTATGGTTTCTTGCCATGATATTATTGAAAAGGCTTTGGCTAACAAAGTTGATGCGATTGGTTTGTCTGGTTTGATCACTCCGTCTTTAGATGAAATGATTTTTAATATGAAGGAGTTCGAAAAACGCGAATTGACGCTGCCGGTGTTGATTGGCGGAGCGACTACCTCAAGGTTGCATACGGCGGTGAAGATTGATCCGCATTATAGCGGAACCATCGTTCACGTTGCGGATGCGTCTTTGGTGACAGAAGTGATGTCACAAATTTTAAATCAAAAAGACAAATACAAAGATAAAATTAAAAAACAATATTCTGAAACTCGAGAAAATTATTTAGCTCAGGCTCAGTCGCATGAAATTGCTACTTTAGCTAAGGCACGCGAACAAAAATGGAAGGCTGACTGGTCAAAACATAATCCCGTTCGACCTGAGAAATGTGGAGTGTTTCATTGGCAGCCAGCTTTGGCTGAATTGAAAGAATTGATTGATTGGTCTCCGTTTTTTTGGGCTTGGAGTTTAAAAGGTTTGTACCCTAAAATTTTGAATCATGAAAAATATGGTGAGGAAGCAAAAAAACTATTCGACGACGCTCAGTCTATCTTGCAAAAAATGATGGACGAAGAATGGTTGCAGCCAAAGATTACTGTTGGTGTTTGGCAAGCAGCTCAGGTTGATGAGGATGATGTGTTGTTGTTTGATGAAAACGGCAAGGCTTTTGAAAAATTTAATTTTGTTCGCCAACAGAGAGAAAAAGAAGCTGCTGGTGGTTTTTACCGTGCGCTATCAGATTTTATAGCACCTCAAAGTTTGGGAATTCGTGATTATATGGGCGCCTTTGTTGTCACTGTAGGCGACAAGGTAGATGAATTGTCGCGCAAATTTCAGTCTGAAAATGATGATTATAATTCTTTAATGGTAAAGGCTTTGGCAGATCGCTTGGCAGAGGCAATGGCTGAGTGGGCGCATTTGCGTATGCGTAAATGGGTTCATATTGATGAGCATCTAACGATACAGGATATGATTGATGAGAAGTATCAAGGTATTCGTCCTGCGCCTGGCTATCCTGCTTGTCCTGATCACGCTGAGAAAACAAAAATTTGGAAAATCTTGAGTGCCGAAGCTTCGACTGGTGCGACTCTTACTGAGAATTTTGCGATTTTACCTGGAAGTTCTGTTGCGGGTTATTATTTCTTCCATCCTGAAAGTAAATATTTTCATGTTGGACGTATCGGCGATGATCAGGTCAAAGATTTGGCAGCTAGAAAAAATACGGATGAAGAATTTGTTCGAAAATCTTTGGCGAACTTGATACTGTGATCGAATGATTATTGTATTTGGTAAACAGGGACAGTTGGCGCAAGCCTTTCGATCAACATTGCCAACGGCATTGAAAGAACAAGTTCATTTTGTTTCAAGTCAGGAAGCTGATTTTGAAAAGCCGCATTTATTGGACGGCTTTCTTGATCATTATGGTCCCAGTATTGTTGTTGTTTGTTCTGCCTATACTTTGGTGGATAAGGCCGAAGAAGATCGTGAACGAGCAGAAAAAATCAATCATCAAGCGCCAGCAGCAATTGCTCGTTGGTGTGCTATCAATTCTGCAAAATTAATTATGTTTTCTACCGATTATGTTTTTTCAGGTAAAGGCGACCAACCTTGGAAAGAGTCTGATTCCACCGCACCATTAAATTGTTATGGTGAGACCAAGGTGGAAATGGAAGAGGCCTTGCGTTTTTCTGGATGTCAGTATTTGGTTTTTCGTTTGTCTTGGGTGTACTCGGAGTTTGGCAAAAATTTTGTCAAAACCATGTTGCAGTTGGGTCAGTCTAGAGATTTTTTGCAAGTTGTGGATGATCAGGTAGGCTCGCCAACATATGCCCCAGATGTTGCTAGGGTAGTTTGGGGTTTGTTGCAAAAATTATTGTTTGAGAAAGCTGTTTGGCCGGCGTCTGGAATTTACCATCTCACCGGTCGTGGATTTATGAGCTGGGCTGAGTTTGCAAAATTGATTTTTCAGGTGGCACGAGCCAATGAAGAAAAATATGATTTACACATTAAAATTCAAAAAATTGAGCCAGTTTTATCAAGCGAATTTCCATCGGTAGCGGTTCGGCCTAAGAATTCGCGTTTATCCGGTGAAAAAGTGAAACAAAGTCTTGGGATCGAAATGCCTATGGTTGAGGATTCTTTAAAAGTCTGTCTACAGAAAATTTATTTGCCATAGATCTGAATCCACTTAGAATGAATTAGTATTTATATTAGTAAAGGTGAAAAACTGTTTATTGGCAGGCTGTTGAAAAACTATTTCGGTTGGGCTGCGCTGAGAAAAGTGGGATGATATGAATAATTTTTTAGTTTCGCCATCAATTGAAAAACAAATAATCAATCATATGCAGGTGGAGAAATTTGCAGCCAAAGGTTTGCTGTTGCTTTCGCCAAGAGTTTTTCCTGATCCTCGTGGATTTTTTTGTGAGCGTTATAAAAAATCTCTTTTTGCTGAAGCAGGTTTATCTGTGGACTTTGTTCAGGATAATTTTTCTCGTTCAGCGCCAGGTGTGTTGCGTGGTTTACATTACCAGTGGGATAAACCACAGGGAAAGTTAGTGACTTGTCTTAGTGGGCAAATTTTTGATGTGGCTGTGGATGTTAGAGTAGGATCTCCATCTTTTGGTCAAGTTACGACGGTTGTATTATCTGGTGATAAGCCGCAATGGTTTTGGATTCCAGCGGGGTTTGCTCATGGATTTTATGTTATGGGTAATCAACATGCTGATATATTTTATAAATGTGATGCCGAGTACAGTCCTCATGCTGAAGGCGGAGTTCTTTGGTCGGATCCTGCTTTGGCGATCAAGTGGCCGGGCGTGCACAGTCCATCGCAAGTTTTTTTGAGTCCACGTGATGAAAAAATGTCGTTGTTATCAGAGTATAAAAAAAATCCGCGTTTTCAATGGAGTGATATATGAAAGTTCTGGTGACTGGAGGTGCGGGGTATATTGGTTCGCACACTGTTGATAGTTTGATTCGACAAGGACATCAAGTCGTCATCTTAGATAATTTTTCCACAGGCCATCGCGAGCTTCTTCATTCGCAGGCACTCTTGATCGCTGGGGATATTCGTGATCATCAATTGATTGCGGCGACAGTGAAGGAGCATCAAATAGAGGGCGTGATTCATTTTGCGGCCTTTACTAGTGTTGCTGAGTCGGTTTCAAATCCTGCAAAATATTACGATAATAATTTTCAAGGGACATTGGGAGTTTTAAAAGGAATTGAAAATTCGAATGTTCGTTTTTTAATTTTCTCTTCGACGGCTGCCGTTTATGCCGACCCACAGGGATCGACTGTGACTGAGCAGTCCTTGAAAAATCCAATTACAGCCTATGGTCGCAGCAAGCTGATGAGTGAGCAGGCGATTCAAGATATTTGCACAGCTTCGGGTGTAAAGTTCGTTATCCTTCGTTATTTTAATGTAGCCGGAGCCAGTCTTTCTGGGCGCTATGGACAGATTGGTGATGAGCATACAGTGTTGATCAAGCGTGCGTGTTTGGCGGCGGTGAAAAAACTCACTCATTTGTCAATTTTTGGGGTTGATTATGCGACCAAAGATGGAACGGCAATTCGTGATTTTATTCACGTCGAGGATCTTGCTGATTTGCATGTGTTAAGTTTAGGTTATCTTCTGCAAGGTGGAAAATCTGAAATTCTGAACTGTGGTTATGGCCATGGTTTTACGGTGAGAGAAGTTATTGAGACGGTGCAAAAAGTCAGTGGTTATAAATTTCCGGTCAAAGAAGAACCTCGTCGCCCAGGTGATTTGGCTGAGGTGGTGGCGGACTCGAGCAAATTGAAAAATCTTTTTCACTGGCAACCGAAATATCCAGATCTGGAGCTGATCTGCCGCACAGCCTACGATTGGGAGAAGTCTCGGTGCGTCCTCAAATGAAGAGTCTCGTGGGTTGCGCGATGCAAAAGAGATGACCTAGTCAGTGTGACTCAGTATAACCAAGTGACTATGTCTGAAACATCGTCGCAGGTTTTAATATCTATTCTGACTCCGGCATACAATGCGGAGAGGTTTATTGCTGAAACCTTGGACTCTGTCCTGGCGCAAACACATAAAAATTGGGAACACTTGGTTGTTGTTGATGCGAATTCAAAAGATCGAACATTGCAAATCGTGCAAGAGTACGCCCAAAAAGATTCGCGTATTCGCTGCATTACCTCTGCAGATGCGTTAGGCGCGGCTAATAATCGCAATATTGGTGTAAAGCAATCTCGTGGTCAGTTTATGGCATTCGTGGACAGCGATGATTTGTGGGCTCCTGACAAATTGGAAAAACAATTGAGATTTATGCAAGAGCGTCAAATTGATTTCAGTTTTCATAGCTATAGAAGAATAAGTGAGCAGGGTGAGCGTCAGGGTAAAGTCCAATGTATTCCTGAGGTTGTTGATTATGTTGGTTTGCTTAGCAATAACAGTATTGGGTGTTTGACTGTGATGTTAAGAAGATCTGCTTTTTCCGAAATTCAGTTTTCGAATAAAGGCTGGGAAGATATGGCTTGCTGGCTTGGCCTGTTGCGCAGTGGAGCTAAAGCTTATGGTCTCAAGGAGCCTTTGGCGTACTATCGAATTGTGAATGGTTCGCGATCAAATAATAAGCTTTTTTCGGCAGGTTTACGCTGGGATACGTACAGAAAAGTAGAAAAGCTTCCATTTTTGCAGTCTTCGATATACTTTTTGCAATACGCTTTAAGTAGTTGTTTGAAGCACTCGCGTTTTTAATTTTTTAATATTTTTTGCAAATTAAATTGCAATCGGATTTGGAGATAAAATGAAAACATATGAAGCACCAAGAGTGATATCTGAAATTGGTTGTAATCACAAAGGTGAGATGGCCATTGCAAAAGAACTGATGAAACTTTCAAAAGAAGCAGGTGCTTATGCTGCTAAATTTCAAAAAAGAAATCCTCGTGAGTTGTTAACCGACGAGCAATACAACACTCCACATCCAAATCCAGCTAACGCTTACGGTCCTACCTATGGAGCGCACCGAGAGTTTTTGGAATTCAATTTAGATCAACATGCGGAATTAAAAAAATATGCAGATTCATTGGGCGTAGTTTATTCGACTTCGGTTTGGGATGTGACATCTGCGAAGGAAATCGTTCAATTGAGTCCTGAATTCATCAAGGTTCCGTCGGCTTGTAATAATCATTTTAAAATGCTTGAGATCCTTCGTGATTCTTACAAGGGTGAAGTTCATATTTCTTTGGGAATGACGACCAAAAATGAACAAGAAACTATTGTGAAATTTTTCGAAGAAAAAAATCAAGGCAAGCGAGTTGTGTTGTACTCTTGCACATCTGGATATCCAGTTCCGTTTGAAGATGTTTGCTTACTAGAGGTTTTAAATATTCAAGAACGATTTGGTTCGCGTGTAAAAGAAATTGCATTCTCAGGTCATCACTTGGGTATCGCGATCGATGTAGCGAGCTATACATTAGGAACTCGTTGGATTGAAAGACATTTTACCAAAGATCGTACTTGGAAAGGTACAGATCATGCGGCTTCACTGGAGCCAGCAGGTCTGCAAAAACTTTGTCGTGATTTGTTTGCGACCCACAATGCTTTGACTTATAAAAAAGCAGAAATTTTGCCTATTGAAGAAGTTCAAAGAGATAAATTGAAATACCGAGAGAGGTAGTCTTGCAGCGTATTGCTTTTATTCCAGTACGTGGTGGGTCAAAATCAATCCCACAAAAAAACGTAAAAAACATGGCGGGCCGTCCATTGGTTCATTGGACGGTTTTGGCTGCTTGTGAGTGCACGCATATAGATAGAGTCGTTGTCGCGACAGATGATGATATAATTGCGTCAGTTGTTGATGAAATTAAAAATTCGAAAATTCAAATTTATCGTCGTAGGTCTGAAAATGCTCAGGATCAGTCTTCCACTGAGAGCGTGATGTTTGAATATATCGAGCAAGCAGCTTTGCAAGAGCAAGATATGTTTGTTTTAATTCAAGCAACAAATCCATTATTACAATCTCATCATCTTTCCGAAGCCTTCGCTTTGATTGAAAAGAAAAAACAAAACTCTTTATTGTCTGTAGTAAGAAATAAAAGATTTTTTTGGAACGAAGCCGGTAAACCATTGAATTACGATTTCAATAATCGTCCACGCCGCCAAGATTTTGCTGGTTGTTTGATGGAGAATGGGTCTTTTTACATCAGTAAAGTAGGGGATATTTTAACAAGTCGATGCCGTTTGAGTTCTTCAACAGGTGCGGTATTAACTTATGAAATGCCAGAGGCGTCTGGTTTTGAAATTGACGAGCCTTCAGATTGGGTGATTATCGAAGAGCTTTTGCGTCAGCAGCTGTTAGGTCGTACTCATGGTTTGGGGCAAAATAGAAAAGCTGTGAAACTGTTTTTGACAGATGTTGATGGTGTTTTAACAGATGCTGGAATGTACTATACCGAAAATGGTGATGAAATTAAAAAGTTTCATACCTTGGATGGTATGGGTTTACAGATGTTAAAAAAACGCGGCATTCCTGTCGGTATTATTACTTCAGAGAATCGTGAGTTGAACCGTCGTCGTGCTGAAAAACTTAAGTTAGATTACTTATTTCAAGGGGCTGTCAGTAAGCTTGAGATTGCAAAAAATCTTTGTCAGCAGCTAGGGTTGTCGTTAGAAGAGGTTTGTTACATTGGTGACGATGTAAACGATTTGGATCTTTTGCGCGAAGTGGGATGGGCAGCTTGCCCAGCGTCGGCAGTTCAGGTTATTAAAGACATTCCAGGCATTCATATTTTGAATAAAAGTGGTGGCCAAGGGGTGGTTCGTGAGCTGGCAGAGTGTGTTTTGGCCTCTTTGGCTTAAAATACATAAAAACAGCCTTGAGACTTTGCTGATTTGGGCTATTATGTCTCGGATATTGGTTTGTTCTTAATTTAAGCATTCTTTGTAGCAAATGTTTGCATAAGGGTTGCTTAAAGTTGCTTTGAGTTAGTTTTTTTTCATTCGAATTTATGTAGTGTTTTTTTGCTGTATAAAATCGATCTAAATAAAGGACTTTGTATATGAAAGTTTTATTTTTAAATCCGCCGTTCCATGATCGTTTTTCACGTGAGTCTAGATCGCCTGCTGTGGCGAAGAGTGATACTTTGTATTATCCAAAATGGTTGTCGCATGCGGCCGGTGTTGCCATTAAGTGTGGCCACGAAGTGGATTTGATCGATGCACCAGCATGGTGTGTAGATTTGAAATATGTTTTGGATAGAATTGACGCCAAAGGAATTCAGGCTGTTGTTTGTGATACTTCAACGCCAAGTATTTTGAATGATATTGAAGTAGTAAATTCAATTCTAGCGCACAATCCAAAACTTCATGTTTTGATGGTGGGTCGTCACGTATCTGTTTTAGCTGAAGATACTTTGAAACGAGCCCCATTATTAAAAGCAGTTGCTGTTCGTGAGTATGAATACACAGTTCGTGATTGGCTAGAGGCCGTGAGCAGTGGTGCGAATCTTGAAACTGTTGATGGTTTGGTTTTGAGAAAAGAAGACGGAACTATTTTTAAAACTAAAGATCGCGCAGCGATTGAAAATCTGGATGAATTGCCATTTGTTACCGAAGTTTATAAAAGATTTTTACGCGTAGAAGACTATTTCTATGGTCACTCGAAACATCCATTGGTGGTGTTTGATACCAGTCGTGGTTGCCCGTATCGTTGTACATTCTGCGTATATCCACAAACATTCAGTGGTCATCGTATGCGCTATCGTTCTGTTGGTCATGTGGCTGATGAATTTGATTTTGTAAAACGTGAATTACCACAAGTAAACACGATCATGTTGGAAGACGATACCTTCATTATCGATATTAAGCGTACAGAGGCTTTGGCTGATGAGTTGATTCGTCGTGGAAATAAAATCCCATTTGATAGCAACTGCCGTGCGGATACCAAAGCTGATGTTGAGGTTTTTCAAAAACTTAAAAAAGCTGGCGCTCGTTTATTCTGTGTTGGTTTTGAGAGTGGTGATGATGAGGTCTTGAAACATATTAAAAAGAATTTACGTTTGGATTTAACTCATCAGTTTATGAACAATTGTAAAAAATCTGGTATCATGGTGCATGGTTGTTTCATGGTTGGAAATTTGAATGAAACTACTCAGACCTTAGAGAAAACTTTGGATTTGGCATTGGCTTTAGAGCCAGATACGGCACAGTTTTTCCCTATCATGGTTTATCCGGGAACGGCTGCTTATGATGAAGCGAAACAAAAAGGTTATTTAGCTTCTGAAAATTTCGGAGACTGGTTAACTAATGATGGTTTGCATAATAGCACCATTA
>JACCDN010487379.1_pt1 | contig 10231 bp, 6 predicted proteins | sample 7441691 | NCBI WGS metagenome assembly JACCDN01 (sample SAMN15323439, study PRJNA562643) | freshwater metagenome | isolation source: river surface water | place: USA:Blue River Watershed | collected 2017-08-16
TATCAATATTTTCGCGTAATGATCTTAAATCTACATGGCGATTTTTCAATTCCTCTACAATTTCTAGGAGATGCGATAGTGATCTTGACATCCGACTAAGTTCTGTAATTACTAATATATCATTATCTCGAATATAGGCCATTAATTCATTCCAGCCACTTCTATCTTTCTGCGTTCCGCTAACTTTCTCTGTAAAAATTTTCTGACAACCGACTTGCTTTAAGCTATCAATTTGTGCATCTAAATTTTGTGAGGGAGAGCTGACTCTAGCATATCCAATTAATTGTGTCATAAGCGGTGCAAGAAGTTACAATGGTTAAAATTTGTGCACTTTGTTATTTGCTAAGATTATTGCACTAATTTTATGTATAATGCAAATAATTTTAACATGATTTAAGTATGAGTGCAGAAAGTATACTTTCTGCACTCAAGATAACTATGTGGAGATATCTTATGGCACATCGTCCGATTCTAAATGATAAACAACGAAATACATTATTTAGTATTCCAACAAGAGAACATGAATTGCTTCAATATTATGTCCTTAGTAATGAAGACATCTTTCATATCAATACAAAACGAAAAGTATCTAACCGTCTCGGATTTGCCTTGCAGTTATGCGCTTTTAGATATCCTGGGCGTCTATTGCAAAAGAACGAGATCATCCCGTTGCCAACATTAATGTTTCTAGCAGCACAACTTGGCATTTCAGAAGATGAATTTGGCACTTATGGTATACGATCTGAAACCAAGTATGAACATTCGTCAGAGTTACAACGCATTTATGGGTTTAGAATTTTCCAAGAAGCGGATGAAAAGAATTTTTTAAATTGGCTAATGAAGCTGGCAATAGAGACACGAAACAATGCAGAGTTAGCAGACCTATTTGTGCTGGAATGCCGTAGAAGAAAAACTATACTGCCAGCTATAAAGGTAATTGAGCGTCTATGTGCCGAAGCACGGCTTGCTGCTGAACGTAATGTTGTTGGGCGTATTGCAGAACGTTTGGATGACGATATGAAGAAAAAGCTGAATGTTATGCTTACTGAAACGATTGATGGCCGATTGACCATTCATGGCTGGTTAAAACGTTTTGAGGCTGGACATAATTCAGCAGATGTGAATCGGTTATTGGAGAAGCTGGAATATCTTCAAAAACTTGGTATACCTGAATATGTATTAGAAGGGATCCCTTCACACAGAATTATCTGGCTACGACAGCAGGGTGAAGCATATTATGCTGATGGGTTACGCGATATCAATGAAACAAGGCGTTTAGCAATTCTAGCCGTCTGCTCTATTGAATGGAAAGCAATGATTAATGATGCCGTATTAGAGACCCATGATCGCGTTGTTGGAAAACTCTACAGTACCTGCAAACGCATGCGTGATGACCAACTGGTCGATCAGAAAAAACTGGCTCACGAAACGCTTACATCCTTTGCTAAATTAAGTAAGAAACTACTTAAAGCCCATGCGGATAATACGTTAGTTGCTGATGTGGTTAAGGACACCGACGCTCTGGAAAACCTGATGGTAACCGCTCTAACACTCACCAAGAAATTAGATAGTGACCCATTGGAGTATGTGTTATTTGGATATGGCAAATTCCGACGTTATACGAAACGTATGTTGGAAAATATTACATTTAAAGGTAATGCGGCCGCACAGCCATTGATTGAAGCAATTGTATTGTTGAAACATTTAAATCGATCAGAAAGTCATCAGGAAATCGAACTTCCTGTCTGTTTTGCAAATCCTAAGTGGAGTAAACGATTGTGCCATAAACCAGAACGTAAACTCTGGGAAACTGCCGTGTTATTCGCTATCCGTGACGGCTTGCGTTCTCGAGATATATGGGCTGTTGATTCCAGAACTTATCAAGATACTAGACAACAACTCTTACCTGAACAACAAGCTGAGAAAGTTATATCACTACCCATACCATTAAAAGCCAATGAATGGATAACAGAGCGTAAGGAATTGCTAGAGCAACGTATTAAACAAGTGGCTCAGATGATCCGACAAAACACACTCCCAAATAGTTGTATTGAGAAAGGAAAAATATATGTGAACAGAATTGACCCTCAAATGCCAGAAGGCCTCGATATACTAACATTAGATATTTACAAGCAGATGCCACAAATATCAATCACGGATATCCTACGGGAAGTGGATGCAGATACGGGTTTCACAGATAGTTTCTCCCATATCCATACCGTCTCCACCTGCACCGATAAGTTAGGACTGCTTAATATACTTTTAGCCGGAGGTATCAATATGGGGCTGAAAAAAATGGCTTTGTGTAGTAGTTCGCATACATCCTTTTGGTCGTTGATGCGGATCTCCAGCTGGTATGTAACAAGTGAAGCTATGGCCGATGCCCTGGCTGTTGTCATAGAAAAACATAGAGATTTACCCCTTAGCGCTGCTTTGGGGGATGGATCAACTGCATCATCAGACGGCCAATTCTTTCCCTCTGGCGGTAGCGGTGAAGCAATGAATCTAATTAATGCAAAATATGGAAATAGCCCTGGTGTAAAAGCTTATACACATCTATCAGATCAATACGGTCCGTTTGCTATTAAAACGATTCCTGATACAGCGCATGAAGCCCCCTATATTCTAGATGGGCTAACCATGAATGATACTGGTAAACGCATCAAAGAACATTATGCGGATACCGGCGGTTTCACAGATCATGTGTTTGCCATGTGCGCCTTGTTAGGTTATCAATTTGCGCCAAGATTACGCAACTTATCATCCCTAAATCTTTATGGCATGCAAGGCATAAACCTACCAAAGGTAATGCAAGAGCTGATCAGAGCAAAAATTAATATTGCCCGTATAGAGAACCAATGGCCAGATATTATCCGCTTGATTGCCAGCGTTATAACACACCGTGTTGTACCAAGTGATATACTTCGTCAACTAGCCTCCTTTCCACGTCAAAATGAGTTGGCGATCGCACTTCGTGAAATAGGACGTATGGAGCGCACTATTTTTATCCTTAGTTGGATCAGTTCCGTTTCCACGCAGCGTCGTACACACATGGGACTTAATAAAGGAGAATCACATCATGCTCTTAAACGAGCCCTAAACTTCAACCGTAGAGGTGAGATCACTGATCGCACATCAGAAAACCAGCATTTACGTATGATGAATCTAAACTTGCTTGCTGCCATCATCATCTATTGGAATACTAAGCAGCTAGGTCGTATCATTCATAATATGAGACTGAATGGAATAATCATACCTCCAGAGAAATTGGCGCATCTCTTGCCTCTTGGATGGGAGCATATCATTCTTACAGGATACTATAGATGGTGATCATTTACCCTTAACGTAGTTCCCTGCACTTTCCCGCAAACTACCCCTTTAACCGTGAATATCAAGGTTTTGTTGAACAGCTACCGTTAAATCTTAGAATTTTTTTAAAATCCTTAAAATATCAAGACTATGACTATATATTGCTAAATAACTTACCGTTAAAGGAAGAGTTGTCAGAGAATACACCAGTACATTGGAATGCTCCAAAAACTGAATATACTAGACTTTTTCAGTTCGTTAATTTTATTGTAACCAGTGCTTTAGGGTACCCTTATGGCTGGCAAACACAACAAAATGGTTCTGTTGTATCAGATGTGCTACCTATTAAAGGTTATGAACATTATCAGCAAGGTTTTGGCTCAATCAGTGGCCTTACATTCCATACCGAAGACCCTTTTCATACTGCAGGTGCTGATTTTATTTCACTTATGTGTATGCGTAATTTAACAAACACTGCAACTACACTGTTCCCTGCTGATTTAGCGGTAATCCCTGAGCATATAAAGGCTGAATTATTCAAAACTCAGTTTGAAATTATTCCTGATGAGTCACATACTAATTTAACTTATAGTAACGATAATATGAGCGAAGAGCAACAGAAATCTTTCATGGAATTTAACCAAATTAAAAAAATCGCAATATTATATGGGGCAAAAGATAATCCATATATACGCATTGATCCTGAGATTATGCTCACATTTAACCTTAGCAAAGCAGCAAAGGCGGCATATGACTATATTTGTCAAATGATCGAGGATGCCAAAATTGAGGTATCACTAGTACAAGGACAAATGATCATTATTAATAATCATCGTCTTGCTCATGGCAGAAAAGCATTTAAAGCTGAATATAATGGTAAAGACAGGTGGTTAGAAAGAGTACTTATACTGGAGGACATTAGGAAAACGGTTGCCTGCCGTATTTCTGAATTTAGCAACATTATTATTAGATAAGAAAAATGAGTGGATATTTATACGCATTGTATGCAGCAATGGTGAACTCAAGTATTGGTATAATTAGTCATGATGGGTTTACATTATTAGATTTCTACCAAATAGCTTTCTTTAAAAGCTTATTTGCTTTTATCATACTTTCGCTGATTTGTCTTGTTAATAAGAAATGCCGGAATCAGATATATGAATTGTACTATAAAAAATATCAACTAGCTTTTTTAGCTTTTTGGGGAGTGTTTGTATTGTATTTCTTTGAAACCAAGGCTTTTAGTATAACTTCCTTAGCACTAGTATCGTTCATGGTTTATGGTTCTGGTATTGTTACAATTTTTCTTGGCTATTTTGTCCTCAATGAAGCTATTACGTCCAAAAAACTTATTGGCATCATAGCGGTTATTTTAGGTGCTGCTTTGATAATTAGTAAATTGCCAGATTTTGATAATACAACCGGTATAGTTTACGCTATCATAGGAGGTGTGGGCTATTCAATCTTCCTTGTTTTTTGCCGTAAATTTGGTATGGCCACAAATATTGGATTTTTATGGTGGCTCATTGGTTTCGGTACGATCTTCTTATTCATACCAACCATTATCACGGATATAGAACTCAGTCTTCCCGTATCCGGCTTCATTCATTTGCTCTTTTTAGCATTAGTGCCAACTATAGGAGGCTTCTACTTCACCTCAAAAGCTCTGAATAACACAGAAGCCGGTAAAGTTCAGATAATTGAGATGAGTGATCCCTTTTTCACAACAATAGCAGCCTTCCTGTTTTTTGGTCAAACTATCGGCCTATACCAGCTATTTGGGGGGATTTGTATATTAATCGGCTTATTACAAGCGAGATAATTTTATGTATTTGAATTTTAGAAGTAAAAATATTGGATCTATCTCTGAGATAATGTTTAAAGTACTGATTGATTCTAATTTTGGTTTTTTTAGCTCTTCTACCATTACTTTCAGCCTTACTAAAAACAGTGGGATAAGTCAAGATATACTATTAATGCTAGAAAATAATTATTTTGAATTACCTACTTATCTCCATAAAAAGTTAGGTCAACTTTTCTCTAAAATGCGATTTTTGTCTGCTATGCTTCTCAATATTTCAAAGATGATTATTGACTTAAATCAGATTCAGAGGTTAATACTCAAGGACAAAAATTATCGCAAGTATTTAAATAAGTTTTCTTTTTTAAGTATTACTTTACTAGTAGAAATCAATTCAATTTTTGTCACTATTACTAAGAAAGTAGCAGATTATTCAGCTCAAAATAAAGTTTTATCTTATTTATGGAATGCTGAACATAATTGTTACAGATTTGTAACCACTGAACTAATGACCAGTTATAAGCTTTTTTTCCTAGGAAAAATATTGAATCAATACAAATAAATTGAAGAATCAAATGATCACAATGCCACATTGGATAGTACTAATACCACCTGTAACTACTATTATGATCGCAATCTTAAGCAAGCGAGCTGCTTTATCATTGTTGGCCGGAATAGTGCTTTCATCAATCATATTTACTAAAAATATCAATCTTGAAACAATTTATTCGGTCGCACATCACTTTTCTTCGGTAGTTTTACTTGATGGCCATATACAGGTAGATAACTTATGTGTTTTGGGTTTTTTATGTGTTCTCGGTACCTTGATTGCCGTGCTCATCGATTTGGGTTCTATGGAATTAATAGCTAATAAATTTAATGATAAAATCAACTCTCGCCTAAAAGCCCAACTAGCTATTTGTACTTTATCCATTATGTTATTCATTGATGATTTCTTCAAATGTATTGCTTTAGGGGCAATCAGCCAACCTTTAGCTGATAAAAAAGCAATCTCTCGAGAAAAATTAGCCTATTACCTAGATTCCACTGCTGGCCCTTTGTGTATCCTAGTGCCGATATCAAGCTGGGGAGCTGTGATTACTTCTATAATGAATAATACCATTCATCAACTAGGCCTTAAAGGTTTTAATGGTGGTATGAATTTATTCTTTAGTTCAATGATTTATAATTTCTATGCAATGCTTGCCGTTTTCTTCACTTTCTTGGTTGCACTAACTGGTTTAAATTTTGGTCTCATGGCTAAATTTGAGAAAAAGGTTTTGAAACTAAAGCGTGAACAACATAATTATAAACAAGATATAGAAGAAGCAAGCATTTTAACAGATAACGAAATTAACTCCAAAGTTAACTGTTTTATAGCCGCTATCGGCTCCTTAGTTGGCATTACAGTAGGATCAATGATCATAAGTGGCTATATCTTAAGTCCAAATGAAGAATCTTCGATTACTACTATTTTTGGTCATATGCTAATGGGGCCTTCCTTGTTGATTGGTGGTGGTAGCTCATTATTAGCAACTTTTATTTTTAATCCAATTACATTTCATAAATTCAAGCTCTATCTAATTCAAGGTTTTACAACCATGAAACCAGCCATATATATACTTCTACTAGCTTGGACTTTGTCTTCATCAATTAATCAATTAAAAATAGGGGATTATATTTCAGAATTAATCGTCACAAGTAATATAAATCCTACCAACTTGCCTCTAGTAATATTTCTTGTGGCTTGCGCTACCTCATTCTCTACTGGTACCAGCTGGGGTACTTTCTCGGTACTAATACCAGTAGTATGTCAGATTTTACTACATGAGGACAAAGAATTAATCAGTATAGCCATCGGTGCTGTTCTTGGCGGAGCGGTATTTGGTGATCATTGTTCACCAATTTCCAGTACATCTATACTATCAGCTATTGGTGCTGGCTGTAAACATATGGATCATGTCTTAAGCCAGTTGCCATACTGTATACTAGCAGGAATATGTACCAGCATTATGTATATAGTTGTGGCTTATGCAAACTAGTGTTAAAAACCAAAGGTTTTGGCCTACTGTAATCTTACTATTATTCATAAATAATTATTATGTAAAAATAATTTATAAGAATATAAACTGTTTTGAAATTTAAATTTTATATAGAGTATATATATGGGAAATGAACGAATTAGTAGTACTGAGTTTGGTGTATTAGCCCCATTTGTATGAAAAAGTCCGGTTTTTGTGTGAATTCGAAAGATTAGAGTGATTTTATAATTTAGATTAATATTACCGTCAGTCAGAAAAAATCAGCACGGGTTGCAAAGGTAATTACCCATTCAGTACTAGCTTCATAAAGGAGAAATGTAAGAGAACAAGCGATGAGGGATCACTCAGCTACAATCTATCAAGTAAGTAAAAGGTTTTTCAAAGTACCGAATAAATAGTTGTAAAAGAACAACATAAGAAATCAAATAAAGCATTCACGGAGCTACTAGGCTTATATTTCATTCTTTAGTGTATACAGGAAAGCTAGTTATTAATCTAGGTTAAACCCTCAGGATATTTATAATATACTAGCCTTCCTCAAGCATTTTTTAGTTATATAACTAAAGACAATATCAAGATGCAAGAATATTCTCCGTTTCCCAGCGTGGCCTCCCAAGGATATTCCAATCCTGAGGTAGACTAAAAAGCACTAAAACGTAATGTCCCTTGCTGAGTTATGATTTAACAAAACCCTCTTCTCTTAATACAATAACTAGTTACTATACCACATGACTTACCTTTCCCTCATTTTTTTATGGTAATCTATTACTGGTTCTTTGTCATCATCCAAGGGCGGACTCATACCATGCCGAACAAAACGCTGTTCTTAACAAATTTTGGATACGCATCGGCTGTTTTTATGCGATACTCAAATTTATTAATGAGCTTAAGTTACTTAATCGTAGACAATGAGTACAAAATATTATACAAGATTAGAGAGTATGGCCTTTTTATTAATAAAGAGATCTTAGATTTGATTTATCTTGAAAACAATAAGAGTAATTCATAACTCTATGAATTAACTAAGGAATTTATTATGATTATTTGTGGACTTAAACTTACACACGATGGCGCAGTAGCTCTTTTTGATGATGAAAAGCTTATTTTTAGTATAGAAATAGAGAAAATAAATAATAACAAACGTTATAGTAAAATATCAGATTTAAATATAGTACCAGAAATACTCAAAAGTTTTGGATATGAATTAACTGATGTGGATAAGTGGGTTATAGATGGGTGGAATGATGGGATTGAAAGCGGGCTATTGCATTTATTAAATTATCAAAGTCCTACTACTATAAAAGTCGCTCCTTACGATGAGGGAGATAGTATAGAAAATAATATTTTTGCTAATGTGTATAAAAGTAAGTTTTACTTGAATGACCAAGAATTTGAATACATAAGTTACTCACATATTTTAGGACATATTGTAGGAGCATATAGTACAAGCGTGTTTGCTACTAAACTTGAACCGTCTATGGTACTCATTTGGGATGGGGGAATATTTCCTAGACTATATTATGTTGAACCGAAAGAAAGACAAATAGAGTGTTATGGTTCATTGTTTCCACTTATAGGTCATTTTTATGCCACAGCTGCAGAATATTATTTTGGTCCCTTTAAAAGTAAAAATCAGATTGAAAGAGCATATGATTTATCAGTTGCAGGAAAGTTAATGGCCTACATTGCTTTAGGAAAATCAAATAAAGAAATTATAAAAGTTTTTCGTGAAAGCTATGAGTCTCACTTTAATACAAATAACTCTTCTAGTAATGAATACTTAGAAAATCAAATAGAGTCTTCTGATATTTTAACACCATTGATGAAGCATGTGCATGTCTATTTTAGGGACATCAAACGGAGACTTAGTAACAAAGATTTTTCAGATGCAGATATTTTAGCTTCGATGCATGATTTTATAGAACAACTTCTTGTAACTAATGTAGTAGAACATGTAATTAAATGGAAAAGAGAAGGGCCTTGGAATTTATGCATTGCTGGGGGTTGTGCGCTAAATATAAAATGGAATAGTGCTCTTAGAGCTCAATCTATATTTAAAGATGTCTGGGTACCACCTTTCCCTAATGATTCAGGTTCAGCTATAGGAACCGCTGCTACTTACCTATTTAAAGAAAAGGGACTAATAGCACTAGATTGGAATGCTCGTCTTGGTCCTAAAATAGAGAAAAGCAATTATCTTCCTAAAGGATGGACGTCTGAGCCTTGTGATACTTTAAAACTTGCAAAAATCCTATACGATACAGGTGAACCTGTAGTGATGCTTAATGGTAGGGCAGAATTAGGCCCTAGAGCTCTTGGTAACCGTAGTATTATTGCATCTGCAACTAGTGCACGAATGAAAGATCTGCTTAATAAAATTAAGCTTAGAGAATATTATCGTCCAGTTGCTCCTATTTGTTTAACTAGTTTTGCCCCTAAGATATTTGATCCTGGTACACCAGACCCATATATGCTTTTTGACCATTACGTTAGAGAAGAATGGATAGAACGAATTCCTGCTGTGGTACATTTAGATAACACAGCAAGATTGCAAACAGTAAATAGCTCAGATGATCTAATACTTGAATCAGTCCTGAGAGAATATTATAAATTAAGTGGTATACCAGTGTTGTGTAATACAAGTGCAAACTTTAATGGATCCGGGTTTTTCCCCAATATTACTTCTGCAATGGAATGGGGAAAGGTTCATATGATATGGAGTGATGGAGTATTATATCAATTCAAAGATTCTAAATGAAAAATTACTGCTGTGATTCTTTAATTAGATTTTTATATAAGAAGTATGGAGGGTTGTATGATAGACAGAACAATACCAGTATTTAGTTTAATCGAGTTACAGAAGGGATTACGCCAAAAAGAGTTCCGTAGTTGTTTGATGGAAAAAGGAGTGTTTTATCTTGGAGAGTATGACATACTGGAAGCAGAACATCAAAAAGCTAGGGATATTGCAATGAACTTTTTCTTGCATGGCAGCGAAGAAAAAAAAGCATCTGTAATTACTGATATTCCAAATATTAGGAGAGGGTACTCAAAATTGGGAGCTGAAAGTACTGCACAA
>JACCDN010404592.1_pt1 | contig 10230 bp, 9 predicted proteins | sample 7441691 | NCBI WGS metagenome assembly JACCDN01 (sample SAMN15323439, study PRJNA562643) | freshwater metagenome | isolation source: river surface water | place: USA:Blue River Watershed | collected 2017-08-16
AGCAGATTGATTTGACGGGTTGGATCGCGATCAGCCTGATTATTACGAGTGGTGTGCTGGCCTCCAGAATCCGCTTTACAAAAGCAAAAGCACCCTAGCGGGTGCTTTTGTATAAACCGTATGGTGCGGTTGTCGCCATAGAACAACAACCGGAAATCCTTTTCTGTGGCTGTAGATTGTTTCGGAAAATAATTTTATACCCCCATTTGTACCCCCAGACTATGAAGGGTAGGGGCTATCAGATACCCCCTCCCCGAAACTCCCGCACAAAAAAATCTGTCTACCCATACGGTCCCGTGTTGGCTTAAGTCGAACATTTGGCCACCCCCTAGCTGATTGATTGTGTGGCCTGAGGGCTGCAAACAACTTAACCCCCCCTCCGGTTGACCTCCAGAAACTGGAGGTCATCGACAGCGGTCAGACTGGTAAGTCACAACTTAACCCCCCTAGGTAAAGTTTTGTGACTAGGCAGTGACCAAGGTTCGCATTACCCTTGCTCTAACCTCTGGGGAGGACCCGCCAACATTAATGGCGTCCAGTTTCTGGACGTCATCGGCATCGACATTAGTTGACGCCCATCAAAAGTAGTGTCCATGCTTCTGTTCACTTCGTTGACTATGTTTCAGCATGGCCCACATGGCAAGAAATGAGGTTCGCATTACCCTTACCGAGACCCTCGCGGGAGGACCCGTAAAACGAGGCAGTTGATCCTTTACTCTGTTGACGAAGTAAACAGAAGACAAACCCGTTTAGCGATTTTGCAGCGCAAAAGAAAACGGCTATCCGCCCTTACCGGGCAGGGTCATTTTATCCATTTGGAGGGCACTCCCCTATTTCGTGACCGGGGCAACCGGGGCACACCGGGGCACCCGCCACCAGCAAGGGTTGCAGCCGCCCCAGTGAACGGGGCAGCACCGGGGCACACCGGGGCACGTAAGCCACTTCGTGCCTTATCGGGGGATGGCTTGCTTACTTGCTCGCCCGCTTGTGCGATGAATAGCTGGATTTGTTGACCGTGTGCAACGCAACAAACCGCACCGGTGGTACAGAAGCCACAGGCTCACAACAAACTGCCCAGGTAATACAGGATCCAGGTGCTCACAACAAACCGTACCGGTGGTACAGAAGCCACAGGCTCACAACAAACTGCCCAGGTGATACAGGATCCAGGTGCTCACAACAAACCGTACCGGTGGTACAGAAGCCACAGGCTCACAACAAACCGCACCGGTGGTACAGAAGCCACACGCTCACAACAAACCGTACCGGTGGTACAGAAGCCACAGGCTCACAACAAACCGCACCGGTGGTACAGAAGCCACACGCTCACAACAAACCGCCCGCATTTGTTCACTAGATATTGTCTTTTAACCACGGCCACCGGCTAGCACCGGGGGTCTGGTCTGGATCATTCGGTCCGGGCAGGTAAGCAATACAACGGCGCGGCATAATCTGGCTTGGCGCGTACTGCCTTGATGCAACCAGTAAGCCAGCGGCGGGCGCTGTGCATCGGCCATGCTGGGTTAGTCGCTGGCAGTCGGTGCACCACCTCCGATCATCGATTTCGCAGTAGGCCATGAGGGGCGCGGTCGGTTCGGTTGATGTTGAGGCATTGGCCATGCCGCCCGCGTTCGTTGTGGCTTCATTGTGTGGGCCGGGTACGTCAAACATCCCGGCCCAATCTACCGCAACCGTTACCATCACAGATCTGCCTCTAGAAACTCATGGGTGATGTGATGTACCCATTGCCGACCTTGCCCGTCAACGTCAATCTTTACACGGGGTGCCCGGTCCTTTTCAGCAGATCCAATCATCCAGCCTCGTGCTTTCATAAGGCGGGCGACCGCTACCGGATCATAGCCTTTGCATACATCGGTACGCCACGCGGAGGGCAGCACAAGATACTCCCACGCCTGCCCGGTTGCAGTAGAAACAGGGCGGCGAAACCCGGCCCGGTAAGCTGTACGCGGTGCGTGCTTCTCATCAATCTCTGAGCGTTCGGTGCTGGTGAAGCGTGATTCGGCGTGCTGTTCGAGAAAGCCCCGCACTTGTTGCAACATGGCGCGTTGTTCCTGATCGGATTCCCCGCCTCGTTTGCTCAGCCAATCCTTGTAACAACGGCCAGCGGCTTTGATTGCTTCGCCTCGTTCCCACCCGGTGATACCGAAGGTTGTGGCAATTTCACCGGCAGCGCCGACCAGTGCAAAGCGGCGTGCTACTCGCTTCGCCTGTCCGTGGGCCCCGCTGGTCAGGTGGGCTTCAATGAATAGCTTAGCGGCGGCTTCTACCTGTTCGGCTAGCCCATCGTGCTCACAGTCTGCCAGCTTCTGTAGCCACGCCCGCAAAGCCGACCCATGATATTTGCCTGCGGCCTCGGTGATGCTCCGGGAAAACAACTCAGGGTTTGCGGATCCGTTGAGGCTTTCAAAGACGCCCATACCCGCGCCCGCATCAGCGGGTATCTCAGCCATGCGCAGCTCTTGCCCTGCTCGTGGCTTTTGGCCAGCCTCGCCCATGCGGTCCGCTAAACCAAGCTCACCAGTGCTCATAAACAACAAACGCCATTTGGTAGTCGCCCGCATTGCGGCGCGGTCATTCATTCGCGCTTTGCCTGACTCGTTACTGAGCATATAGATGCTTTGGCCAACCGTCTTTGCATCAGACTGCCCCAGATCATCCAGTGGCAATAAGGCATCACAGTAGCGGGCGGCTAAGCCTTCGAGGCTGTTGTCCGTGGTACGCCACCGCTGAAGATATTCACGGGGTGGGCCTGCCACTGAGGATGCTGCAACGAGCGTTGATGTTTTGCCATCCGATGAATTGCCAGAGACATGAAAGCCCCCGGATTCATCTTTCGTCAGGTAGAGCAGGGGGGCGGCAAAGGCAGCGGATACCGCAAAGACAAGTCGAGAGTTACCCACGCATAGAGCGGCCACGTTATCCCGCCATTCGGCAAGCGTGCCCCTTGTGGCGAAGTGTTTAGGCGCGTCACCGCCCACGTCATATAGCCACGGCTCGGCATTCTTGCCGAAGGTTTCACCGGGCAGCACATAGACAGGCTCAGCGTTTCCGGCGCGGTGCCAGCCGGTAGCTGTGACAATGCGTAAGCGTGCCTCAGGGTTTGATTCAATCAGGTACTGACGGTATAGCTGGCGGCCAGTAGGGGCTAGGTCGAAGCCGTGCCCTCGAAAAAACTTTTCTAATTCCATGCCATCACCAGCCAGCATGGCATCGGGGATCACTTGACGGATCTCTTGTTTGTCTGGATTGTGAAACGCTACCAGCTTGCCCCATCCTGCCCCGTGTTGATCTCGTGCACGGGCGATAATTTCAACGTGCTGGCATACCCATCGTGGGGCCTTATCTGGTTCGGTGTAGTAAAGGCCGTGCTCATTGAGCGTGAACCGGGTAGGTGTGCTGTTGCCGGTGGTGGGCTGCGCATTGTCAGTCGCGTGGTCTTGTCGCCGTTTTGCGGGCGGCGCGGCCAGCGCCTCTAAGAGACTATCGGCATCGAGCGTAGCGCCCGCCTTAGGCCATATTAAAGCCATATGCTCAGCGGTCCACCCACGCGCCACCAAGTCGGCGGCATCGTCACCATTCGCTAACGGGTTGCCTGTAGCCAGCGCGTGCGTGCCGTCTTTCGTTATTGCATCCAGTGCCAACCGATCAAGGCGCACGCGGTACAGGCTAGTTACGCCTACGCCATGCAGAATCGTGGCCAGCTTATCCATGCACGTTTTGCCGGGATCATCGGCATCTGGCCACAGGATCACAGCGCGACCTTCCAGCGCTTGCCAATCGGCTTTGGCCACGGCTTGTGCACCACCCTGCCAACAGATCACCATGGCATCGGGCAAGAGTGTTTCAGCGGCGGCGCGTGCTTTCTCGCCTTCAACGATCACCACTTGCACACCTGGCTTTGCCGCGAGTAGATCAAGCCCATAGATCGGGCGCGGATCCGGCGGCGCTTTGAATTGCCACCGCACATCACCACCGGGAAGTCGCCACAGGGTTAAAGGGCTGAATTGCTTACGCTCTCCCTTCGGCTCGTACCGATCATGGTAGTAGTTCACACGGCCTGCATCATCAAGGTACGCATAGCGGGCGGCGGGTGCCCCGTGTCGACTATGTGCTTTGGGTGGTAAGGGCGCGTCATCCGGCACGGGCATAACGCACACGGCGGGTGGTTCGCTGGCCTTTTGTGTACCACCGTGGCGCGTTTCTTTTGCTGTGCCTGATACCGATACATTAGCCGAGTAATTCTCGGGTGCTGTAGCGCGATTGTGTGCGTCTGTTCTGCCCGGTCTGGTAGGCAACCCCAGATAATCGGCCAGTGCATCAGCGGCGGCTAGTTGTTTCACCCCTTGCAGGTAAGCCACGAGAGAAACCAGATCGCCGCCTTTTGCATCGTCTGCAAAGTCCGACCATTTGCCTGTTGCCTTGTTGATCGAAAAACTCCCCGGCGTATGATCGCCGCGCCGGGGGTTAAGGGGTAGATACTCAGGGCCGGAGTGTTTTCCACCATCCAGCCCCAGCCAACCCATCACGCTATCAAAGCGAATCAGCGCGGTCTCACTGACGTGCCGGAAAAATTCGCCGTTATTCATAGCCAGCCATCCGGTTTCTCAAAACCGGTGCCATACCTTTTGCAGAAGCCGGGCGTACCTACCGTAGCCAGCAACAAACCACAGATCAACCGCAGGTGATAGATCCGTTCCCGTTCAGCGAGCGTGCCTGTACCTGCCAACGAATAGAGGCGGCTTTGGAAATAATCAAGTTCCCTTAGGCATTCAGGAGACCTTGCACCCTCAACAAGCATCAACGCCAAATGCGGCGTGTCTTGGACTTTCAACTTTGAAGCAGTCTCAATCCATGCGGCTTGATTCTTCCCGCTGGGCCTGTTGGTGTCGGGGCTTACTGGGTCCGGCACTTCCGTCTGCTCAATTGCCAATAGCAGGGCAATCCTACGTAGGTCTTCGATATGCCCCCACAAGCCATCCAATGCGGCCAAAGGCTCAATCTGATTCGCCAAAAGGCGCATACGCTCTCTAAATTGCCGCACGTTTGCTGCAACACCCAGAATCGCTACCAGTGCTTCATCTGGATATTCAGACAGCGCCGCAACCATCTCATCGGCGGACAGCTTCTTCGTCTCACTGTTCATGCTGCACCCCCGATCAACTCTTTGGCGGCGCGGATGCGTTCATCATGTATTCGCGCTACTAACTTGCGGACCTCTTCGTCAGATAGACCTGCAATTCTGGCGCGGATGACTTGGTCTAGCTCATGCTCTGGCACGCCTATGCAACGCCCGCCTAGCTGAACAAACATGGGGACCAGCCCTGAGGCCATCGCTTCTCGATAGCTGGTTTCTTTCTTGCCGTAGCGCTCCAGAACTTCTGGTAGTCGCAACATCTTGACGACTTTCACCTTGAACCGCCTGCCAATCGCCAACAAGTCAGCGGCATCGTCACCATCGGCCAGCGGTGCACCCGTGGCAAGCGCAGAGTGGCCGTCTGTGGTGGTTGCATCCAATGCCGCACATAGTAAGGCGCAGATATCCTTTAGCTCGTTACGGGTCAGTTTTTCACCCGATTCTTTGCAGAATATCTGCTCGATTTTTTCGCGTTGTTCCGGTGAGTACCCGGCAATTCTGGCGACTTCTAGCCAGTCAGCTTCGGATTTTATGGGGGTATTCGGCAAAGGAGCCGTAGGTCTCTTCATGTCTGTATCTCCGATTGCGCCCGCCGGGGATCGGACGGTTACGCACGGTGATACTTTCTTGTTTCTGAAATACCTTAACAATTGCCTTTGCTGTGCAAATGGTACAGCTTGCACGGCATAGTGTATTGCCTGCCAAGCGCAGTGTATCTATTTGCCAGCTTCAACATTTATCAGCCAGCTGCGGGCGACCCTGAAAGCTATTTTTTTTCCGCAGAATTCCACTAGCCCACTTAGCTCGTTTGCCACGCACTCGTCCTTTGTGGCGTACTCACCTGATCTCCATATGCCAATAAGTTTTTCGCGTGCCTTTGTATGCGGCGCGTGCTTTGCCAGCGCACGTTTTCGAGCAGCCTCTGTCGCATTCGCTTTACGATCTTCTGATTCATACTCGCGGCCGCCTGCCCAGCCATCATCAAAACTAACGAAAGAAATAGCCTGCGAAACCTCGCACAAAATATCAAAAGAATGCGCCGGGTCACCTATGAATTTTTTACCGGCCTCAACAAACCAGATAATAGCCATTGCACGCATTATGTCTCTCGCGTCAGGCGTCTTTTCTAAAGAACCAAAGACCGGGATTTGTTCATTTAGCCTAAGTGAGTTTGCCCTATCGTAAACAATGACAGCCCAACCCTCGTAGTCTGCATACCCTTCTGGGGAGAGAAGCTCCTTGTTTACCCAGCTGTCTCCAGCTTCCCCAGCCAGTGACTTGAAGAAACATGCTCCGTAATGTCTTTCAAACTCAAATACTCGGTTTGAATATAAAAATAGATCATTCAAGCTATGGCCATAAAAATGCTCAATAACTCTCAGGGCTCCGATGATTCCATCTCGCCACTTTGGGCCAAAGCAAATTGGCAGTGTGCCCTCACAAATAACACCGCAATCTAATTCAAGCCTGCTCGCGGCATCTTTTCCAGCTTTAACCGCTTGGACTTTTGCTAACTCTAAGCGTTCGTCATCAAAACACGAAGCCATCCTGCACCCCTTCAATGCGCCTTCATTGTGTGGGTGCCCCAGCAGGCGGTGAAGGTTTCCGCTTTTCGTCTGGCCGGACTAGCCGGGGGCTTGCAAAACTTTACCACTCAATCGACCCGGGTCATGCCTGTAAGACAAAAACCGGCGCGGGGCCTATCCTGCCGTAGCGTTGATTCTCTGAGCCTTTGTATTGATACAAAGTAAAAGAATACTTCATCGTTTTTCAACCCACGGTCTGTGCCGTAATCTTTGCGGCCATGTTTGCCGCTCGCCTTGCCTTACGTTCTGCCCTGATCCGATTATTTTCCTCATGCCACCGCCGTTCATTTTCCTCTTCGCGGCAAGCCCGATAGTTCTTGATGCTGATTACTTGGTGCGTGGTTACAACGAACGAATCAAGCAGTTCAATCCCAATAGTTCTTAAGCCTCGCTCAAAGGCTGACAGGTTCTGTACGTCTGCATTAGACGGCTCGGGGTCTTCGCTCGGGTGGTTGTGTGCTAAAGCGACACTGCCTGCTCCAAGTGACATAGCACGGTAAGCGATATGTCGAATATCCCATTCCACGCTGCTGTGATCGCCAAAAGCCAGCGTGTCAGCTTCGATAAACCGGAGTTTTGGATCAAGGTAAATGACATGGCCCTGTTCGTGAACGAGGCCAGCAAAGCGAAGTCTTAGGAACTGTTGGAAGTCTTCAAAGCAGTTCAATACCTCGGAGACCTTTAGCCGCTTCGACTCGATAATCTTCAAGGCTTTGCGGATAACAGAGGACTCGCGGCAGGTGAGGGCGTTTGGGTGTAGGAGCGCGGCGGCATCTGCAAACGTGGGGTTATCTCTCCTTGTGTTCACAGTCATAATGCACCCCCGGTGTTTTGCGTTTCAAATTGCAGGGCTGTGTGCATCCCCTTGAAAATCAGTGCCAATCCATTAGCGCCCGCATCACCGCAACCTTCAGCCAGTGCCCCGGACACTATGGCCATAAATGCAAGCCCATCGCTCACATTTTCGAGCGTCTCACCTGTAGACGCATACCCAATAAATGGATTCAGTCGGGATGCCAATGCCCGCCCTCCTGTGTAAAGCGTTTCTGTAGAATCTAACTTAGCCATGATGTGCAACCCTCATTGTCGTTATGGTTAGGCGGGCCGGGGTGCTGCAACACTCCTGGCCTTGCCGTTTTGCCTGAGACCGTCAGGCGCGGTTAAAACGGTAGATCAATGCGTAGCCATTGTCAGCAATCAAAATGCGTCTCCGTGATACCTCTAGACCTGCCCATCATCAGGGTTGGCCAACCTCTCTAGGGGCGGCGCAACGACCAATTCTTCATGTAGATCGTGCAAGCGGGTGAGGGTCCGCAGGTATTCAGCCGCCCACGCGGGCGGGCCTTCCGTGGCCCAACTTGAGACGGTGCTTTTGTTGAGGCTCAGCTTGCGGCACAGATCGGCCTGTTTCCAGCCAATCGCCTTTAGCCCTTGTTTGAATTCTTCGCCGGTCATGGCTTACCCCTTTGGTGGTCTCTCGCGTGCGCGTAAGAGTCAATTCTAATTATACTAAGTTTGCCAAAAGCGTACAAATTTATTTATAAGTTACGGAATAGACGTAATTGTACTTTACATAACACCCGTTATGCGTCATTTGCTATGTGAATAACTTTTGGCCAGATTCGGCGCTATGCCATACCGGGCGGGCGTTCTAGCGGTTCGGGTGTTTTGCTTAAATAATAATCAATGGTGCATAACGTCTACCTGCAAAAGTTATCCACAATAGGGTCTAAAACCCCCTAGTTATCCACCGATGAAACTTGCCCGGTAGGGGTTGCCATGGGGCAACCTTTGCGACAGAAAAAAGGGGCTGCGCGGGCGGGCGCGTAAGCAAGCCATCCCCCGATAAGGCACAAAGTGGCTTACGTGCCCCGGTGTGCCCCGGTGCTGCCCCGTTCACTGGGGCGGCTGAAACCCTTGCTGGTGGCGGGTGCCCCGGTCTGCCCCGGTTGCCCCGGTCACGAAGTAGGGGGGGCACCCCCGGCGCTGTCTTTTTGGCGGTGTTTTGCATGGATTAGCTGGCCACTTTTGGGAAGGGAATCACCTCGGCTCCGGCCTTCAGCTTGTCGAGATAATCGGCCCATGCCTGCATCATTTTCTTTCGTTCGGCGAGGTGTGCCGTTCGATTGTAGGCGCGGCCCAATGGATCTTTAACGGTATGCGCTAGCTGGTGTTCAATGACGTGGGGAGGGTAGCCCAATACTTCATCAAGCATGGTTCTGGCCATTGCCCGGAAGCCATGCCCTGTGAGTTCGTCTTGTGTGCTGATCCCCAGACGGCGCAGCGCTACGTTGATCGCAGCTTCTGACATGGGTTTTTTTGGGTCGTGCCTACCGGGGAAGACGTACTCAAGGTGTCCGCTGATTGGTTCCATCGATTTGATGATGGCTTTTGCCTGTTTCGACAGGGGCACGATATGCGGCGTCTGGGTCTTGGATATCAGGTAACGCCATTCGGCTCTATCAAGATCGATGTCCGACCAGCGGGCGCGGCGTAGCTCGCCAATGCGAACGAACACCAATGGGGCAAGGTTCATGGCATTACGGACTGTGGCACCGGTGGTGCTGGTATCCCATAGCCTGAGGATCTCACCCAAACGCTTTGGATCCGTGACGGATGCCATGTGCTTTTCAACGTGGGCAGTCAGTACACCCTTGAGGGCAGGGACTGGGTCGAAGTGGGTGCGACCCGTGGCCACGGCGTAGCGCATCACCCGGCCTATGCTTTCTTTAACCCGGCCAGCGGTATAAAGCGCTCCACGATCCTGTACGGAATTGAGCGTTTCTAAGATAACCGGCGCGGTAATCTCTGCCACAGGTAGATCACCCAGCTTTTTGAAGGTGTCGTTTTTCAACATAGCTAGTGTCTTGCTGGCGTGCCCTTCAGACCATAGGGGCTTTTGCTTTTCGTACCATTCCAGCGCCACGGCCTTGAAGGTGTTTTCGGCACGCTCGATCCGAGTGGCCTTTTGGGTTTTCTTCACGCTGGATGGATCCCCGCCATTGTCTAGAATCTTGCGGGCGTCATCCCGGCGATCTCTGGCTTCTTTGAGCCCGACCTCTGGATATACCCCCAGGGCAAGCAACTTTTCTTTGCCGTCGATGCGGTACTTCATGCGCCAATACTTGGAGCCGTTCGGGTGCACCAAGACAAACAAGCCGCGCTCATCGCCCATTTTGTAGGGTTTGTCTGCGGCCTTGGCGGTTCTAACTTCGGCGTCTGTGAGTGGCATGGGGGTATAAACCGGTTTTTAACAGGATGTACCCCCGTTTATACCCCCAAACAAAGCGGGTTGCAACGAGCTTTGCCGGAACTCAGCGGACGTGAAAAAGCCCGGAACTCGTTGTTTTTATTGAGTTTCCGGGCTTTAACGGTGCTTCTAGAACATGGAAATGGTGCCGGTTGTCGGGATTGAACTGACGACCTACCGCTTACAAGGCGGTTGCTCTACCACTGAGCTAAACCGGCGAACCGGTGTGCATTATAGAG
>JACCDN010601040.1_pt1 | contig 10224 bp, 9 predicted proteins | sample 7441691 | NCBI WGS metagenome assembly JACCDN01 (sample SAMN15323439, study PRJNA562643) | freshwater metagenome | isolation source: river surface water | place: USA:Blue River Watershed | collected 2017-08-16
AATGGATAACGGTGTGGCAACTGCTTCAAGATTTGGTGAATGTCCATGCTCATTTTTTCTGACTTTCTAAAACGGATTCAAGAGATTTGATGCGGTCGCGCAAACGGTGCAATTGGCGCAGCGTGGCGGCGTTTTTCTCCCACGACGCATTGTCGTCGATTGGGAACACGCCACTGTATTGACCAGGCTGGCGGATAGAGCGCATGACCACCGACGCGGCAGAGATATGCACGCCATCGGCAAGTTCCAAATGGCCCAAAACAATCGCGCCACCGCCCACCGTGCAATTGGCACCAATGCGTGCACTGCCCGCCACGCCGGCGCAACCAGCCATGGCGGTATTTGCACCCACGTGCACGTTGTGGCCGATTTGCACCAAGTTGTCGAGCTTGACGCCGTCTTCAATGATGGTGTCGTCCAGCGCACCTCGGTCGATGCAAGTGTTGGCCCCGATTTCCACATCGTTACCAATGCGAACCGCGCCGAGTTGTTCTATTTTTTCCCAGCGGCCTTGAAACAAAGCGAAACCGAAACCATCAGCCCCAATCACAACGCCTGCATGCACGATGCAGCGTTCACCGATGCGGCAATCTTCGCCCACGGTGATGCCAGATTTAAGCCACGTGTTTGCACCGATGGATGCACCACGCTCTATCACGCACAGAGGGCCGATGCGCACGGTTGGATCCACCTGCGCCAGTGGGTGAATGACGGCACTAGGATGCACCAAAGGTTCGTCATGCACACGCGAGTGTTGACGCCAAAGCTGAGTTAAACGTGCAAAGTAGTGATACGGGTTGTCTGCCACGATCAATGCCGTATTGACCTCGGCAGTCTCGGCAACTGCGGGAGACACAATGACACAACCCGCCTGTGTGGTGGCGAGTTGTGACTGGTATTTGGGATTGCTTAAAAAGCTCAGCGCGTTGGCTTGAGCGGTATCAAGCGGCGCGAGTTTTTGAATCAGCTGCTGGTGATCGCCAACAAGGCGACCACCCAAACTTTCGACGATCTGGCCGAGACTCAGTGCCACGGCAGATTATTTGGCTGCGTTGATGACCTTGAGCACTTTGTCAGTGATGTCGTGCTTAGGGTTGATGTACACCGCTTCCTGCAACACCAAGTCGTATTTTTCGGTTTCAGCCACTTGCTTGATCACACGATTAGCGCGCTCGAGTACTTGCTGAAACTCTTCGTTTTTACGAGCGTTGAGTTCTTCTTGAAACTCGCGACGCTTGCGCTGAAACTCACGGTCTTGCTCGCCCAATTGCTTTTGGCGAGACAAACGCTGCGACTCAGACAAAGTAGGCGCTTCGCGCTCAAACTTTTCAACGGCTGATTTCAAAGAACTGCCAGAAGCTTCTAAGTCTTTTTCACGCTTAGAAAACTCTTGCTCCAACTTGGCTTGCGCTTGCTTGGCCGTGTTGGCCTCTTTGAAGATACGGTCGGTGTTAATGAAACCAATACGGATTTCTTCAGCTTGCGCACAAAATGCGGCCAAGCCCAACACAACAGCTAAGGAAATTTGACGAGTAAACATGTTCATCAGAAGGATGTCCCGATTTGGAATTGCAATCTTTGGATTCTATCGCCTGCGAAGGCTCGACCTGGCCTAGCCCATGCAAAACGCAGAGGCCCCATGGGAGATACCCAACTTAAACCAACGCCGTAGGACGTACGCAACAAACTCATGTCCATTTTGTCGAACTCGCCATAGACGTTACCCATGTCGTAGAAGCCATAAAGACGCAAACTTCTGTCATTACCAGCACCGGGGAATGGCGCAAGAAATTCGCTATTAAAGGTAAGTTTCTTTGCACCACCAATGACTGGACCCGTTGGATCACGGGGGCCTAATGTGCCCTGCTCGAAACCACGAACAGAACCTAAGCCGCCCGAGAAATAGTTCTTGTAAAACGGCAAGGTCTGACCTTGCATACCCTTACCCAAGCCAAGATCCGCATTAAACGCAAACGTGTACTGCTTAGTCAGAGCTACATATTGCTGGTATTGAGCGCCGAATTTTGCGTAGCGCGCATCCCCCATCGCACCCAGCTCACTGTTTAAGCGAATGAATTTACCGTTGTTCGGATTGAGATAACTGTCGCGACTGTCATTGGCCCACCCCACGGTGAGTGGCACATTTTTGGCAACACAACCAAAATTTGCGCAAAGGTCTTGGTGGGCACCTAGCATACTGGTGCCTCGCACCAGCTCGGTAGATTCAGCTGCAGCCCCCACAAAAACACGATCTAGCTCACTGAACGGTAAACCAAAACGCAGACCAAGACCTGAGGTCACCATGCGATAGTTGCCGCCCTGCTCGATGTATGGCTTGCTAGATCGGTGATAAAACTCAAACGTTCTAGATACACCATCTTCTGTGAAGTAGGGATCAGTCGTGTTGATCACGTAATACTGGTTGAACTTGCTTGTACTCACTTGCAAGCCTAAGTTCTGACCTGAGCCAAACACGTTGTCTTGCTGAATACCAAATGAAAACGTGACTTTTTCTGCACTGGAAAAGCCTGCACCCAAAGTCAACATACCCGTGGGCTTTTCGACCACGTTGACATTCAAATCAACTTGATCTTGTGTAGAGGGCACTTCTTGGGTATCAATCTCGACATCCTTGAAATATCCCAAGCGGTTCACACGGTCACGCGACAGACGAATTTTTTCGCCGTCGTACCAAGATGATTCAGTTTGGCGAAATTCACGGCGCACGATCTGATCGCGCGTGCGGTTGTTACCCACAATGTTGATGCGACGCACATATGCTCGGCGCGCTGGATCAGCCACCAAAACCAACTTCACGCGGTTGGTGGTGCGGTCAATTTCAGGTCGTACATCGGTGCGTGCAAAAGCAAAACCAAAATTACCAAAATACTCGTTGAAAGCTTTGGTGGTGCGCGTCACCTCATCGGCGTTGTAGGCCTGGCCCGCTTTGATCTCAATCAAAGACTTGAACTCATCGTCCTTGCCTAAGTAGTAACCATCCATCACCACCTCTGACACAACAAAACGATCACCTTCTGTCACGTTGATGGTGATGCTGATGTCTTGCTTGTTGGGGGAAATCGCCACTTGGGTGGAATCGATACGAAACTCGAGGTAGCCACGAGCCAAGTACCAAGCACGCAATGTCTCCAAATCTGCATTGAGCTTGGTGCGCGAATAACGGTCTGACTTGGTGTACCAGCTCAGCCAGTTACCTGTACCTTGGTCGAACTGATCCAACAGCTTGGACTCGTCAAATGCTTTGGCCCCCACCACACGCATTTCTTTGATCTTGGCCAAATCACCTTCCACCACAGTGAAAGACAAGTTCACACGGTTTCTGTCGCTAGGCGTGATGGTGGTGATGATTTCCGCACCATACAAACTGCGGTTGACATACTGGCGCTTCAACTCTTGCTCGGCGCGATCAGCCAAGGCTTTGTCGAATGGGCGACCTTCGGCTAAGCCGATGTCTTTGAGCGCTTTTTTCAGCGTATCTTTGTCAAACTCTTTGGTGCCAATGAATTCAACAGCCGCAATGCTGGGGCGCTCCTCAACGATCAACACCAACACATCACCGTTGACTTCAATGCGAACATCTTTAAACAGGCCCAATGCAAACAAACTGCGAATGGCAGCTGCGCCTTTTTCGTCGGTGTAGTCGTCACCCACACGAAATGGGATGGACGCAAAGACAGTACCTGGCTCAATACGCTGCAAGCCTTCCACGCGAATATCACGCACATTAAAAGGGTCAGCCGCTATTGCATTGAGTGCCATCACCGTACCCGCAATGAATGCTGCGGTCTGAGCCAGTGTGGTGCGACGAAATTGTGAAAGTTGCATAATCATGGGATGTTTAGGGAGACTCATGGAAGCCAACCCAGGCGAACCACATCGTTAAAAAGAGAAAAAACCATCAGTGCCACAAGGATTGCCAACCCGCCGCGCTGCATCGTCTCAAGCCATGCGGGCGAAGGAGGATATCCTGTACAAGCCTCGTAAAGATAATACAACAGGTGTCCACCATCGAGCATCGGCAAAGGCAGCAAGTTAAACACGCCAAGACTGACGCTGACCAATGCAAGGTAACTTAGATAAGCGCCCAAGCCTATACTGGCAGAACGCCCCGCATAGTCGGCCATCGTGAGTGGTCCACTGAGGTTATCGAGTGACGCATGCCCCGTCAGCAAGCGCCACAACATATCGAGCGTCATCACAATGACCTCCCATGTCTTAGCCGCCGCTTGGTCAAGCCCATCGAACAAGCCATACTGAACCCAAACCTTGGCTGGCGGCTCCCCCACTTGGGCACCGATGCGCCCCATGTATTGAGCCCCCTCTGTCACGCGCTCAGGCATCACCTCAATGAGCAGCACACGACCATTTCGTAAGACCTCCCAAACCTGTGTCAATGGCGATTGATATTGACCACTGGAACGCACCGCAGCACGTAAAGCGCTAGCGTCAGTCACCACTTTGCCGTCAATGCGCAAGATTTCATCGCCTCGCTGTAAGCCCGCCAAAGAGGCAGGCTTGCCTGCTTGAACTTCACCCAGCACCGCACGACTCCATGCACCCGTGAAACCCCGCGCTTGCCAAGCATTGGTGTCCTTAGACAAAGCCCCTTGCTCAAGCGCAGACAGGCTCACGATCCGTAAACTCTGCTTGCCTTGCGGCTGCACCTCTAAATAAACAGCGCTTGCGTCTTGCTGAAGCAGCCACCAACGCAGGGCATCAAGTGAAGTTACCTCTTGCAAGGCTTCGGATGAAGTGCCAGCACGCACCACAGTGTCACCACTACGCAAGCCAGCAGCTTCAGCCACCGAGCCCGCAACGGGCGCAGCCAGCGTGGCTTGCGTTTCGTATTGCCCAATCCAAAACGTGGCTGCATACAAACACAAAGCCAACAGCAAGTTCGCCACAGGGCCTGCCAAAACAATCGCCGCCCTCGCCCACAAAGGCTGACGGTTAAATGCCATGGGCGCGTCTTGCGGCAATACATTACCCTCGCTCTCATCGAGCATCTTGACGTAGCCACCTAGGGGAATGAGGCTGATGCAAAACTCGGTGTCTTGTCCTGCATGTGGCCGGCGTGATTTCCAGCACAACAAGGGCTTGCCAAAGCCAATCGAAAACGTGAGCACCTTCACACCACACGCTACCGCAACACGGTAGTGACCCCACTCGTGCACGGTGATGAGCACACCGAGTGCGAGCAAGAAGGCTAAAAGCGTCATGGCTTACTTAGCCAAAAGACGCACAGCATCTTCAGCCACAGACCGGGCTTGAGCGTCTAAAGCCAACAAATCATCCAAACTGTGCGGGGCCGCTGGCGATAGGCGTGCCATACAGCTTTGATTCACTGCGTGAATTTGATCGAATCGAATGCGACGCTCTAAGAATGCGGCCACCGCAATTTCGTTGGCCGCATTGAGCACTGCTGTGGTACCACGTGGACCACGCAGTGCATCCCATGCCAAATGAATACCTGCAAAGCGCTCGGGGTGTCCATGGTCATCCAAAGCTTCAAAGGTCATGGCAGACAAAGCATGAAAGTCCAAGGCTTGTGCGCCAGAGGCCATACGCTCAGGCCAACTCAAACCATAGGCAATGGGCACGCGCATATCGGGTGTGCCCAACTGCGCCACCACCGAGCTATCGCGGTACTGCACCATCGAATGGATGATGCTTTGCGGATGAATCACCACCTCTAAACGTTCAGGCGGCATGCCAAACAAATAACGCGCTTCAATGACTTCGAGTGCTTTGTTCATCATGGTGGCCGAGTCCACCGAAATCTTGCGCCCCATCACCCAGTTGGGGTGAGCACACGCCTGCTCAGGCGTAACGTCTTTGAGCGTAGCGAGGTCGCGTGTGCGAAAAGGCCCGCCTGATGCAGTGAGGATGATTTTTTCTACACGGGTGTCCCACGTGGATGCATCTTCTGGTAAGGACTGAAAAATGGCCGAGTGCTCGCTGTCAATGGGCAACAGCGTGGCACCGCCTTGTTTGACTGCATCCAAAAATACTTCGGCACCCACCACCAAAGCTTCTTTGTTGGCCAAGAGCAGGCGTTTACCAGCGCGTGCCGCTGCTAAACAGGGCGACAAGCCTGCGGCACCCACAATGGCAGCCATGACCGCATCGACTTCTGGATGTGCAGATACCTCATCTAAGGCCGCGGCACCGCTGAGCACCTCAGTGCGCAAGCCTTCGGCTTGAGTTTTGTCTTTAAGTTGCTTGGCGGCATCCGCATGCACCATCACCACAAAGCGCGGTTTGAACTGGGCACATTGGCGCAGCATCAAATCTACTTGGGTAGCGCCTGACAGTGCGAATACTTGAAAACGATCGGGGTGACGCGCAATCACGTCTAAGGTATTTGTGCCGATTGAGCCAGTAGAGCCCAATACCGTAATGCGTTGTGTCTTCACGTCTGGGTGCCTACCTGTGTGGTTTTGCATCAAACCGATTGCGCCAACATCATGGCCAATGGCAAAGCGGGCAGTAATGCGTCTACGCGGTCAAGCACACCACCATGGCCTGGCAGCAATTGGCTGCTGTCTTTCATGCCGGCGCTGCGCTTCACCAAGGACTCAACCAAGTCACCGGCCACGCTCATCATGGTCAAAAACAAAACGGCCAATACCAAGAACGGCGCACCGCGGCTGTACAGACGGGTGTAGAGACTTTGGCTGTCGACTGCATATTGCGTGTCAATCCAAATCCACACACAAGCCATGAGCAGCACACCCACCATACCACCCCAAACACCTTCCCAGCTTTTGCCAGGACTGATGGCAGGTGCCAACTTGCGGCGACCAAACGCTCGGCCAGAAAAGTATGCAGCAATGTCGGCCATCCAAACAAGGAACAACACCGACAACAAGAAGTTCACGCCCATCACCTTAGCTTGGTACATCGCCGCCCACGTGAGCCACAGCGCCAACACACCCACTACCAAACGCAAAGCACGAGAAATATGAGCCCAGCGCTCCACGCCATGGCGAATCAACCAGCTGGCCACCAGAACCCATGCAGCGCCTGTGATAGTCCAGACATTGGCAGGTGCGTCATACGCCCAACGTGCAGACCATGCGTACAAACAAAGGGTCACACATACTGCAGCGACGCGCAAAGAGCCGCGCATTGAAAAACCATTCAGGCGTCCCCACTCCCACGCCCCTGCTGCAATTAAAACGAGCGTGAGCCCCGCCAAAGGCTCTGCCGTATCAGCCAATAAAGCTGGCAACAACAGCGCCAACAAAACCAGCGCGGTGATGACGCGTTGCTTTAACATCTGGCTTAGACCGCCATGATTTCTTGCTCTTTGCTGGCGATGAGTTTGTCAATCTCCGCAATGTGGCTGTCGGTCACTTTTTGGATGTCGGCTTCTGCACGTTTTTGATCGTCTTCAGAAGCAAGTTTGTCTTTCACCAGCTTCTTCACGGACTCATTGGCATCGCGGCGCAAATTGCGCACAGCGATCTTGGCGTTTTCGCCTTCGGTACGAACCACTTTGGTCAGCTCTTTGCGGCGCTCTTCCGACATTGGAGGCATAGGCACGCGAATCAGTTCGCCCATCGACGAAGGGTTCAAACCCAAATCGCTGTCGCGAATGGCTTTTTCAATCTTGGCACCCATAGGCTTTTCCCAAGGCTGAACGCTCAAAGTGCGGGCATCTAACAAAGACACGTTGGCAACTTGGCTGATCGGCACCATAGAGCCGTAGTAATCGACTTGCACAGTGTCCAACAAGGACGGGCTGGGACGGCCTGTGCGAATTTTAGTCAAGCTGTTGCTAAAGGCCGCAATGGACTGACCCATTTTGGTTTCTGTAGTTTTCTTGATGTCAGCGATGGTCATGTTGTGCTCCTGAGGTAGCGCAGTGTGAGATTCGAAAAAATGGGTAATTACGCGTGCACCAAAGTGCCTTCGTCTTCGCCCATAACGACGCGCTTGAGCGCACCGTTCTTGAAAATAGAGAACACCTTGATCGGTAGTTTTTGGTCGCGGCACAAGGCAAAAGCGGTGGCATCCATGATGCCGAGGTTTTGGCCAATCGCTTGGTCAAAACTAATTTCGGAATAACGCGTAGCGTTAGGGTCTTTCTTAGGGTCGGCCGAGTAAACACCGTCCACCTTGGTGGCTTTCAGCACCATCTCGGCACCGATCTCAGCACCGCGTAATGCAGCGGCAGTGTCAGTGGTGAAGAAGGGGTTGCCCGTACCGGCAGCAAACACCACCACTTTGCCCTCTTCGAGGTATTGCAAAGCTTTGGGACGCACATAGGGCTCAACCACTTGGTCAATGGCAATAGCAGACATGACGCGGGCGGTCAAACCAGTTTTGTTCATGGCATCGGCCAAGGCCAGTGAGTTCATCACCGTAGCCAACATGCCCATGTAGTCAGCGGTGGCACGGTCCATGCCCACAGATCCACCTGCGACGCCGCGGAAGATATTGCCGCCACCAATGACGATGGCTACTTCAACACCGAGGTTGATGACCTCAGTCACCTCATCCACGATGCGAACGATGGTGGCTCGGTTGATACCAAACGCATCGTCGCCCATCAAGGCCTCCCCCGACAGCTTGAGCAAGATACGCTTGTAGGCTGGCTTTGGTGAGGTCATGAAAAGGCTCCTTGATGTGTGCGGTGAAATTTATGTACGGGGGATATCAAAAGGGGAGCCTAAGCCCCCCTTGTGTGATTAAGCAGTTTGCTTAGCGGCTGCGACTTGGGCGGCCACTTCGGCTGCAAAGTCGTCGACCTTCTTCTCAATGCCTTCGCCCACCACATAGAGGGTGAAAGAAGCCACTTTGGTGTTGGCAGCCTTGAGCATTTGCTCAACGGTTTGCTTGTCGTTCTTGACGAAAGTTTGGTCAAACAAAGACACCTCTTTGAGGTACTTCTGCACAGAACCTTCCACCATCTTGGTGACGATGTCGGCTGGCTTGCCAGACTCAGCAGCCTTGGCTGCAGCGACTGAACGCTCTTTTTCGATCAAGTCAGCAGGCACATCAGCACTGGTCAAAGCCACTGGCTTCATCGCAGCCACGTGCATGGCCACATCTTTAGCTGCTGTTTCGTCGCCGTCGAACTCGACCAACACACCAATGCGTGTGCCGTGCAAGTAAGAAGCCAACTTATGTGCGCCGTCAAAACGCTTGAAGCGGCGGAAGCTCATGTTCTCGCCGATCTTGCCAATCAAGCCTTTACGCACGTCTTCGAGCGTAGGGCCAAAGCTGTCTTGCTCGTAAGCCAAAGCACCCAAAGCTTCGATCGAAGCTGGGTTGTGCTCTGCCACCAATTTGGCAGCGGCCTGAGCCAAAGCCAAGAAGCTGTCGTTTTTGGTCACAAAGTCGGTTTCACAGTTGACCTCTAACAAAGCACCAGTGTTGCCACTGACGAAGCTAGTCACCACGCCTTCGGCGGTCACGCGGCTAGAGGCCTTGCCAGCCTTGCTGCCGAGCTTGACGCGCAACAACTCTTCTGCTTTGGCCATATCGCCTTCGGCTTCAGTCAAAGCTTTTTTGCACTCCATCATGGGGGCGTCGGTTTTTGCGCGCAGTTCAGCGACCATGCTTGCGGTAATTGCAGCCATTTAAATTCTCCGTAATCAGTTCAAAACAATTGGGTGTGAAAAAGGGGCTTCGCAAGCCCCTTTTCAAGTTTGGGCCGCGTGATTAAGCAGCGACTTCAACAAACTCTTCGCTACCTTCGGTCACAGCTTTGACCAAGTCGTTGGTGGCGTTAGCACGACCTTCGATAATCGCGTCAGCAATGCCACGTGCGTACAAAGTCACAGCTTTAGACGAGTCGTCGTTACCTGGAATGATGTAGTCGATGCCTTCGGGTGAGTGGTTAGAGTCAACCACGCCGATCAATGGGATGCCAAGTTTTTTGGCTTCAGCGATGGCGATCTTGTGATAGCCAACGTCGATCACGAAAATCGCATCAGGCAACACAGCCATATCTTGAATGCCGCCGATGTCTTTCTCAAGCTTTTCCATTTCGCGCTTGAACATCAGTTGTTCTTTTTTAGACAAAGCGTCCAAGCCAGCTTCTTGCTGGATTTTCATGTCTTTCAAACGCTTGATCGATGTCTTGACTGTTTTGAAGTTGGTCAACATGCCACCCAACCAACGTTGGTCAACATAAGGCACGCCAGCACGCTGGGCTTCAGCGGCAACGATTTCGCGTGATTGACGCTTTGT
>JACCDN010674758.1_pt1 | contig 10224 bp, 13 predicted proteins | sample 7441691 | NCBI WGS metagenome assembly JACCDN01 (sample SAMN15323439, study PRJNA562643) | freshwater metagenome | isolation source: river surface water | place: USA:Blue River Watershed | collected 2017-08-16
TGCCCTCGGGCCGGCCATGGATTTCCTTGCCGTCTAATTTGTATTGAAGGGGAATAGTATGGATTATTTTTTTGTTTATTAGATTGAGGTTATCTTCTGCTTCGGCTAAAGCATTTTGTATATCGAGTATGGTAATCTCGTTGTCGGCACGTGATATGATCGCTCCACCTGTACCAAGCACACTAGATAATCCTATGCCACCGATTGAAACATGAGCTTTTTTGATTTTAATTCCAGATGTATTTTCTGCTTGAGTGATTGCATGTTTGATCGAGTTGGTAATAAAGCTCGGATTAGTTATATAGCCCATACGCATACCCTCGGACATTGCCAAGCCCCGGCCGATGATTGAAGGCTCTCCTGAATTGTTGTCGTACGCCAAAACAACCACACGCACTGTGTTGGTCCCTACGTCTATACCGCATGAGATTTTTCTTTTCATAATTAATTGTAGTAGAGAAAAAAATATTTTATGAAAAAATTTTTAAGAATTTTTTCTCTGCTCTCTCCATTGTACTACTATGTTGCATTCCTTTCAAATGTAGACAACCGTGGATAAACAGAAATTTGATGAATTTGGTATAACTCATATCGAAATCGGGTGCATCAAGGCGCGCTTTTACCGGTTCGATAAAAATTTCGCCGGATTTTTTATCGAGTGGAAATGACAAAATATTTGTAGGATAATTTTTCCCGCGGTGGGTATTGTTTAATTTCTTTGAAAGGGCTTGGGTTGCAAACACAATAGACAATTCATAACCCTTGCCGAGAATTTTATTTTTTATGGCAACAAAAGGCACCCTTGGGAGGGTGCCTTTTGTCATGTTTGTTAGGGATACATTATCCAACATTTTATTTTTTGATTTTTGTTGACTTACCAAGTTTATACAATTTTTCTTGAATCTTTTTCTTTGCGATGTATTTCAATCGGCCATTTTTTACAGCAAGCTTTGAAAGAGGACGCTCGTTGTAGCGCTTGCCTTTAACCTTTTGGATCATACCTGTCTCTTGCACTTTGCGTGAAAAACGACGAATTAGATTCATGTTGCTCTCGTTTGTATTTTTACTTACTTGTACTGTTACTTTTGTCATATGTAGAAAAAGAATAGCATATATTTCTTTATCACGCAATAGTTATATTACAAAAGGTCTTCAGGGTCGATGTTTATTGAAAAGGCGGGAGATAATGAGGAGAGTTTGTCGCTGAGGTCTTGTGTTTCTTTGTTTTGGTCAAATGTATTTTGTTTGGGAGGGAAAGGCCAGATTTTGGGATCGATTTTCAATACTGTATTGATAACATATTCGCCTTTTACACGGCCAGCAAATGCGCTGAAAATTTGTGGGTCGTATTGGGCGAAAACTTCTTCGAGATAATTGCGAGCCTTCTCACTATCACGGGCATTGCCGGTGAAAGTTATCTTTACCAATCTCTTGTATGGCGGGTAGCCAAATATTTCGCGTTCCTTCAAATCTTCGCGATAAAGAGGCAAGACATTTCCTGCAAGCACGTGTTGCAAAATTGGAGTCTCGGGTATGCGAGTCTGGATTATCATGTTGCGCTCGGTTATCAGAGACATCTTCTCTATAATATGTAGAATTTTTTGATTCATATTAAATGAAGGTATAGATAGTAGTCCATCTAGCGACACAATAGCGCTGTGGGTAAATTTATCTTTGATTGATGCAAAGGCCATCTCCGTACCAATTAGAATTAGATTTTTATTTTTCTGTATATTCAGTTGGGCCATTCGAACATCTTTCTCTGTTGGAGTTGCCTCTTTGTCGATTTGGACAGTGATTGCATTTGGAAATAATTTTTCGATTTCTTCTTTTACACGATCGGTGCCTATCCCAAGCGGGGCCAAGTTCCAGCTATTACATTTTTGGCAACGAGCTTTGGCTGTCTCGCGACGGCCACATTTGTTGCACATAAATATTCTTTCTTCTGTTGTATTTTTATCCTTGGTACTTCTTTTTTTATAAAGTACGATTGGGACTTTGCAATAATTACAGAGCATCGTGTCGCCACAATCACCACAGACTGTCACTCCTGCTAGGCCCTTGCGCACAGTGAAGAGGAATACGCTCTCGTTGTGCTCTTGGGCATATTGAATCATTTTCTTTGTTGTTTCGCCAAGCACGGTAAAAGTTTGCGTACCTTTTTCATCTACCTCTTCTTTCATATCCAATATGATTTGGCGCTCGACGCTGGGTAAACGGAATAGTGGGGAAGCGACTTCGCCCAATTCCTTGTTCTCGTGGCGTTTGAGTGTCTCGGGTCGCAAGAGTGTATCGCCAAATATAATCCGGGAACTATCGCATTCTGCCAAGACTTCCGCAAAACTACGAATATCTGTATAAGGCCTACGGATACCTTTGTATGCTTCACCACTTTCGTGCTCGACAATTATTGTCTTGATATCGTATCGCGGAATAGACAGGAACATTCCTGTACCGATTATAATCACAGCGTGTTCCTCGGTAATTGCTTTGTTGTAATCACTAATCAAATTTTTTTTATTCAAATTTCCGTGGAAGCGGAAAACGTACTGTTCGATGCCTTTTGAAAATGCGTTATAAAATAAATCTATATCGTATTCAGTAGGTACACATATAAAGACAGATTGCTTTTTGGCAAATGCTTCACGAACAAGTGTGCGATACCAAGATAGTCTGTCGCTTGGTAATGCTTGAAAGATTAATTTCTCACAAGCTAGATTTGTATCATTTCCGTTTGGAGTTGTTTTTGGTTTTTTAAGTTCAGAATATTTTTCCAAGAAAATATTTGGTAACATTGCATCGATAACAGACCCAGTAGTTGTCGCATAATATTTCTGCATTCGTAAGCAAGCTTCAAAGAATGATTGGCGGAATGGAGCCATACCTTTTACTTCGCCTATCTTTTTGAGTTGGAAGTCGGCATCTTTGACACCGCCTTTTAAATTGGAGGCATCTTCAAGCTCGATTACAAGTGCATCTACATATTTGGACCGGACAGGGACAGAGACAATAGAGCCAAGAGGAATCTCCTTGGCTGTGAAATAAGTCAGGTTTTCCTTTTGGATGTTCTTTGAAAGCGGTATAACTGTGGCGATATACATACCTTAATCCTAGCATTTTATTTAATATTTTTATAAGCTAAATTTTTGTTGACAAATTACCCTTTATATAGTAATTTAAAAAGAAAAAATCATGAATACAGACAACTTGCAATTTTCGACAGAAGAGATAGAAGAAATTAAACACAAAATTTTTAATTCAAGTGAAATTCCTATCTATCCATTTAAACGGTTTTTTCGTCAATTTTCAAATTACAATGAAGAAAATTTTAGAAAATACGTTACTACATTTATTGATCTTGTGGAGGCCGATAAAATCTCATACGACTCAATCGATTCTTTATCTTTAAAAACCCTCTTTACTGAGTGTGGAATTGAATTCAAAGAATATGAAATCGCTAAAGAAGAAGAGTATGTAACTTGTCTTAAAGCATTAGTACGTATATACACTATGGCGACAAGGGTCCCCAATTATGGTTGTTTCGGAACAGATTATAGAGCCAACAGAAAAATTGATATGTGGCAAACTAATAGCATCTCAGGTTAAAAATATCTCGTCAAAGGACTCTCGCTCTTTGGCGAGTTTTCTTTTTTTGAACTAGAGGCAAGTTATTTGCATTAATTTTTGGCTAAAGCAAACCTTATTGACTTTTATTTAATTTAGTGTATAATATATAAAAATTAAATAGTATGCAAACAAATAATTTAGAATCTTATTATCAACAAAAACAAGAAGAACTCCGTACTTATCTTGAACAGCAACTTAAGAAATTCCAGAATGCTAATAAGGAGTACTTGTCTGCTGTTGTCGCTAAGGCGTGCACCCACGCAAAAAACTTATTAGAGGAATCCAACAAAAAGGCATTTGAACGTTTTAGAAATTCTCAATTAGAAATCGAGGAAAATACCAAAAAAAATTATCCTGAATCTCTCTTGGGGCATTTGATTAAAGCATGCCAAAACGACCTCGACACATCTTTAAAATTTAACCAAACATTATTTGAAAACAGTATTAAATTTTACGAAAATCAAATAAAAGGTTAATGCGACTAACCATTAAAAAAATGCCTTTCTAAAAAAGAAAGGCATTTTTTATTTGGTATTTTTGTGTTATAATCCACCCACTTATGGGTCCCGTTAGAGATGTTTAGTTTAATTTTAACGGAGTTTATAAATGCCATTATTTATTAATATTATTAACTACAATTAATCAGATACGTTCGTCTTTGACGAACTATCTCTAACGGGATGGGAATTTTTTCTAAAAAATTGGGAATAGATTTGGGCACTGCCAATACATTGGTTTATATGCCAGGCAAGGGGATTGTGCTCAACGAGCCCTCTGTTGTGGCAGTTTCTGAACAAGACAATAGAATACTGGCTATTGGTATCGAGGCGAAAGCCATGATTGGAAAAACTCCCGAGAGTATTATTGCTTACCGGCCCATGAAAGACGGTGTGATTGCCGATTATCGTGTGACCGAGGCAATGCTCCGATATTTTATTCAGAAAGCTCTCGGAAAATATAATTTATTCAAGCCCGATGTAATGGTATCTGTTCCAGCTGGAATTACTTCGACAGAGCGCCGTGCTGTGGTTGAAGCTGCTATCAAGGCCGGTGCAAAAAATGCTTATGTTGTGAAGGAACCAATCTTGGCAGCAATCGGTGCAGGTATCCCAATCCACGAACCAAGCGGGCATATGATTGTCGATATCGGTGGTGGTACAACAGACGTAGCGGTGATATCACTCGGAGGAATTGTGGCGAGTACATCGGTAAAATGTGCAGGGGATAAAATCGATCATGCAATCACAGACTATATAAAGAAGACTTTTAATCTAGCAATTGGAGACAAGACAGCCGAAGAGGTCAAGATTAAAATCGGTGCGGCAATACCACTCGAAGAAGAATTGACAATGACAATCAAAGGCCGAGATTTTGTCCAAGGTTTACCAAGAACAGCCCAGATTTCTACAAACGAAATTGTTCGTGCAATCGATAAAGAGCTACGCACAATGATAAGTGCAATCAAAGACGTCTTGGCCGAGACTCCACCCGAATTGGCATCTGATATAATCGACGATGGTATTATTATGACAGGAGGGTCATCTCAACTTCGTAATTTACCAGATCTTGTTTATCGCAAAACTGGTGTAAAAGCTCGCCTAGCTGACGAATCATTGTATTGTGTTGTTCGTGGTACAGGCGAGGCGCTCAATCACTTAGACACTTATAAAAAGACTATAATAAGTAAAAAGTAACTTGTATATTAAATGAATAAAAAAGTCCTTAAAAAAATATTTCAATATATAGTTTATTTATTTGCCTTGATCGGGTTTGTATTTTTCTTTGTATATTTCGCAATCCAATTCGGCTGGTTAAATGTTCGTGGTAGTGCGTCACAGCGCAACTCCTACTTCAATACTGTTAAATCAGTAACTGATATCAAATCCATCTCAAAAGAAAAATATTTGTGTGTCCCCGCCGATACATGTGCGTGGGCATCAAGTGATGAATGGGCATTGATGAAAGAGGTTTTTACTCGCGACCAAGAAATAATCAAGCGCGCAGCCTTTGACGCAGGTGTAGAGCCCCGAATTTTACTCGGTGGTGTAATCGGCGAGCAATTCCGATTTTTTGGGAACCGACGCGAATCTTTCAAACAGTATTTCGAGCCACTAAAAATTTTGGCATCGTTGTCTAATACTTCATACGGTATTGCAGGCCTCAAACCAAAAACATTGATGCAAATCGAGGAGCATATGAAGAATCCAAAATCTGTATATTATCTAGGTCCAGACATGGAGAATCTTTTTACTTATCAAGACGGCGATGATATAGAGGCTGTACGATTCAATCGGATTACAGATGTTAGTAATCCATATTTTTCGTATTTGTATGTTGGCTTATTTATGAAGCAGATCCAAGTCCAATGGGCGAATGCTGGATACGATATTACTCATAGTCCCGAGGTTCTGGGCACACTTTATAATCTCGGGTTTTATTATTCTGTACCCAAGGCCAATCCGCAATCGGGTGGCTCTATAGTAATGGTAAATGGTACGGAGTATAGCTTCGGAGATCTGTCTTATGAATTTTATTATTCCGGCGAGCTTTTAGATGTTTTTCCTTTAAGGTAAAATAAAGATATGAATATTTTCGAGACAAAAATCGGCAACAATTTATTTCAGACATATTTTATTGAGTGTACCAATCCAAACACTCGATTGGATTTTATAAATTATTTAGAATCATTGGGAATAGTGATCAATGGCAACCCAAATATTTTAAACGAAGTTTACGAATCATTTACCATCGACAATGTTCGTTTACTCAACCAACTCCACAGCCAGAAATCTTCAAACGATGGAAAGAAAGTTTTTATAATCGAGGCCCTCACAATCAACCACGAGGCTCATAATGCATTATTGAAAATGTTTGAAGAGCCAACAGAGAACACACATTTCTTTTTCCTGATTCCTCGAGTCGACATCTTGCCAGACACTCTTAAGTCACGTGCACATCTAATATATGAAGACCGAAATAATTTACAAAATAGTAATCAAGATGCAAGTGAATTTATTAATTCCAATAAAAGTAAGAGGCTCGAGCAAATTGCAAATCTTGTAGCCAAACACAAGAATTCCGAAACAAGCTCACCACTACGCGACGATGCTCGCATGCTTTTAGATGGGTGCGAATATTTGCTACACAAAGATGTTAAAAGTTTGGACGAAAATGTAGCTTGGAAATTCGGTGAATTATTGAAGGCAAAGAAATATCTCTCGACTCCGGGGGCCTCAGTCAAAATGATTTTGGAACACATAGCACTCGTGATATAATAAAAATCTATGAGTTACAATACACAAAATTTTAAAACAGAATTAAAGAAGGTTGAAGAATGGTTATCAAAAGAATTATCACAAGTTCAAACTGGCCGTGCGACACCAATAGTCCTAGATAGTATTACTATCGAGAGCTATGGTAGCCTTATGCAATTAAAAAATGTTGCATCAATTACAGTCGAGGATCCAAAGACTCTACGCATTGCCCCTTGGGACAAAACTCAGATCAGGGGTATTGAACAAGCTATTCAAGAAGCCAACATTGGCCTTTCTGTACTTTCTGACAGTGATGGAGTGCGTGCAATATTCCCAATGCTTACAACAGAGACTCGCGCTAAACTTGTAAAAGTACTAAAGGAAAAATTAGAAGACGCCAGAATTTCTGTCCGCAAAATCCGCGGGGAAGAGATAGATAGTATTGCCGATTTGCCTGAGGATGACCAACGCCGTGCAAAAGAAGATATTCAAAAAGTTGTAGATGAAGTAAACCTAAATCTAGAATCCATTTTCGACAAAAAAGAAAATGAGGTTATGAATTAATGCTAGCCCTAGGAATTGCCTAGGGCTAGATTTTTGTATAATAATAAAATGTCTATTAGAACTGTAAAACTTGCCGGGGGAGAATTTTTCCACATTTATAATCGTGGTAATAGTAAGCAAGAAATTTTTTTGGATGATGAAGATCGTGACAGGTTTATAAAACTCCTTTATCTTTGTAATTCTGAAAAGAGATTTAACTTCCGCGAAGATATAGTTAAAAAACACATTGATGTTTGGGATTATGAACGAGGCTCAACAATCGTAGCTATAGGAGCTTGGGTACTAATGCCTAACCATTTTCATTTATATATTTCTTCAATGATAAAAGAAGATGACAAAAATGAAAAATTAATTTCAATATTTATAAATAAACTCTGTACGGGGTATTCTATGTATTTTAATAAAAAATATAATCGCACAGGAAAACTATTTGAGAATAAATTTAAATCTGTGCATATTTCTGAGGAGGTGCAGGCTAAATACTTATTTTCCTATATACATTTAAATCCTGTAAAGTTGATCCAAAAGGATTGGAAAGAAGTAGGAATTAAAGATAAACAAAAAGCACTTACTTTTTTAGAATCTTATAAATCTAGTAGTTATTTAGAATATTTAGGAATTGAAAGAAAAGAGAATAAAATATTAAACAAAGAAAATTTCCTCAGCTATTACAAGACCACAAAAGACTTCAAGAAAGAAATCTTTCAATGGCTAGCCCTAGGCAATTCCTAGGGCTATGTAATCTAGTTTATTTTGTTTAAAATGTGGTATGATAATAGCTAGTATGAAAAATAATCCAAAAATAAATACTATATTACTTGTAATTATTATTGTGCTTTTGTGTGTAGGTCTTTTTATGACATATAGCAATAATATAAGAATAAATAACATTGAAAGAATTCCTACTAATAAAGAAATAAAGTATCAAGAAATTGTTCCTACTAGTAAAGATATAAAAGACCAAGAAGTTATTCCAGCTTCTGTACAAGCTCAATTTCAAACCCTTAAAGAAAAGTACAGTAATTCTCTAGGAGCCATACTTGAGGTGTGTACAAAAGGAAATGAAAAAATGTATGCAGTTTCGGGAAGTGGTGGTTTTTCCGGAGCTAATTATTATTACGACATGAAAGGAAATCGAATCGGGTTTGAAACTTATGACGACATTGGCGGAAATGATCTGAAAAATTCAATAGAGAAAGATTCTTATCAATGTAGCACTTTAGAAACTTCAATGAAGTATAAATCACAATAATATGAACATAATAATTTTTATAATAATCTTGCTTGTTTTGGTTGTGTCCCATGAGTTTGGGCATTTTATTGTTGCAAAAAAGAGTGGCATCCGTGTAGATGAATTCGCTTTCGGGTTCAAGCCACGATTATGGAGTATTAAAAAAGGCGAGACCGAATACAGTATCAATGCATTGCCTATTGGTGGGTATGTTTCTATATATGGCGAGAATCCAGACGACGAATCTATAAATGGAAAAGATAAAGAAAGGAGCTTTGTAAACAAGCCAAAGTATATCCAAGCGAGTGTTATGGTGGCAGGTGTGGTAATGAACTTCCTCGTTGCATGGTTACTATTTTCTATTGGTTTTGCTAGTGGATTGCCTACATCAGTTTCCAACGCGCCTGCAGGGTCTGATGTCCGAGATGCCGAGCTTGTGGTAACAAATGTATTGAAAGGTAGCCCTGCGGAATTGGCCGGTATAAAATCAGGCGACAGGATCAAGCACATGTCTGTGGGCAACGACACAACAGACATCCCATCTATGGAGAGTTTGAAATATTTTGTCCGCAAACATTCAACAGAGGATATTACAATCTCGTATGTGCACAACAAAGAATTAATGGAGACAAATCTAACACCAGAAAAAGGTCTTGTGGAAGGCGAGGCTGGTATTGGTATCGGTATGGATATGATTGGTAAATTGAAGTTGCCAATTCATAAAGCTGTATGGCAAGGATTGAAATTGTCTGCGAATGTTTTTGTTGCAACAGTTGTTGGATTCTATACATTGATACACAATGCAATTATTGGGCAAGGTGACCTATCTGCTGTAACTGGCCCTGTAGGAATTGTAGGTGTTGTTGGAGATGCAGCGAGTCTTGGATTTATTTACTTGTTGTCATTTACTGCGCTTATATCTATTAATTTGGCTGTGATCAATTTGATCCCATTCCCAGCGCTCGACGGGGGTAGATTACTATTCCTATTAATAGAAAAAATAAAAGGTAGCCGTATCAAACCGCAAATTGCAAATGTTGTAAACTTTGTTGGATTTTGTTTGCTAATGCTGATGATGGTATTGGTAACATATAAAGATATTGTAAAGTTGATGTAAAAAAAAGAGGATCTGAACGATCCTCTTTTTTTATTTAAGATAATTTTCCTGCACTTTTATTAACTAATAGCTTTATACCATCAACCATTTTAATCTCATTTTTGAAATATGATCCTATAAGATGATATCCTTTAGGCAGGTGGCTCTTGATAATTTCAAGTACTTCTTCTGGCGATAACTCTCTCCCATTAATATCAGATGTGGGATGAAGTAGAACTCCAGATTCTCCTTCATTTACGTTGAAAAAGTTGAATAAATAATTGTTTGAACTAATGTAATACATGATATGATTTTCTTTTTAAATTAATACTTTTTGCTTGTAATGTCAATAGAAGTGTGATATAGTATGTGTATATTAACTTTCGCCTTATGGCGTTTTATTTTTATTTTATGCAAATTCGAAACATCGCAATTATCGCACACGTGGACCA
>JACCDN011196064.1_pt1 | contig 10222 bp, 10 predicted proteins | sample 7441691 | NCBI WGS metagenome assembly JACCDN01 (sample SAMN15323439, study PRJNA562643) | freshwater metagenome | isolation source: river surface water | place: USA:Blue River Watershed | collected 2017-08-16
CGATGGATCAGACGAGACTCAAATCAGACGACTACACATGTAGAACTGTACGAAAAAGACTTATGGACGCGGGTTCAAATCCCGCCAGCTCCACCATTTGCATTTTGAGAGAAACACTCTCTCATTTTTTAAGAACCCCGCAGAGGCCCTGTCTCTGCGGGGTTTCGTCGTTTTTAGGTGTTGTCTTCGTCCTAAAAAGGCGCCTTAAAAAACACAGATTTGGCCTGTTTTTACTCTCCATTCTCCAAAACTTGTGGACTTGAGAGTAGCCAGTCTACAAGTCGGATCCCTTATAAATCAACAACTTACGCACTCTCAAAAAGTACCATTCTTTTTGACGCCGCGCCTAGGAGAGTTGAGCAAATAAAACAACTCTACGCGGCTGAGTGCTAACAGTTGCTGGTTTGGTAGGTGTTCAGGAGAGATTTGAAAAGTGGTGAAGCAATCAGATCATGTGTGCCAATGCAGTATCTACTTTTTTGGTAGCTAGATCACCATCTAACCACGCAACTATGGTTTCAATTAGAGTCTCTGGACCATTTGGGAGAGCCAAACTCATTAGATTTAGTGGAAGCGCTGTTAATTCAATTGCGGTTCCTCCTAACGCGGAAGGAACTTGCCAGACTGTTGGTTCGCGATCTATTGCAACTGGATAGGTTAACGAGACCCGCGAGCAACCAAGGACATGTCCTGCTGTTAGTACCTGATATGTGTCCGGAGACTTGGGGCGTGAACCAAGCCGTTTGTATTTGGAGTCAGTGACGGCAACAGGGGTGCCTTGCGAATCTCGAAAAACAACATCGGGTGTTGTTTCCAGTCTACTTCCGGCACCCACCATTACTTCACCAAATTTAATTACACCTTTATTGAGGCGCTTACCTCGCTTGACAGCTGCTCTACGACATAGCCAATACACATAATTTTCATAAATGACGTCAGAGTTCCATAAAAAGCCAAATAAGGCGTGATCACCACTAGCGTGACTGACGCCCGCACCTTCTAGAAGCAAAATCCCGACCATGCGTGCCGCCTCAAGCCCGCGATGCTGAATTCCAATCGTAATTCGGTGTGCATCTAACAGGTGCGGAGGATTTCTGCCCACGTGAGCAAGTTCAACAGCAATTTCGCGCATTGCACGTGACCGATCAGAAGACTTCACTGTTGAGGCTAAGCACTCTGCTGACCACCGGAGCAACCTAGCTAATGGAGTGTCATCAGTAAGTAAGTCAGAAACATAAGGGACTGCCCAAGGTCGGGTGAACCACTCTCCGATACGTGTGGTATCTAGACTACCTTTCAGAGTGTGCCCCGAGGCTTGTTCTGCCTTGTAACTTCGCGGCATTCCAGAAGCCGCACCCTTTGCGTAAGAGGAGAGAAAAATTTCAGCTAAAAGATCAGGCAACGATAGTGAAGCCAGATTATGAGCACTCGTTAAGTTATCGTCTACAACGCCACCCTCTACAACAGTAAGAATACGCCAAAGGACAGTTTGCCAATTGAGGTCGCTTGCATTAAGAAACTTAGGAGCTATCTCGATATCAGTATTCCCGACCCGAATTACACCTGTCACGGCTTCAGCTCTGAGTTTTACTAGGCCATTGCCAATTTCTTCCACTCTGATGGGGTCACTTGAGAGACCAAGTGCTTTTTTCCATCGAATGTTGGCTTCAGCCAGTGCGCGTAAATTAAGCTCATCAACTTTCCGAACAACTGGGGCACCGTACTCTTGGAGTTCGATGCGCATAGGGGTTGTCAACGCGTTAGCCACTTGAAAGAATTTTTTATGATTTCGATATCAAGATCACGGACTCGCACTGAGTTCAAAGCCCGAGCTTCATACGTTCCTGCCATGGCAGAGCGAAGCTTCCAAGCATATTCTCCCATCGGAGGTGGATTGTCGATGCGAAGCAACTCCATCAATTGTTCTGGACGTCCTGAATATCTGTCTTCTAACTGAGGGAACAAAATGTCATCCCAAGCCTTTGCAAAACTGAGCCAAACTTCAATTTCATTCTTTGAATTTGATTTTTCATCAGCTGAAGGCTTTTCTGCTTTTATCTTGGAAAGCAGTCCATGACCAAGCTCAAACTCTGGTCCCAAATCGGAGGCGATAGCAAGATTAATCTTGTCGATTAAAAGATAAATTGTTTCAAAAGGACTTAGTCCAGTCCAGTTGTCTTCGGTTGGGAGAGTAATTGCATTTTTGTCGAGCCCCCATTGATGAGCCAGTACGTCAAGGTCTGGTCGCATTTCAATCCGATCGAATCTTCGAGCAAGTGCACTGTCTATAGGAACGGCTGATCTATCTACGCTATTCATGGTGGCGACAATGTAGATGTGCTTCGGGAAGAGGAAGTTCTCAGGGATGGACACTTCTTTACCGTCAGGTCGAAGTATTGGCTCGCTTTGTCCGTTTTTATACGTTAGTTGTCGAAGCGGTAACGGTAAAGGAACCCTACCTCCATCCCGATAGTCGAAATCCAAAAATGTCATGAACTCGCCAAAAATTCGAGCAGCATTACCCCTGTTTATTTCATCTATGAGTATCACGACGGATTTGTACTTGGACTCCTTGTCAGAAAGCTCTAGTGCTGCATCTAGCAAGACACCTGCTAACGGTTGCAAGCGTGTACCGGTAGCCGTTATTTCAGGCCTCAAACCAAGTACAAAATCTTCATAACCGTAGGATTGATGGAAAGTTGTCCAGACTACTTTTATCGGTTGCGGGATGGTGATTTCCTGCTCCGGCCTACTAAATGGTTTCTCGGCATCAGCGACATCCAAAACGATGCCTTTTTTTGCCTCAGGTGGGTTATTTAAAGATTCAAAAAGCTCGCTGATTAGTCGTGTCTTGCCAGTGGCGGGAGGGCCAAAAAGCAACACATTTCGACCGAGGTTCCAAGACGAGAGAATGTCATTTATGTTGGTAGACATGTTGCCTCTCAATCTGCTTCGATTACGCCGCCAACAATGTTGCCTTGCGGATAAAGATTCCACATAGGGTCGTTTGGCTTCAAATTGGTTGGACGATGTCCTTTCGTGAATCCCGCGTAGTAATCACCCTCAACAGTCTTGGCTAAGTAGATTCGGAGTCCACCCTGAGGAAAGTACGGGAACGCCTCTTCCTTATTCCTTACATTGTCAGGAGCAGTAGGAAAGCCTCGAGCAGGGGTCCATGCGGGATGACGTTGAGAGTTTGGCTGCTGACGATTCTGGCGAGCTATGCGCATGCGACTTCCAGTCTTTCTGTGAAATTCGATAGGGCCGGAAAGGCCAGGCTTTCCGATAACGCCAGCTTGAATAGTGATTACGGGAAGAACATCTACATTGGCTTTAGAAGCATCGAGAAAATCCAGAGTGATTGGTACCATTGAACTGGGAATTTCGATATATAAAGATCCACCACCGCCTTCAATTTTGTGAATGCGTTCAATATTGTAGAACTCGCCAGGCTGCACATTGCGCCACCAAATACGATCTATATTTAGTTTTTCTGACATGACTATTTGATTTCTACGTGGTACAGCAATTCAAGAACAGTTCCGTCTTTCACACGATCGTTGCTGCGGTAACGAATGTGTGGTTGCTGGTGAACCGTTACTTTTCCAAAGTGTTCAAGGATAGAGAATAGTTCATCTTTCTGAACTTGGCCATCTTCGCTGTAAGAAATAAATACATGGGGCACCCGCAGTTGCTCCAGTGTTTCGCGAAAAGCTTGACCGGCGTTGCGTCGATAGCAAAAATTTGACGATTGATCCGCCCATGGGCGAAGGCCGCCGTCGCCAGCAGCTATGGGCTCATCCTCACATGCAAGTGTTTCAAGGATGTGGTAATTGCCCGCATACTGTCGCTTGGTATAAGGGGGGTCAAGATAGACTGCATCGACTTTAAGTGTCGATGACAGCTTCTCAACAGGCCCCTGAAGCACAACATGTCTTCCTGGCGTGCTTTCGAACTTGAGTGGTTCAAACGTTAGAGGTTGAAGTGCTGGCCGAGATAGCTTTTTCAAAAAATAGCCATAAGTACCACTAATATTTGCAACTTTGTTAGTTGCCAATATCAGGTGATGAAGCAATAGGCTGTGCTCAACAGTGCTAATTGAACCAGATTCCGCAAGGTTACGAATAGCTCTTCGAACACCATCAACTTTGGCTGCATTTTCAGCTGAAAAGTAGAGACGAGAAGAGCGCCCATTAGCAGGCATTCCAGAAGCACCAAACTCATTGAAAAAATAACCTTCATAGGGTGCAGTTGAACGTAACCAGTCCAGCGTTTTTTCGTAGCCGCCAAGGGCTTTGAAAACAGGGACTTTTTTTGCCAGTAATCTTGCGCGAGCATGTATGACGGGGAAAGTTAAGGCGTCAGCTGCCGTAATCGAATAGCCAGCACGTGCTAGTGCTAATGAAACTGATGCTGTTCCGCACATAGGGTCAGCAATGGAGGAGCCAATTGGTAAAACATTCATAATTTCGCCAACAATCCACTCCGTTAGACGCGTTTTATTGCCGAGGTAACGAAACGACATTTTCTTATCTCCTATTTTGGTTTTTTAGAGATTACGAATTTTGCGAATAACTATTCGATCGTACATACGGCGATAAGTACCATCACCATTTGGTAGGTAAAACCGTCGGCCACCCTCTTGATACGTACCTTTCTTAGCCACTTCAGACATCGGTCGGCCTAATGTCTTGCTTGACCCAAGTATTTCGAATTGCTTTGGGTTGTATTTGTCTAGGAATGTGATTGGTACGCCCATTGGGCCGTCGTAATCGAAAGGAATGCTTTTGGTCTTTGGCACCTCTATGGCGTCAAAGTTCGCATATTTAGGATATTCAGCAGGTGAGTAAGGTATCTCAAGATCCAAGTTTTCGTAGCGTCCTGGGCAGCTTAGATTTGTGAACCAACGAACCCCCTTCACTCTGATAAATTTATTCCCGTCTTCGTCAATTCTGGAGCCAGCAGCCATGATGGGATAGTCATCAGGTACACGGAATTCTCGGTCACCACTGCGTATGCTTGGTCCGTACCACATTAAATTGTTTTGGAAGAGCGGAAAAACTTCTTTGTAAGTAACAGCATTCATGTTTCCGATAATTAGGAACTTCTTTTTGTGCTGGATTAGTTGGGCGATATATTCTCGAAAAAGAGAAAACGGTGGGTTTGTAACTACGATGTCTGCGCCCTTAAGCAGAGCAATACTTTCAGCACTTCTAAAGTCACCATCCCCTGAAAGACGTTTTACGCCAATGTCTTTGACTTTAGATGTGTTGGTTATTTTTTTATCGCCGGTGTACTCCAATAGCACGGCGCGATTCGAGTCGTTCTTACCAAAATTCTTGCCGTCTTGACTGCGGTAGCAAGTGGCAATCAGCTTCTTAAGACCCAGTGAATGAAAGTTGGTTAAGAAGTAGCGAAAAAAATTACTTTCGCGAGGGTCATCACAATTACAGTAAACAGTCTTTCCTTTGAAATGTCGTTTGTAATTGATAAGTTCGATTTCAATATCGCTAAGGGATGTGTAGAACTCATCTTTCTTTGCATACCTTGCGTTTTCAAAATCTTGGTTTCGGTTCGTTCTAGTCATTAATTTGTCCATGCTTACTCAAGGATACAGGGCTGCTTGCACGCAAGCGATTTTTTGACATTGTGGCTTCATAATTCCCGTGTGAACTATTGAATCAGCATGTTATTTCTTTTGGGATTAAAGGCGACAAAGTAGGTATTAAATCTATAGCATTCAATTCATGATAGTGCTTTTGCTGGCCGTATTTAGCCCTTGCATTGCCTCTGCCATAAATCCAATCATTTCTGAGATCTGTGACTCGCTAGCGTTGATCGCCACCAATGATTGAGACTCGTCTAATTCATTTGCAACAAGCAAAGCTCCATGACTGGAAGAGCTGAGGTAGCAGCTTGCAACCTGTTCAACAGCATAGGAGAAGTGCTCTAGTTGTTCATGTGTCAGATTGTCAATGATCTCAACCAACTTCGCCTTCCTTTCAGCCTTTATGACATCGGGATTTGGAGAATTTATGTGCATATGTTTCCTTTTTAATTCACCAATGCCAGCGCAAATCGCCACTTCATCAATTCAGGCGACCATTTGCTTTCATCTCGTTCTGAGATTTCGTCAAACTTTTCATCAAACCAATCTTCTGCCAATTGGTAGGCTTGATCGATCTGGTCGTAATCCAGGCGAGTGTTGACCTCAATGAGGGCGTCCTTTGCTACCTCGTTGCCTAAAGCTACTGAGATGAATAGCCATTTGTAGGCTTGGTAAAGGTCTTCGACGCTGCACGCCGACTCAAGGTAGAGTGATCCAAGGCGATGCTGAATCTTTGTGTAACCCAACTCCGCTTCAGTCAAGTGCCACAGAATCTCTTCGGGAACTGACTGAAAATGAAGGCAAATCATGTTGTTTTCGGAAAGCATTTCAGCCGCCTGTCATCAACTTCTTGAAGCGAGAAAGCAATGAACGCTTTTCGGTTGCGGCAGTCTGTCCCCAAGATGAATTGGAGATTGTTGGAAACGCCTCTGAAAGGTGATCTTCAATTTCCCTAACAAACGTGGCTTCAATGACTGCCATCTGTGAGTTGAGCAGTCTTTGTGAGTGCCGGGTCAGTGAAACAATTCCAGAGACCTCGTTTGAGAGCCACCAAAGTAGACAAGCCCAATAAGTGTCAAGATCATCCTTGGACTCAGCTAAGTCACATAGGACCTTCCAGATATAGCCTTTGGACACGCGTTCAGTGAGCTCCCAAGTGATATCACTGAATTTTGTCGTGGTTAGGGACAGCTCATTGAATTTCTCAAGCATTTGATCGGGTGTAAAGCTGTCATCATCAAAAACAGGCTTGACCGACGGACCCTCTGGTTTTCTAAGGAATGCGGGAATTTCGTAGTCGTCCATGCCACCTGCAGCAAGTGCATCCACTTTTGCTGAAGCTGACACTCTGCTGGTTCTCCAAACACTTGGAAGCGCATTCGAACTGAAGGCTACGCCATCGGTGCCAGTGCGGAGTACACGACAAGCAGAGATCGAATACATCACTTGTGATTGATCAACAGTACCTAATCCACCCCAACCGGCAGCACTCATTTGTTTAATTTTCTGTAGCTTGGGAAGACCTTCAGCCTTTTCCTCTTCCTCACGTATGTGGATGAGAAGAAGGTTGGTGTATTTACTTGCAAGCTGATATTTCAGGGCAAGTTCTTCGGCTGCTTTCTCATCGCTGATAGTCGCAATTTCTGCCCCAGCTACCAACCTTGGTAGTGCACCAGTGGAATTCCAGTCGATGGTTGGTGCCACCTCTTCATTTACGACGTTTTCGACAGTCCACTCCAGCCTGGGTGTCGCTGTGGGCTTGTTCTTGATGCGAGCATGAACATGGATTGTTTCTTCTGAGAAGACTTGCTTTGGCAGCTTGGATTGCCAGAGGACTTCACCATCCCAGTGAATTGCGATTGAACTGGTCCGAGCAGATCGAATTCTCTGCGTCATTCGAAGAACTGCCTCTGCAATGCTTTCAGATGGTGTAACCAACTCACAAGCACCACCAGTTTGTTCTGCCAGGTCCTTCAACAAGCTTTCAGCTGGAGCACTGCCCACCCCAATGGCAAAAATACGGTGATTGCTGATCTTGGCTTGCTTTACGATTTCCTCAATTTCCCAGACATCGCCATCAGTGATCAATAAGAGATCGCAACCTTCTGTGTAGGCTTTAGCAAAACTAATCTTGAAAGTAGATGTAAGAGTGTTGAATTGCATCCAATAGTGATCCATTAAACCTAAAAATTTGCATCCAAATTTGACCCACGTAGTCAAACTGTCCTGCTCAGCATTGAGCAGGAGACACAGGAGTGATCAACGTGGCATTATTAAGTGTGATCAGGCGGTGGCACCTGAGAGATGGATTGGGCATTCGGGAGATATCTCGACGAACGGGTTTATCGCGCAACACCGTGCGCAAATACCTATCCAATGGCGTTGTTGAGCCCAAATACCCTGCCCGCACCGTTCCCAACAAGCTCGATGCGTTTGCCACCAAGCTAGAGGGGTGGCTCAAGACTGAGTCCAAAAAAGGCCGAAAACATCGACGCAACATCCGTCAACTGTTTAATGACTTGGTGGTTCTTGGTTATCAGGGCTCGTATGACCGAGTCACTGCATTTGTTCGTAAGTGGCGTCAAGATCAGCACGAAGCAAGCAAGACAACTGGGCGCGGGGCGTTTGTGCCCCTGACATTTGCCCCCGGTGAGGCCTTCCAGTTTGACTGGAGCGAGGACTGGGCCGTTATTGGTGGCGAACGAACGAAGTTACAAGTGGCTCAGTTCAAGTTGGCGTACAGCAGAGCATTTCTCTTGAGGGCGTATGCGCTGCAAACCCATGAAATGCTCTTCGATGCTCATAACCATGCCTTCAGGGTATTAGGCGGGGTTCCTCAGCGCGGGATCTACGACAACATGAAGACGGCGGTCGACAAAATCAAGAAGGGCAAGGCTCGGGATGTGAACGTACGCTTCCAAGTCATGGTCAATCACTTTGTCTTCGAGGCCGAGTTCTGCAATCCGGCATCGGGTTGGGAAAAAGGCCAAATTGAGAAGAACGTCCAAGACTCAAGACATCGGCTGTGGCAAGTTGCACCTGAGTTTGAGAGTTTGGACGCCTTGAACGCGTGGCTTGAAACTCGCTGCATCGAACTGTGGAGAGAGTTGTGTCATCCGCAGCAACGTGAATTTACGATTCAAGAACTGTGGGAGCAAGAGTGTTCCACACTCATGGCTGCACCGTCTGCATTTGATGGCTTTGTGGAGCACACCAAACGTGTCTCTCCGACTTGCTTGGTTTATTTCGATCGCAACCGCTACAGCGTACCAGCCACATTTGCGAACCGGCCCATCAGTTTGCGTGTCTATGCAGATCGTTTAGTGATGGCTACTGAGGGGCAAGAGATTGCCCAGCATCTACGTCACTTCGATCGGCATCATCAAGGGGGAAGAACCATCTATGACTGGCGTCATTACCTTGCTGTTTTACAGAGAAAGCCTGGCGCACTTCGTAACGGCGCACCGTTCTTGGAGTTGCCAGAAGGGTTCAAACGTTTGCAGGTGTTGCTGAGTAAGCGTGCAGGTGGTGACCGAGAGATGGTGGAGATTTTGGCGTTGGTCCTGCACCACGACGAACAAGCGGTATTGACGGCGGTTGAGTTGGCTCTGGAGTCGGGGATGCCAAGCAAGCTGCACATCCTTAATTTGCTGGGTCGTTTGACAGAAGTTACCCCTCCAGCACCGGCGCACACACCGCACCATTTAGCGCTAAACGTTGAGCCACAGGCCAACGTCATTCGTTACGACAACTTAAGGGAGGTTCGCCATGCAGCCTAGTGCAATGATTCAAACACTCAAATCCCTCAAACTTCACGGGATGGCTCAGGCCGTTGAAGAGCTTGCCTCGCAGGCCTCGCCCGCATATCAGGGAGCGGAAAGCATATTGGACAGCTTACTTAAGGCTGAGGTCGCTGAGCGAGAGGTGCGCTCGGTGACTTACCAAGTCAAGCTAGCAAAGTTCCCGACGTACCGAGATCTGTCTGGGTTTGACTTCAGTCAAAGCGCTGTGAACGAGGCACAAATGCGAACGCTTCACAAGGGGTTGTTTGTTGAGAACTCGGAGAATGTGGTGCTCATAGGGGGGCCGGGAACGGGGAAGACGCATTTAGCGACGGCAATTGGTGTTCAAGCCATCATGCACATGCATAGGCGAGTAAGGTTCTTCTCAACGGCGGAGTTGGTTAATGCACTGGAGATGGAGAAGAACGCGGGCAAACATGGACAAATAGCGAACCGGTTAGCGATGGTTGACTTGCTAATCTTGGATGAGCTGGGGTATTTACCGTTCAGCCAAGCTGGTGGGGCCTTGTTATTTCATTTATTGAGCCGTTTGTACGAAAGAACCAGCGTGATCATCACGACTAATTTAAGCTTCTCGGAGTGGTCATCGGTATTTGGTGATCCTAAGATGACGACGGCGCTGCTTGATCGATTGACGCATCACTGCCATATTGTGGAGACGGGCAATGAGAGCTACCGGTTCAGGAACAGTTCAACCCAAAGCAGCAAGGAGGTGAAGCAGAGAAAATTCAAGCAAGAGCCTTAAAAAGCTCAAACCGGGTGGGTCAATATTCGATGCAAATCTTGGGTCAGATTTGAGTGCAATTCAACA
>JACCDN010786814.1_pt1 | contig 10220 bp, 9 predicted proteins | sample 7441691 | NCBI WGS metagenome assembly JACCDN01 (sample SAMN15323439, study PRJNA562643) | freshwater metagenome | isolation source: river surface water | place: USA:Blue River Watershed | collected 2017-08-16
CCTTGGCACAGTCTGCAATTTCATTATCGTCCGTAGATACGATGCACCTAGCTAAAGCCCCTGATGCCAATAATTGCCTACCGGTTTCAATAGAATAGGCAATCAACGGCTTTCCACACACGTCTACCAAATTCTTGCGAGGGATACCTTTGGATCCCCCACGAGCCGGAATTATTCCAAGGATACGCATTTAATAACCTTATTGAAAAAGGTACACAATAATATAAAACTTGTCGCTAGATGTGTCATGGCTCTAATTTTCTGGATAACCAGCAATTTTCTGAGCAAGTAATATCAAGTCGAATGCGTTGTTCAGAGGCACAAGACCAGCCTTAGAATTGCCTTCCAAAAATGCTTTATTTTGATGGTATACACCTGGCTTAAAAATGATGTCAATTTTATCGTCAATATCTACCGCTTCAAGCTCAAATCGAGTCTTACGAATAATTGAAAGTTTTTCCATCGGTCTGAACACATATCGTGTTGAAGGAGTCATCCATTCAACCCCCCACCGACCTGGTGCGCCCCAATTCGCATGATAAGTATAAGGAACTCCTAATTCAGATTTTCCTGAGCCTACAAAAATTTGACCGGATGGGTGCCAAGATAAAGCACCCGAGCGGAAGAAATTTGATTGCTTAAAATCTAGCTTTCCAAGAGGGGATAAAGCAGAGTCAATCACGTGAAGGCTATTAGCTATTAGCCAGCGCTCTCTGACAGCTTGAACGTGGTTAAGAGGTCCAGTGCTAGCGGTAACCTCATTAAATTCAAACGACACACTTTCAATATGCTCCTCTTGAGCTTGCATCATTGCTAATGCAGTTCGAAACGAGCTATAAAACCGCCTGTTATAACCTACGAAAACTTCAGCATGCCTTGAATCAGCTTCAGCCATCAGTTGCAACCCCTCAGCGGACGTCAATACTGCTGGTTTTTCAATCAGAATATAGCGAACCCCTGCAAATAATACTTTTAAAGCAATAGGCGCCAAAGTCTCAACGGGGGACGCAATAATCACATGGGTTGGACTAAAAGCATCTAACGCCTGCTCAAGATTTCCAATTAAAAACTCAGCACCAACATCCTCAACGGATATACGATGCCTTTCGCTTGGGGCCCATCCAGCGAAAGCTGCAGGCTTCAAGGCGGCCAATACTCGAAGGTGGGCTAATCCCATTTTCCCAACACCTATAACAAGGCAGCGTATTGTCATATAGACCCTAGGTAAAACGGTAAGGCGGCAGCGCGCCGCCAATACGCAAGATGCGCTCGAGCAATAGATGTGGTTCGATAGCACTTACCAGTGGAGACAATTGCAACCTATCGAGAGCCCATAATTCGGTGACTGAATCCATAGTGGGTAGCTGAAGCTTGCACTGTTCGATGATCCGATAATCGGCTCCATATTTGTAATTTGGAAGCTTACTTTCAGGTTTACGCTGAGCTAACTTCCATTCACGATCAGCATAATCAACCTGAGCGATAAAGTGAGAGCCTCGAACCGTCATAACCACATTTGCGCTACTCCCCGCTTCCAGACTCGCAAATAATTTACCTCGACTACCTTTTAATATGAAATCAGCGCCAAAGTCTTCAAAATCTGAGCCGCGACCGCTTGCTATGCCTTCTTTAGATAATGTAGACCAAACAACACTGGGCATCTCATCGCTGCAAAAAGCAAGAAAGGTATCGATGTAATGAATACCCATACAACCCAGACCTATTGCACCACCATTTAAAGTTACCGAGAAAGATTTCTCATTTGCGCACAGACTTATCAGATGCTGTACATGCGTCCATGTTCTGCGAATGAAATTGACTTGCGTTTTAGCTTCGACACCGTACTGCGTTGCTAGTACAACAAAAGTAAGAAATTCCTCAGGGTTCGCAGAAAGAGGTTTTTCAAGAAGAATCTTTTTAGCGCTTGCCAAAGATAAAAATCTCTGGAAATTGAAGAGTCGATCTTTTGTTGTTTCAGCAAAAATTGCGATGTCATAGGCGCCATCTGGTAACGAAACAAGTTTAAGACTATCCTCAGGCAAACCGGCGTTCAAAAGCTCGTTTCGAGCGATCTCGAATGTCAAAGGATTTGGGTCGCTAGCTGAAACAATGAAACCAGCGCGAACAAGGCCCATTAGATGGCGGCGACCCATCATGCCAAGAGCTGAAAGATACGCAGTACGCATTAAAAAATATCTCTTAAATTAACAACAACAAAATGCACTAAAAAGGTCACAGAAGCAGGGTAACGTTCTACTTCTAGGCGCTTTAGGCAATCATAGTGCATTTAGCCCAACAAAATAAACTCACCATCATGCCATTCCGAGCCGGCAAAGCGACCCTCAATAATACGCTGCAATGACTTTTCCATTTGTTGCGACCGAGCGTGGATTGAATGATGTTTCCACACCACCTCTTGCCCCTTAGCGGCAATCGTTTCCAGTCTAACTGGGTCGCCTAATAATTCAATAACCTGCTCAACTGGGCATTTTTCATCCAAAAATACTGCAGACTCGCCATCACGAAAACCTAGCGATTCAAAGCCAACGCAAGGCCTAGCCAGCAATAAAGCTCCAGACGCGGGGATCTCCATAAACTTGCGGATTACGGCATCGTAGGCTGCACCATCAGTCATTGAGATTTTACTTTTACTCAATACTTGCTTAAAAAGTGCACGATAGATGATATGAGGCAGAAAACGTGAGTATGGTGACCAGCCGATTTTCGCTAGTAAACTAAATAAAAATCTATAGCCTGTAGTGCCAACGCGTAGCTTTTTATTGCGCTTTAACAACTCCAAGGTTTTCTCCCTTGAATAATAGAGCTGGCCTGCCACAGATACATCATAGGGCCTTAAAGCTGTCGAAGAAAAATCGAATTCATGAACACCAACAAAATGTCCAAAATTAATACATTTTTGAAATCTGCTATTAAAAAATTCATGCCACAAACCAAGCGGTCTATTCTTGTGACTGTAAGCTTTTTCATATTTCAAATAAGACAGCTCTGCTATATCCTTTGAGAATCCTTTTCCCCATGCGACAATGTAATCAGAAAACTGATCAAGTTGATTTAGTAAATCAGCGCGCACACCATAAGGATCAAGGTCCAATACAAATGTAACTATAGGCACCTGACTGAAGGTCATAAATTGCTTAACGTCCGTCATAAAGGAACGAATCGATGAATGACCCCACTGAAGTAAGCTGTATTTTCTGTAAAAAGTTTCAGCCTCTTCTGGGTTTGTTTCTACTGCAAGTTGTGTAGTTGTGATTATGAAATCGAAAGGTCCGCGCGCTTGAGAAAACGCTGATAAGCCGCGGTCTAACTCTTCATCACTTACGAAACCAGGGCCATACAAATCAACCTTTGCAAACAGTTTCAACATTCGAGGAATGAGTTGATTGGTAGGGTTAATGTATTTTGCGTTGAAGCCAACGAACAAGATTTTCATAGAATGACTATCGCCAATAATTAATACAAATTAGGCCGCTTCAAATCAACCCACCTTGGTAGCGCCAGGGCGTGGAATGAATTTTAAGCCCGCGCTTTCGTAAATATTCGCATACCGTACCAGTCCAAACTCCATTACCCTCGCCACTGATATGGGGCGTCAATAAATCCATCATCACTGTGCTTTCAGATTGTGCTTGCAGGGATGAGGCTAGCGTCCATATCACCCAATGTATGCCTTCACTTAGCGGACCTAACGTAGAGTTTGTCTGCAAGATAAGTCCAAACTTGCTTCCCTCGTATTCGACTATAAATGCCTGATTTTCTTGAAAGGAAGCTGCCTCTATAAGGTAACCCTTGGCATGTAGCAGTCGAAAAAAATCGTCAAACATTTCCCTGGCTCGGGTTATTTGCCTTTGCGGGGACAATACTTGCTGCGCATCACCAACGGCGCGCGCCGGGACACCAAATGCCAGCTTCCCAGCCGGAATTGGGTCGACTACATAACTATTAGAACCAATGACTGCGCCACGTCCAATTCGCGCTCCTGCGTATATAACCGTGTTGATACCGACCTGACTTACGTCTTCGAGCACAACAGCTGCAAACCGGTTCTCATGCCCATGAAGATAGGAATGGCCAACATTGTGAGTCAACAATGTTGCACGATTTGTTATAAATACATTACGACCAACCAACACAGGGCGGCATGTGTTTAAAAAAACTTCGCTACCAATGTAGCAGTTATCGCCAATTGTAATAACTGCCCAAGGGTCTCTATGCCCTCCTCCGCCGATGGTGATATCGTTTTCCGCCCAGACTGCAGCGCCAATAATTGCCTGCTGGCATTTAAGGCTTAAGCGGGGACCAAAACGAGCCAACGGACCCATAATAAAACGTTCTGCACACCACACTTCAGATCCTGCTTCTATGGAGACTCCATCAGCAAGAACTATTTGCGGGGAACATATAAAAACACCAGCCCCAAGATGCACGCCATCGCCAATCGATGCGCCATTCTGCCGAAGCAACCCCAGTCGCTCTTTCTCAGATAAGTTGCGAAAAGTATCTGGGTCAGCACGTAAACGATTTAGAAATTCTGGTGCCAAATATCCCTCAGGAAGATCACTACTGCCTTCCGGGAAAGTTAGCCCAGAAAGTTCTATGCCATCGAGGAGTGGGAATACACCGCCACTGGAAAGTTGGCTTTTAAGTTGCTGTTTTAGATAACACTTTTCCACATCGTCAGCGCTGATAAATCCCTGTGCTGGAAAACAAGAAATATCCAAGCAATATTTTTCCATCAACTCCATCGCCTTACGAGAAACCCTGTCATTTTGAACCCTATTGACGACCTGAGTTACTTGATTTACGGGTGACCACTCCTGTCCTGAATCCAAAATACTGGCTATCACATCGCCAACAGCAACCCTATCACCCAATTTGACACGATGCATTAGAGTGCCCGTAGAAGTGGCCTCAATTTCTAAAACAGTTTTACTGGTCTCAACACGACATATCGTTTCATTCAACGTAACAGCACTTCCATCTGGGATAACCCATTCAACCAAAACAACAAAATCAGCATTCGCATCAATCGCCTTTAGTAAAATATCAGTCATTAAACGCACTCCATCTTCCAGGCTTACTAAGAACGGCATCCACAACGTCGCCCCAACTTGGTAGCACATGCTGCTCAAGACTTGGCGCTGCAGGAATGGATACAGGTAGGGCGCCAATTCGCCGAGGAGCCTCTCGTAACGCGCCCCAGACAGAAGGCAATAATTTCGAAATAAGTTCAGACCCGAACCCTGCGACCGGGATGCCTTCTTCAAGCGTTATTAAAGCCCCCGTTCGATTCAAAGATTCTTTTACTGCAGTGCAGTCCAGCGGCTGAAGAGATCCAACAATGACAACCTCACAAGCAATTTCATGCTCTAACATCAAATATCTTGCAGCCTTAATTGCAAGAGGAGCTGAGCCGCCGTAAGTGGCAATCGTCCATGAGCAGGGTGCAAAACGGATGGGTGATAATGTAATTGATGGGAATGACCCCTGACCTTCTCGACACTGAAACATACCCAGCCAACCGTCAACAGGTCTCTCATTGAACTGAGCGTACATTTGCTTATTTTCAATAAAAATAACAGGTTGGTCTGATATGACTGCAGCTTTTAACATGGCTGACAAATTATGGTATTGACTTGTTACCGCCACCAAAATATTGGGTACCCCAAGTAAAAGAGTCTCCAACGACTTGCTATGTGTTGGGCCATAACCCCTTCCGCCGCCCATTGGGATTCGAACCACCATTGGCATGTCTATAGGGTTTTTACAAGTATCTTGAAATGGACTGATATGGTTGATTATCTGGTCTAGCCCAAGCGTCAGAAAGTCGCCAAACATAACTTCGACCATTGGACGAAAACCACGCAAAGATAGACCGCATGCCATTCCAAATATTGCAGACTCGCTAATAGGAGTGCATAACACTTGATCAGGAAAGTTGGTTGAGAGACCTTTCGATACCTTAAAAGCTCCGCCATATGGATCATCGAGATCTTCACCGATCAAAATCACATCGGGTCGATCACCCAAAATATCATGCAAAGCGTTATTAAGAACCTGGACACAGCGTAAGGCATCATTTGCTGGAGCTGTCATACCCAACTCTCTCCCGAGCGGACAAGCCATGCCGAAGGAGCCGACGGCGCAGGGGCAGACTGTGCAGCAACTAAAGCTTGGGCTATGCGCGCCTTAGCTTTGCGCATTACCTCATTGCATGCCTCGGCATTAAGATTTGCGCCGGCAATCGCCAAGGGATCATAAGCGCGGTATTTTTCAATCTCTTTCGGAGGGCGAAAATCATCACCTTTACTGTGTGCAGCAAGTCGGTATGTATTGATAACAAGCCAAAAGGGCTTGCCTACCTCACGCACATAGCGTATTGCTCGGCCTGCTGCCTCATAAATGATATTGACATCGGTGGAATCAATTTGCTCATTAGACATACCAAATGATTCAGCACGCAAAGTCAACGACCCTGCTAATGCACGCTCAATCGGGGTTGTCTGCGCATACCTATTGTTTTCTACAACTATCAGAAGTGGAAGAGACCAAAGAGATGCCATATTAAGTGTTTCATACACAACACCTTCCCCGAGGGTGCCATCCCCTATGAAAACAACTGTAGCAGCGCCTGTACCAGCCTTTTTTTCAGCCATTGCCATACCGGCCGCAACAGGCACAATCCCGCCTTGCACTCCATTTGACAGAAAACGACCATTATGCAGGTGCTGACTCCCGCCCCGCCCCTCACAAACTCCCCCTTCGCGACCAAGGATTTCACGCAATAAGCCATCTACGTCATCACTAAAAGCAAGATAGTGCCCATGATTACGATGATTGCTTACAACATTGTCACGCTTTGAATTAAGGTGCCCTATAACACCAACAGCATTTGCCTCTTGTCCTATGTAGGTATGAGTAGTACCCGACACTCCACCAGCCGCATAAAGCTCAAGCACAGTCTCTTCAAAGCTGCGTATGAGAACCATTTGCTCATACGCGGCTAAAGCATTGAAACTGCAAGTAGAAGTCACTTTTTCACCAGCCAGACAGTGGGTTGTAAAGCTATTGGTGAAGTTTTCATCTCAAAACGGGCATGCGCATGATCTTCCAAGAATTCAAGCATAGCTATTCCTTCTCCTGGAAAAAAATCAGTCAATGCCTCGTCAAATGCAATAATTCCACCAGTTGCCATTCGTGGACCAAGAAAATTTAATGCTACCTGACATGGCTCATATAAATCGAAGTCTATGTAAGCCAAACTAACCATCGTATAAGGAAAAGCTTCCGCAAAAGCGGGAATGGTGGCTCGAGCATCACCTTTGACCAGATGCACCCACTCCTCATATCCGAATAATTTAATACTCTTGCGTAAAACATCTTCATTTCCGATATAGCACCCCTCCATCGAGAGACTTTTTTCTCCATCCAGCGCACCAAATGTACGAAGCCCCTCAAACGAGTCAAAGCCAAACACCTTTTTAATACTTGTAGAAGTGTAAAGCTCTAGAAGTTTTGCCATGAATAGTAATTTTGCACCATGGTGTGATCCAAACTCCATTACATGACCAGGCACTCCAATCGTGGCTCGCACAAGGTCATGAACAGCCATATAGGTAGCAATTGTCTGAGTGCCTGCATATAGTCCAAAGTGGTCTACAAAATGCCAGAGGTCAGAATTTCCGACCTCTTCTGCAAAAGCTTTACGACGCACCATATAATCCTTGGCATCTTGACCATGACGTCTTGAGCTTTGAAATTCTTCAAAACTATTCTGTAGTAAAGGATCAACTAACTTGTTAGCATTACTTTGATTCATTAATTTATTTACTCTTTCAACGTTTGAATTCCAAAACTGCGGCACAACAAAATCAACTCTATTTCTTAAACTTCCGCTATGTCCATGATTTGAAGTTTCTTATCAAACAACCTCGCATAACTACCTACAACTCAATATAGTTTCGAAGAATCATTAAGAGTCATCCCGAATATTAGGTCTATTATTTGTCGATAATAACGAATCGTAGTATTTTAAACTGAAGGTAGCGCGCCCCTCAATACAACGTTGAACCCGTGATCTTGGAGCCATGGGTGCGTCTTGCCACCACTCGGGATGAGTTAACACATATAGTTTTGTAATGTCTTCATCCAAAATCATGGCTTCCAATGGCCTAAAACGCCATGTACCATTGCTATCGGAGCAATATGAAAATTTCTCACGCAAACTAGGGTGTGTAGCATTTAAAAGGCTACCGTAAAACGGCTCATCAAAAGCAAACCCTGATATCGTTGTCGGGTTATGAAGTGAAAAAACGGAAATCTTTTTATTAACTAAATTCTCAAGTAGATTTGCTTGAAAGATAAGCATCGATTCATAATCAGAGCTAATATCATCCTCAAGAATTTCTGGATCAAAGTGCAAACCAATATCATGACCTAATGCCGCAATTTTACGAACTATTGAAGTGATTTCCGGCTCAAACAAGTTATAAAATCGTGAAGAAACTTGAAAGAAATAAGTTGAAATAACTCCCGCCTCAGCCTCTATCAAAGCAAGAGCCAAGGCTCTATGTGGCGAAAAATCAACGTCATGGCGCCAAAGCGCAATATTTCCTTCAAGATAAGGGTGCCCAAAGGTTGAAAAGAAAAACTTTTTTTTGGCAAGTAATAGGATCTCGCCATATCTTTCTATAGTGAATTCTTCGCTCATACTATTCTAACTTCGGAGATTTTTTCACTTGAATCAAAAATGATACTCACCTTATCTGCCTCTCCAATAACCACCCCAATTCTACGGGCAGGTGAGCCGCCAACTACCGTTCCATCAGGCACATTATCATTGACAAAACTGTTAGCGGCGATAACGCAACGACTACCAATCTGGACTCCGGCAGCAATTACACACTGGCTACCTATATAAACACAGTCACCGATTGAAACCGCACACTTAGAATAATCAAGCATCCCTCCTGATAATGCCCATAACACTGTATCGTGCGTATAAATATGAACCCCACTAGATATCGAACAGAATGAGCCGATTCTCAAGCCACCTCCACTGCCGTCTAATATCGTGTTGGGGCCCACCCAGGAATCGGTTCCGATTTCAACATTACCAAATACCGTTGCACTATTATAAATGCTTGTTCTCTCCCCAAATCCAAGGCGACGTGCCCTCTCCCATCGATCAAACATACCATCTTGAAAAGACAAGCTTCTCTGATGGTCACTCATTAGCCGCTCTTCATTATCTGAATAGCAAGCATGAAGTAATTCGGCAAATTGCTCGGGACTTATAGGTTTGTCCAATTTCCAGCCTCTGAATGTTTTAGCCACTGCTCCAGACTCAAAAGTGACCAGACTAATAAACGGCGGTTCTCACGACCCTCAAGATGATCGCTAACCAACCCTTGAATTACTTTTCTATCAAGGAACTCGAAAATTCGCGCGTCCCGCCCCATCAAACAACGCTTTACGTAATCTATGCTGTCGCCACGAAACCAACTTGCATCGGGTGCCGAAAAACCCCTTTTCATTCCATCCGCAATATCAGCAGGCACGTACTTTTCCATGACACGACGCAGCAGTAATTTTCCATCACGAGTCTGTTCAAAGTATTTAGCCGTTTTGGGCCCAGGTTCATTCTCGTTAAGACGCACCACTTCGCCAAGATTGCCGAGCTTTAATCGGACCGGTACTTTCATAGCAAAATCAACAAGATCATTGTCAAGGAAAGGCACTCGGGTTTCTAATCCGTGCGCCATTCCAATCTTGTCCTCGGTAACCAATAAACCATGCATGAAGGTCTTGGCCTCAAAATAAAGCGAGTGATTAATGTAGTCTTCGGGACGAGTCAGCTTATGAGCATCCGGACTAAACACATTGCAGAAAATATCGCGAGTGGAGACGTGAGAAACATCTTTCCAGATTGGCTTAAAAATATCAGTCGCCGAATCAGGAGGCAACAGTCTTTGCCAGAATTGAAAATACTTGTTGGAGTAATGATCAAAGTCTTCATTCACTACAGCACGATAATAACGCCAGGGATAGCCAGCAAAAAGCTCATCACCACCCGCTCCTGACAATACAACCTTGCAGAACTTACTAGCTAGTTGCGCCACATAAAAATTAGGGTAACTCTGGCCAACACGAGGCTCCTCAAGATGCAGGGCAAGTTTGGGCAAAATGCGTTCCATATC
>JACCDN010912953.1_pt1 | contig 10220 bp, 11 predicted proteins | sample 7441691 | NCBI WGS metagenome assembly JACCDN01 (sample SAMN15323439, study PRJNA562643) | freshwater metagenome | isolation source: river surface water | place: USA:Blue River Watershed | collected 2017-08-16
ACCGGCACGCCTCGCGGCGGGGGATTTTGAGTCCCCTGCGTCTACCAATTTCACCACCCGGGCACGGGAGAGAAGACCAATATTATGACACAAATTTTGTCCCATAAATAAAAATTCTCCCCGTGAATTCATTGTCAGCCTGTTTTTTAGTTCCAAAATTTTTCTGATGGCTCAGTTCAGTGTGGGTCCAATTTTCTTGAGCCCTGAAGAACCCTGCTGCCACGGCGCCTGACGGTGCCGACCATGCGCGGATTCATCACTTTAGATGGCATACCACTGGTCAATCTATCGGCACCAACTGGGAAAACTTGGGGTTGGTGTGAAGATGTCGGTTAAACCGACGTGGCTCTGGTAGGGGGAGGCATGCCTTAGTCCTCTGTGTTTATCAGCTTGTTTTCTTGATTTACTGTTTTTGGTTTTAACTTTGATAATGCCTGTATCATCCGCAGACTCAAGCTACTAGGCAATTCTCAAAACCAAATGGCTGAATTTCACACTCCCCCGATTAACGAAGTTGTAATCAGTCAGAGCTTCGTTGCTCGTCAAGATTTTCTAGTGCCACATTTTGGTGAGTACTGGTCTCGAATCAAGTCTGCATATCCAAAAGTGCAGCATGCAGCCCCGATATTGGCTCCTGATGAGATGCCTATTCCTGATATGAGCGGTGCTTTTTTGCCTCGCGTTTGGTTTATCAGTTCTGACAATACAAGGCTACTTCAACTACAGCAAAACCGGCTTGCTGCAAATTGGCGACAAACAGATAAAAACGAGGAGTACGTTAGATTTCCTCAAGTGTTAAATGCTTTTACAGAAGCATGGTCTAACTTTGAAGCTTATGTGGAAGAGAGTCTCGAATCCCGACCAATTCCAACTCGAACCGAGATTACTTATGTAAACGTCATTCGCCCTCACAGTGGCGAAGATTTTGCAGACATGTGTAGTCGAGTGCTTGTTGATCCACTTTGGGCTACGCATTCTAGGTACTTACAAAAGCCAGAGAAACTGCAACTTCAGCTTGAAATTCCAATGGCGAACAATTTAGGCATATTGTTGGTTCGCACAGGTACAGCTCATAGCAACCTTGATGGTCAAGCTGTTTTGAGATTGGAGTTAACTGCTTCAGGAACACCTGCGGAAGAGCTTGGAAGAGAGCGGTGGTTGCAGGAAGCACATGATCAAATCATTAATGCTTTTGAAGATCTAACTACTGAAGATTCACAAGTCCGAGATTGGGGTCGCAAATCATGAGCGAGGTTGCAACTTTTGATGAGTGGCAAACTGGTTTTACGAGCAATGTCCCAGTTGCTCACTTTTACAAGCTACCAGCAGTTAATTCATCTAGAGCGTCAATCAGCTCAGGTTTTGTTTTTAATGCAACCTCTCGGCGTAGAGAAGATGCAAAAGAACTGCTTCTAAATGCTATCAAAATTGACTCATCAAACACAACGTTAAAACGATTCATTGAAGACAGTCCTTCTAGCAATAGCGTAGATGCAATCGCTAGCTCATGGTCAACATTGGATTTTGATGCTGCATCAAAGGTAAATGCGTTACAAGAAGTGCAACTAAAACTTCAAAAATTGAAAGAGTTTTTCTTTCTTGATTATGGAAAAGAGCTCTCAGGCACTTCTTGCTATTGTTTTATTGAGCTTCTAGCTTCATTCAAAAAGCCAACTCTTCCTTCACTTAGTGCCGATCCGTCTGGCGAACTTATTGCCGTGTGGAAACGAGGTGCTAATTCTGTATCACTAAAATTTCTTGACTCTGCAAGATTTCACTATGCATTGGCTTTGGAAACATCTAAAGGCATTAATCGCCCTTGGGGAACAAGCAGTAGACACGATTTCTTTGCTGCTTTTCCAAGTACAAAAGCGTTTATTGAAGCCGAGTCTTGAGAGACTACCAGCGAGTAGTCACATTGCAAGGATATGTGGCACTTCAATGGTGCCTGATGGTGTTCCAACCCCCGCTGCTTTTCAATTTCGATATGACTTCACAACTAGTGAATACAAAGAAGAGGAATTGTCGACGCATTGGATAGAGTTTCACGGTGAGGAACGTCCCACTAATCTCTCGAATCTAGCTAAATTTTTGACAGAGCCAAGAATTATTACTGAAAGAAGAATTGGAAAAAACGATAGATTCGTAATCGTGTCTGTCGACAAAATAAGAAGTAATTCGATCGTAATCGAGCAAACGCGGACAACGCTTGATTGTTTTCACACGCCACGAGTGGTTATAGAACCTGCAATTGATAGCCACAGCAGCATTTTTCCTGATCCCGGAGTGCGTAAGTGGCCAAAACCCAATAGTCCAGAAGATGTCGGGGCGTATCAGTTTGCAATTCAAAGTTATTTGTCTGAACTTGCGGAAACTGCCACGTTCAAAATTCGTGACTTGGTAACTCATGTTTGATTGCTAGTCCGTATGGTGCAAAGTAATTGCTCCATCTTTCTGCGTCATACATCTCCCCGTAAATACTGGCCTCAAACATCTCACGGATGACTTTGACTGCATCAGCATTTGGCTTTGGTGGCAGTCGTGAGTCAAGGTTCTTAAGTCCGTAAGCATCAACAGCTTCACGTTCAACACTACTAAGAGCTGATTCTTTGAATGCCCAATACGATTGGTCATAGTTGGCATAACCGTCTTTATTAGTCTTTTTAATAGTGAAGTCCATGCCGCGTTCAATGTCACATGGTGACTCCAATAGGTCTCTGTGCATCAGCATGTTCAGCACTAGGCAGTGAATTTGTGGGCCAATGATGAACTGACGAATCGGATTGTCGGGAGCATCTGATTCGCGAAACGGCGATTCGCGGACAAAGCCTTGATAGAAGTAGCTACGCTTTTTCCAATACCTCCGAGCCATATCTTCAAGGGTTGGGTCTTTCATCCATGTTCGCACTTCTTGAAGAACTGGGCATTCTTCGTCGTACATCTGCATACATGGCACCATAACTTGTAGATGTTTTATTTCTGGTTTCCCTTTGATGCCAGCAAATGGAAGTTTGATCATGTCTCGCTCAACCCAAAAAAATGGGTTGTCAGTGTTTCCGTCAGGGAGAAAACGGAGTGTTGCTGTCGCGTTTAGAGGCATTTCCCAATGTGGGTAGATGGATGTGTCTGCGCGAGGTTTTGAAATTAGTGCTGCAAGTTCAGGATTTTTAGCAGTCAGCAGCTTACGCATTTGTTCAAGGGACATGCTTGCCTTTCCGTTGTAAAAATTTCCCGACAGTTTGCTCGGACTCAGGTTGCTCAGCGTAAATGTAGAAATTACGCTGTGCGTTTTGGACTAAAAGTTGAAGCAAACGCAGATAGGTTTTCTGCAGCTAGCGAACATGCTGCAAACACCAACCGATCACATCACCCCCGAGCCCTTCATCAAGAAGCTCCACATAACTGCCAGAAAAGAAACCACGCACCATATGCGTGACGGTGAAGTGGTTTTGTACTTGCGACCTGATAGCAAGGTTTGGCAGGTCCGTTACAAACTTTTTGATCGCAAGTGGCGATGTGTCAGCACTAGACACAGGCAGCTTGAATGGGCTAAGAAGGTTGCCGGGGAAATCTATGATCGAGCACGATTCAGAGAAGAGGAAGGATTGCCTCAAAAGTCCGTGCGATTTGACTCGCTAGCTAATGAATGTATCCGTGTGCTCAAGGTCGAGATTGAGCGTGGGATCCGAGCCAATACCAACATGGACTACATCAGGGCCATGAACAACTACTTGATTCCGTTCTTTGGCAAGATGAATTTGACCAACATCACGCCACAGAAAGTTGCTGAGTACGAGGCTTGGCGAAATGTCAAGATGAAAAGGATTCCCATATCCAGCACCCTAGCCAATCACAGCTCAGCGTACAACCGGATCATTGACCTAGCTATCCAGCAAGGGTGGGTTAGTGACAAGGTTGGAATTCCAAGGCTAAGTCGCAAAGGCAAGAAGGGTTCAGCTAGACCCGCTTTCACCCAAGATGAGTTGACCAAACTGCTGGACTACATGCCTAAGTGGTGTTTGATGGCTGAGCGCAAGAACCATATCGAGATGCGGCAGTTACTGCGTGACTATGTGGAGTTGCTTTTGACCACTGGCATGCGCTCTGGGCGTGAAAGCATGAACATGAAATGGAAGCACATCGAGTGGTATTCGGACGGCAAGACGGATGTGCGCTACCTGCGTATCTGGGTAAGTGGCAAGACGGGGGGGCGTTGGTTAATTGCCAAACATCGGGCAGCTGAGGCGCTAACTAGATTGGCTCAAAGACAGAGAGTGGGTGCTAACTTGGATGAGGCGATTGAAGCCAAGAGCGATAGCTATGTGTTCAGCTTAAGCACTGGACAGCACCCTACAAGCATGCACACATCATTTGAGCTACTGCTTAAAGATAGCGCCATGCGGGTTGATCCAATTACAGGTAAGAACCGAAGTCTCTATTCCCTGCGGCATTGCTATGCGACTTTGGCGTTGATGGATGGGCAGATGGACATGCACACAGTTGCCAAGCAAATGGGAACATCAGTTGGCATGCTGGAGCAGCACTATTCCAAGATGACTGCGACCATGGCAGCTGAGCGGCTGGCTTAGCTGGGGTAGGGCCCCGCACAAAGATGTCGGTTTAACCGACAACTCTATTGATAGCCCTCGTTGTACAGTTGGGTATCAAAATAATCAAATTTAAGAGCTCATCATGGATTTGTACCGTCTCCATAACAATGAACTCGAACCAGTCAGCAAGACTGCCTTCGATTTAGAAAAAGACATTCAGTCGCTAGTTGAGAAAAATCTTTCATCTCTTTTTAGCTTGGAATTCGTTGCAACTGAATTCAGTATTGATGAGTTCAGAATTGATACGCTTGCATTTGATGAAGAAAACAATGCTTTTGTGATCATCGAATACAAAAAAGGCAGTAGCTACTCAGTTGTTGACCAAGGGTATGCGTATCTTTCTAAGATGCTTGAAAAGAAAGCTGACTTTGTTCTTGAGTATCAAGAGCAAACGGGAAAGGCTCTTAAAAAGAGCGATGTTGATTGGACGCAATCAAAAGTTGTTTTCATTTCTCCTGCCTTCAATGCTTACCAAAAGAATAGCGTCAACTTCCGAGATGTTCCATTTGAGCTATGGGAAATCAAGAAATACGGTAAAGACTTGATTTCTCTGGTCCAACATAAGCCATCATCAAAAGAAAGCATTGAGAAATTTAAGGCGACAACATCAGAGATAACTTCAGTCAGTTCAGAAATTCAAGTAGCCGATGAGCAAGATCATCTATCCAAATCGAGTCCTGAGTGTCTTGAATTGTGGGAATCACTCAAGGAGTACTTTTCAGCTTTTGCGGACACTGGCTATTCAGTTAAGAAGCATTACGTCAGTATCAAAAGAGACAGCACAGCCGTTTGTTATGTCCACTTTCAAAAGAACAGTCTAAAGATCGACATAAGAAAAGGAAACATTCACGCAGATGGAGCAAAGAAATCTCAGGGTTTCTTTGAGCTAGATGATCCCAAGAACATGTGTGAAGAACGGACCTTTAAGTGGAAGAGTGGTGTTACGGGCGTTGATTACTCTGTGACACTGAACAACAAACATGATCTTGAATACGTAATCTGGTTGTTAAAGCAGAAATACGATGCAATTGGTGGGTGATTCTTTGTTGTGAAAAGATTGCGCAAAAATGGATCATCAAACCCTGAAATACTATTCAACGAATGCGAGCGAGATTGCAGATCGATATGAATCTGTTGTCAGTAACTTGTCTCAGCATTTTGAAACGGCTTTCATTCGTCAATCCAGAGTTCTAGATGTGGGTTGTGGCTCAGGCAGAGACTTGTCTGCGCTATCAAAATTAGGTTATGACTGCTATGGAGTAGATGCGACAGAAGAGTTTGTAGCTCTAGCTCAAAAATTACATCCAGAGCTAACAGGCAGGATCGTTTGTAATTCATTGCCAAATTTAGGATTGCCTTTTGGCGGCGGCTTTGATGCAATTCTTTGTTCGGCTGTACTAATGCATGTGTCAGAAGAAGATCTAGTCGGATCTGCTTTGTCGATTAAGCAATGCCTAAATAAACATGGTCGAGTTCTCTACTCAGTTCCGTCAAAACGACTTGACGTTGTTGCAGAGGATCGAGATGCTCACGGACGGCTCTTTATCCCAAACCAATCCGACAGACTTCAAAGCATTTTCACAAACCTTGGATTTCGAGTGATTGAAAAATGGGGTAACTCAGACAGTATGGGGCGTGACTCTGTTGAGTGGGAATCTGTGTTGATTGAACTTGCTTAATCATGACAACTCCATTTATCACTGCTAATCCTTCGGTTGAGGACTGCTGGAGAGGTGTTGTACTTTATGGACGAAATACAGCAAGCTACAAATTTGCTTTAGCAACTGCCCTGTTGGAAATTAAGCCGCAATCAGGTCAGCTAGTAAAACTCGAAGATATTGCGCCTGCGTTTGCTAAAAGCATCGCTAAGCATCTAATTGAGTCCCCAAAACAAATCACAACAAAGCAAGGAAAGTTCCTTGATGCATGCCAAGCATTTAACTTGGATCGTGACTTAGATGCTCTTACTAAAGTAACTGTGGCGCATGGTTTTGCTAACGTGATTGATGCATTTCATGTTGTTGCAACAGGCGATGTTCTTCATAGATTCTTCATCGATGAACGTAAGCCAAACAACGGTTTGAGGATTACTGATGAATTCTCAAAACTGATTGATAGTGTTCAATCTTGCAACCTTGAGCAAGAAGTCGAAGCAAGATGGCGGTTAGTCGAAACTGCATGGAATCTTGGGATTTCAACTAACTTGCTTTCAGTGCAGCACGATCACGAGCTTGGAGAGATCTTTACGTTTGACAATTCAAAACGTCGAAAGAACGTTACCAGTAGTCGGGCGGCGTTAAACGGATACCAGAAAGGTAAATGCTTCTATTGCTTTGCTGATCTATCGCTACTCGGCGAAGACATGAATGTTGAAGTTGATCACTTCTTTCCAGATACTTTGAAGCATATGAATTTAGGAATCAATTTCAATGGAATTTGGAATCTGGTTTTGTCATGTGTTGCCTGTAACCGCGGTCCTCGTGGCAAGCATGCAAGGATTCCTTCAATCAAGCTGCTAGAAAGACTTCATACCCGTAATGAATTCTTCATAGGTAGTCACCATCCGCTACGAGAGACGCTTATTCAACAGACTGGCATGACAACTGAGTCAAGAGGTGCATACCTTGGCGATGTCTTTCGTCGAGTCAATCTAAGTGCAGGGCAGGGCTGGGAACCGCAAGATCCAATGCCTGCTGCTTTCTGATTGGTACAGAAAAGGGTCCTACAGCCCTAAATTTCTGCGCTGCGGATTTTTTAGGTGAAGTACTTATGCTTTTGGGGTGGTGATTTTTACTCACCCCCCATTGAGGCTAGCGTAATTAGCTTCGCAAGCTAGCAACATTGGACACGCCTGTTTGCCCAGCTTTCTTTGCTTGATTAGCTGCCATGACAACATCTGTAAAGATAGATCTGGCGCTGCCTCGACCTGCTGTCACAACTTGCTCCAAAGCGGCATCTGAGGGAGGTGCTAAGTGAGCATCGGTGTAGACACGGCGCAGGATTGGTAACCAGTTAGCCGCTGGTGGCACATTCATGTCGATGACTACGCTTCGGTTTTCAATGCCGTCATCAATCTGGTCTAGATTGTTTGTGGTCATGATGAAAATGACATGAGGTTTGTTCATGATCGCTTTCAATCCAGCCTGTGCCGCCTCAGTCAAGTTGTCCACTTCATCCAAGATGACAAAGTGATAGCCTGAATCATTCAGAGAAATGAGCTGTGTGCGATTTTGAATTTGCTGTGTAAGTTGTGCGCCGTTTTGACCTTGGGCACAAGCGTACACATCAAAGTTTGGCTCAGTGGTATCGACAATCAAGCTTGGCTGAATGTTTTGAGCATTAGGGTCGCTCTTGGCTGTGTCAATGAGTCCTGGCAACAGGTTGGCTAATGTCGTCTTACCCGTTCCATAAAGGCCATACAAGATGATTCCGCAGATGCCGTTGTCTGGAAATGGCAGAGTCAAATCCAAGATGCTTTCTAGTTTGTATTTGCTGTTGGGTTGTAAGGCAAAGTCTTGAAGGCAAGTGGGCTGATGAACTTTTACGGTATTCATTTCAATCTCCTTAGTAGGGGAGTGACTGGGGGCACAACCCCACAGTCACTCGTGAGGGGCTTTCACTTCATGCAGCTTTGAGGGCGGCTTGGGCAGCTAAGCGTTCAGCTTCAATTGCCTTTTGCTCATCTTCAAATTGCTTGGCTCGTTCCTTGTCTTGTCCTACGCTGGCACAAGCTGCGAGTGCGCTCTTGACTGCGGCGTTTGATTGAACAACTCGGCGAATAGCAAAGCTGCCGTCATCTTCACGAGTAGCGAGCAAGACAACGCCTTCTTCAAGACTGTCGTTAGAAAAGTTCTTGTTCAATGTGTCGTTATGAACCGTTGCCAATACATCGCTATCGAGAACAGCACGACCAAGTTCAACCTTGTCTTTCATGGTCTTGCCACGACCAGTTGTTGCTTGACGACGAACTTCTTCAATCCCGCCTTTGTCTTTGAAAAACTTTGGCAAGTTAATGACTGCAACTTTTTCAGCTATCGCAACACGCAGGGCCGAGCTGTAGGCATTTACACGGCGACGATCAACACCGAACACGCACTTCACAATCTTTGTAATCAATGGGCTTGAGTCTTTGAACTGATAGCCTTTGAGTTGAATGTGGTTTGACAAGCCCTTGCGTAATGCCTTGGCAGTGAAGTCCGAGCCAGACATTGCGTTGTTTAGCGTGTAGCAATGCTGGAGCAGGGCGTACAGGGCATCGTTCGATTTGGCAAGTTCGTGGTTTTCCCAATGAACTCGCTCGTTCACCAGCTGGTCAATGACCTCGCCGACAGCCTTCTCTGGGTTGCTGCGGGTTAGTAGTTGTACTACGCTGGATGTGAACCTATTTGGTGCGTCTGTGGACTTTGATTCACTGTCATGCGTTGATTCGCTTACTTTTTCTTCACTCATGATGAGCTCCTAGTTAGTTGATGGATGTGTGATCTGTTCAAGACAAAGACCACGCATTTATTTCAACTATTTCTTTAGTGCTGGAATACATACAAATTTGAGAACCAGAAAAAGTATGTAAAAAAGAAGGGTCAGCTAGGGTGGAGCGAGACACAAGAACAACAAAGCACAACAGGTTGCCTAGTGCACCTGCTGGAGCGGATTTGCCATTTGGTAGGTTGTTCTTCAATTACTTAAAGCTCAGTCCCAGCTACGCTGCTGGATGCCATCGCATTGCCAGTGGCGCCAAGACTAAGCTCAATGCCCATGGCAAGAAAGTGCTCAGTTGTGTTGAGGCCTATGGCGATGTGAATCAGTGCCAATACGGTGAATGGATGGCAGGGCAGGGATGTAAGTGCTACAGCGAGCGGGATGCCGTGGAAGTACGAAGCGCCAATGAGTTAGCTTCAATCTCAAAATCTGATTTGCTCTTGTGTTTCCCCGACGGCGTAAACACGATGACCGATAAAGAGCTATTGGCTTTTATCAAAGCCAATGTGCCAAAAGGCGAGGGCAGCAATACAAGGTTGACTCCTGTAGCGGTCAAGAACCTTTGGAAGAGCATTTATCTCAGTTACTTGATGTTCAGTAATCCCGATGTGGAGTTGTGGCGCATTGGTGCTGAGGCAATGCTGGTTGATCGCTTTGTTGGCACGATTGACCCAACTGGTCGCAGGATGAACGCATCGGAAGACCATGTACGCCGCCATTTGACGCTCACAGTGGTGCGGCATCATGAGTGGGCTTTTAATACTGCCGAGCACGCTGCCGTTGATGACTTCCCCTGTAAAGCCAAGCTCGGCGAAACCCAAGGATGCTTTGACTTTACGGACACAAGCCGTGCTCAACAGCTATTTGCTCAAGGTGCAGAAGAAATGGGCAATGCTCGCGCTGAGGTCATACGGTGTTCAGGGTCACACCGAAAGTTGTCGGTTAAACCGACGCTGCATCATCAGGGGTTACTGTTCTAGGTAGGGTTAAGCAAGTTCGACCGCACGACGCAGCATGTCATCCGATGCGTCAACGTAACCAATCGTGGTTGAGATGTTGCGGTGCCCCATGAGCTTCATCAACACCCGAATGCTTGCGCCTTTGCTACTCAAGGATGTTGCAAACGTTCTG
>JACCDN010281607.1_pt1 | contig 10219 bp, 11 predicted proteins | sample 7441691 | NCBI WGS metagenome assembly JACCDN01 (sample SAMN15323439, study PRJNA562643) | freshwater metagenome | isolation source: river surface water | place: USA:Blue River Watershed | collected 2017-08-16
CCATTCTGCGTACAGGGTGATGCTGGCGGTGAGGTTGTAGGTGTCAGCCTCGTCGTAGTGGGTTCCACTGCCGTTCGACTGGGTGTTCCAGCCGGCAAAGGTGTAGCCGGTGCGCGCCAGTGTGCCGGTGTTCGATGCCAGGGTGACCGATCCGTTGCCGGTGGTGTTGCTGGGGGTTGAGCCGCTGGTGTTGCTGTTGCCGCCGTAGGTAATGGTGTACGAGGCGGGTGTCACTGGTGCGCTCACAGCAAACGAAATGGTCACGGGAGGCGCCGCCGCATACGTGGTTCCGCCAGAAGATCCGCCGCCCTGAGTGGCTCGAATCTGGCACGTTCCGGGTCCCACGATGGTGATGGTTGAACCCGAAACGGTGCACACGCTGGGCGAGAACGAGGTCAGTGTCACGGCCAAGCCCGACGTCGCGGTGGGCGAGGTAGAGATGGTGTACGAGCTGCCGTTCCAGGTCTGTGCGCCAGGGTTAGCAAAAGTGATGGTCTGTGCAGCATCGGTCGAGACATAGAACGTCTGGGTGACATCGGTTGCGGCGCCATAGGTCGAGTTTCCGGCCTGGCTGGCGACGATGGTGCAGGCCCCGGCGGCCACGGGAACGATGTTAAGTCCCGAAACGGTGCAGGTGCTGGGCGTCTGCGACGTCAAGGTGACGGTCAGTCCCGAGTCTGATGTTGCGTTGGATGCAAAGGCAGGGTCCGTTGGTGCCTTGTTTCCAGGGTTCGCAAAGGTGATCTGCTGGCTGTTTGTCGACGGCGAAAGCGTCAACGTGTAGGAGGACGCCGAATTGACGAGTCCGTCATTGACGCTGTACGTGAAACTCGAACCTGCACCGGTGTACCGCAGGTATCCGAGCTGGATGTCGCCAACGGGGATTGCAGTGGCGGTGGGCGCTGTCACCCATGCGGTGCCGTTGAAGTATTCCAGTGTTCCAGAGGCGGGCAACGTATCGATGCGCACCGAGCTGAATGCGTTGTTGTCGGCATCGCTGTACGGGAAGTTGCTTAATGTGAGAACCGCAGGGTTTGCCGAATCAAAATAACGAGTGGTGCTGGTCGAAGAGGGTGCGCTGTTGTTGGGATTGCTGACCGCAGCGGACGCGGTGCAGGCGCCACCAGCGGTTCCCGTTGCTGTTGAGCACAGTGTCTTGAAGGACACACCAAAATAACCAGCTTGGGCTTCTTCGTTTCCGAACACCGCGACATAGCTGCTCATTTCGGCGAACTTAACTTCGACTGCCGCGAAGGGGTCATTGTTGCTCGATGCTGCCGCACCGGGGCGCGTCTGGGTCAAACGCACCAAACCATCGGTGAGGGCCGCACCGGTGTGGTTGGTGGTTTACGAGGTGAGCTTTGTGTCTGCCGAGAGGATATAGCTTTGGAAGCCGCTGAATTCGGTGAATTGACGGCCGGGGCTGTCGAGGTCAATTGAAGTAACGGATACGTTCTTGAGTACGGCAACGGAACCATCCGCGTGGTCAAAGAATTCGAACTTAAATGCCGTGAAACCTCCGGCAGCGGTGGCATTGTTGTTGATCTGGAAGTACTTATCGTTCGTAGATGCGCTGCCGATGCTGTCGTAGTTCGTGATCGACGAGTTGTTCAATCCCACGGTAGTGACGACAGCATCGATCTGGATTCCATCGATGGTGGCCACGTTGGTGTAGGTGGCGGTGCCGTTTAGCGAGGTGTTATTCGAGGTGGCGGTTCGTTTGCTGGAGCTGAAGTCCAATTCGACCGCGCCCACCGTCACAGTGGTGGCAGCCTCTGCTGGTTCTGTCGACACGAGCGACATGCTGCTGGTCGCCAAGATCGATGCCAAAACCACGGTGCCGAATTTACGAATGGCGGGAACGGCGTGTTCCAAAATTGCGGACATAACTTTCGCCTTAACACTGTCGAAGGGGGAGTTCACGGATGCGTGAAACCGACTAGATAGCATATTTGAATTGTGATGCAGAAATACAGTCTGAGGTCCGGAATCGACTGGGTCGGGAGTCCTCCGCGAACTAGTGAATCTGCGCGCCAATCAAGCGGATTACCTCGGCACACACCTCGAGGTTCGCCACCGAGTCGTCGTGGGATTCGTAGGGGGATTCCACGAGGCCATCGCGGATGAATGCCGCCATGTAGGTTGCCTGCAACCCCAAGCCGTCGTGCCCCACGACTCCGGTGTCGTCGGTCCAGGTGGTGACGGGTGCATAGAAATCGTTGTCGGCGATGCTCAGGCTGGAGGGAATGGGGAACTGCGGCCCCATCGTCATGTTTGCTTGTGACCCTGCGACCGACGCAATCAACGGGACGGCGGCGCGACCGGATACCAGTAGGTAGGCGCGGGCGCCCGAGGCGTAGTGCATTTGCACCGAGACTTCTTCCTCGATTCCGTCGGCATTCAGAATTCCTTGTGCCGTGATCGAGGTCGGGTTGCCGAGGAAGGTCTGGGCGAAACTGACGGCATAAATACCCATGTCAAAGAACGGGTCGCCGTGACCTTTCTTCCACAGGCGTTCTGCGCCCAGGTTTGCCTGGCAGAAACTGACGTTCACCATGTCGATGTCGCCCAAGGTGCCTGCCGACAGTACCTGGCGGACGATGTCGTATTGCGGCAGGTACCGGGTCCACATGGCTTCCATGGCGAGGACTCCGGCGGCTCGGGCGGCGTCGAATATTTCACGGGCCTCGGCGGGGTCCAGGGCGATGGGCTTTTCGATCAGAACGTGCTTGCCCGCTGCGATTGCCTGCAGTGCGTGGTCACGGTGTTGGGACGGCAGGGTGGGGATGTAGATGACGTCGATGTCGTCGCGCGCGAGCAAGTCCTCGTAGTTGTCATGTGAGTCGATCCGGTACTGTGCGGCGAATTCTGCTGCTTTACCCGGGGTCCGCGAGGCTACGGCGACAATCTGTTGGGTGGTGTGCTGGGTCACTCCCGACACAAAAGAATGCGCGATACCTGCGGCACCCATAATTCCCCAACGGAGGCTGGGGACCGAGCCGGGGTCGAGGATCTGTGGTTCGGGCAGGTGCAGGGCGGCGAGTTGTGTGTGCGACATGTTCACAGTCTAGGCACTTTGTCCTAACAAACATGAGCTGAGCGAAGCGAGCGGCGAAGGCGGTTCACGCCAAATAGTCGCGGAGGTCGGCGAGCACTCGTTCGTCGACCGAGTGGCCGAGGCCAGGGTAGGTGCGTTCGTCGAGATCGCACAGTTGCGACAACACGTCACGAGTGCGGTCGTTGGCTTCGGGGCTGATAACGGTGTCGGTTAGGCCTCGAGTCCACAACACTGCGGGCCTGTGTGCGGCGAGTGTGTCATCTCCGAGTTGTGGAATAGCGGTGGCGAAACCTGCGAGCACCGCTGAGCGAGTCACGCGGTCAGGCCGGGTGCGCAGCAACTGCGTGGTCATCATTCCGCCTTGAGAGAACCCGATGACGATCAGCGGCACGTCGACGCTGATGTGTTCGTCCAGCCACGACCAGATTGCGTCAGTCGCAGCTTCGATGTCCGTTGCCGGCGGGTTCAATGGTGTTGTGATGGGGAACCACGCGAATCCGCCCTGGTCGAGCCCCACGGGGGCGCGCAACGACACCCACGGGTTGTCGATTCCCAACCATGGCACCACACCGGGCAGGTCTCGTTCGTTCGATCCGTACCCGTGCAGCAACACGATCAGGGGGTTCGACGACGAGGCAGTGCCGATGTTGCCGGAGTCTGTCCATGTGCTCACCACAGTTGTCATGTTTCCATTGTGGTGTGCGCAGCCCAGCGAATTACGAGGCTCGGGCCGAGGTGATGGAATCGGCGAGTGATTCCATGGTTGCACGAAATTTTTCAAGCTCGATGGGGTCGGAAAGGTTGGGCATGGGCGAGAAAATCGACGCACTGAACATGTAGGAAACCCGCAGCCATTCGGGTCCATTGAACCGGCCGTCGAACAACAGCGGCAACAAGACAAACGAGAACAGGTACGTCGAGGATCCCATGGTGGATTCCACGTCTATGTCGGAACGAATCACTCCGTGTCGCTGGGCCTCGACGAACTCGCGTTCGATGCGGTCAAATATCGCGCGGGTGCTGGGTAGTTCCGACACAAATGTCAGCATGTCGTGTGCGCGGGTCGCAATGACGGCTTTGGCAAACGGGTGGGCGTCGACTTTGTGTGAATATGTGCTCCACAATGCGCCGGTCAGGGCGGGGAGGGGTGCATCGACGAGTTCGGCCAACACGGAATTCTGCAGGGTGTCAACGTCGTGAGCCAAAGCGGCCCGGTACAGCTCGTCCTTGCCCTTGAAATATCGGTACACGGCCTGGGGGGTCAGGTCGGCCTCGCGGGCAATTTCCGCGATCGAGACGCTGGCCATGTCCCGCTGTGTGAACGCCGCGATGGCAAAGGTCAAGAGTCGAGCGCGCGTGGCCACGGCCTTGGGGGTCTGCAGGTCCTTGCTCATTGTCTACACCGTAACATTCTCGAATTTAATAACCGCGCGAAAATCAACGAATGGGGATTCCTGGCGCACAGATTGCCGGATTTTGCCTGGTCGCCGACGCAACTACGGTACCAATAGTTACGAAATTACGGAAATTGTAATTTATGAACAAATCTGCGAAAATGAGGATGTTGCATCCGATGTGCCGCAGTTATTTTCGGCCTCGGTGTGGCCCCAATGCCCCCATCGGAGTTGTAATGCGCATGTTCCCCACATCGGCACTGTCCCTGCGAGCAAGTCAGGCGGTCGGTGCGCTGACGGTGTTTGTGTCGCTGGTGACGTCCACCATCAACCCCACTCCGGCATTCGCCGCGGGAAACACCGCCCCGACAATCGTGGGTGACGGCGGACAGTACATCGTGGTCAGCTCGGCGCTCGCCGGTACCGCATTGGGTGCCGTCAGCGCAACCGATGCTGAATCCGACGCAATCAGCTACACCGTCGCCAACGATGCGCCCGTCACGCTCGACGCCGCGACCGGCTAGCGGGTGCGCCGAGATAGCAGGCCCGGCGGCCGCCTTGGAGGGCGTTCGCTGTTTGCCGAGCGTTCGCTGTTTGCCAGGCGATGCGCACCAGTCCTGCCGTGCGTAGAATCGGGCACGAGGGGGTTTCGCTGATGAAACTGTTGATCCGCGACGGCGAACTGGCTGTCACCATTTATGAACCCGAACACCATGTCGCCGATGTGCTAATGATTCACGGGTACACGGGAAGCAAGGAAGACTTTTCGTTCATCGGTCCGTTGCTCGCCGACGAGGGCTATCGGGTCGTCACTTCGGATAATCGTGGGCAACACGAATCGGATCATTCTGACCGGGCTGACGCCTACACGATTGCCTCGCTTGCCGCCGACCACGCCGAGATTGCCCACGCGCTTGGGCTCGACAAGCCACACCTGTTCGGCCACTCGTTTGGCGGCCTGGTGGCGCAACGTGCCGCCGTGGATTACCCGGAACTGTGGCGCTCGCTGACCATTTTCTGCAGCGGACCCCACGGGATGCCCGAATGGGTCGACGTTCAGCGCGACATCGATGTTCTGGAAAACGGCTCGATGGCGGAACTCTGGGAATCGAGTCGCGCGGCCAGCAACGCGAACCTGCCCATGCTCGACACCCGAATCGCGCGGTGGCATGCCAGCGACAAGCGGTCGGTCATCACGCACGGACGGCACCTGTTGTCCGAGCCCTCGATCGTGTCTTCCGTCGCTGCGACCGACCTCGATATTCACGTGGTCCGTGGCGAACACGACGATGCGTGGCCCCACAATCTGCAAACCCAAATGGCCGCAGACCTGGGAACTACCGTAACAGTCATTCCCGGCACCGGGCACTGCCCCAATGAGGACGACCATGCAACCACGGCCCAAACTATTTCGCAGTGGTGGGGCCGATTCCTCTAAACTGTCCTCGGTAACAAAACCCCAAAATCCTGAAAGGCGTGAAGTGAAAATCACAAAATTTGCGGCAGCGAGCGTCGTTGCACTTGCCGCGTTGACCACCGCGGTCCCCGCATCGGCGACCAGCACCCCCGTTGCTGACGACATTTTCACGTTCGACGGATCACTCACCGAATCCAACGGCTCGACCGTTGTGACCCCCTACGGCTCCACGTGCACCGGTTCGGGACCCTGCAACACTGCATCGGGTTACGGCACCTCGGCTGGCGACGGATATTGGGAATGGACGTCAACCGACGACCAGTACGGCGGAGGATTCACCTACAACCCCTCCGTTGACATCGGCGACAGCTACACAATCTTCTTGAAGTTCCAGATCAACACCCCGTCGACTGGCGACAGCTACAACAAAATCATCGACTACCAAAACCTCAACAGCGACAACGGTTTCTACCTGTACGAGGACGGCGAATGGGTTTTCACCTTCTACCCCCTCGATGACGGTGTGACCGGCTACGGCATCACAGACCTGCTGGACCTCGCAGTGACCCGTGACGCATCCAACGACACCTTCACCGTGTACACCCGTGAACAGGGTTCGAGCGTGTTCACCAAGGAATACGAGACCGTCGACTCGGGTGGAGACGGAATCCCCTGGTTGGACATCAACAACCACACCCTCTTGGGCTTCTTTGGTGAGGATGGCAACAGCGACGAGGCAATTCTGTCAGGGAAAGTCTTTGACCTTCGCTTCTGGCACAACGTCGCGCTGACCGAATCGCAGCTGAACGCGTTCGACCCCGCTCCCATCGCCGAAGAAGAAGAGACCCCCGCAGAGCCTGAAGAGCTCGCCAGCACCGGTGCCAACGTCGCGGGTGCAGCATTCGCCGCAGGCGCACTCTTGCTGGCCGGCCTTGCGACGACAGTGGCCCGCCGCCGCCGTCGTGGAGATGCCCGCTAACGAGCGACTGCACATCATCGCGTTACTGTTGATGCCCCTCACCATCTGGTGAGGGGCATCAATGTTTTGTGGGCCTCATCGGTCCCCACGGCTCGGACGTCCGATTCTGCTAATCGTTCGTAACCGGCGCGTGTGAGCCCATCGAACCGGTCGCTTCGGCCAAAGTGCTTGTATAACGACTAAGCCCCCAGATCGGGGGGCTTAGTTGATTTGTAGGCCCCGTCGGGCTCGAACCGACGACCCACGGATTAAAAGTCCGTTGCTCTACCAACTGAGCTAGAGGCCCGCGCATACAGCGCCTCATTATTCTACTGGGTCGTTTTCACGGTGCCGTCTGAGCTGTGGGTGGCCAGACGTCACTCTAATAATCGTCGACTAACGTGGAACGGTGAAGTCCCTGAACCGCCGTCTGTTGCGCGCCACGAGTTTGGCGGGGCTGATTGTTGTTGGTGCGTGGTTTGCGGTGACTGTGGTGGTGCCCGACGTTTCCACCGTCACGGTGTTGGCGACAGCGTTGGGGCCGTGGATTGCGCTGGGCGCTCTGGTCGTCGCGATTGTCGCCCTGTTGTCTCGGGCCATCATGTACTCGGTGATTGCACTGGTGGTGGTGGTTCTGTCCTCGATGCATTTCCAGGTGTATCCGACTCAGATTTTTCCTGCGACTAATTCCGCTGATTCGGGCAGCGCGTTCACGATTTTGTCCTTGAACGCCTTTGTGGGTTCCGCGGAAACGGACAGCCTGATGGCGGCAATCGATCTGTCCGACCCCGACGTGGTTGTGCTCAGCGAGATGAATGCGCCGTTGCGCGCACGATACATCGAGGCGGGGCTCGCTGAACGATATCCATATTCGTTTGTGGTGGACGACGAAACCTGGTTGAGCGGACAGGACATTTGGTCGAAAACGCCGTTGACGAATACCCGTCGTGTTCCCACCGAAACTTTCCCCGTGCTCGCTGCAGAAACGGTGATTAACGGGCGCACTGTCGATATTGTCGGCGTGCACATGTATTCGCCCCTGGCCCGTCGGGACTTGTGGGCTGCCGACCACGCGGCTCTGCAGCGGTTCGTGCAGCCTCACGCACAGAATTCTGGGGCCGCGCTGGTGTTGGCCGGTGACTTCAATGCTTCACGAGGCTTGCCCCCGTTTGACTGGGTGCGGGACACAGGTCTGACGGACGCTGCTGAACAGACGAGCTGGTTTTTCCAACGAACGAGCTGGCCGAACGACCCGCTGCCGTTACCCGTGCTGAGCCTCGACCATGTGCTGTTCGGCGAGGGTGTCCAGGTGGTGGGCACCGAATTTGTGTCGGTCGCGGGCACTGATCACCGGGGCGTTGTCGCGCATCTGCTGGTGGCCGGTCCGTAACGGTTACCCTTGAATAATGCGTAAACAGCCTCGGCGTCCCGTCTTGTTCGAGCCCGCGGTGTTTGACAGTTTTGTGGGGGACCACGACCCTGCCCTGCGTTTGCAGGTGGCACATGACACTGCGGCGGCACTGCTGTCGAGGGTCCGTGATGGAGCAGATCCCGCGGTGGTGGAGCGGCTTGTGACTTTCACCCGTGTCCACGGGGTGGACGAGCTGGCGGAACTATGGTCGACCGCTCCCGCGCATTCATTGCCGGGTGCTCTGTGGCGGCTCTATCTGGTGCATGCCAGCATCGTGTCGGACCCGCGTGCTGCTGCGGAAAGTTTTCGGACCGGTTTCAGCATTCCCAGCATCGACGGTGTTGTCGTGGGGGCGCCCCAGCCGGCGGGGCCGGACGAAGTGAAGGACTTGGCGGACGAGATTCTGACCGGTGTGTTTGTGGGGGACTTGCCGACAGCGTTGGATCGTGCCGCGTCGTATTGCCGTATCAGCGCGCACGGGCTGGTGGCGCTGGCACATCAGGCGGATGACGAAGCGAGTTCCCTTGCAGGCGACCCTGCCAGCATGTTTGCTGCGTATGACCTGGTCGCTGCGGAATCCACAGAGCGCACTCATCGAGCCGCCGTCCTCGCCGGTTTTGCCGCGGATTTTTCGGCCTGCGCCGGCCTCGCGCGACAGTCGCCGTCCGCACTGCGATAAACATCAGGGGCAACGTCACAAGGCCCGCCCCGTTGTGGATGGGGGCGTAACGCCGTGCGAACTCGCGGGTACAATTGCACTGTCGGGCCGGGCTGGATACCCCGGGTTCCATTGAAAATCGTCGCCTAGAGCGACCGCTTGCCGTGAGGCGTACCCACGGCCCGACGCCCCAAATTAGGGCGCTTCGTGCGTTTCTACGGATACGAGTCGGGGCTCGCCCTTTGAGGTGCGTCCGATGTGGAACACCGAGAAATCACCGGTTCCTAATGCCGCCGAACGTCGAACACCGGGTGTGATGTCGGACCCGGTCGCCTCGACCACCGACTGAACCAGCTGGGGGATTACAGGTCCGTGCGAGCACACGATGATCGGTTCGTTTTTGCGCAACCGCTTTGTGACAAACAGTTCGGGAAGTTCACCGCTGGGGTCGTATTTGTCTTGTGCGACCTTGTTCGTGATTTTCACGTTCGCTCCGGTCAGATACGACACGGGCCCGATGGTGTTCACGCATCGCGATGCCGGCGACGAATAGATGGTGGTTACGCCGAACGAGGCCAGGCCTCCGGCGATCGCGCGCGACTGTTCGATTCCCGCGTGCAGCAGCGGACGAGTGGAATCAGGGCCATCCCAGTTCGATGCGGGGACGGCTTTGCCGTGACGCACCACGATAAACGGGGTGGTCCTGGCGAGGCCTGCCTTCACGAGCTTCTCAAAACGACGAATCAGCCCCACATCGTGGGAATACGACAGCCTGGTGGCGGCTTTGGCGAGGCTCACCCATTCCAGGGCATAGATTTCATCGTTCGACGTGAACGGGCTGCGTTCGGCCTTGGTCGGGTCGACTTCGGCCGCCCAATAGTGCACGTATTTGTTTTTGCCGTTGCCGGGGAGCTTGTATTCGCCACCGCCCAGCGACGGCCCCAACACGATATCCAGACCGGTTTCTTCGCGAATTTCCCGCACTGCCGTCTCGGGCAGGGTCTCGCCCGGATCCAGTTTTCCCTTGGGAATCGAAATGTCCTTGTGCTGGGTGCGGGGCACCAAGAGGGTTCGCACCTCGCCGTCAACGACTTTCCAACACACCGCCCCGGCGGCCAAAATCGAGCCAGCGGGGATCATCGGTTCGCTCCCATTCGGTTTCGTACTTCCGTTTCATACATGACGTGGTTTTGGACGTCGATCAGTTCGTCGCCAGCGCGTCGCGACCATCCTCCGTCGCTGCCCAGCACCCACGTCGATGCGGTGTCGCTCATGTGCAGGTCAAGCAATCTTTCCACATAGTCGATGTGGTGTTGGGCCTCG
>JACCDN011077401.1_pt1 | contig 10219 bp, 9 predicted proteins | sample 7441691 | NCBI WGS metagenome assembly JACCDN01 (sample SAMN15323439, study PRJNA562643) | freshwater metagenome | isolation source: river surface water | place: USA:Blue River Watershed | collected 2017-08-16
AATTTTAAAAAAAAAAAAAAAAAAAAAATGTGTTAATTTTTAGAAACACCATATTTAGAACGTTTTCGTTTACGTTTTTTAATATTTTTAAAATCTAATAAACCCCCAATTAAATGATATTTTACACCAGGTAAATCTTTAACACGACCACCTCTTAAAACAACAACAGAATGTTCTTGAAGACTATGGCCTTCACCTGGTATATAACCAATAACTTTTCAACCTGTCGATAATAAAACATTAGTAACTTTACGTTTAGCAGAATTAGGTTTTTTAGGACTTCTTGTATAAACACGAACACAAACACCTTTTTTTTGAGGGGATTGATGAAGTGCAGGTGCTTTAGATTTAAGTTTTTTAACCAAACGTGGTTTTTTAATTAATTGATGTATTGTAGGCATAAGAAATATTAAAGGCATAAAAGGTGCATAAGCAAAAAACAAAAATGCCATAAATAAAATAAAAAAGGATTAAAAAAAAAAACTTTTCTAATAATTACCCAGAATAGGACTTGAACCTACACGCCTCACAGCATTAGAGCCTGAATCTAACATGACTACCATTTCATCACCTGGGTTTTAAAAAAAGGGGGGAAGCGCAGGGAAGCGCAGAGGGGGGATGCAGGATGCAGGATGCAGGATGCTGCCGGAATGGTTGCATCCAGCGCGCGATTCCGGCAGGGAAGCGCAAAGAAAAAAAAAAGATTTAAAGTATACGATCTGAATAAGAAAGAATATTTCTAAAATTTTTTACACGTAATTCACGAGTAATAGGACCAAAAATACGAGAACCTACAAGATTACCTTGATTATTAATTAAAATTACTGAATTTTCTTCAAAAAATAATTTATGACCGTATTTACGGTTAAGAATACCTTGTTTAGTACGAATGACTAAAGCTTTAAAAATTTGACCTTTTTTAATAACAGCTTTAGTTTTACCAGCATTAACTTTAGAAGTAGAACCATCTTTGGCTCCAGCACGAGATAAACTTCTAACGGAAACGATAATACAATCACCAATACGAGCACAAGAATGTGTATCAACAAAACCTATACATTTAACAGTTTTAGCACCAGAATTATCAGCAACTTTTAAAATTGTTTGTGTTTGAATCATTTTAAATAAAAAAAAAGGAATAAAAATTTTAAATTTAAATAAAAAAAGAAGAACGCAATAACGTAGTAAAGCAGTAAAGCAGTAACGCAATAACGCAGTAAAACTATTTTTATTAAACAAAAAAATAAATCAAAAAATAAATTCTTATATATTTATAAAAAAATAAAATAACTAAAAATGTTTCTTTTTAGCTTCCACTAAAATGATAAGAATTTTTGCATATTTGATTAACATCTTAAAAAAAAATTTAAGATAAATAAAGACAAAAAGATTCTTAAAAATTTAAAATAAATAAAAAAATTCCTGCAGTGATGCTAACAGAAGCAATTGCGGTTGGTCTGCCGGAAGGAATGGCTGCCGATTCCGGCAGCAATTCCGACCAACAGACAGCAAAAAACTTATCGATAGATAACAATTTTTATCTATCGATAAGAATACAGGAATGCAGAAATGCAGACAAACCAGAATTTTGGTGGCGCACAGGCAAACAGCAAAGAAGTAGCAAAGCAAAGAAATAAGAGATGAAAGCAGAAAAAAAAATTATTATTTTAAAATAAAAAGCTATTGGTAAAAACAACCAAAAGAGAATTGAAAAAAATAAAAAGAAAAAAGTTTCAGTAGAAACCAAAAATAACAATTAAAAGAGGGGATTCCGGCAGCGCAGAGGGAAGCGCAGAGGGAAGCGCAAAAAGGGGGGAAGCGCAGAAGCAGAGAAGCAAAGCAGTTCCGGCAGGGAAGCGCAATTCCGGCAGCATGCCGGGTTGCATCCAGAGAAGCTATTCTTATTGGTAAATCAACAGGCTGCAGGCTGCAAGCAGCAAAAAAAGAATTAATGAAGATTAAAAGCATCATTTAAATAAATACATAATAATACAGCAAAAATATAAGCTTGTAAGAAAGCAATAGCCATTTCTAAACCAGTTACAATAAAAATAATTAAAACAGGTAATAAAAAAATTCCTCATAAAGAAACAACACCTCAAGAGAAAGTAGCTAAAATTTTTAATAAAGTATGACCCGACATTAAGTTAGCAAAAAGTCGTATAGATAAACTTAATACACGGAAAATATAAGAAATAAATTCAATTAAAACAAGTAAAGGAGCTAATGCTAAAGGAGCACCAGGAGGAAAAAATAAACTTAAAAAATGTTTACCATGTTTTAAAATACCTAAAATATTAATACCAGTAAAAATAGCTAAAGCTGTAGTAAAAGTTACAATTAAATGACTAGTAACAGTAAAACTATAAGGTATCATACCTAAAACATTACAAGTTAAAATAATAACGAAAGTAGTAAAAATTAAAGGAAAAAATTTTTTACCTTTAGGACCAGCATTTTCATTAACAACATTTAAAATAACTTGATAAAACATTTCTAATAAAGTTTGTCAACGATTTTGAGCAACTAAAGTAATAGAATTTTTTCAAGTAATTGTTAAAAAAAGTAAACTAATTAAAGATACACCTAATATTTGAAAAATTGTAGAAGTATTTAATGAAAAAATTAAATAAGAAAAATTACAAAGACTTAAACTTAATATATTAGCAACAAATAATTGATAAAAAAATAATTTAATTGATACAAAAATTTCAAAAAAAATAAAATAAATATTAACTAAAAATAAACCTCAAGAACTAGTAATTAAATTAATATTACTTTTAGTTAAAGCTGAAATAGTATCGACAGATAAATTAGTGTTATTTAAAATTGAAATAGTATCATTATAAAAAAGAATATCATAAAAAGAAATTAAAAAAGAAAAATTATTAATTGAATAAAAAATATCTAAATTTTTATAACAAACTAATCAAATATAAGATAAACAAGAATTATAAATAGTATAAAAAAAATCAATTAAATTAAAAAGTTTATCGCATTGTAACATAAATAAAAAAGCACTAACAAAATGTGAAAAAATATAAAAAAAATTTGTTAAAAAAAACTGATAAAATTCTAACAAAATAGACGTAATAATTGAAAAACCTACAATATCTTTATTTAGCACAAAGCTTATCAAAGAAACTGGATAAATATATAATAAAGATCAAATTCAAAATAAAAAAGAGGAATAAAAGATTTCAAAACCTCCTGCAAGATTAAAATCAATTAAAGATAATATATTAAATTGTTCTAATGGTGATAATATCATATAAAAAAAGAGGGGGGATGCAGGATGCAGGGATGCAGGGATGCATCCAGCGCGCAATTCCGGCAGCAAAAAAGTTTCAATTTAGAAACTTTAAGCCATAAAAAAGGCTCAAGGAAAAAAAAGAAAGAATTAAAAAAAAAATAATCAAGCAATAAAGGGCTTGATAATAAATAAAAAAGAATAAATAAAAAAAGATTATACAATGGGTAAATAAAGAGGGGGATGCAGGGATGCAGGGGGGCAAAGCGCAGAAGCAGAGAGGCAACAGACCAAAAGAAATAAGAATAGGAAAAAAGGAAGTAAAAAAAAAGAAGCAAAGAATGCCAGTTGGTCGGAAAGGCTGCCGATTCCGGCAGCAAAAATAAGATAGAAGCAAAAAAAATATACAATGGGATGAAAAAAAATTATAATTTAATAGTTTTACTTAATAAGAAAAAAAAAGTTAAAATAAAAATAAAATATAAGGTAACAGTTATAGATTCAAAACCAGCAAAAGTAAAAAAAATTGAAAAATGAGGAATAGCAAAGAAAATAAATAAAAGTAAACCAATTAAAATTATAAAAGCATAATGATAAACAAAACCGGTAGATAAACTAGAAAATTTACGAGATAAGAATAATACAGTTTTAGAAATACCATAAGGACCTAAATAAGCAATTCAACCTAGATCAAAAACACGAAAGGAAATATTATAACCAAATGTCATAAATTTTTGAACAATTAAACGATTATAAAAATCATCAAAACCTCAAGTACGTGAAAAAAAAGTATAAATAGATAAAGGTATAAAACGAAAAGTTAATTCACGTAAATAAATAGTTTTTTGAAAAGAATTTTTAAAATAAGTATCTAAAAAAAATGAATTTAAAGACGTATTTGTTGTAGTAAAAGAAACACTGTTAAAAAAAAAAGAAGTAGTATGATAAGCAAAAAATAAACCTAAATGACTAAAAACAAAAGGAATCATTTTAATATGATAAGGTAAATATTCAGCTTCTAAATAAGATAAATTTTCAGATAGAATAAAAACAGAATTACCTCAAAAAGAAGAACCAAAACCAATAATCATATCTTTAGTTAAATAACCAATAAAAAGACTACCAAAAGATAATAAAATTAAAGGTAAAGACATACATAATTTAGGTTCATGAGCATGAGCTATAGATTGTTTAAAAGAATTAGTTTTATTTAAAAAAGTCATAAATAATAAACGATATGAATAAAATGTAGTAAAAGCAGCAGTAGGTACACCTAATCAATAAGCAATATTACCAGAAAAATTCATTTTAGCACAAGCAACTTCTAAAATAAAATGAACTAAGCCACGTTATCCTCTGCAATTTTTGGAGGGGCATAACGCACTCTTTCCCGAACCGTACGTGATAGTTTCCCATCATACGGCTCTCCACGAACGTTAAGTTATGTTATTATGTTTTTTCATGTGGCATGATCTGCATAGGGCAATTTGTTTTCTTTTCTCCTTGATCATGATTCGGTCAACGATGGACGTTCTCGGTTTTAAGTTTTTAAGGGCTCTTATGTGATGCATTTCGACTTGGACATCTGAATCGCAGACCTTGCAACGCATGGAATCGAGGCGAGCTTGGGATTTGTATGAGTAGAGAGCGCGTACCTCGCCGCTTGGATTTAGGGTAGTTAGGTATTTAAGAGACATTCTATAGTTGGGCTTCTCGAAGGTCTTCCCAGAGTTAGAGGCCAGAGATGTCCCAAATTTACGGAATACCTTACTTTGCGTTTTCAAAGATAACTTGGCGGCTAAAAGCTTTGCGCAGGACCCTCTGAGGAAATATTCCACTTGAGTGACTACCTTACCGTAGTTGTGCGCAAAGTGGTAGTAGTTAGCGATACCTCTCATGACTGCATTGTATCGGTCCAGAATTCTTTCGTGTGTCATAGACATTCAGATGAATTTTGGGTGACTTTTGCCATTGAGTATAAAGCCAGCTTCGCTGAGTTTTTTCTTGATTCGACTAATTGGGCCTTCCATACGCAGTCTTTGGGGATTTCTCTTAATTGACGACGTTGATTCCAGCCTGCTGAAACGACGGTGTTTGGCGCGGTATATAACAGTTCCAAGGAACAGGAGCTTGTCTGAGTTTATGTTGGTAATCTTGGTCTTGGTCTTGTTCAGTGTAAGACCCATATCGCTCAGTGCTTTTTCAAGGAGGTTTTTAATCTCTTCTGCTTCTTGTTTTGTACCTTTAATACCAACCATTCAGTCATCGGCGTATCTCACGTAGGCTAGTTTCTTGAAAGAGGGGTCCTCGAAGTTGCTGTATTTAGTTTGGAGACGTTGCTTAGCTATTTTGTTGGCTTCTTCGGTCTCACCCTTTTCCCTCAGGAGTCTTTCTCGATATCTAAGTTGATTGTATGCGGGATTGATTTTGGATGTGGAACCTTGGTCAAATTCTTTTCTGATTTTGTGCACTACTTCGTCCAGTTGGTCAAGGTAGATATTGGCGAGTATGGGGCTTATGATAGAACCTTGGAAGGTGCCTATGATATTGTGCTTTATGGTTTTGTTTTCCATATGGTTGGCTCTAAGACTCTTTCAGATAAGTCTCGTGAACTTTCGGTCCAGGATCTTTGATTCAATGAGTTGCATAAGTTTGTGATGGTCGATACTGTCGAAACATTTTGATATATCTCCCTCTATAACCCATGTAGAGGATTGGAATTTTTGGTTAATGTATTTAAGTGCCGAGTGACAGCCTCTTTGGGGTCTGAATCCGTGGGATTCTTCTTTGAACAGAGGCTCGTATATCGCGTTGAGAATCATTCTCATGGCTTCTTGGACTATTTTGTCCCTAGGAGGTGATACCGTTATGGGTCGGTTACCTTCGCCGTTGGGTTTAGGTATGTAAGCTCTGCGGGCTGTCCTGAACTGAAACGACTCGTCGCGTAGCTTTTCAGCTATGACAGCGAGCACTTGAGGGGACATCCCGTCTAAGGTTTCGCCTTCGCCCGCCTTTTCGGACGTGGACGTAAGGTTACCCGGCTTACTTTTGATGTTGTGGTACGCTATTTCTAGGAGCTCCACGTTGCATAATAATCCGTATAGATTACGATCTATAGGGAGGTCTCTGTAAGTTGATGACCTTTCATAAAGTTTGTTTAATTTTTCTATCATTTTCAATAAAGTGGTACGCCTCCGGCGTCATGATTTGGATTAAACAGGCGTTCGCTGCCACCCTTCCCGCTCGAGATCGTTTAAATCTAAAGATGAGTACTATGGTGGCTCTGTTACCCGAGCGTTTGCACGACTGGAGGGTAATCCGGTAGTCTTCCGCGTCATTCGATAAATACTCTAGTTAGGATCGATTTCCTCTCCCTGTCCCTCCTTGTTGGAGCGTACGTTAGATAACCCATTTTGGTGAGCAAAGATTCAGCGTCATCAAATATCTAAACCGACCTATCCCAGGCATGTCGGTGCCCTATTCTTAAGGCCGTCGGGAAATGTCGTTGAAGCAGTATGGCTTTATCCATGTAGAGAACCAGTTCGTTACGGGCAGACGCCTACTGGTTTTGCGTCTTGTCCGTGCGTCTCGCGTGGGGTTGTTGGACCCTATGTAGAGAACGGGGATGCTCTGTTCAGACCGCAGGTTTGCTCCGAAGTCCTACCCCGCAACTGGAAACAGAGTTGGGTACTGTTCATGCACTATGCATACGATGATTTGGTCGCTAACCGCGCACATCTTTAGAATAATAACCAGTTAAAAAAGGAAAACCAATTAAAGCAAAAGAACCAATAACAGTCATTATATAAGTAAAAGGTAAAAGACGATTTAAAGCACCCATTTTTCTCATGTCCTGTTCATCATGAAGAGCATGAATAATAGAACCAGCACTTAAAAAAAGTAAAGCTTTAAAAAAAGCATGATTCATTAAATGAAACATAGTAACAGAGTAAGAAGAAATACCACAAGCAAAAACCATGTAACCTAACTGACTACATGTAGAATAAGCAATAACACGTTTTAAATCATTTTGAAAAGCACCAGAAGTAGCTGCAAAAAAAGATGTAACAGCTCCTAAAAAAGTTATTAAAATTAAAATATTTGGACAATATTCAAAAATAGGTGAACATCTTACTATTAAAAATACACCAGCTGTTCATAAAATGTTAAAAAGTTTTAAAAAACTTGAAAAATCCTTAAATTTCAAAAAGGATCGGACTATACCTTTAATTTTGAAAACATGATTGTTTAAAAAAAAATGAGTTAAACAAAAAAATAATGCAGCACAAGTTTAAAGCGATTTTACTTAATTTATAAGACTAAAAAATAAAATTAGAAATCTTACAAAAGAATATACAAAGGGTTTTTTTTGTTTAAAAATTTCAAAATCGATTTAATTTAAATTGTTTTAAAAATTTTTTAGGTTTTGAATCCTGATATCAAAAATTAAAAAGAAAACGTTTAATTTTAACTTGTTGTAAATAAGATTTTTTAAAAGAAAAAAAAGAATTGAAAAAAGGAAAACCTAAATTTTTACAAAAAGAAAAAAAATTAAGAAAAAAAGAATGTGTAACCATTAAAAAGTTATCTTGTTTTTCAAAAACAATAGGAATTTTTTTATATAAAGAATCATGTAAAGTTTGTGATTGTTTAAATAAAAAAAAAGATTTAGAATTAAAGTGTTTTAATTGTAAAGGTTTATTAATTAAAGACGTATCTAAAAATTGAGGATGAGTAATATTAGATAAAATATCACTTTTAAAAATTTTCTTAAGAAAATTTTTAAAAAAAGGTTTAGGTACAAAAATAATAAAAAAAATAAAAAAAATAAAAAAAATAATAAAAAATTTAATTAACATGATTGATAAAATAAAAAAAAAAAAAAAAACAAAATAGTTAATTAAAAAAATTCAATTTTTTTTTGCTTTTTAATGCTTTCTTTTAAAGCTTTTTTTGTTAGTTTTTTTTTTTAACTTCTTTTTAAAAAGAAGTTAAAAAAAAAAACAGGTAATATTTTACAAGAAAAAAGATTAAAAGAAAAATAATAAGAATTGAAAATAAGCTAAGGCTAAATAACATAATTGGTTAATGTAGTGGATTGCAAATCCATTGATAATGGTTCAAGTCCGTTTTTAGCCTTTCAAATTTATAAATAAAATAAATTAATAATTTTTAAAAAATTTATATAAGTATATATATTAATTATATAAAAACCAAAAAAAAGAAAATAAATTAAAAAAAATACAAGGATAGAAAGAAAAAAAAAAAAAAAAAATAAAGGAAAGGGCGGAACAAAAAAAAAAAAAAAAAAAAAAAAAAAAAAAAAGGAAAAAAAAAAAAAAAAAAAAAAAACATAAAGGAAAGTGCGAAGCAAAAATAAAAATAAGTGCGATTCCGGCAGCAAACAAAAAAATATGTGTGCTGTTCTGCCGGAACGGCACCGGAATCGCACATAAAAGGTATTAAAAAAAAAATTACGACAGCGAAAGCCAAAATTAAGAGCTAAGCAAAAAAATTAAAAAAAGAAAAAAGAAAGTGCGTCTTATTAAAAAAAGTAAAAATTTTACAATGAATTTTGGACCACAACATCCTGCAGCCCATGGGGTTTTAAGATTAGTTTTAGAATTACATGGAGAAGTAGTAGAACGTGCAGATCCACATATAGGTTTATTACATAGAGGAACAGAAAAATTAATTGAATATAAAACATACATACAAGCGTTACCTTATTTTGATCGATTAGATTATGTATCAATGATGGCACAAGAACATTGTTATTCATTAGCTGTGGAAAAATTATTAAAATGTTATGTACCATTAAGAGCTCAATATATAAGAGTAATTTTTTGTGAAATTACAAGAATTTTAAATCATTTATTAGCAATAACAACACATGCATTAGATGTAGGGGCAATGACACCATTTTTATGAGCATTTGAAGAAAGAGAAAAATTAATGGAATTTTATGAAAGAGTATCAGGAGCACGTATGCATGCAGCATACATAAGACCAGGGGGAGTACATGAAGATTTACCAATAGGACTATGTCAAGACATATACGAATTTATATACCAATTTCCATCACGTTTAGATGAAATAGAAGAATTATTAACAGATAATCGTATATGAAAACAAAGACTAGTAGATGTAGGGGTAATAACATTAGAAGATGCACTAAAATGATCATTTAGTGGAGTAATGTTACGTAGTACAGGGTTTTCATGGGACTTAAGAAAAGTAGAACCATATGAAATATACGAAAACATAAAATTTGACATACCAGTAGGAAAAAATGGAGATTGTTATGATCGTTATTTAATAAGAGTAGAAGAAATGAGACAAAGTATATCAATTATAAATCAATGTTTAAATGCTTTACCACAAGGAGAAATAAAAACAGATGATCATAAAATAGCACCACCATCACGTAAAGAAATGAAACAATCAATGGAAGCTTTAATACATCATTTTAAATTATATAGTGAAGGTACAGCGATAGCAGCAAGTGAAACATATTCAGCAATAGAAGCACCAAAAGGAGAATTTGGAGTATATCTTGTATCAAACGGAACAAATAAACCATATCGTTGTAAAATAAAAGCACCAGGGTTTGCACATTTACAAGGTTTAAATATGATGGCAAAAGGACATATGATAGCAGACGTAGTAACAATTATAGGTACACAAGATATAGTATTTGGAGAAATAGACAGATAAAAAAAAATGTCAGTTGGTCGGAATGGCTGCCGATTCCGGCAGCCATTCCTTCCGGCAGACCAACAGGGATGCATCCAGCCGAAAATATCGGCTGCAATTCCGACAGCAATACTTATAGATAGATAAAGAATGGATGCAACCCAGCAGCAAAGCCATTAAGGCCTGCATGCAGGCATGCAGGCATGCAGGCATGCAGGCATGCAGGCATGCAGGCATGCAGGCATGCAGGCATGCAGGCATGCAGGCATGCAG
>JACCDN010601481.1_pt1 | contig 10218 bp, 8 predicted proteins | sample 7441691 | NCBI WGS metagenome assembly JACCDN01 (sample SAMN15323439, study PRJNA562643) | freshwater metagenome | isolation source: river surface water | place: USA:Blue River Watershed | collected 2017-08-16
AATATTACTTGGGAATTAGCACACGAGAGTGCAAAGTTTGGTAATGATTGTATAATGCTTTCCCCTAACCCTAATTTTGATGGATTTAAAAAGGCTAAAAGCAAGGAGTTAGAGCTTTACCTTTATCCTTCTATGGATATTTTAGGTCAGTTACATCTGTTTTCCTTTACTCCAAACAATATTCTAAAGCTTTTAAAGTTTTTAAATGATTATCAGCCAGATATAATTCATTATCATACAGTTGTACCTATTGTTCTTTTATTAGAGCTTTGGGCAATTAGAAATAATAAGTTGGTAGTGAACTCAATACATGAGAATCCGGATAAGATGCTTACATATACTGTTGTTAAAAGTGGAAGTATGATGGACATGATTACAAAACGAATAGGTTTTGACGCCTATCTAAGAACACTTTACAGACATACCGACCATATGGTTTCAGTAAATGATTTACACAATCAACCAATTAGAGATTTTGGTTATGATGGCCCTCTTACTACAATTCTTAACGGTAGAGACCTGAATCGGTTTTACAACTTGAAAATCCCTAATATCAAGTCTAAAGATATTAACCTATTTTTTGTTGGATTTATTTCTGAGAGAAAAAATCAAAAGTACTTAGTTGAAGTTATGAAGTATCTTCCAAAGAATTACCACCTCAATATTATTGGCTCACCTATATATAAAGAGTATCAAAAGTCTCTTCCAAAGCTTCCAAATGTTCATTTCTTAGGCCAGATTCCATTTGATAATCTAGCTAAAATATTGGAAGAGCAACATATTTTCGTGTCCGCTTCACTTGAAGAGGCATTTAGTCTTGTAGTTATTGAAGCACTTGCCGCTGGTAAGCCCGTTGTAGGTCTTGAGAATGATACGATGAATAGATTAATCACTAAAGCAAATAATAATGGTGTAAATCTACCTCAAAACACACCTCCTAAAGAATTTGCAAAAGAGATATTAAAAATACAATCAATAAATCAATCTCAATATGTTGATTTAGCAAAGAGAGCGAGAAAAAGTGTTGAGTATCTAAGTTGGGATAGAGCGATGCAACAGTACCAGGAAGTGTATAAAGATATTTTGAAATCTGAAAAAGAAATTAAAGACTCTCAAGATATTGAATATATTTTGTTTGGGTTTGTAAAAAAAAGAATAATTAAAAACCTTTATGATAGGTTTGATAAAGGTAAAAATATTGTAAAGCTTGGAGCAATTGTTTCAGTCGCAGCCCTACTTCTAGCAGGGGTTGCAACAGGTTTTGCAGTTTCTAAAATGGTTAAGAAGAATAAAGTAAGATGAAAATTCTGCATGTTTCAGCATATAAGGAAGGATCCGGTGGAGGAGAAGGAAGAATTAATTGGGAGTTAGCTCGTGAGTGTACCAAAGCTGGAATAGAGTCTAAAATACTTGCTCCTAACGATGCTAATGGATATGGGTTTAAATTTTCTAAAAAAGGTATTTTAGAAGTCATTGAATACCCGTCAGATGTAGTATTAGATTTCATGTGCTTTTTTAAGTTCACATTAACCAATATCAAAAGACTCTATGAGATTCTTGATGAATTCAATCCAGATATTATACATTTTCATACACCTGTCCCATTGATACTTTTATTAGAATTATGGGCGATCAAAAATTCTAAAAAAATTGTTCACACTATTCATGAAAATCCTAGTAAATTGTTATCTTACGGATTATTCAAAGAAGGTAGTTTTATGGATAAATTTACAAAGAAAATTGGATTAGATTACTACCTCAATACTATCTTTGAAGGTGTTGATTATATAATTTCAGTTAATAACTTACATAATAAAGCCATTGTTGACTTTGGATACAAAGGCAAGCTATCAACGATTTTTAATGGTAGAAATTTAAAGGATTTTAATATCTTAAAAAATAAACCTATTAACAAAAAGCTGATCAAGTTGTTTTTTACAGGTTTAATTTGCCATAGAAAGAATCAATTGTATCTTGCAAGAGTATTGGAGTATTTACCCAGAGGTTTTGAACTAAATCTGCTTGGAAATAATTATGATAATGAATATCTCAATGAAATAAGTTTATATAAAAATGTTCGTATTTTGGGGGATATACCATTTGAAAAATTACCAAAGATTATTGAAGATTATGATATTTTCGTTTCAGCATCTTTGGAGGAAGCTTTTAGTTTATCTGTTATTGAAGCTCTTGCTGCAGGTAAACCTGTCGTAGCTCTTGAGAACGATACAATTAAATTACTTATCAATAGCAAAAATGGAGTTAAGTTAAAAACTACTGCTTCGCCAGAGCAATTCGCAGATGCGATTTTGAAAGTCTCACAACTTTCTGTGGATTCTTATCTTAATACTCAGAAGGCGTCACGACTTAGTGTTAGTATGTATGATTGGTCATGTGTTATACAAGAATATAAAGAGATTTATAATAATCTTCTTGAGAGTAACGTTGTTGACTCAAATTTGAATTCTAATAGATTACGTCTAATTAGTGAGTTATTAAGCCGATTTGCACCTCAGGTAAATGTCAAAGATTTATATAATAACGCTAAAAAGAAAAATTCCGTCATTAAGATCCAAAGTATTGTCGTTATATCATCTTTAATAGTTCTTTTAACAACTATTATTTTTAAATTTGTAAAGAAGAAGTAAAGAAATATCTGATGTGCTAATCTATATCAAATTGACTCTCGATTAATCGAAATAACGGTTGTCTTGATGTCCAACCATGTGCTGCCTCTGGCCCATTTTGTTTAGTTCTAAAAACCTTAATTTTTTCTGAATTAATAACTTTTAAAGCGTTTGTTATTTCCACTTCTGGGAATACTAAATCCTCAGAACTTAATGTTAAATGAATTGATTTGACGTTTCTAAGCACTTGTTCCGACAGTAGGTTAAATTTAGCTTTAGATATCTTATATGTTACTAACGCCAGTAATAGTATATCAAAGAAAAAGTTTTGATGACCTGCTAAACCTGTTGAGTCAAAATTAAGCAATTTATCATCTTTAAGTATTCTTTTGGGCAATTTTGTACCTGAATTATATATTCCCTTAATTACTCTAATTAATTTCTTAAATTGAGAACTGGAGTCAGTTTCAAACCCAGCGGGTTCACCTAAATTTAATTTAAGATTTGAGTACCCTTCAAGGTTTGTAGCTGCTTCTAATAGCACTGGGGCGGCGGCTGAGAATCCTAACAATGTTATGTCAGTATTTTTATCTTTAAATAATTGTGTTATTGTCTGCGAAGCGATTTCTCCATCAATTTTAAACGGTCTATCATTTTCGGCAAGCATTTTCTTAATTCGTATGTAAGGTAATGAAGCTGGGCTGTCAACTTCATGAGCCCAACTTTCTACATTTAGGGCTTGAGGTAATATTGTAACATTAAAACCTAGCGCGTATAGATAAACAGCTAGTGGTGCTTGTGAACTTTCTCGAGAAGCGTTAGCTCCTGCCATTAAAACAATATTTGATTTAGATTTAAATTCTTCTTCGGGATGTGTAAGTTGAATATAGCTATTCTTTAAACCACTTAGATTACCTTCGAGAGTTACCGTTTTAACATCATATCGGGATCTGTCATTGTAAAGTTCGATTGCTTTGTCTACTCTTGATAAGTAATCTTCGTCATTAATTGAGACTTTCTCGAGTATTTCTGTCATTCTCGTATTAGGATCTGAAAGCTCCTCTGATAATGTTGTATGTATCCAATTTCCTAACTCACGATTTTTATTTTCATTTAAAGGTCTTATAGACATTATTTCCCCTGTATTCGGTTAATAACATAGAAATAAATTAGCGCTGTAACTGTTGTTACAATCCCTCCCCAAACTATATCTATAAATACTAAGTGAGTAGGCCAGTTCTTAAGAATAGATGCATTAGTTAGATTGTAAGTAGCATAAGCTGTAATACCTAGCATTAAGGCTTTAATTAATACTGTTTTTAAATCTGTATCACTCTTAAAGAATATTAATACATAAATAGCTAATGGGTATAGAAGATAGAAAACTACTGCTGGAATCAAGTTTGGCTTATCTGCCATTAGATGAGCTAAAGGTTTAGCATAGATTAATTTTGAAGCAATACTTAACCATATGGCATCAATTACTGTAAATATAACTAACAAATACATGTATGCTTGTAACATTGTTTAAATAATAAATTTATATTTAACAATAGCACTGTTAATGCGAGGTTACAATTATCTTCCCATTCCTCTATATGTAACTCCAAGTTTCAATAATTCCTCTTTATTAAGACAATTCTGTCCATCAACAATTATTGGTACATTCCTCCAATATTCAGATGGCTTTTTAGTGAATTCATCGTGCCCGGTTGCAAGTATAACGGCATCTGCACCCTTGATTGCTTCATCTAATGTTTTTACATTTGAAAGTTCTGGGTTATATGGATCATATACTGTTAGGTTTGCACTATATTCTCTTGTTAAGATTTTTTGGATTACAAGAGCTGGTGATTCTCTTAAGTCAGAAATATTTCTTTTATATGAAAGTCCTAGAAGGGTAACTTTGGAACCTTTAATTGATTTTGAATGCTCGTTTAATGCTTTCATAAGCTTCTCTACTGTATAGTGGGGCATACTATTATTAACGGTTCTTGCTCCTCTTAAGAACTTATGATCAAATCCTGCTTTTTTAGCTCTCTCAATTAGATAGTATGGATCAACCGGAATACAATGTCCCCCTACTCCACAGCTAGGATAGTGTGCCATGAATGCAAATGGTTTATTACTTGCTCCTTTAATTACATTTACTAAATCAATACCTAAAACATCAAATGATTTTGCAAGCTCATTTACATATGCAATGTTTATATCTCTAAAGGTGTTTTCAATGATCTTGGTTGCCTCTGCTTCCTTAATACTACCCATTTCCCTTACTTCTCCTTCTAAGAAGGATCTGTAGAAATCGGCAAGGAATTTAGTACCTTTGCCTGTTAATGCACCAATATTCCTTGGAATATTTACGACATTCCACTTCGGATCACCTGGATTAATTCGCTCTGGACAATGTGCAAGCTCAAAGTCTTTTCCACCTTCCATTTTTGTTAACTCCTCAAGTACTGGTAGCATTACCTCTTCACAAGTTCCAGGGTTAACTGTTGATTCAAGGATTACATATGAGCCTTTCTTAATATATTTTGAAATGGTCTTTGTTGCTCCTAGAACTGGGGTATAGTCTGGGTTATAGAATTCATCAACTGGAGTTGGTACACATATTATGAATATATCTGTGTTTGAAAGTATCTCTGGCTGATCACTTACTTCATATTTAACTTCTTTAACTAACTTTTCTGCGAGTGCATCTTCAACTGGTGATTTGTATTGGGAAGCTAAATTTACCTTCTTCTTATCTAAATCAAACCCTACTACATCATACTTATTTACCTTTGCAACAGCACATAGAAGTGGAAATCCTACATAACCAAGGCCAATAACAGATACTTTAAGTTTCTTCATAATACTTTTGTATAATTTATTCTTAACATCCTACAACTCTGGAATTAAATCTGCAATATTATGAGATATAATCCCTTGACTATGTCCGGATTAGAATGTAATTTAAAAATGTATAAATTATATTTAATTATTTAAAAAGATATGAAAACTGCCAACGGTTTTAAAGGATTCACATTGATTGAAATCCTCGTAGTAGTAGCATTAATTGCTATTCTTGCAACAGTAACAATTGTTGCTATTAATCCAAACAAGAACTTTGCTGATACTCGAAATGCTGAGAGATCATCTGAAGTAAATGCAATATTAAGTGGTGTCTCACAGTACATTGCTGAGAACAATACACTTGCTAGTTTAGGTACAATTGCAGCTTGCCCTGCTGTAACTTCAATTGGTACTGCTGGTGCTAACTTAGGTGCTACACTAGTACCTGACTTTATTCCTTCAATCCCAACTGATCCTAACGGTGGAACTGACACTGTAACTGGATATACGGTTTGTACAACTGGTGCAAACAGAGTTAGAATTGATGCTCCTAACGCTGAAAATGGAAAGACAATTTCTGTACAGCAATAAGCATTAATTAGTGCTTGGAGGGTGTAGTCTATACACCCTCCATTTTTTTTTATATAGTGGATATATTAATCCAATTGACTGCCCATGAAGAAACAAGACGAAGAGAAAAAAACGCAAGAAAATAACAGCACAGCTGATTCTAAAAATCATGATGTAAAGAAAATCAAGAGATTATCTGAAGGTTTTGTAAGTAGTCCTGAAGTAGATTTCTGTATTAAAAATGATGTCACTGAAGATATCGGTGTATTTCTTGAAGGAATTGTTCATGAATCTGTGTTAAACAGAGCTTCAGATATACATATGGAACCTCGGGTAACTGGGATGATTATTCGTTTTAGAATTGACGGTGTACTTCATGATATCTTAGAAATTCCTAAAGAAGTGGAGCATCTACTTCTCTTTAAGATCAAAGTCACTTCGAGACTTCAAACAGATGAACATTTCATTCCTCAAGATGGAAGAGTTGAGTTTAAAATTGATGACTCCAAGATTAATGTCCGTATTTCAATATTACCTGTTTCAAAAGGTGAAAAGGTTGTATTTAGACTACTGACAGAAACTGGAAGGGACTTTACACTAACTGATCTTGGATTTTCAAACAAAGATTTAGAAGTTGTTGAGAAGAATAAGAAGAAGCCATATGGAATGATAATTGCAGCAGGTCCTACAGGTTCTGGTAAGACAACGACTTTGTATACAATACTTAAAGAGATCAATACCAGAGAACGAAACATAGTAACGATTGAAGACCCTGTTGAATATGATATTGAGGGTGTTAACCATGTGCAGGTAAATACTAAAACTGATCTAACTTTTGCTTCAGGCTTGAGGGCACTTTTAAGACAAGATCCTGATATTGTGATGATTGGAGAGATTAGAGACGGTGAGACAGCTCGTATTGCTATTAACGCCGCTTTAACAGGTCACTTAGTGCTATCAACTATCCACACGAATGATTCCGTTACAACAATTCCAAGACTTGTCGATATGGGTATAGAGAATTATTTAATTGCCTCTACCCTATCCTTAATTATAGCTCAAAGATTGGCTCGAAGATTATGTCAGGAGTGTAAAACGATAAAGACAGTAACAAAAGAAGATATGGATGAAATTGGTAAATACAGACCTGATCTACAGAAAGTCATTAAGGTCGGATCAAAAATTTATGAAGCACCAGGATGTAAAGCATGCAATGGAGTTGGTACAAAAGGAAGAATTGGTTTCTACGAACTTTTGGAAGTAACAAAAGAGATTAGAAATGGAATTGTTGCGGGAACAAGTACTGATGATTTACTTGATCTATGTAGAAAAGAAGGATTAGTATTACTCATTGAAGATGGACTGGATAAGTTGAGAGAAGGTTTGGTTTCTCTTGAAGAATTAGCTAAAGTAACTGTAATTAGAGAATAATGAAAGAAGAAAAAAAGAAATCAAAATCATCAGGTCAAATATACTTATCTAAAGTATCTGATTTGCATATTGCGTTATCAATTCGGCATTTGGCACTGATGTTAAAGTCAGGTTTATCACTTTCCGAATGTTTAAAAGTTTTGGCAAAACAGGCTGAAGATCAGAGATTAAGAGACGCTTTTTATGAAATACATGAAAGTATTCAAGACGGTAACAACCTTTCTAGTTCTATGAAGAAATATCCTAAAATATTTTCTGATGTTGTTATATCAATTGTTGGTGTTGGAGAAGAAGGCGCTGTTCTTGAAAAGAACCTACTCTTCCTTGCAGACTTTTTAAAGAAGAAATACGAATTTGATAAAAAGATTAAAGGAGCTATGTCATATCCTATGATAATCTTTGGACTCACTGGAGTTGAAATGTTAGGAATGATTTTCTTTATACTCCCTCGAATGGAAGCTCTATTTAGTTCATTTAAGAATATTCCTCCATTTACCCGAGCAATTCTTAATGCAACTACCTATGTTAGAACTAACCTTCTACCAATTACAGTAATTATACTAGTCGTAATATTTCTTTTAATCCTATTCTTTAAAACAAAATGGGGAAAACAAATACTTGATGTAATTGCTATTAAATTCCCAGTTTTAGGAAAGGTAAATAAGTTTAGATATCTTGCAAACTTCTCAAGAACAATGGGAATCTTGCTAGAAAGTGGTACTTCATTTTCACAATCACTAAAGATTGCCGCTGATACGACAAGTAACTATGTTTTTGCAAAAGCCCTTGAGGAAGTTAAAAAGGATGTTAAAGGTGGTAATACTCTTGCTATCTCACTTGCTCATCATCCAAAACTATTCCCTGAAACATATACAAAGATTTTAGAAATATCTGAGAGTACAGGAACACTTGAAGAGAATCTCAATTTCCTTTCTGATTACTACACTTCAGAAGTTACTGATTTAACTGAAAACCTAGCAACACTTCTCGAACCAATTCTATTAATTATTGTTGCTGTAATGATAGGACTATTAGCTATAACAATTGTAGGACCAATTTATCAGTTGATTGGAAGTATTAACTAATGAAGCAGTATCGGGCATTTACATTAATTGAGATATTATTAGCGATGGCTATTGTTACATCAATCTCAGTTTTTGCTGTCCCTACAGCCTTGAGCTCTGTATTTAGAGCTAATTCTGACTCTGCAGCTGAGATTGTTAGTAGTAGCTTATTTACTCAACAACAGAATGCATATACTGGATATCAAGGTAGTAATTATGGAGTATATCTAACAAATTCTACTGTTATTTTGTATACAGGTAATTCATATGCACAAGCAACAAGTACCAGAGTGTTAAATCTAAGTGGTTCGGTATTGTCTCATACCCTCTCTGGAAGTGATATTAATTTTAGTATCAATTCGTTATCTCCTTCTGATACAGGAACAATATATTTATCAAGTGGTGGAATATCAACTCAAGTTATTATTAATCAAGCAGGAAATATATATATTCAAAAATGAAGAAATATACTGGATACAGTTTAGTTGAATTTGTAATTGCAATTGGAGTATTTGCGGCTGTTGCTAGCTCTGTTGTGTTCTTCTCAATAGAAATATATTCATCAATTTATGACCAACAAATGAGAACTGTAGCTGATTCATCTCGTCAATCTATTATGGATAAAGTGTTGGCTGTTAAAGCTAGTTCTTGGGCAGAGTTAATTGCAGGCCAAGGAGCAGGTACCTTCTATCTTGATGAGGTAAATGGTAAATACACACTTGCAAGTGGTACAAGTACACAAGGAGCTATTGCATATTCAATCACTGTTGGAGGTGTAAATAGAGATTCAAATGGTGTAATAACACAAAGTGGAGGAACTGATGATCCGCATACTAAAAATATTAGTGTGAATTTCACATGGACAGATAAATTAGGTAGACCTAAAAATTATAGTAACTCATTCTATCTTAATGATTGGTTTACATATAAATGGTTTCAAACTACTAAATCAGAATTTGATTCTGGTACGTTTTCTCAAACCCTTTCTAGAAATAATAATGGAGGTGAAGTTGAATTAAGACAAATATTCTATCCTGACTGGTGTAAACCAACTCTAGCTCAAGAAGTATATAACATTCCTGGTAATGCTACTGCTAAAACTCTCTTTTCATACCCTGGTACTACGTATCTTGGTACAGGTGGAAGTGCACTAGGTGAAGCATTTACAAAATTAAATATTACAGGTGTTGATACACCTACAATTAATGTTGAAGGTAGTTTTAATGGATATACTACAAACAATATTTTTGTACTAGGAAACTATGCATATCTTGCAACTGCTCAAAATGATAAAGAGGTTATAATTCTTGATATAACATCAACTCCATATACTGAAGTGGGATACTTTAATACTTCAAGAACGGAAGATGCTAATTCAGTCTATGTTGTAGGTAATGTAGGATATGTAGCTGCAGGAAGATATGTATATGCTTTCGATCTTACCTCGAAAACAGGTTCACGTTCACAAACAAGTATTAAACAAGTTTCCCTTAATCAAAACTTCCTACAAACTGCCTCTGTTAGTCAGATTGTAGTTAAGAACAACTATCTATTCGCCTCCCTTGAAAATGACTGGTATGAGTTGGCAATTGTTGATGTTAGTAATCCTGCAAATATGCAAATAACCTCACAAACAAGTGTTAATAACCAGCAAACTCTTGATGTATATGTAAGTGATGATTCAAATA
>JACCDN010026793.1_pt1 | contig 10215 bp, 14 predicted proteins | sample 7441691 | NCBI WGS metagenome assembly JACCDN01 (sample SAMN15323439, study PRJNA562643) | freshwater metagenome | isolation source: river surface water | place: USA:Blue River Watershed | collected 2017-08-16
ATAATTGTGGTAAATGTGCTAGGGAAAAAAACTACGCGTGCTTCTATGAATGCACAGAATCCAAATACTGCGAGTGCAAGCGCAGAAGACACCGCGCGACGAAGTGGTTTTTCACGCACAAACACAATGGGTGCGGCCACGCGCCTACTCCATAACATTATTACCACTGCACTTAGTACTCCCAAAGTGGTAATTAAAACTAAAGCTGACGGCCACTCCACCACCACAAAGAGTAAAAGTAAACCAAGTTCACTAAATCCATACAACCACCAAAAAAAATGTCTGACACTAGCATGACTAACAATAAAATATAAAATCGCACCAAGAATAATAAAGGTTGGTACTAAAGCCCACCACTGAAATTGAAATAAAACAACTGTACCAAAAAAAGCGGCCGTGATTGTGGCTACTAAAAACAAAGCAAATTTTTCACCAAATTTTATCATACAGCCGCAACTGCGGTTTGAAGTTTTTTAATAAGCTCTTTCCAGGCTGTTATTTTTTCCTCGTCAGATTTTTTAGGGTCAGTATTGGTAAACTCAAGTACTGCTTTGAGATGCGCGTCGCGAGCAGCTTCTGGAACACGAACCGAAAAGAAAAAATCATTTAATATTTCTGACGCTTTGGCAGCAGTAATGTTTGATTCCATGTTTGATTCCAAATCAACAGCCACCACCGCCAATTCATTTTTATATGTGGCAATGATTTCCGCAGGAGTGCGTTCTGGAGGCAGAGTTTCCACGGGTTGATTATTGAGTGAGTCCGGTAATACTTGGCGAAAGCGTGGCCAGGCTATAATTGCAACAATAGCAAAAGTAAGAATCACACCAGCCATAAGGAAGTGTGGAACTTTTGAATGGGTAGGAAAATCCATAGAGATAAAATAATTGTCATTAGTATACCGTACTTAGAGGTAAAGTTGCAAAAAATCGCTCAATCACCTACTATTACCATAGTTTTTATGCCTACCTTAGCCCGAAACCGACGTGCCAATTTTGATTATGAAATCCTTGAAAAATTTGAGGCTGGCTTAAAATTGAGCGGTTCTGAAGTAAAATCAATCCGTGGCGGGCATATTTCCTTAGCCGGCGCTTTTGTAACTTTCCGCGGTAATGTGCCATTTTTAACCAATGCGCATATTCCAGCCTATCCTTTTGCTCAATATCCAGCCGGATATGAACCCACCCAATCTCGCGAGCTTTTATTAAAAAAGAAAGAAATCGCTTATTTACGCGAAAAATTGCTGGAAAAGGGATTGACAGCACTCCCTTTATCCGTGTATACTAAACAACGCTATCTTAAGCTAGAAATTGGTATTGGCCGAGGTAAAAAAGCCTTTGATAAAAGAGCCAGTATTAAAAAACGTGAAAACGAGCGAGAGATACGCAGAGAACTTAGCAATTAACATTACGGGGATGACAGGCTTCGCTAGGTGGAGCTTGTTACTGTAATTATGCATGTCGGCCGCACCGCCGTTAGAGGTGCACAAGTAATAAGTGCCAACTTATTCAACCAGGTGAAGACAGCTGTTGCTCGCGCATTCAGCCCTTCATTTGCTCCTGCTCTCGCTTAATCGCCTGTAGCCATCACTCTTCTGACTCCTAATAAGAAATCAGTGGTGCCAACCCATTGGGATATACCAGCTTCTCCAATCAGAAGTGAGCTGGAAGAACTTGGCTCTGATTTAGGATGCTGATATTTTGTCGCTTTTTCACCAGCATCCGAAACAACAAAGCTGGCTACACATGTAGATTAATTCTGTAACCCATCTATACCCGAGTTCAATTCTCGGCATCTCCACAATTAGTTTTATATTTTGTATGCGCATATCTCGGAAAAAAAGACCAGAAAAACCCCTCATTGCCGCAGTTAAAAAAAATCTTGAACTTGATTATCCAGAAACTTTGGTAATTGGTGAAGATGGAAAAAGTTTAGGTATCATGACTGTGCGCGCTGCTACAGCTTTGGCAGAAGAAAAAGGATTGGATTTAGTAGAAATTAATCCTAAGAGTATTCCACCTGCTACCAAATTGGTAAATTACTCTGAATTTAAATATCAAAAAGAAAAAGAAGCGCGTAAGCAAAAAGCGCATTCTCATACCAGCGATATCAAAGGTATTCGTTTGTCAGTGCGTATTGGTGAACATGATTTGAATAACAAACGCGAACAAGCTAAAAAATTCTTAGATCGTGGTGATAAGGTAAAAATTGAATTGATTGTACGCGGACGTGAACATGGTAAAATGGACTTAGCCAATGAAATTATTCGTGATTTTATTGCAGCCATAGACGCTATTATGCCAATTCGCCAAGAACAAGAAGTGCAGAAACAGGAACACAAGCTTACCTCTATTATTGCTAAAAAATAGCCAAATAAAGCAGAATAGAGCACAGTAAGGCAAAATAAGCTATACACAATTAAAACCCTTGACTAAAGTCAGATAACCCTATATACTAGCGCAACAAATCTTGATATGACGATGAAAACCAACAAAACCATTGCCAGCCGCTTTACTATCAAAAAGTCAAAAAAGCATGGCAAAAAATTGCTGAAACGGGCTAATGGCCAAGACCATTTTAATGCTCGCCAAAGTAGTAACACTCGCCGCCGCAAACGCCGCGATGTGACCATGACTAAAACGCTGGAAAAGACTATTTTCCGCGCCATGCCTTACTAATGTCTAAAATATGCCACGCGTAAAACGAGGAATACATCATTCTAAACGCCGCCGCGGAATTTTACGAAAAGTAAAAGGTTTTGAAGGTGGACGCAAAAGCCTTCTTAAATTGGCTAAAACTGCTGCTACCAAAGCTGGTGGTTATGCTTACGCTGATCGCAAAGTCAAAAAGCGCACTACTCGCACTCTTTGGCAGGTTAAAATCAATGCTGCTCTTGACCCTATGGGTATGAGTTACAGTAAATTCATGGGTGCTCTCAAAGCAAATAATGTAGTTTTGAATCGCAAAATGCTTGGTGAAATTGCTGCCAAGTACCCAGAAGTCTTCCGTATCATTGCCCAAACTAAATAATCATTCAAAAAGCCCTGACAGTGTTCGGCGCTTGACTTGGACTGTCCCCTCCTTCAGTCCTGTCGTGCCGGACGCTGTCAGGGCTTTTCTTTGTCTAATGAACTAATTGTCTTGACAATTAGATTAAAAAACAGGTATAATCGTTTCACAATTTTATAATCAAATCATATGGGAATGCGTAAAAAAGTGCGCAACTTGGCTAAGGCTAGTTGGAAAGTAGAAAAAGCCAAGCGTGACAAAAACCGCTTGAAGCGTGAAGCCAAAATGGCTGCTAAAGGTATTGCTCCAGCCCGCGTAAAACACGGTCTCCGCAATAAAAAAATTACTCAGGCTGTACGCGTTGGCGTTCGTCCAGGTAAGAAAATCACAGCAGTAAAAGCTAAATAACAATATATATCGCCTAACATTTTGTTGGGCGATTCCTGGATCGGTAGTTCAACTGGTTAGAGCACTGCCCTGTCACGGCAGAAGTTGCGGGTTCGAGTCCCGTCCGATCCGCGTAACAGAACGAACAGCGTCAATATACGCTGTTTTTTCTTGTGTTGAGCCAAAATTTAAGGTTGTAGTGGCAGTAACTTCTTCTTTTAGGCCAATAATAAACTCGTACCGCTTTTTATCTGGGTTGAGCAAAATTTTGTCACTAACCACTGGGTTGTAGTAAAAAAACTGAAACACCTCACGTTTCTTTTCAGGTGACAAAGTTGGGTATTTATTTAGTAACTCCACTGTCAAGTCAAAGTACTTCACACATTTATCAAACCAATTTTCTTTGCTTTGTTCCACATCCCCTCTTTTTTCTTTCAAGTTTTTCATTTCAGCTTCCAAGGCATTTTTGCGTGCAACAAACTGTTCAGTACTGATAAGCGAACCATCAATGTTTTCTGCTGAAATTTTCAGTTCAAGAAGATTGCTAATGCGTGTCTGGCAATCTTTAATTTTACGGTCTTGTTGGTCTTGGATTTTATCCAATACCTGGTTCTCTTCTTTGGCAATCTTACCAAGCTCTTCAATGGCTAGACGCACAAAATCTGGGTCAATGCTCACTTTACCCAGTTCAGATAATACTTGCTCTTCCAAAGCTTTTTCACTTAAGTAACCAATTTCACGGCAACGCACGCAACGGTAATACTTATGCCCTTTTGCCATCATACCTGAAAAATAACCCTGACAGCCGCCACAGCGCGCAATAGCACTATAAGAATAAAAAGTAGGCGCACTAACGATATGACTTTTGCCTGTCAAAACTTCTTGCACTAAATCAAATAATTCTTTACTTACTATTGGCAGATGCCGATTAGCTTCAGGTAAATCTTCTGGCTGGATAACTTCGCCCTTCCAAGAAATTGCTCCATAGTAAAGTGGACTTTTTAAAATCCGTTCCATTGTAGCTTTGCTTACTTTTTTCTTTGACCTAGTAGCAGACATTCCCAAATCTTCAGCCACAGAGCAAAGTGAGCTTAAGCTGTAATTGCGAGTCGCGCACAATTCAAATAATTGCCTTACTATTGGGGCTAAAAATGGGTCTGGTTCCACACGTCTAAGCGGCCTTGCCAGAGATTCAAGTGCTTGTTGTTTATCAAAGCGATACTGTTTACCTGAAATTTTTCCATCAGGGTCAATGTTCAAAAAACCAATCGGTGCAAAACAAGGATATTCACCTCTTATAAGTTTTGCTTTGATGTCACGCTTAACAAAATCACTGGTGTCATCAGAAGTCTTTTTGGCCATTGCAAAATCAATTTGCATCATAAACTTGTCACCAGTTGTATTGGTAAAAGTTTTCTCTGGAGTGATGATTGCCTTTAAAAATCCGCGGTCAAACAAATATATAATCTCTCCACCATCCATACTATTCCGAGCCAGACGGCTCAAATGATAAGTAAGGATGCCGTTTGCTTTACCGCTTTTAATCAGGTCAATCATTTCCCTAAACTTTTCACGTCCAAGTACATAGGCGCTGGCCTCTTCATCCAATTCAGCAATAACATTTAGTTTTTCACGCTTAGCCTTGGCGCCCATTTCTCTTTTTTGAGAGCCAATTGATAGCGTTTGCCTGTCATCTGACTCAGATGATTTGCGGTGGTATTCAACCAAATTTAAATCCGAATTATTCATATAACATAATTTTACGCTGCATTTCCACGCAAAGCAATATCAACCATTCTGATTAAATCCGAAAAGGCCCGCAGTGCGTCACTGCGTTCAAGCAGCACGCCGTACTTGCGTTCATACATTGCAATAAATTGTTGCAAGCCTTCTTCGGAAACCATATTTAACTTAGTACTTTTTCTTGTATAGCCAGGACCATTCTCAACTTACGAGTTGGTTTCCCAGCATAGGTAAACCTTTTGATTTGTCTGAGTAAATCCTTTGCCTTACGTCCTAAAATTACACGGTACACTTTTGGATAAAACCAGAAACGATGGTTGAATGTCTGGGAATGGTAAGTTAAGTCAAGACACTTGCGACAGGATAATACGTCCCCTCTCATATACAGCACTCCCCCTCTGCGGCCACAATAAAGTTGGTTAGGATAATTAGGGCACTGGAACCAAAATCTAACTCCACCAAAATGACAATTCGTAGTTTCAAGTTTCACTCGGTGCTCCACAGCAATCCCCGCAGCCCCCTGGGAGAAAAGCATCCAATAATGACCTGCTTTAAAGTGGGTACTGATTACCATCTTCACTTGTTCACCCGTGTAGGACTGTTGCCACTGCAACAAATTGTAATTACCCAGTACAAGGCAACCGCGAGCCTTTAAGGAAAAAATGCTCAGGCTTACCAATTCATTAGTTTCAATTTTTCGGTAAGGGTTACGGTGCCTCATACAAATTGCCGAAATCAATAGACATTCAATACTAAAATAGTGGAACTTCAGGAGTACTGAGTTTTTCCACTTCTTTAGCAAAACTAGTGTCAGGGGTACGTGGTTCGTTCACAACGTTCACAAGTTCACCAGCAAACCCATATCGCTTCTTCAGACGCTCAATTTGTTCAAGGTAGCTGAGGCCATCAATCACATACCCGTTACGCTGCCTAACAGTCCGAATACCAAATTTTTCACGCACAATTCTACCCACGCTGCGCGGGTTAATGTTCCGCTCACCGTGAACAAGATTCCCATTAAAGTATTCAGCGATATCTTTCATTGAAACCCACTCCGCCCTCATATGCATTAAATTTATGAGTGCATCCAGAACATCTGCATCAAAGCTCATACCGCGGTTTGTTACCAATTCTTTTTGGTACTCCACAATGAAGTTACATAGCTTGGCGTGCAATGTTTGGTCATTTATTATAGACAGCAATGGTGTGATGATTTGAATTAAGCGTGGCTCCACTGGCAAACCAGTTGGGGCTTCTATTAGACCGACTTGATTGTAATTACGTAAACGCCACAGCAAGCATTTATTGCGAATTTTACGTGCTGCTTCCTGAAAATCTTGGCTAAGATTATACGGTATATCAGTTCGAGTAAGCTTTGCATCCATTAACTCAACCAAAAACCTACTTTCAAGTGCTTGGTCTTGAAAGGTTTCCCGCGTAGCCACAATTTTAGGACCATACACATTGAACTGCCCCACTTGCATTCCAGTACGATTGTCGCCACCAGTACGCAGAACAGGGCTATCAGCCTGGAAACCAGTGTTCAAAATTTTAACCATTTCTGACTTGGTAGTACTGTGCTGCAAGTCAGCCTCATCTAAAACCAAAGTCCCTTTAAATTGTTCAATAATTCTAAAAACAGGAGAGACGCTTGCTGCCCCACTAGTAAACATCGGTTTATAGCAAGTTGAGCCGATAACTTTTAAGAAGCGACTTTTGCCTGACCCATAATCCCCTAGTGCGCGCAGATACGGCACTTCAGTAAACCTGTCATACACCCAACTAAACAAAACATAATATGGGGTAAGCTCTTCAAAAAATGGACTAATTTCAAGATACTTATGAATGAAGCTTCTGATTTCTTCCAGCAATTCTTGGGTAGTGCCGTATTCCAATGCCTCACTTGGAAACAGAACTACTCCACTACTGATTAATCCGTAAGTTGGTGAATATGGTTTATAAGTAGTTTCTCCAACCACTACCTCGTTACAGCTTTGAACGCTAGTGCCATTAAAAGACACCAAGGCGGTGGTGCGGCTTTTAGGGTCATACACCATCTCGTAAATTATGTCGCTCAGGTCTTTGACAAAGGAGGTGTATGCGGGTTTCTTTGAATTATTTTCGTTCATATAAATTTCAACTGGTGAGTTACTTTTTAATAAATATGGCCTGAGTGTCCCGAATCGCGTTCACCACCTCGTGCATATTCACAGTGAGCTGGCGCGACAGTAGGGCGGTCAAAATTGACTGGCATTTGGCACGGTCTTTAAACATAAAGTGGACACGGCCATCGGGGTCACGCTCGCACCCCGCCAGTTCGCAGTGGGTGGCAAGCAAGGTGTAGATTTCAAACCTATCACTGGTTTGGTACATCTGCATATGGATGCTGGTTAATTAATAACGTTGTGATTATTACAGTAGTTTTTGACCGACACTAACCGAAAAAGGGGTCAAAGAGTATTAAAAAAACCGCTCAGTTGAGCAGTTTTTAAGTTATCCACATTTTCGGTACTGTCGGTTTTATTTTTCCTTATTTATTTTTTTATTGAACTGGGTCAAAGTCATCATTTTTAACGGCACAGCAAGAACATATTTATTGCCTTCCCTCTGAATAATCGGTTGCGGACTAAACCCAGTCTTGTTTGAATACAGAGCACAACTTGTGTCAGTGTTTAAGTAAGAAATCAATGTGGCATCTTCCTTGCTGCCTGTGAACAGATGTCCCTGCTTGGCCAATTTTAACAAAAGCGCCCAGTGTTTCTTGGTGTACTCAATGTGGAGCGCACCTGCGTAATCTTTATTTATGACCAACCGACCGATAGCGCTTTCCTTGGCTCTAACTAGAATAATTTCCGTAATTTGTGGTGGGAGTTCAGTATTTTCAGCGTGACTATCAATTTCCTCTTGTAAGCTGGTTATATCTGCCTGCAATAGCTTTTGGTCAAAATCTGTAGCAAACATTATTAAATTAGCAACAAGTGCCTGGGTTCGTGAACCAAACCCAAAGTTTATACTATTGACTTGTGTCTTTGGGAAAGGCGGGACAACTTGAAGTCTTAGGTACTGATAATCCCAAGAAATATCCAAAATGTCCTGCTCTGTAAATTGAAAATTACCCACCTCTTGTCTCAGCTCATCAAAGGCAATGTAACTGACTGGCGCAACTAATGTCACACCAACAGCCGTAGGAAACTTGTGGCAGGTCAAAATATACTTCAGGAGCGCAAGGGTCTTTTGCTCAAAATTCATATTGTTATTCATATGGGCGGAATGGTACCCGACCTATTAGAACTGTCAATATGGAACCCTGAGTAATATATTTTTACCCTTTAAAAATACGATGGCTAACAGCACAAAACCCCCAAGAACCAAAGTAAGCTAAGGCCACATACCAGTAGACCGTGCCAGCTGGAAGCGCAAAAAACTTATCCTTGTCATAAATCCATTGGGTAATCAAAATGCCTCCAAAAAACAAATTAATAAAATTCTTTCTGGTAAAATTTTCGGTCTTTGTCCAGAGTGATATATCGGTTACCCCACCCTGCACAACCTTCACTCCAGCCCAAAATTTGGCCAAACGCCATACAGCATAAAATGCTAGGGCTGCGATTAAAGAGTCAACCAGGTACATATTGTAATAGGTTGTGAACCAGAGCCAACCAAAGACAAATAACATTGCGAGAGCCATAAAAAATTAAACCAGCAAATTACATCCCAGTACCATAGGTGGCAAACGCCCAGAGGGCTAAAATTGACCCAGAAAACACCAAACCAATCTTTGGAAGTAAGTGGTCGTCTGTGTGCGATTCAAGCGCAATACAAGCTAAAAAAACTCCCACAAGTGCACCCCACGGTGGTAAAACAAAAGCTGCCACAATAGACAGCCAACCAATCTTGGTACTTTTCTTAGTTTTTACTAGTTTTTGTTCAGGTACTGGCGCACCAGTGATAGGTTGTTCCGAGTTCATAGAAAAAATTAATAACAAAAAAGGCTACACCGTATCCTTGGCGTCACCCTTTCGGGAGACCAGTAGCCTTTCGACTACCGACTGCAACAACAATGCCAAAGACGGTGAAGCCATCTCTGTGTTGTTGCAGTTTTCGACCATACCTAAGGTTTTGACGCCCGAGGGTTAGGTCCTATTAAATTGTATGGTTAGTCTATACCAGGCACGGGGTCGAAGTCAATCGCACGGGTGTGAACTTATGAACGTAATGAACGTCAAAAAGCCTAGGCAGGTGCCTTGGAGGTATGCTATTCTGGGGGAACTAATAAATGAATATGAAAATAAAAAAAATCCAGTTAATCCAATTCAAACGCTTTCACAACCTGACAGTTAATTTGGGTAATACGCCGGCCAAAATAGTTGCATTAGTTGGTCCTAACGGAAGTGGAAAAAGTAGTATTTTTGATGCATTAGAAGAAAAATTGAAAGATGTCAAAAACTCAGGGAGAGCTAGGTTAGGGTTAGACTTTTTCTCAAAATTAAAATACACTGAGATGCCCGAGTCAGAGCAAGTGCCCTACACGAGAGACAGCTCAATTAAAGTTGAATTGGATAATGGAGATAGCGGATTCAATAAAAAAGGTTTATATATCAGGTCTTCCTATAGATTTACACCAAGCTTGCAGGTTGATACCATCAGAAGCCTACCAGATGCTATCGAAGATACTAACCGCCCATCAAGCTCAATAGACCTTGACGTACGACTGCAAGAAAATTACGAAAGACTAATTGGTCAATCCTATGATGAATACCAAAACGGAACAAAAAGTGGCCAAGAAATGCAAGCCGAACTTTTAGGTAAAATCAACGCTGTTCTTGAAAAAGTAGTGGATATTAAAATTTCTAGTTTGGGTAACGTAATGACTGGAAAGGGAAAGCTATATTTTGAAAAAGGTGGTTCTAAAAACTTTCCCTATGAAAACCTGTCATCAGGTGAAAAAGAAGTAGTTGATATAGTCATTGACCTGGTGGTAAAAACAAAAATTTTTGATGATACAATTTACTGTATTGATGAGCCTGAGCTGCATCTTAACACCAGTATACAGAGGAAACTTCTACTAGAGATTGA